>MDTG01448957.1_pt1 | contig 62735 bp, 62 predicted proteins | sample 811421 | NCBI WGS metagenome assembly MDTG01 (sample SAMN05326645, study PRJNA326480) | marine metagenome | isolation source: seawater | place: Pacific Ocean: South East | collected 2011
GGGTGAAGACCGCGCCGCGCGCGGCCAGCCGGTCGAGCGCCGGTGTCGCGACCAGCGGGTTGCCGAGGCCGGGAGAAAGATCCCAGCGCCACTGGTCGACCATGATCAGCAGGACATTGCGGGCCATCGGGGCGCTCCCGGACAGGGCATGCAGGGTGGGGTGTGGATCAGAGGCCGAGGGCCAGCCGTTCCAGCAGCGGCCGGAAACGCGCGACGCCGTCGCGGCCGGCGCCCTCGATCTTGGCCGCTTCGTCGATACGCCGCAGCGCAATGGCGTCGGCGGCATGAGGATCGGCCAGGAAAGCCGCGGCCTCGGCCCCGGTCATCGGGCCGCCCTGCAGCTCCAGGGTCCGGCGCGAGACGGGGGAGAGGGCGGCGGCATAGGCGGGCTCGGTGGTGACCAGGCAGCGCTTGGCGTCCACATGCATCTCGATCGGCCGGATCACCGCCGGCGGAAACAGCCCGGCCAGATATTTGCCGGCCAGGCGTTCATGGGCATCGTCCCGGCCGTCATGAAAGGCGGCTGCGGCATCGCGGTGGATCATGTGGCCGATGTCATGCAGCAGGGCCGCGGCGATCAGCGTCTCGGCGGCACCCTGTGCCTCGGCAATCTCGGCGGACTGGACGGCATGCTCGATCTGGCTCACCGCCTCGCCATAGCTGTCGTCGCCACGGGCCGCGAAGATGCCGAAGATCTCGTCCAGTCGGGCGGCGGCATCACGAGGGCGGCGGGGATCCGACATGGGATTGGCTCCACATAGAGAAAATTAATGATGTGGAGATTTATATAATATGGATTGATGTCAATCCTGTGACGGCAGCTGTCATCGCCGACAGATCTGCCCCCTGAAACGGCTGCGGCCGGCCCGGATTGCTCCGGGCCGGCCGCAGGACGCTCATCGATCCGCCGGGCAGATGCCCGGGGCACGGGATCGGATCAATCGTCCGCCTGGGTCCGCTCGCGCTCGCGGAGCGCGGCACCCAGGATGTCGCCGAGGCTGGCGCCGCTGTCGGACGAACCGAACTCGGCCATGGCCTTCTTCTCTTCCGCCATCTCCAGCGCCTTGATCGACAGGGTGAGCTTGCGGCTCGACCGGTCGATGTTGGTGATCAGGGCGTCGAACTTGTCGCCCTCGCTGTAGCGGTCGGTACGCTGATCCTGGCGGTCACGGGCGATTTCCGACTTGCGGATGAAGCCCTTGGCGCCATCGGCCGTGGAGATCTCCAGACCATTCTCGACGACCTTGGTGACCGTGCAGGTGACGGTCTGGCCGCGACGCAGGTCCTGGGTCGCCTCGGTGAAGGGATCCTTGTCGAGCTGCTTGATGCCGAGGGAGATGCGCTCCTTCTCGACGTCCACATCCAGCACCACGGCCTTGACCATGTCGCCCTTGCGGAAGTCCTTGAGCGCCTCTTCGCCGGGGCGGCTCCAGTCGAGATCCGACAGGTGCACCAGGCCGTCGATGTCGCCGTCGAGACCAACGAACAGACCGAACTCGGTGATGTTCTTGACCTCGCCCTCGATCGCCGAACCCACCGGGTGACGATCCAGGAAGGTCTCCCACGGGTTGTCGGCAACCTGCTTCAGGCCCAGGCTGATGCGGCGCTTCTGCGAGTCGACGTCGAGCACCATCACTTCGATCTCCTGCGAGGTCGAAACGATCTTGCCCGGGTGCACGTTCTTCTTGGTCCAGCTCATCTCGGAGACATGGACCAGACCCTCGACGCCCGGCTCCAGCTCCACGAAGGCGCCGTAGTCGGTGATGTTGGTGACGCGACCGGCGAACTTCACGCCCACCGGGTACTTCACCTCGACGCCTTCCCACGGATCCGCCTCGAGCTGCTTCATGCCGAGGCTGATGCGCTGGGTCTCGCGGTTGAAGCGGGTCACCACCACGCGGACCGACTGACCGATGGTCAGGGCTTCGGTCGGGTGGTTGATGCGGCGCCAGGAGATGTCGGTGACGTGCAGCAGGCCGTCGACGCCACCCAGGTCCACGAACGCACCGTAATCGGTGATGTTCTTGACCACGCCTTCCAGGATCTGACCTTCCTTGAGGTTCTCGATCAGTTCCTTGCGGGCTTCGGCGCGGCTCTCCTCGAGGACGGCACGGCGCGAGACGACGATGTTGCCGCGGCGCTTGTCCATCTTGAGGATCTGGAAGGGCTGGGTCGTGCCGATCAGGGGCGTGATGTCACGCACCGGACGGATGTCGATCTGGCTGCCCGGCAGGAAGGCCACGGCACCCTGAAGGTCGACGGTGCAGCCGCCCTTCACGCGCCCGAAGATCACGCCGTTGACGCGCTCGGCGTTCTTGAACGCCTGCTCGAGCTGGGTCCAGGCCTCTTCGCGGCGCGCACGCTCGCGGCTGATGACGACCTCGCCCTGGGCGTTCTCCATCCGGTCGATATAGACCTCGACCTCGTCGCCGACCGCAAGCTCGGTCTCCTGACCGGGCTGGGCGAATTCCTTGAGCGCGATGCGCCCGTCGGACTTCAGGCCGACGTCGATGAGGACCTGGTCGCCCTCGATGGCGGTGATCCGACCCTTAACGACGCTTCCCTCCAGGCCATCCTGGGCAATGAAGCTGTCGGCCAGCAGGGCTTCGAAATTCTCGTCCGACATGACGTCCTTCTCGGGCGCGGGGCTGGTGTTGATCATGGGTTCTCCTACCTCTCCACCCGTCCTGCCGGGGAACCTCGGCTCCAGGGCCATCCGGGCGTCGGTGGCTGGCCTGGGGAGAGGCTCCGGCACCCGCCGAGGCTCCGGCCGTTGCGGATCCTGCCGCTTCGGGTCGGGGCCGTCGTGGACGTCTGAACGCCGCGGTTCCTTGACCGGCGCTGCCGGGTGGGGCGGGTTCCGACCGACGGGGGTTCGGATACGGCGGGCATCCCCGCCGGTTGCTGGTTTACAGGATCGCGACGCCCGGCCGTCCGGCCGCCGCGGGCTTCAGTCGTCAATGCGCCGAAACGCCGCTCCTCCCCCGGGTGGGGGTGGGCGACGACCGGCGAAACCTCGATCCGGTGACGATCCGGCCCGTGCCCTGCCCCGGCCGGTCAGAGCCGGCTGGTGACATGCGCGAGCGCTGCCGCGAAAACCTCGTCCGCCGACATGTCGGTGGTGTCGAGGATGACCGCGTCGTCCGCGGGACGCAGCGGGGCCACCGCTCGTTCCCGGTCGCGACGGTCTCGCAGCCGCATCTCTTCCAGAACGTCGGCGAATATACTGGCAACCCCCTTGCCCCGCAACTCTTCGTGTCGCCTGAGTGCACGCGCTTCGGGCGAGGCTGTCACGAAGATCTTCGCGCGCGCGTCGGGGAAGACCACGGTGCCGATGTCGCGGCCGTCGAGCACGGCGCCCGGAGCGGTGCGGCCGAAGCTGCGCTGGAAGTCGAGCAGGGCGGCACGGACGGGGCCGAGTGCCGCGATTTTCGACGCGGTTTCCCCGGTGCGCTCGGCCCGCAGATCGGTGCGGACGAGATCGTCGGCACCAAGGGTCTGTGCCGCCAGGGCGGCCGCGGCCGGGTCGTCCGGATCGCCGCCGCCGGCGAGCAGCCGGCTTGCCGCCGCCCGATAGATCATGCCGGTGTCGAGATGGCGCAGCCCCAGTTCGGCGGCGAGCCTGCGGGCGAGCGTGCCCTTGCCGGCTGCGGCCGGGCCGTCGATGGCGATCACCGGCGGATGGATGAGGGTCTGGGTCATGATGCGCGGCGGGCTCCGGCAGGCTCAGAGATCGGTGATGTCGCAACCGAGCCCGGTCATCAGGGCGCGGAAGCCGGGGAAGCTGGTGGCGATCATCCGATCGTCGTCGACCACCATGCCGTTGCGTGCAGCCAGGCCCAGCACCAGGAAGGCCATGGCGATGCGATGGTCCAGATGCGTGACGACCGCGTCGGTGCCGCCCGGAACCGGGCCGCCGCAGCCGTCCACTTCCAGCCAGTCCTCGCCGGTGCGCACGGTGACGCCGGCACGGATCAGGCCGTCTGCCACCGCCTGAAGCCGGTCGCTTTCCTTCACCCTGAGTTCCGCCAGCCCCTCGAAACGGCTGGTGCCGTGGGCAGTGGCGGCGGCGGCGGCGAGCACCGGGAATTCGTCGATCATCGACGGCGCGCGATCCGCCGGTACGGTCACGGCCCTGAGCGCGGAAGAGCGCGCCACCAGATCGCCCACCGGCTCGCCGCCCACATCACGCGGATCGGTGACCGTCAGATCGGCGCCCATCTCGGCCAGGGTGCGGATCAGCCCGTCCCGGCCGGGGTTGAGGCAGACATTGCGCACGGTGACGGCCGAGCCTTCGGTGATCAGCCCCGCGACCAGCGGGAAGGCGGCCGAGGACGGATCGCCCGGCACCGTCATGTCGCGGGCGCTGAGTTCCGGCTGGCCGTCGAGGGTGATGACCCGGGCGCCGTCGGCTTCGGTTTCGACCGTGATCCGGGCGCCCATGGCCCCCAGCATGCGTTCGGTGTGGTCGCGCGTCGCTTCCGGTTCCACCACCACGGTCCGGCCGGGGGTGTTGAGCCCGGCCAGCAGGATGGCCGACTTCACCTGGGCCGAGGGCACCGGCAGGCGGTAGCGGATCGGCACCGGGCTGCGGGTGCCGATGACGGTGGCCGGCAGACGGCCGCCGGCGCGGGTGACGATCTTCGCGCCCATTTTTTCGAGCGGGGTGGCGACCCGGGCCATGGGCCGCTTGCGCAGACTGGCATCGCCGGTCATCACCGCCACCAGCGGATGGGTGGCGAGCAGGCCCATCAGCAGCCGCGCCGCCGTGCCTGAATTGCCCATGTCGAGCACATCGGCCGGTTCGGCCAGGCCGCCGACACCCACGCCGTCGATCACCCAGCGGATGGCCGGCGCGCCGTCGGGACCGGCGGTCTCTTCGCGGGTGATGCCGGCGCCGAGCGCGCGCATCGCGGCCGCGGTCGCGAGCACGTCTTCGCCTTCCAGCAGGCCGTCGACGGTGGAGCGCCCCACCGCCAGCGCCGACAGCATCAGCGCCCGATGCGAGATCGACTTGTCGCCGGGGACGGTGACGTCGCCCGAAAGCCCGCGGGAGAGGCGGGCGGTGGCGGGATGCGGCGCGGCATGGGTCATGACGGGGCCCTTGTCCGGAAAGGCGGGGCGGAAGCGGGAAAGGTTCGGGGCTGGTCTATCACAGCATGGGCCCCTGTGCATCATCGCAGGCCCCCCACGGAACGGCGATGTCGGCGATGCAACCCTGCCCGGACGCATTTAGCGGTTTGACAGCCCCGGCGCTTCGTGGCAAACGCAGCCGACGGGGTGGCGCACCGGATTGCGTCATCACCATGGCCGGCCCCTTGTGCCGGCGACCCGTTCCCGTGAATTCGTTCCTGTACACGTCCAACAGCTATCAAGGGTGGTCGCGTGGCGAAGGAGGAGTGGGGGCAGAAGCACACCTGCCGCAGCTGCGGTGCGCGCTTCTACGATATGCGCCGCACGCCGGTGACATGCCCCAAATGCGGTGCCGAGCAGCCGCAGATCGAAGAGACCCGTTCCCGCCGCGCCGCACGGGAGGCCGACGAGCTGGCCCGTGAGCGTGCGGCCCAGGCCCGCAAGGCCAAGGCCGTGCCGGCAGAGGTGGAGGATGTCGACGAGGAAGGCTTCGACGAAGCCTTCGACGATGACGACGAGGATGATGTCGGCATCGAAGATGCCTCGGAGCTGGGAGACGACGACGTCGGTGACGTCCGTCTCGGCGACGAGGACGACGAGAACTGATCCCGCGACCGGCGCCCCTCGACCCAGGGGCGCCGGTTTCGGTTTCAGAGGGCGGTTTTTAAGCAAAACCAGTGGCTTGCGTCGCAGTTCCTGCCGCCGTCGTCGAAGATGACGGTGGCGTGAAAAAAACCGCTTGCCAAGCCCGGCCGCGGCCACTATGTTCCGCTCCGCTGACGCACGGCGCGCCGCCCCAAACGGCGCAGGGCAGCGGAAACCGGGATCCCGGTCGCACGTAGCCAACGGCATCAGACAGGTTTCGGGGCCATAGCTCAGTTGGGAGAGCGCTTGAATGGCATTCAAGAGGTCAGGGGTTCGACTCCCCTTGGCTCCACCATCTTCGAAAAAGCCCGGTGCTTCGGTACCGGGCTTTTTCGTTGTTGCCCGGGGGTGGTTGTTGCCCAGGGGGCGCGTGTCGCCTGCCCCGGGCCGGGCCTGCCCGGTCTTGAACGGACCTCTCGGCTTCCCTATCTCCAGATAACCGATGGAACGGCCGGTGAACGCCGTCTCCGGCCCGGAATGCGGGCGGAGAAAGCGACCGGAGACCACCCGTCGGACGGACCTGCCGGCGCGCCGGCCGGGCGCGGTGGATGCTCCCCAAGGAGGTCGCCGCCACGGCAGCCGGATCCGGATCTCGCTCGTCTGTCGCGGAGGAGATGTCAGGGATGTCGCGGTTCACCGCTTTCAATCACCCGATGATGCTGGGCTTCGACCACATGGAGCGCATGCTGGACCGTCTGGCCAAGACCGGCTCCGACGGATACCCGCCCTACAACATCGAGAAACTCGGCGAGCGGCGGCTGCGCATCACGCTTGCGGTTGCGGGTTTCACCATGGACGACCTGACGGTCACGCTGGAAGACAACCAGCTGGTGATCCGCGGGCGGCAGCACGACGACGCCAATGACGGCCGGGAGTTCATCCATCGCGGCATCGCGGCCCGGCAGTTCCAGCGCACCTTCCTGCTCGCCGACGGCATCCAGGTGATGGACGCCTCGCTGGACAACGGCCTGCTTCATATCGATCTGGAGCAACCGCTGCCGCAATCCTCGGTGCGGACGATCTCGATCCGCAAGACCCAGCCGGACGGACGCCAGTCGGGCAGCCTGCTCGACGAGCGCTGACCGCTTATCCCCAAGAGACGTGGACCCATCGCGGGCGACAGGGCGACCGATCCGGTGCCCGGCACGGCCGCGGACGAAGGAGGCTGATCCCATGCCCCGCTTCAACCTGGAAGAGACGACCCGTTCCCCTGCCGATGTGGCTGAAGCGGCCCGCGCCGCCATCCGCCGGATGACCCCCGAAGCCTTCGCGGCGCTGGGGCTTGAGCAGGTGGCCTATGTTCGCCCGGTGACCACTGCCGGCGGCGTGATGTTCGGCGTATTTTCAGCAAGCGGTGAACGCGTCGCCGTGATGGCCGACAGCGCCTCTGCGATCGGCGCCATCCTGCAGCACGAGATGGTGCCGGCGACGATCCATTGATCGCCGTCGCCTGCGATCCTGCCCCACCAGCTTTTGCCCCACGACCTTTCCCGGCCGGTTGACGGATGTCGACCGGCCGGTCGCGTCTGGCGGCCGGGCGCCATGCATGATGCTAGGATGCCATCAGCCGACGCACATGCCCCGGCGGCCCCCGCCGGGCAGCCCCGTCGGGTCGCAACCCAGCTTGCAGGAACGCCCCCATGTCCGATGACAGCGCCCGTCTTCTCGTCGATCTGCTTGCCGCCGATCCGGGGCTTGCGGCGGCCCTGGCCGATGCGGCGACGCCGGCCGCCCGCGACGCCCTGCTGACCGCGGCCGCCGATGCCCAAGGCTTTGCCCTGGCCCCCGAGGTGCTGGCGCGGATCGAGGCGGCGCGGGATGCGGTCGGCCCCGACGGCGCAATCGACGACACGGCACTGGAGCGCGTGACCGGCGGTGCCGGCATCGACTGGATCTCGGTCGCGCAGGGGCAGATCTACGGCGGCTGAGGCGGTTCAGGCGTCGAGCAGGCTCATCAGTACCCGACGGCTGCGATAGCGCCGTCTGATCTCGTCCAGATGCGTTGCATGCGCGGCGGGGCTCCTCAGCGCTGCCAGCTGCTTCAGCAGCTGGCAGGCCTGTTCATAGGCCGGCCTGCCCCCGGTCGCGATCAGCGCTTCGATCCGATCCGTACGTGCCCGGATCTCCGCATCCGCAGGGGGGGACGGCGCCTTGGCCGGCGTCTCCAGCCTGGTCTTGAGGATGATCAGATCCCGGACCAGTTGCTTCCTGCCCTCAAACAGCCAGATCCCCTCGTCCAGCCAGTGCCGGGCAGCATCGGGCCGGTCGGCCTCCAGGCAGAACTCCACCAGTTTCCGATAGTCGGCGGGCGAGGTCAGGGTTCTGGCCCGGATGGCAATCCGGGCCTCGACATCGCCATCAGCTTCCGCGATCTGGTCCATGATCCGCGCCAGCGCGAGGCGCCGCGCCGATACCTCCGGGAACGTGCCACTATCAGGCCTGGGTGCAATCACCGGTTCGGCAGCCCAGGCATCGACGACCAGCCGGCGCCAGCTCGCAAGGCCTTCGGGTCCGAGGAGATCTGTGTAATCCGCGATCGTACGGCTGCCGATCTCTTCCGGTGCGATGATATCGCGTGCGAAAAGCCGCTCGGCCAGCGTGACGGGCGGCGGCGGTGCTGCCCGGCAGGCGGCCAGATGCAGCTGGTCCAACCTGGAGAACAGCTCGATGACCGGCGTGTTGTCGCCATCCATGCCGATAATCAGCCGGCAGGCGGCGGCCCGGATATGATCGATCAGGCGTCGGGCCAGCTCAGCGCGGCCGGTCTCGATCATTGTCAGCAGGGCGGTCAGGATCGGGTCGATCGAGAGTGTCCAGCCCTCGGCCATATCCGCATCGAGCCAGCCATCATCCTCCACGTCGGGCAGCGCAGCGTCGATCGCCCTGGCGAGGCGCGTGAAGGCGTCGTCGTCACTCTCATCGCCAGGCAAGGCGGTCAGATCGAGCCTGCGATAAAGCTCCGGATCGGTGAGCGCGCAGTCGAGCACGATTCCCACCAGGGTGTCGACGTCCAGGCTTTTCAGATGGGTGCGGATCCGCGCCCGGGTCCGGGCGATCTCGGGATCGGGCTGAAGCCCCGTCTTCAGGATGGTCAGCCCCACCGCGACCATATGCTTGCACGGCCCGTAATTTTCATAGGCCGGGCAGCTGCAGTCGCCATCGACATGGCCATCCCGGTCGATGAACAGGCGGCTGATGTAGGGCTCCGTGCCCTCCACCCTGGCCAGTACCCGGTGCGGATCGGCGTCGAGGATGGTCACGCGGCCATCGTGGTGGTAGCGCTCGCCCCGGCTGACGATCGAAGGGGCGATCTCATCGAGCAGACTGTCGATATCGATCCGGATCTTCAAGACGTGCTCCGCAAGAGGGCTCGGCTCGTGCTCAGGCGCTGACGACCTCGACCGTATCCTCGATCTCGATCGGACAGCTCAGGCTGTTGGCGATGAAGCAGAGATGATGCGCTTCGCCATGCAGCGACTGCGCCACGGCCGGATCGCCGGCGGAAATGGTCACCCGCGGCCTGAGCCGGATGCGGGTGAAGGCGCCGCCGCCATCGGTGCGTTCGGTCATCTCGCCCTCGGCGGTATCGGTATAGCCGCGCACGACGATGCCCCGGGTGCTGGCCAGATGCAGATACCAGAGCATGTGGCAGGCAGAGGCCGAGGCGACCAGCAGGTCTTCCGGATTGTGGCGCGTGGCGTCGCCGCGGAAGGCCGGGTCCGAAGAGCCGGCGATGACCGGCTTGCCCGCGATCTTCAGGTCGTGATCGCGGGAATAGCTGCGATAGCCGGCGGTGCCCGGGCCGGTATCGCCGGTCCAGACGGTTTCGGCGGTGTAGCGGTGGATGCGGCCGCTCATGGGCGTTTCTCCTCCGGCGGGGTGGCGGCGGCCCGCTTGCGGGCAAGCCGCGGGGTGGCGCCCTCGGCCCCGGCGGCACCCAGGGTGGAGAGCAGCAGCGTCTGGGCGTCGAGGGCGGCTTCCCCCCAATGGGCGGTGGTGCGGGCGACCTCGGCCGCGGAAATGATTTCGGCATCGTGATAGGCGCGGGCCACCGCCTTGCGCACGCCCAGATCGCCGGTCGCCACCACCGGCCGGCCCAGGCCGCGGGCCAGAACCCAGTCTGCGGTCCAGTCGCCGATGCCCGGGATGGCGGTCAGCCGGCGGCGGATTTCCGGCGTGTCGGCCGCGGCCATGGCGGCTGCATCCAGGCGGCCGTCGACGATCGCCCGGGCCACGCTCACGATCGCCCGGGCCTTGGCGCCGGTGAACTGCAGGGCCTTGATGTCGTCGGGGTCGATCGCCGCGATCCGGGCCGGATCGATGTCGATCACCCAGCCGCTGCCCACCGGCCGGCGGATGCCGAAGGCCTCGGCCAGGCGACGGCGGGTGGTCGCGGCCCAGGCGAGGTTGACCAGCTGGGCGCTGATCGTGCGCAGCATCACCACCATCGGCTCGGGGTAGAGCAGGGTGGGGCGCACCCCCTGGGCGGCGGCGATCCGGCCGATCACCGGATCCTCGGCGGCGAGCGCCGCGAAGGCCGCACCCGGCAGATGCAGACGGGCGGCGATGGCGCGGGTCGCGATCTCCAGCAGGTCGACGGCGCCGGTTTCCACCGTCACCTGCAAATCGCCCCGGGCATCGGGGGTGAGGACGGTTTCCACCGCCACCGGCGCGCGCTCGATCCGCTCGATCGTATAGAGCCGGTCGCCGTCGAGCCGCACCAGCCCGTCATCGCCATGGGCTGCGAGGCCCGCGAAGGCGGTGACCAGATCGATGCCGGCCGGCAGCCGGATCCGGCCGGGGGCGACCGCCTCGACGGCTCCGCTGTCTGCAGGCATCGCCGTCAATGTGCGGCATCCCAGTCGAGTCCGGTGCCGACCTCGACGACATAGGGCACCGGCCGCGACACCACATCTTCCATTACCCGCTTGACCAGGGCGGCGGTCTCTTCGACCTCGGCCTCGGGCACCTCCAGCAGGATTTCGTCATGGACCTGGAGCAGCATGCGCGCGCCGAGCGGGCTTGCCTTCAGCGCCTCATCCAGCGCCACCATGGCGAGCCGGACGATATCGGCGGCCGACCCCTGAAGCGGCGCGTTGATCGCGGCGCGTTCGGCAAAGGCCCTGAGCGCCGGGTTCTTGGCGGCGATGTCGGGCGTCCAGCATTTGCGGCCGAAGATCGTGGTCACGAAGCCATGGGCGCGGGCATCGGCCTTGGCCCGTTCCATATAGTCGCGGATGCCGGGATAGCGCTCGAAATAGGCCTCGATATAGCGCTTGGCCTCGGATTGCGGGATGTCCAGCTGCTGGGCCAGACCGAAGGCGCTGATGCCGTAGATGATGCCGAAATTGATCGCCTTGGCCCGGCGGCGGGTGATCGGATCCATCCCCTGCACCGGCACGCCGAAGACCTGAGAGGCGGTCAGTGCATGGATGTCGATGCCCTCGCGGAAGGCCTGGCGCAGGGCCTGGATGTTGGCGATGTCGGCCAGCAGGCGCAGCTCGATCTGGCTGTAGTCGGCCGACATCAGCACATGGCCCGCCTCGGGCACGAAGGCGCGGCGGATCCGCCGGCCTTCCTCGGTGCGCACGGGAATGTTCTGAAGATTGGGGTCGTTCGACGACAGCCGGCCGGTGGTGGTGACGGTCAGGGCGAAGCTGGTGTGGATGCGGCCGGTTTCCGGGTTCACCGCCTCGGCCAGCGCATCGGCATAGGTGTTCTTGAGCTTGGCGAGCTGGCGCCAGTCCAGCACCTTTGCCGGTAGTTCATGGCCGTCGGCGGCCAGCTTCTGCAGGATGTCGGCGCCGGTGGCATAGGCGCCGGTCTTGCCCTTCTTGCCCCCGGGCAGGCTCAGCTTGTCGAACAGAATCTCGCCCAGCTGCTTGGGGCTGCCGACGTTGAAACTCTCGCCGGCCAGCTCGTGGATGCGCGTTTCCAGCGCCGCCATGCCGTCGGCGAATTCCCGCGAGGCCTTGCCCAGCATGTCGCGGTCGATGCGGATGCCGCGCCGTTCCATCCGCGCCAGTACCGGCACCAGCGCCCGGTCGGTGCGCTCGTACAGCGCCCGCACGCCTTCAGGGCCGAGGCGGGGTTTCAGCAGCCGGTGCAGGTTCAGCGTGACGTCGGCGTCCTCGGCGGCATAGTCGCGGGCGCGGTCCAGCGGCACCTCGTCGAAGCCGATCCGGTCGCGGCCCTTGCCGGTGACCTCGTCATAGGAAATCGGCGTCACCCCCAGATGGATCTGGGCCAGCTCGTCCATGCCATGGCCGTGGCGGGTGCCGTCGAGCGCGTAGGACATGACCATGGTGTCGTCGATCGGCGCGATCTCGATGCCTTCGCGCGCCATGACGATCATGTCGTATTTGATGTTCTGGCCGACCTTCAGCACGCCCGGCGCTTCCAGCAGCGGGCGGAGCAGGGTGATCGCCCGGTCGACCGGGATCTGCTCGGGTGCCCCCTCATCCGCCCCGGCCTCGCCGGCCGCCCCCAGGTCGAGCGCACCCTGCCGGGCCTTGCGGGGTGCCACATGGCGAAGCGGCACATAGCAGGCCCGGCCCGGCGCCACCGCCAGCGAAAAGCCGACCAGCACGGCGCGATGGGCGTCGAGGCTGGTGGTCTCGGTGTCGAAACCGACGATGCCCGCCTCGGTCGCCATCTCGATCCAGCGGGTGAGGGCGGGTTCGTCCTGGATCAGCTCGTAATCGCGCACCGCCGCACGCACATCCTCGGCCGCCGCCGCGGCAGCCGAGCCGGCGCTGCCGCCATGGGCGGGTTTCGAGGCGCCCAGATGCGGCCGCAGCTTGGCCACCAGCGAGGTGAAGCCCTGCTGCTCCAGGAAGGAGAGCACGACCTCGGCGCTCATCTGGCCGACATGCAGGCTGTCCAGCGGATCGGGCAGGTCGACATCGTCGCGCAGCCGGACCAGCTCACGAGAGACCCGCGCCTTGTCGGCATTGTCGATCAGGGTCTGGCGACGCTTGGGCTGCTTGATCTCACCCGCGCGGGCGAGCAGCGTGTCCAGATCGCCATATTCGCCGATCAGCTGGGCGGCGGTCTTGACCCCGATGCCGGGCACGCCCGGCACGTTGTCGGTGGAATCACCCGCCAGCGCCTGAACGTCGACCACCTTGTCGGGGGCGACGCCGAATTTGGCCATCACCTCTTCAAGGCCGATCTTCTTGGCCTTCATCGGATCCATCAGCGACACGCCGTCCTGGATCAGCTGCATGAGGTCCTTGTCGGCCGAGACGATCACCACCTCCTGGCCGGCCTCGCGCGCCGCTTTCGCATAGCTCGCGATTAGGTCGTCGGCCTCAAAGCCGGGCAGCTCGATGCAGGGCAGGGCGAAGGCGCGGGTGGCGTCGCGGATCAGCGGGAACTGGGGCACCAGCTCTTCCGGCGGCTCGGGGCGATGGGCCTTGTAATCGGGGTAGATCTCGTTGCGGAAGCTCAGCCGGCCGGCATCGAAGATCACCGCCAGCCGTTCGGCCTTCAGATCCTCGATCAGCTTCAGCAGCATCGAACAGAAGCCGTAGACCGCGTTGACCGGCGTGCCGTCGGGGCGGTTCAGCGGCGGCAGGGCGTGGAAGGCCCGGAAGATGTAGCCCGATCCGTCGACGAGGTAGAGGGGGCTCTGGGGGCTCGGGGTCTGGTCGCTCATCTCTACCGTCTCGGCTCCGGGAAGTCTGGGTACAGGAAGGCCGCGGTCATCGCGGCGGGCAGTATGGCACGAAAGTCGCGCGGAACCCATCCGCGAACGGACACGGAACAAGGCCCCGGCCTGCCGGCCATGGCCGCCAGCACGAAGAACCCGGGCCGCGGCGGCGACCCGGGTTCCGGATGTCTCTGGGGGCCCCGGATAATCGGGGCCCGTGCCGGCTCAGTGGCCGTGCGAGGCCTTGGCGCCGGGCTTCAGCACATAGTGACGCCCGCAATAGGGGCAGTCGACATAGCCCTTGCCTTCCATGTTCAGAAAGACCCGCGGATGGCCGAGGGCGCCGACGCCGCCGTCGCATGCGAGCTGGGTCTGCTCGACGATGATGGTCTCAACGGGTTCCATGTTTCTCGCCTCGGATGTCGCCTGAACACGATATCTGTTTTGGGACCGGTCTGATCAGGGCCCTGGCCCGGCGCGCGCATCGCCCGGATGACGCCGCCCGGCCGGCCGGCGTTGACCGGACGGTGGCCCGATGATACCCAAGGTCGGCCCATGCGCAAGTGCGTCCCGCGGCCTCCGGCCGGGCCTGAAGCCCGGCTGCCGGTGACCGCCGCCAGGAAAGCCCCGCCGATGTCCCCGACCCGTACCGCCTCTGCCACCGCTCCCGACCTCGCCATCTCGGCCCGCGAGCTGCGCAAGACCTATGCCGGCGGCAAGACCGCGCTGCACGGGGTGACGCTCGAGGTGCCGCGCGGATCGATGTTCGCCCTGCTCGGCCCCAATGGCGCCGGCAAGTCGACCTTCATCAACATTCTGGCGGGCATGGTCCACAAGACCTCGGGCACGGTGGAAATCTGGGGCCGCGATCTCGATCGTCGCCAGCGCGATGCCCGGCTGGCCATCGGCATCGTGCCTCAGGAACTGGTGCTCGACCCCTTCTTCACCCCGCGCGAGGCGCTGGAGCTGCAGGCCGGGTTTTACGGCGTTCCCAAATCCGAACGCCGGACCATGGAACTGCTGAGGGCGGTGGGGCTGGACGACAAGGCCGATGCCTATGCCCGCACGCTTTCGGGCGGCATGCGCCGCCGGCTGCTGGTCGCCAAGGCGATGGTCCACAACCCGCCGGTGCTGGTGCTGGACGAGCCGACGGCGGGTGTCGATATCGAACTGCGCCGCAAGCTCTGGGATTATGTCCGCGAGCTGAACACCGCCGGCACGACGGTGGTGCTGACCACCCATTATCTGGAAGAGGCGCAGGAACTCTGCGACCGGATCGCGATCATCAATCACGGCCGGCTGATCGCCTGCGACCGCACCGACGCCCTGCTCTCGCAGCTGGACGCCAAGGAACTGGTGGTGCGGGTGGCCGAGGCCCTGGCCCCGGGCCAGGTGCCGGCACCGCTCGCCGCCTTCGGCGCCGCGGTCGATGCCGAGGCCGGCACCGTCTGCTTCCGCTTCCGCCCGAGCGAAACCCCCGTCGGCCGCCTGCTGGCCGCCGTGACCGCCGCGGGGCTGACGGTCGCCGACATCACCACCCGCGAACCCGACCTGGAAGACCTGTTCCTGCGCCTGACCCGCGAATCCGACGCGGCCAGAGAGGCGGCGGCCTGACCGGCGTCACCCCCGGCCCTCACCCCCTGTCAAAACCCCGCGCGAAACACTTTACGCCGCCGCCGCCTTCGGCTAATGTCCAGGCCTCGACGCCGGGGGCCACCCCCGCCGTCCGCCGCAGGTTCGCCCCGGCCACGCACTCGTAGCTCAGTTGGATAGAGCGCCGCCCTCCGAAGGCGGAGGTCACAGGTTCGAATCCTGTCGAGTGCGCCATTCTCAATTACCCTATGTCATGATCAGCTGGTCCCGGTTGCAGGCATTTTAGCTCTGTGCGGTGGCTCGGGATTCCCGACGGCTATTGCAGCGCCGTTGCTCCACTTGTGGTGCCCAAGGCGTTAGGCCATATCTGTTCATCGGAAAATGCTTCATCCGGCTTTTCACAGCCGCAATAGATGCAGACTCTCATTCCTTGCTCCGTGGTGGCATTCGGCCGACGGAGGTCGAAAGGTAATGTGGCCGAATCATAGAACCAGCTTCCCCACCACCACCATAGGCAACACCAGCCGCATCGAGTCCGGCAGCTGCATGAAGCCATGGGCGGCATAGAACGCCGCTGCCCGTACGTTCAGGGCATCAACAACTACCATGCAGGAACCGATCGTCGTAGCGGAGGCGTAAGCGCGGCGGAGGGCGTCGGCGAGGAGGATGGCGCCGAGGCCCGTGCCCTGGCAGGTCGTCGAGACGGCGAGCCGGCCGAGCAGGGTGGCGCTGACCAGGGGATAGCGTGGGATGTGCTTCCGAGCGGCAGCGGGGACCGCTCCCGGCTCAAGCGCGGTGGCGCACAGCGTGTAATAGCCGAGCACGGTTTCGGGCCGGGCGCAGGCCGTTACCACGAAGACGCCATTGGCCTTGCGCCGTACATCCTGCCCGGCCTGCGTCGCAAGATAGCGATCCAGGTCGTCGATACCGCAGGAGAAGCCGGCCCGATCGTGATGTGGCGCAAGAGCGTCGATCCGCAAATCCGGATCCGTCGCCGCCATCGTCAGGAAACCACGCGCCGCCCGTGTTCCGAGAAGGCGTGGCGGAGCCGGTCGTTCGGTTCGGGGGGCGCGATCAGGGCATCGAAGAAGGCTGCCCGATCCCGGTCGGACAGAGCGAGGGTCTCATGTTCGGCGATCGTTCGGCGGGCGGTCTCGACGAGGGCGGTGACGCAGAAATCACTCACCTTGCGCCGCGACAGATGGGCGGCCCGCTCGATCAGTTCCTTGGTTTCTTCGTCCAGCCGGAAGCCGAACCGTTCAGCCCGGGCCGGCGTATCCCGTTCGAGGCGGGGCTGCTTGTTTGCCATGGGGATGCTCCGGCCAAAGTGGTGGTGGACGAATTGTACGTCGGATTGCCCCACACTGAAAGATGCTGTGGCGGCTATCGTCATGGTCAGTGACCCGGCCTATCATGCTGTCGAGGATCATGCCGAGCGGAGACGCCCCCATGCCCGTCGCCGATCTCTTCCCCCCGTCGATGACCTTCTCGCACCTCTGGCCCTGGATCGGGCTGGTGCTGGCGGTGCCGCTGGCGATCGCGCTGGCCGGTGGGGGATTGCGGGGAGACCGTTCCGTCACGCGCTGGCGGGATCCGGTCTGGCTGTGCTGGGCGGGGACGCTGGCCTATCTGTTCCATCAGGTGGAGGAGCACGGCGTCGATGCGCTGGGGGTGCCCTATGCCTTCCGGGGCATGCTGTGCGCCACCTTCGGCTTTCCGGATCCCGCCGCCTGTCCGATCCCTGAGGCCTTCATCACCGCCGTGAACATCCCGGTGGTCTGGCTGGCGGGGCCTGTCTGTGCGCTGCTGGGGCGGCGGCGGCCGGCGCTGGCGCTGGCCTGGCTGGGGGTGCCGGCGGTGAATACCATGGCCCATCTTGTGCCGGCCGTGGTGGAGGGGGCCTATAACCCCGGTCTGGTGACCGCGCTGGTTCTGTTTCTGCCGCTGTCGGTGTGGAGTTTCCGCATGGCGCTGCGCCGGCCCGATCTGGGGCGGCGGGCGGTTGCGGGCACGGTTGCAGGCGGGGTGCTGCTGCACGCGGTGCTGATGGGCTCTCTGGTCGCCTTCCTGGCGGGACGGATCGGAACGGCGCTGCTGGTGCTGATCCAGATCGTCAATCCGGTGATCCCCCCGGCACTGGTCGCGCGGGTAACGGCCGGGCAGCAGATCAGCCCGCCGCCGGCACGGCCCCGGCCAGGAAGCCGCTGATCAGCTCCACCAGGTCGGCCTCTGATTCGCGGTGGGGCACATGGCCGATGCCGGCCAGGATGCGCGCGGTGCCGGTGGTGCCGGCAATGCGGCGGGGATGTTCGGTCGAGCCGTATTCGTCAAGCTCACCATGGATCGCGAGCACCGGGCAGCGCACCAGGGCGCGGGCCGCATCCACCGTCCAGTCGGCGAAGACGGGTGACAGCCAGGTCTCGGTCCAGGCATCGACCACCCAGCGTGCCTTGTCGCCGTGATAGCGGGCGAGTTTGGCCAGCTCTTCAGGCCGCTGAAAGCCGGCCTTGGCGACCTCGATCCCGGCGATGGTGCGGTCCTCGACGAAGGCCTGTGCGGCAATGGTCACAAGCGCCCGGCAACGCTCGGGAAGGGCGGCGGCGGTATGGATGCCCATGCCGCCGCCGACACTGTGGCCGCAGGCGATGAAGCCCTCAATGCCGAGCGCGTCACAGATTGCCGGCACCACCTCGCGCGCTTCGGCGGCGACGAAATCGATCGGCAGCAAGCCGGGAAAGGGATCGGAACGACCGAAGCCCAGCCGGTCATAGGCGATCACCCGCCGGCCGGTGGCGGCGGCGAGCCGTTCCGGAAAGCTGCGCCAGAGCGCGACGCAGCCGAGCGAATCATGGAAGAGCAGGATGGGAACCTCGCCATTCCCGGCCTCACCCTCCGAACCGGGCGGCGTCCAGCTGCGGGCGAAGAGCCGCCCTTTGGGCGTCGGGATCAGATGGTCCTGCACCTGGGGGGCGGTCGGGGCGGCAGTCTCGGCGGGGGCGATCTCGGTCATGTCCGGTCCGGGCTTTTTCGGGGCATGGCCGCTAGCATAGACACGTGGGCGGGATTGATCACCCGCCAGATGAGGGGACAGATCCTGGCCTGCCCCCTTGCCGACCCGCCCGGGCCGTGTCCAGATCTGACCGGGTGCCGTCAGTGAGGTGCCATCCCCTGCGACGAGGAGGTACAGGCCATGACCGGAACACGCACGGTCCGGGTGCCCGGGCCCGACCATCCGATCACCGTCACCGCCTGGCCCGGCCGGGTCCGGGTGCGCGCCGACGGCCGGGTGATCGCCGACAGCCGCAAGGCGGTGGTGCTGAAGGAGGCCGACTATCCGCCGGTCTTCTACCTGCCGCGCGCCGATGTGGCGATGGGCGCGCTTGCCCGCACCGGCCACACCAGCTGGTGCCCCTATAAGGGCGAGGCGGCCTATTTCTCGATCCCCGCGGCTGGTGCGCGTGGCGAGAACGCCGTCTGGAGTTACGAGGATCCGCTGCCGGCGATGGCATCGATCTGCGGCCGGGTCGCCTTCTACCCGGACAGGGTGGATGCGATCGAGACCGATGATGCGCCCGCAACCGATGGTCGCGGAGACGATGGCGATGGGCCGGCATGACCCTGCCCCCGGACTGGCGGAGCCTGCAGATCCTGCTGGCGGCGATCGATTGCGGCAGCGTCACCCGTGCCGCCGGGCGCTGCGGCATCGCGGTTTCGGCCGCGGCCAAGCGCATCCAGGAGCTGGAGGCGGAACTTGGGGTGCGGCTGCTCGACCGGGCCGCCCGTGGGGTCACCCCCACCCCCGAGGGGGAGGTGCTGGCCCGCCATGCCCGGGCGATGTTCGCCTTTGGTGACCGGCTGGCCGATGATCTGCGGGCGGTGGCGGGCGGCGGGCTCGGTCGGGTGCGGCTGGCGGCGACCATGTCGGTGGTCGCCGGCCATCCGCTGCCCCAGGCCCTGGCCGCCTTTGCCCGCACCCGGCCCGGCATCGAGGTCGAGCTGATCGAGAGCACCAGCCTGACCATTCTGAGCGAGCTGGTCGAGGGGCGGGCGGATCTGGGGATCATCACCATCGGGACCGCCCTGCCCGAAGGGCTGACCGGCCAGCCCTGGGGGCGCGACCGGCTGCTGGCGGTGGTGCCGGCCGGTCACCCGCTTGCCGACAGAGGCGGGCCCGGCGGAGAGGGGATCGGTCTGGGGGAGCTGCTGCGCGAGCCGCTGATCGAGATCATCGAGGGTGGCGCCATCACCCTGCTGCTGAACGACATGGCCGAACGCGCCGGTCTGAACCCGCGCGCCGCCTTTCGGGTGGCGACGGTGGACAGCGCCATCCGCATGGTGGCGGCCGGCCAGGGCGTTGCGGTCATCCCCGACGGTGTGTTCGACATCTTCTCGCCGGCGCTGGGCCTGGTGGGGGTGGCGATCGCCGAGCCCTGGGCACATCGGCGCCTGCGGCTGGTCGGGCGCCCGGCGGCGGTGCTGCCGCCGGCGGCGCGGCTGCTGCATGACCACCTCGCCAGCCTGAGTGAGGCAGATTGAGCTTCCGTCAATGACGGAAGCTTCCTTCGCATCTTTGCGATTCTCCTTCGTGTTCTGCGGAGGCACTCTTCCTGAAAACCGCATACGGACGGCCTGCACCCGCAGGTGCATGGGAGGATCAGGAGATGACGCAGGAAACGAGCGGCCGCCCCCGGGTGATCGTGCGCGAGGTCGGCCCGCGCGACGGGTTGCAGAACGCCCGCGCGGTGATGGCCACGGCCGACAAACTTGCCTGGATCGCCGCCCTGGTGGCGGCCGGCCTTCGAGAGATGGAGGTGGCGAGCTTCGTGCCGCCCGCCCTGATGCCGCAGATGGCGGATGCCGCCGAGGTCACCGCCCGGGTCCGCGCCGCCCATCCCGACCTGCATGCCGTGGTGCTTGCCCCCAATATGAAGGGCGTCGAAGCCGCGATCGCGGCCGGCGCCACCACGATCATCCTGCCGGTCTCGGCCAGCGAGGCGCACAGTCAGGCCAATGTCCGCCGCAGCCGTGCCGAACAGGTGGCGGCGGTCGCGGAGATCGTGGCCCGCCTGCACGATGGCGGGCCCGGCCGGCCACTGATCGAGGCGGGCATCTCCACCGCCTTCGGCTGTTCCCGCCAGGGCGTGGTGCCGGAGCGGGACGTGATCGACACCGCGGTCGCACTGGCCCGGGCCGGGGCCGATGCGGTGGCGCTGGCCGATACGCTGGGCTATGCGACCCCCGGTCAGGTCCGCCGGCTGGTGCGGGCGGTGCGCGCCGAACTGGGGGCGGTGCCGCTTGGCAATCTGCATCTGCACGACACGCTCGGCACCGGCCTCGCCAATGTGCTGGCCGGGCTGGAAGAGGGGGTGCGCGGCTTCGACGCCGCCCATGGCGGCCTTGGCGGTTGCCCCTTCGCGCCCGGATCGGTCGGTAACGTGACCACTGAGGATCTGGTCTATCTGCTGGAATCCGAGGGCTTCGACACCGGCATCGATCTGGACCGGCTGATCCGCGCGCGGGAGCTGCTGTCGGCCGGCCTGCCCGGCGAGACCCTGCACGGCCGGGTTGCCGCCGCCGGCATTCCGCCGACCTGGCACATGGCCCGGTGATATCCGTCTCGCCTCTGTCTGCCCCTGCTTTGCAAGAGGATACCGTCTTGCCAGTCTCCTCCCCGAACACCCCCGTTCTGCCGCTTGCCGGTCTGCGCGTGCTCGAATTCACCCACATGGTCATGGGGCCGTCCTGCGGCATGATCCTGGCGGATCTGGGCGCCGATGTGGTGAAGATCGAACCCGGCCCGGCGGGGGATGCCACCCGCCGGCTGACCGGGGCGGCGATCGGTTTCTTCCCGACCTTCAACCGCAACAAGCGCAGCCTGTGCATCGATCTGAAGCGGCCCGAGGGCGTGGCCCTGGTCCGCCGGCTGGCGGAAGATGCCGATGTGCTGATCGAGAATTTCCGTCCCGGCGCCATGGAGGCACTGGGGCTTGGGCCGGCAGCGATGGCAGAAATCAATCCCCGGCTGGTCTATTGCGCGCTGAAGGGTTTTCTGCCCGGGCCTTACGAGCACCGCACCGCGCTCGACGAGGTGGTGCAGATGATGGGCGGGCTTGCCTATATGACCGGGCCGCGCGGCCGGCCGCTGCGCGCCGGATCTTCGGTCAACGACATCATGGGCGGCATGTTCGGGGTGATCGCGATCCTGGCGGCGCTGCGCGAGCGCGAGAGCACCGGCCGCGGCGGGCTGGTCCAGTCGGGCCTGTTCGAGACCAACATGATCCTGGTCGCCCAGCACATGGCGCGCGCGGCCATCGAGGCGGCCGATCCGGAACCCTTCGGGGATCCGGGCATGCGCAAGCCCTGGCCGGTCTATGACGTGTTCGACACGGCCCGGCCCGGCGAGCAGGTCTTTGCCGGGGTGGTGAGCATGGGCCAGTGGCGTGCCTTCTGCGGCGCCTTCGGGCTGGAGGATCTGCTGGCCGATCCGGCGCTGGACAGCGTGCCGCGGCTTGCGGCGGCGCGGCCGGCCTTTCTGCCCCGGGTGGCCGACGCCTTCCGGCGCGTGACCAAGGCCGAGGCGATGGCGCGGCTGGAGCGGCTGGGCGTGCCTTTCGCGCCGATCGCCAAACCGTCGGACCTGTTCGACGACCCGCATCTTCTGGCCTCGGGCGGGCTGCTGGATGTGGATCTCGCGGCCTCGGAAGGTCGGGCCGGGGGGCCAGCGGCCGCGCGGGCCGGCATTCCGGCCCTGCCGGTGCATCTGCCCGGCGGCCGGCCGGGTCTGCGCCGCCAGCCGCCCGCGGCGGGTGAGCACGGGATCGAACTGCTGCGCGAGGCGGGACTGTCGGAGACCGAGATCGGCGATATCCTGGCAGCGGGCGTCGTGACGGCGCCCCCATCCAAGGCGGCCGACTGACCGGACCGCCCGCCACCCGCGAGAGGAGACCCCGCCGATGCCGCTCTATGCCCTGGACGACCTGGAACCCGAGATCGCCGATCCCGCCCGGATCTGGATCGCCCCCGATGCCCATGTCATCGGACGGGTACGGCTGGGGCTGGATGTCGGCATCTGGTTCGGCGCGGTGCTGCGCGGCGACAACGACCTGATCGCGGTCGGCGACCGGACCAATGTCCAGGACGGCGCCACGCTCCATACCGACCAGGGCATGCCGCTTACCATCGGCACCGGCGTCACCATCGGCCACCACGCCATGGTCCATGGCTGCACCATCGGCGACAACGCCCTGATCGGCATCGGCGCCACCATCCTGAACGGCGCCCGGATCGGCGCCAACTGCCTGGTCGGCGCCCATGCGCTGGTGACCGAAGGCAAGGACTTCCCCGAGGGCAGCCTGATCCTGGGCTCCCCCGCAAAGGCGGTCCGGCCGCTCGACGCGGCAGCGCTTGCGATGCTGAAAGGCTCGGCCGAGGGCTATGTCCGCAATGCGGCGCGATTCCGGACGGGGTTGCGCGTCATCGGCTGACCGACGCGGTCCTGTCGGGAGACCGCGTCATCAGCCGTCCGGCCTTCAGCCGAACAGCAGCACCATCACCAGCGAGACGACCACCAGCGCGCCGAGCCAGACCACGGGGTTCGCGCCTTTGCCGTGGCTGCCATGGCCGTGACCATGATCGTCATGGCCGTGATCGTCGTGGCCATGGCCGTTATGGCCGGCGATATCCATCGCCGCGGCGGCCGGCGAGATGCCCGCGCTCATGCCGGCGGCGGCCGGCGAGACCGGGGCCCCGCGATCGGGCTGCGGTGCCGGCTGAGGGGTGTCTGCCGTTGCGGGCGCTGCGGCAGGTGTGGCCGCCGGGGTGGCCGGTTCACTTGCCGCGGCGAGTTCGGCGAATTTGGCGAAGAATTCGTCGGCCAGCTTCTGCACCGTGCCCTGAATCAGCCGGGCGCCGAGCTGGGCCATCTTGCCGCCGACCTGGGCATCGGCCGTGTAGCGCAGGATGGTGCCGCCCGCGCCGTCGGGCTCCAGCGTCACATCGGCGGTGCCCTTGCCGAAGCCGGCGGCACCGCCCTTGCCCTCGCCCGCAATGCGGTAGCTCTTCGGCGGATCGAAATCCGACAGGGTCACCTGGCCGTTGAAGGTGGCCTTCACCGGGCCGATCTTGGCGGTGACGACGGCGGCATACTGGTTCTCGCCGGTCTGCTCGACCGACTGGCAGCCTGGAATGCAGTCCTTGAGCGCTGCCGGATCGACCAGCTTTGCCCAGACCGTCTCAGGGGCGGCGGGGATGCGGTATTCGCCCGAAAGCTCCATGGGTTTCCTCGTCCTTCCGTATCGTCTGCCGCCGGTCGGAACAGGCTGCCGGCGTGGGGCATTCCTGATGCGATCCTAGCATTCCTGCGGACGGGGGACAGCCTGCGCTTCATTGTGTGCAATCAGTCACGCACATTCGGCACCTTCCGGGCATCAAGTGCCCCGATCACCACAGGCGCCAGCCGCGCCGCCATCTTCTTGACCCCCGCCGCATTCGGGTGCAGCCCGTCGGGCTGAACGAGTGACGGCTCCAGCGCCACGCCTTCCAGAATGAAGGGGTCGAGCGGCACGTCATGGGCCCGGGCCAGGGCCGGATAGATCGCATCGAAGGCCTTGCGGTAGTCCGGGCCCCAATTGGTCGGGGCCAGCATGCCGACCAGCAGCACCGGCAGGCCCTTGCGGCCGAGCGTGTCCAGAATGGCGTCCAGATTGGCTTTGGCCTCGTCGGGCGCGATGCCGCGCAGGGCATCGTTGGCGCCGAGTGCCACGATCACCAGATCCGGCTGGCGGGGCAGGCCCCCCAGGGCCCAGTCGAGCCGGGCCCGACCGCCGGCGGTGGTGTCGCCCGAAACCCCGGCATTCTCCACCTGTGCCGGCCGGCCGGCGGCTTCCAGGGCGGCTTCAAGCTGCGGCACCAGGCCCTCGCCTTCCGGCAGGCCATAGCCGGCGGTCAGGCTGTCGCCGAGCGCCAGGATCAGCGGCTGGTTCTCTGCGGCGCCGAGGGGTCCGGGGCGGACAAGAAGGGCGGTGAGGCCGAGGCCGATCAGCCCCAGCACCGCCCGCCGCGTCGGAGATCCGCAGTCTGCCCGTGAAGGAAGGGTGTGTGGTGAAACCGACACCGCCGATCCGTCGGAACGGGCTTCCGGTTTGATCCCGCCCGTCGCGGCGCCATATGGCGACGGAGATCCATGCGCGCGACGGGCATTGTCCGTGCCCGGGGCATGGCGGGAATGGTCGCAGGGGCCGGCATCGGTCGGTCGGAACAGGGTCACGTCTGGGAGGCTCCTCAATCTCATGATCCGGCTGCAACAGGTGTCGGTGTCGTTCGGCCGCGGATCCGCCGCGGTCGACGTGCTGAAATCGGTCGATCTCGATCTCGAAGCCGGGCGCACGCTGGCGGTGCTGGGGCCCTCGGGCGCGGGCAAATCGACACTGCTCGCGATCGTTGCGGGGCTGGAGCGGGCGAGTGCCGGCCGGGTGGAGATCGCGGGCCAGGATCTGGGCCGGCTCGACGAGGATGGCCTGGCCCGGCTCCGCGCCCGACATATCGGGATCGTCTTCCAGGCTTTCCACCTGATTCCGACGCTGACCGCGCGCGAGAACGTCGCCCTGCCGCTGGAACTGGCCGGGGCGGCCGATGCCGACGACCGCGCCCGGGCCGCGCTGGAACAGGTGGGGCTGGGGCCTCGTCTCGACCATTATCCGGCAGCCCTGTCGGGGGGTGAACAGCAGCGGGTGGCCTTTGCCCGGGCGGTGGTGCATCGCCCGTCGCTGCTGCTCGCCGACGAGCCGACCGGCAATCTGGACCGGGCGACGGCACGGCTGATTTCCGATGCGCTGTTCGGCTATCGCGACGAGACCGGGGCCGCGGTGATGGTCATCACCCATGACGAGGCGCTCGCTCGCCGGGCCGATCGGGTGGTGCGGATCGAAGACGGCCGCCTGTCCGAAGCGGCGGGGCTTCCGGCCGAGGTTCGGCCATGAGCGCGGGCGAAACGGTCGCCGGCCGCGCCGGGCATGCCGTGCCGTCTGCGCGCGGCCTGCCCTGGCGGGCGCTGATCCGCTTCGCCCTGCGCGATCTGCGCCGGGGGGTCGGCGGGTTCGCCATCGTGCTCGCCTCTCTGGCGCTGGGCGTGGCGGCGATGGCCGGCATCGGGGCGCTGGATGCCGCGGTGGTCGCCGGCCAGGCCCGCGATGCCCGCGCCCTGCTGGGCGGTGATCTGGAACTCGCCACCACCGGCCGGCCGCTGCCCGATGCGGTCCGGGCCGATCTGGCGGCGCGGTCCACGGCGATCTCGGCCGTGGTCGACCTGCGCGGCATGGTCCGCCTGACGCCGGACGAGGTCCGGGCCCGGGGTGCGGTACGGGGGGCGGCGCCGGGTGCGCCGGTCAACGACCGCGCCCTGGTCCAGGTGCTGGCGGTGGATGCGGCCTATCCGCTGGTGGGCCGGATGGAGACGGAGCCGCCGATCGCAGGGTCACCGGCTGCGGCGTTGGGGGCCGACGGGCTGCTGGCCGAGGGCACCCTGCTTGCGCGGTTGCGGCTTGCCCCGGGTGATGTCGTGCAACTGGGCGGGGCCGATTTCACCATCCGCGGCCGGCTGATCGCCCAGCCCGATCAGGGCGGGTTCGGCTTCGCGCTCGGGCCGCGGGTTGTGATCGCCCAGGCCGGGCTGGCCCGGGCGGGGCTGGATGCGCCGGGCACGATCTCGCGCCACATGACCCGTGCTTTGCTGGCGCCCGGTGTCTCCCCCACCGCCACGGTGGCGGCGCTGGAGGCGGCCTGGCCGGCCGAGAGCTGGCGCGCCCGCACCCTCGACCGGGCCAATCCCGGCCTGGCGGGCTTCGTCGACCGGCTGGCGACCCATCTGGAACTGGTGGCGCTGGCTGCCCTCGCCATCGGCGGTATCGGTGTCGCCGGCGCCGCACGGGCGCATCTCGAGGCGCGGGCCCGCACGGTTGCGGTGCTGAAGGCGCTGGCGCTGGGCCCGGCGGCGGTCTTCCTGGTCTACATGATGCAGATGGCCGTGGTGGCGGCGCTCGGCATCCTGATCGGTGTCGTGGCGGGGGCGACGGTGCCCTGGATCGCCGCCGGCTTCGCCGACGGGCTGCTGCCGACACCCATCCTGCCCGATCTTTACCTGCTGCCTCTGGCGCGTGCCGCGCTGATCGGCGCCGGGGTGGCGATCGCCTTCACCGCCCCCGCCCTGGGGCGTGCCTCGGGCGTGCGGCCCGCAGATCTGCTGCGGGCGGCGGTGGTGCCGCTGGCCGCCCGCACCGGCCGCCGGGGAATTCTGACCGGTCTTGCCGCGGGCACGCTGGTCGTGGCCCTGGTGGTGGGCGGTGCTGCGGACCCGATGCTGGCCGGGGTCGCCATCCTGTCGATCGCGGTGGCGCTGCTGGTCTTCCGTGCGGCCTCGATCGGGATTGCGGCGGTGGCGCGGCGGGTCCGGGTGCCGGGGCGGCCGGCGCTGCGCCTGGGCGTCGCCGGGCTGCGCCGCCCCGGGGCGCCCACGGCCGAGATTGCAGCCGCGCTGGGGGCCGGGCTGATGGTGCTGACCGCCCTTGCCCTGGTGCAGGACAATCTGACCCGGCTGATCGATCGCAGCCTGCCCGCGCGGGCGCCGCAATACTTCTTCCTGGACATCCAGCCGGACCAGGTGCCGGTCTTCGATCGCCTGGCGGCCGAGGCGGTGGGACCTGAGAACCTTGCCCGCATGCCGACGCTGCGTGGCCGGATCCGGGCGCTGAACGGCCAGGTGATCGACGAGGCGGATGTGGTGGAGCGCGAGCGCTGGGCGATCCGCGGCGAGGTCGGCATGTCCTGGTCGGCAGAGATGCCCGAGGGTACCCGGCTGACCGAAGGCAGCTGGTGGCCGGCCGATTATGACGGGCCGCCGCTGGTCTCGATCGATGACGAACTGGCCCGGGGCATGGGTGCGAAGATCGGCGACCGGCTGGATGTGCTGGTTCTGGGCCGGACCATCACGGTGGAGATCGCCAATCTCAGGCGGATCGAATGGCTGGATCTGTCGCTCAACTTCGTGATGGTGCTGTCACCGGGCGCCCTTGCCGGGGCGCCGGCCACCCATATCGCCACCGTTTCGGGCGATCCGGCTGCAGCCGAGGGGCTGATGGTCGAGGCCACCGACCGCTTCCCCAATGTCTCGGCGGTCAGCGTCGGCGATGCCGTGCGCCAGGCCGGCGCGCTGATCGAGGGGGTAGCGGGGGCGGTGCGGATCACCGCGATCGCCGTGCTGGCGGCGGGCGCCCTGGTGCTGGCGGCGGCGGTGCTGGCCGCCCAGTCCAAGCGGCGCTTCGATGCGGTGATGATGAAGGTGGTCGGCGCCTCGCGTCGGACCATCGCCGCCGGGCTTGCGATCGAATTCCTGATCGTGGCGGTGGTGGTGGGGCTGATCGGGGCGGCCGGCGGCACGCTGGCCGCCTGGGCGATCACCCGCTGGCTGCTGGAGATCGATTTCGCCTTCTCGGTGCTGCCGGTGGCGGCATCGGCCCTGGCGGGCATCGGCCTTGCCCTGGCTGTGGGGCTGGCGGCGGTGGCCGGCGCGCTGCGCGTGCCGCCGGCGCGGATCCTGCGCGAACGTGCCGGTCTCTGAGGGTGGGCCGGTCTCTGAGGGTGGGCCGGTCTCTGAGGTTGGGTCGGGGCGGCGGAAAAAGAACGTTATGCGCGATGAAACGCCGACTGCTTCGCTTTGACAGTGGGCGGCAAGGGAGTATGCTTTCATCCAGAACATGCCGGCTGCCTGCCCTCGGAACGGAGGGCAGGGGCGGCATCTCGACGTCCCGTTGCCCCGCCACCGGCGCCCGAGCCTCCGGACCCTCCCGAGACCCCGGTTTCAATCCGGGCCGAGCCTCGCGGGCCCGCCGCTTTCGTGCAGGATCGTGACCGGCAGCGGCATCGCTTGCAGGAGCAGCACCCCATGGCTTTCGCCAATCTGTCGAGCCTGGCGGCCTGGTCGTATATCGACGGCCGCTGGGTCGAAGGCAATCCGCCGATCATGGGACCGATGTCCCAGGGCTACCAGTTCGCCTCGATGGTCTTCGACGGCGCCCGCTCCTTCGATGGCGTGGTGCCCGATCTCGAGGGGCATTGCGCCCGCCTGCTCCGCTCGGCCAGGTCGTTCGAACTTGAACCCAAGGTCGATCTCGACACCGTGATCGGCACGGCGATCGACGGCGTGAAGCGCTTCCCGCGCGAGGTGGCGACCTATATCCGTCCGGTGATGTACGCCGATGACGGCATGGTTCAGGTCAACCCCGACAGCACGAAATTCGTGATGACGGTGTTCGCCATCCCGTTCTCGAACGAGATGGGCAGCTTCTCGACCGGGCTCAGCCCCTATCGCCGGCCCGGGCCCGACATGGCGCCCACCGACGCCAAGGCGGCCTGCCTTTATCCGATGACCGGCCGGGCGCTGAACGAAGGCGCGCGCCGGGGCATCGACAACCCGGTCATGCTCGACCCCGAGGGCAATGTCGCCGAATTCGCCTCGGCCAATCTGTTCATGGTCAAGGACGGCGTGGTCCACACCCCGAAGCTGAACGGGACTTTCCTGGCCGGTGTCACCCGCAAGCGGGTGATGGAGCTGTTCGCCGCCGACGGCATCGAGGTGGTCGAGCGCTCGATCACCTATGACGAGCTGAAGGATGCCGACGAGCTGTTCTCGACCGGCAACTTCAACAAGGTGGCGAGCGTCAACCGGATCGAGGATCGCAATCTTCAGCCCGGCCCGATCGCCCGCAAGGCCTGGGATCTGTACTTCGCCTGGGCGCGCGATCAGGCCTATTGATCCGGCGCATCCGACGATCTGGCGGCGGCCGTGGAGCGGACAGCTCTGCGGCCGCCGTCGTCGTTTCGGGAGATGGAAAACGACGGTTGGCCGCGGGCGCCTGCCGCCATTGGACAGAATTCCACCCGACCCCTCACGGTACCTGGACCGGGACCGGTGCCCGCGGTTATTCTCGGGCCACTTCCGGCGGCGCGCCCCCGAACGCGCTGGCGACGACCGGATCAGCGTCAGCGACCCCGAGGAACATCATGAGCATCGACGACACCGGGTCTGTACCCGAAGACGACGAGGACGGCGTTGCACCAGGCGAGGCAGGCCAGATCGAGAGCCGTGTCTCCCGGCGCATCCGCGAGCTTCGCCGCGACCGCGGCATGACGCTGCAGACGCTGGCCGAGAAGGCCGGCGTCTCGAAGTCGATGATCTCCAAGGTCGAACGCGGCGAGGCCAGCCCTTCGGCGGCGACCGTGGCGCGGCTGGCCGCCGGGCTGGGCGTCACCATCTCCAGCCTGCTGGGCGAACATGACCGCCACGACGTGCTGGTGTTGCGCCGTGCCGATCAGGCGGCCTTCGTCGACCCCGAGACCGGTTTCGAGCGCCGGTCGATGTCGCCGATCTTCCCCTCGCGTGGGCTGGACCTGGTTCAGGTGACCGTGCCCCAGGGGGCGACGGCGGGGCCCTTCGTCGGCCATCGCTATGGCGTCGAGGAATATCTGGTGGTGGTGGAAGGCCGGCTGGGCGTCACCGTCGGCGGCATCAACCACGTGCTTCAGCGCGGTGATGCGATCTTCTATCAGGCCCATGTCGCGCATCAATACGCCAATCTGGGCGAGGGCCCTGCCGTGGCCCTGGTGGTGATCGGCGACATCCGCGATCTGCGCGACGGCCGGGATTGAGCCTGCCCGCTTTCCCCGGCGGCGCGCGACACGCCGGGGGGCGGGGGCCTGGCAGGCGAGGTGGGCTCAGTGGCCGCCCGACAGGTTCAGGCCGATCACGCCCAGCACGATCAACCCCAGAGAGACCAGTTTGATCGTGTTCATGCTCTCGCCGAAGGCCAGCACGCCGATGGTGGCGATGGCCGCCGTACCCACCCCCGACCAGATGGCATAGGCGACACCGATCTCGATCCGCTTGAGCGCGACCGCCAGCAGGCCGAAGGCGATCAGATAGCCGACCACCATCACCGCCGTCGGCCCGAGCCGGGTGAGGCCGGCCGACATCTTCATCGAGGTGGTGGCGACGATTTCAGCCATGATGGCGCCGGCAAGCAGCACCCAGGCGAGGCCCGCACCCATTCCGCTGCCACCCATGGCCTGCAGATCTCCGCATGTGAGTGTGACGGGTGTAACCGTGACGAATGTAACGTGACGGGCCGGTCAGCGGGCGGTGGCGTCCGGATCCTGCTGCCGGCGCGGGCTTGCCGGATAGACGCCCAGGATGCGGACATCGGTCGAGAAGAAGCCCAGCTCCTCCATCGCCAGCGCCACGGCCCGGTCTTCCGGGTGGCCCTCGATCTCGGCATAGAACACCGCCGGCGTGAAGGCGCCGTCGATCAGATAATTCTCGAGCTTGGTCATGTTGACGCCGTTGGTGGCGAAGCCGCCCAGCGCCTTGTAGAGCGCCGCCGGCACATTGCGCACCTGGAACAGGAAACTGGTCACCACCAGCCCGTTATCCGGCGCCGGGATCACCGGTTCGCGCATCATCACCACGAAGCGGGTGGTGTTGTGCTCGGCATCCTCGATCGCCTCGGCCAGCACGTCCAGGCCGTAGATGTCGGCCGACAGCCGCGAGGCGATGGCGGCGACCGCCGGGTCACGCAGCTCCGCCACCCGGGCGGCGGCACTGGCGGTGTCGGAATGGATCACCGGCCGGATGCCGTGCGCTTCCATGAAGCGGTGGCACTGGCCAAGGGCGTGGACGTGGCTGAGTGCCGTCTTTACCTGATCCAGACGCGCGCCGGGGGCGCCCAGCAGGCAGTGGCTGACCCGCATGAAATGCTCGCCGGTCAGATGGAGCCCTGAGGTCGGCAGCAGCCGGTGCACATCCGCGACCCGGCCGGCCAGGGTGTTGTCGATCGGGATCATCGCCCGGTCGGCCTTGCCCTCGCGCACCGCCTCGATCGCATCGGCGAAGGTCGGGCAGGGCAGGGGGACCAGCTCGGGAAACATCTCCAGGCACGCCATGTGGGAATAGGCACCGGGCTGGCCCTGGAAAGCGATGGAGCGGGCTGGCGTGACGGGCATGTCCTGGGCGGCGGGCATCGATGGGTTCCGGCTGGAATGGCAGGGGCCGGCATCTTGCGCCCGCCCGCTGCATCTGTCCATCGCCCCCGCATGTCACGGACGCCGTTGACACCGGGCGCCGTCGACGCCGTGTCTCCGGCCGGCCGCCCAGGTCAGCCGGCGGGCTTCAGCAGCCGGCGGGCCACTTCCAGATCCTCGGGCGCGTTCACCTCGAAGGGCACGGTGTCGACGATGGCGGCGTCGATGCGCAGCCCCGCTTCAAGGGCGCGCAGCTGCTCCAGCCGCTCGCGCAGCTCCAGCGGGCTGGGCGGCAGCGAGACGAAGCGGTCGAGCGCGCCGCGCCGGAAGGCATAGAAGCCGATATGATGGTGAACCGGCCCGTCCCCCCAGGGGGCGTTGGCGCGGGTGAAATAGAGCGCCCGGCCGATCCGGCTGCCCGGCGCCATCGACAGCACCGCCTTGGCGGCATTGGGGTTCGCGCGGACCGCCGGATCCGAGGTCTCGACCACGAGCGTCGCGATATCGGCCTGATCGCCCAGCGCCTCCAGCGCCGCACGCGGCAGGGCCGGGTCCAGCGCGGGCATGTCGCCCTGGAAGTTGATGATCACGTCATGGCGCCGGTCGGGATCGAAGATCTCGGCCGCCGCCTGGACGCGGTCGGACCCCGACGGCAGGGCCGGATCGGTCAGCACCGCCGTGCCGCCGGCCGCTTCCACCACGTCCACGATCTCCTGATCGCCCGCCGCCACCACCACCGGGCCGACGCCGGCGGCAAGGGCATGGTCGAGGCAATGCAGGATCATCGGCCGGCCGTTGATGTCCGCCAGCGGCTTGCGCGGCAGGCGGGTGGCAGCCAGACGGGTGGGGATCACGACCAGGGGGTTCATTCTCTGCCTCGGCGATGGAACAATCGGGCGTCCACATTCCGGACCGGAGGTTGCGACCATGTGACGCAGGCTCGACCTCTCGTATGGAACCGGAGCCCCTGGAACCCTTATAGGGATTGGACAGAAGCGGGGGAAGTGGCTAATCTTCGCCCGTCATGACCGCATCTGCGGTGTGACCCATAAACCCGTGCCGTAACGCTTCCCGAAGGTGTCCGGACGCTCCCGCAAGTGCGGCTGCCGCCTGACGGAATTCCCTCCGCTGGGACGGGCCGGATCCGCAGATCGACGGGCATGTCATCCGTCGGCCGCGGGCTCCGCCGGGACCGCTCCGGAGAGTGCGGCGCTCATCAAGAACCTGCGGCACGGCCGGATCCGTGTCGACCCGTGCCCTGCTGTCCGGAATGCATGTCAAGGGCCGTCGGGCGTCGTGTGGAAGAGGATTGGGCATGTCAGGCTTCGAATTCAACAAGCTGATGGCCGCGTTCCTGACGGCGGCATTGTTCGCCATGGTCGTGGGTGTCATCTCCGACATGGTGTACGAGCCTGAACACCTGGAGAAGAACGCCTACGCGATCGAAGGCGTCGCCACCGACGCCGCCGCCGAGGCGCCGAAGGAAGTGCCGTTCGAGGTGGCGCTGGCCAGTGCCGATCCCAAGGCCGGTGCCAAGGTCTTCGCCCGCTGCACCGCCTGCCACGACGACTCGAAGGGTGGCCCGAACAAGGTCGGCCCCGAGCTGTGGAGCGTGGTCGGCCGCCCGGTCGCCTCGGCCGACGGCTTCGCCTATTCCGACGCCCTGAAGGGCATCGGCGGCGAGTGGACCTTCGAGAAGCTCGACCACTTCCTGACCAAGCCGGCCTCGTTTGCGCCGGGCACCAAGATGTCCTTCGCCGGCCTGTCGAAGGTCGAGGATCGCGCCGCGGTCATCGCCTATCTCAACAGCCAGTCGGATGCCCCCAAGGAGATCCCGGCGGCGCCCGTCGAGGGTGCGGCCGAAGGTGGCGAGCAGCCCGCTGCCGAACAGCCGGCCGGCGAGCAGCCCGCCGCCCAGCAGAACGCCGGCTGAGGTCAGACCAGGCGGCGGATTTCCGGCGATGCCGTCGCCGGGTTGCATCCCCTGCCCGGCCCGGTCATCTTTCGCGACGCCCGCCGGTCCCATGCGGACCCGGCGGGCGTCGTCGTTCCGGACCCCGCTCTCTCGGAGCCATCCTCTCGGAGCCCTGTGCGCCACATGACCCCGACCCGTCTTGCCGAAGACGCCGCCGCTTTCCTGCCCGTCGCCTTCCGGCTGGCCGATGCCGCCCGGGCAGAGGCCCGGCGCTATTTCCGCACCGCCGTGCCGGTCGACGTGAAGCCAGATCAGAGCCCGGTGACCTTGGCCGATCGCGAGGCGGAGGCCGCCATGCGCCGCATTCTCGAGGCGGAGCTGCCCGCGCACGGCATCTTCGGCGAGGAGCATGGCCGGGTGCGCGAGGCGGCGGACTGGCAATGGGTCCTGGACCCGATCGACGGCACCCGCTCGTTCATCACCGGCCGACCCACCTTCGGCTCGCTGGTCGGGCTGTGCTTTCGCGGCCACCCCGTGCTGGGGGTGATCGATGCCGGCGGCACGGGGGAGCGCTGGTGGGGGATCACCGGCGGACAGAGCTGTTTCGACGGCCGGCCGATCCGCACGCGCGCCTGCGCGGATCCCGCGCTGGCCCGGCTTGCCGCCACCTCTCCCGCCATGTTCGGACCCGACGACCGGGCCCGGTTCGACCGCCTGGCCGGGCGGGTCACCGACGTGCTCTGGGGGGGGGATTGCTACAATTACGGCCTGCTCGCCCTCGGGCTGATCGATCTCGTCGCGGAAGTGGATCTGAAACCATACGACTGGTGCGCACTTGTGCCGGTGATCGAGGGTGCCGGCGGGGTGGTGACCGACTGGTCGGGGCAGAAGCTGGGGCTGGAGGGCGATGGCCGCGTGCTGGCCGCCGGCGACCCGCGCGCGCATCGGATTGCACTGGAAATGCTGGCCTTGGCCTGAACTTGCCCTATCATCGCGGATGGAGGGATAGCGTCACCGACCGGAGGGATGACGACAGGTGATGGCCGAACAACGGATGCGGGGACGCGGATGGCGTCGCCCCGCCCGGGTGGTACTGATGCTGGGCGGCCTCTTGGCCGGAAGCATCGCCGCCTTCACGCCGGTTCTTTCGGGCCAGGCTCTGGCGGAGCCGTCGCATGGCATATCGATGTATGGGGATCTGAAATATCCCGCCGATTTCGATCACTTCGCCTATGCCTATCCCGAAGCACCCAAGGGCGGCACGCTGAGAAGCGCCGCCCGGGGCACTTTCGACAGTCTCAACCCGTTTGCGCTGCGGGGCATCTCCGCACCGGTCAGTCTTGCCTTCGACACGCTGACCGTGCAGAGCCTGGACGAACCCTTCTCGGAATACGGGCTGATCGCCAGGACCATCGACAAGGCGCCGGACAATTCCTCGGTGACCTTCACCATCCGCCCCGAAGCGCGTTTCCACGACGGGACGCCGATCACCGCCGCCGATGTGGCGGCGACCTTCGATCAGCTGCGCGAGAAGGGCCACCCGACCTATCGGATCTATTATGCCGAGGTGGCGGGCGTCGACGTGCTGGACGACCGCACCGTCCGCTTCCGCTTCGCCAACACGAAGAACCGTGAACTGGCGCTGATCCTGGGTCAGCTGCCGGTGCTGCCCAAGGCCTGGCTCGATACCCACGATCTGGGGGCGGGCACGCTGGAGCCGATCCCCAGCAGCGGGCCCTACAGGGTGGCCCGCGCCGAGCCCGGCCGCACGCTGGTGATGGAGCGGGTGAAGGACTATTGGGCCAGAGATCTGCCGGTGAATGTCGGCCGGTACAATTTCGACCGCATCGTCACCGACTATTACCGCGACGACGAGGTCTCGGTGGAGGCGTTCAAGGCCGGCCAGTACGATCTTCGGGTCGAGAACAGCGCCCGGCGCTGGGCCACCGCCTACAACATGCCCGAGGTCGAAAGCGGCAAGCTGAAGCTCGACACCATCCCGCACCGGCTGTCGACCGGCATGCAGGGGCTGGTGATGAACACCCGCCGTCCGGTCTTCCAGGACCCGGCGATGCGCCGGGCGATGCAGTATGTGTTCGATTTCGAATGGTCGAACAAGACCCTGTTCTACGGCGCCTATACCCGCACCGACAGCTATTTCGAGAACTCGAACATGGCATCCTCGGGCATTCCCGAGGGGGCGGAGCTGGCGCTGCTGGAGCCCTATCGCGACCAGCTGCCGGCGGATCTGTTCACCAGGCCCTATACCGTGCCCAAGACCGATGGCAGCGGCGCCAATCGCGCGGGGCTGAAGACCGCCTACGACATCCTGGCCAAAGCCGGCTACGAGGTGAAGAACGGCAAGCTGTTCGCCCCTGATGCCGATGCCCCGGTGCGGATGGAGTTCCTGATCCAGGATGCCGCCGAGGAACGCATCGTGATGCCGATCACCCGCAGTCTGGGCCGGCTGGGCATCGAGGCGACGGTACGACAGGTGGATGCGGCGCAGTACGAGAACCGGCTGCAGACCTTCGATTTCGACATCATCACCGAAATCTGGCCGCAGTCTCAATCCCCCGGCAACGAGCAGCGCGAATTCTGGGGCAGCGAGGCTGCCGACCGTCCCGGCAGCCGCAATTATGCCGGGATCAGGAACCCCGTGGTCGATGCGCTGATCCAGAAGGTGATCGATGCCGAGGACCGGCAGAGCCTGGTGACCGCCGTGAAAGCGTTGGACCGGGTGCTGCTCTGGGGCGACTACGTCATCCCGCAATTTCACCTCCCGGCCTTCCGGATCGTCCACTGGAATAAGTTCGGTCGCCCGCCGGTGCTGCCCGATTACGGCATCGATCTTTACACCTGGTGGGTCGACGACGCGCTCGCCGCCCGCTACGGCCTGCGCTGACAGGGGGCCCGGTTCCGGATGTTCGCTTACGTCCTGCGCCGCCTGGCCCTTATTCCGCTCACATTGTTCGGCATCATGGTGATCAACTTCGCCGTCGTCCAGTTCGCCCCCGGCGGACCGGTCGAACAGATGCTGGCGACGCTGAGCGGGGCCCAGGCCGACGCCACCTCGGGGTTTTCCGGAGGGGGCCGAGAGGTCGCCACCCCCTCCATGTCGGGCAGCGATTATCGCGGCGCCCGCGGCCTGCCGGACGGGCTGGTCGAGGAAATCCGCACCCTTTACGGCTTCGACAAGCCGCCGGTCGAACGCTTCCTCGACATGATGGGCAGCTATCTGGCCTTCGATTTCGGCGACAGCTTCTTCCGCAACGCGCCGGTGGTGGACCTGATCCTCGACAAGCTGCCGGTCTCGGCCTCGCTCGGGCTGTGGAGCACGCTGATCATCTATCTGGTCTCCATTCCGCTCGGCATCGCCAAGGCGGTGCGCGACGGCACGCCCTTCGATGTCTGGACCAGCGGTCTGGTGATCGTGGGATATGCCGTGCCGGGCTTTCTGTTCGCCATCCTGCTGGTGGTGATCTTCGCCGGCGGCTCGGTGGTGTCGTGGTTCCCGCTGCGCGGGCTCGTCTCGGACAACTGGGCCGAATTGCCCTGGTGGCAGCAGATCCTCGACTATTTCTGGCATCTGGCGCTGCCGGTGGCCTCGCTGGTGATCGGCGGCTTCGCGACGCTGACCCTGCTCACCAAGAATTCCTTCCTGGACGAGATCGGCAAACAATACGTGATCACCGCCCGGGCCAAGGGGTTGAGCGAGAACCGCGTGCTCTACGGCCATGTCTTCCGCAACGCCATGCTGATCGTGGTCGCCGGCCTGCCCGCCACCATCGTCGGGCTGCTGTTCACCGGCTCGCTGCTGATCGAGGTGATCTTCTCGCTCGACGGGCTGGGGCTGCTGTCCTACGAGGCGGTGCTCAACCGCGACTATCCGGTGGTCTTCGCCTCGCTGTTCATCTTCACCCTGATCGGGCTGCTGCTGAACCTGATCGGCGACCTGATGTATGTGGCGATCGATCCGCGGATCGATTTCGAAGCCAGGGGAGGCTGAGCCATGGGCATCGCTGCACGCCTCGGCTTTCGACCGCTCGGGCCGCTGAACCGCCGACGGCTGCGCAATTTCCGCCGCAATCGCCGGGGCTTCTGGTCGTTCTGGATCTTCCTGGTCCTGTTCCTGGTCTCGCTCGGTGCCGAATTCGTCGCCAATGACCGGCCCATCCTGGTCTCGTATCAGGGGCGTCTCTATGCCCCGGTGCTGTTCGACTATCCCGACACCGAATTCGGCGGCTTCCTGCCGACCCCGGCCAATTATCGCGACCAGATCACGCAGGAGACGATCGACGCCGAAGGCTGGGCGATCTGGCCGCCGATCCGCTTCTCCTACGACACGATCAACTTCAACCTCGACCGGCCGGCGCCGGCGCCCCCCTCGGCCGAGAACTGGCTCGGGACCGATGATCAGGGGCGTGACGTGCTGGCCCGGCTGATCTACGGCTTCAGGCTCTCGGTGCTCTTCGGGCTGGGGCTCACCATCGCAAGCTCGGTGATCGGGGTGATCGCGGGCGCGATCCAGGGCTATTTCGGTGGTGTCACCGACCTTATCTTCCAGCGGCTGATCGAGATCTGGGCGGGGCTGCCGCAGCTTTATGTGCTGCTGATCCTCTCGGCCCTGTTCGAGCCGACGGTCTGGCTGCTGCTGGGGCTGCTCACCCTGTTCTCGTGGACGGGGCTGGTCGGGCTGGTGCGGGCCGAATTCCTGCGCACCCGCAATTTCGACTATGTCCGCGCCGCCCGGGCCATGGGGGTGGGGGATATCGGCATCATGCGCCGCCATATTCTGCCCAATGCCATGGTCTCGACCCTCACCTTCCTGCCCTTCATCCTGTCGGGCGGGATCACCGCGCTGACCTCGCTCGACTTCCTGGGGCTGGGCCTGCCGGCGGGCTCCCCCTCGCTGGGTGAGCTGCTCAATCAGGGCAAGAACAATCTTCAGGCCCCCTGGCTCGGCATTTCGGGCTTCGTGACGCTGGCGGTGATGCTGTCGCTGCTGATCTTCATCGGCGAAGCGATCCGCGACGCCTTCGATCCGCGCAAGGTGTTCTCGTGAGCGGCGCCCGTCAGGCAAATCCTCCCGTCCTGTCCGTCCGCGATCTGTCGGTCACCTTCCGGCACGAGACCGGCGAGACCAGGGCGGTGGCGGGGGTGTCGTTCACGGTGGGGGCCGGCGAGACGCTGGCGATCGTGGGCGAAAGCGGCTCCGGCAAATCGGTGACGGCGCTGGGCATTCTGGGGCTGCTGCCGCGCAGCGCCGATGTCGCCGTCGGCGGCAGCGCCCGTCTGGGCGAGGCGGAACTCGTCGGCGCATCCGAGCGGGCGCTGCGCCAGGTGCGCGGCAACCGCATCGCGATGATCTTTCAGGAACCGATGACCGCGCTCAATCCGCTGCACCGGGTGGAGCGGCAGATCGCCGAGACGCTTGCCCTGCATCGCGGCCTCGAGGGGGCTGCGGCCGCGGCGCGGATCGATGCGCTGCTGCGCGAGGTGGCGCTGGTCGATGCCGAAGGCTCCACCGCCCGCATCCGGCGGTCCTTCCCGCACGAGCTGTCGGGCGGCCAGCGCCAGCGGGCGATGATCGCCATGGCCTTGGCGAACGAGCCCGAGATCCTGATCGCCGACGAGCCGACCACGGCGCTGGACGTCACCGTCCAGGAAGAGATCCTGGGCCTGCTCGCCCGCATCCGGCGCGAGCGCGGCATGGCGCTGATCCTGATCACCCATGACCTCGCCATCGTCCGCCGCACCGCCGACCGGGTGGTGGTGATGCGCCGCGGCGAGATGATGGAGACGGGCACCGCCGAGGAGATCTTCCGCACGCCGCGCAACGACTATACTCGCATGCTGATCGCCTCGCGCCCGCGTGGTCTGCCCGATCCGGTCCCGGCCGGGGCGGCTCCGCTGCTGTCCGTGCGGGATCTGGCGGTGCGCTATCCGGTAAAGGGCGGGCTGCTGCGCCGGGTGGTGTCTCATGTCGAGGCGGCGGTGGGGGTGAATTTCACCCTTCGCCCCGGCGAGACCCTGGGGTTGGTGGGCGAGAGCGGCTCGGGCAAGAGTTCCGTCGCCGCCGCTCTCGTCCGGCTGACCACCGCCGAAGGTGTGGTCGATTTTGCCGGCACCGACCTCGCGAAGCTGGATCAGAAGCGCCTCCGGCCGTTGCGCAACCGCTTCCAGATCGTGTTCCAGGACCCGTTCGGCGCGCTGAGCCCACGCATGACCGTGGGCGATATCGTGGCCGAAGGGCTGGATGTGCATGCGCCCATCGCCGACCGGGCGGCGCGTCGGGACCGGATCGGTGCGGCACTGGCCGAAGTGGGGCTGGATGCGGCGATGCAGGATCGCTTCCCCCATGAATTCTCGGGCGGGCAGCGCCAGCGCATCGCCATTGCCCGGGCGCTGATCCTGGAGCCCGAGCTGATCGTGCTCGACGAGCCGACCTCGGCGCTCGACGTCTCGATCCAGGCCCAGATCGTCGAGCTGCTGCGCGGCCTGCAACGGCGGCGGCAGCTGGCCTATGTGCTGATTTCCCATGATCTGGCGGTGGTGCGGGCGCTGGCTCATAAGCTGATCGTGCTGCGCCAGGGCCGGGTGATGGAGCAGGGTGAGGCGGCCTCGGTGATGGCCTCGCCCGAGACCGATTATACCCGGGCGCTGATCCGTGCGGCTTTTCCCGACGGCCTGTCCTGAGCGCGAGCGGGCTTGGGCGCGTGACATCCCTGTCCGGTCGCGGATGGTGTGGCGGGGGCCATGGGTGCAGGATGGGGGCAATCGATCCCCTTGATCTGCCGGGAGGAAACCCGACCCATGGCCTCTGATCCCATCGAACGTTCTGTACCCGTCGACCTTGCGGCGCCGGCCGACGTGCTGGCGCTTGCCGGCGATCAGGTCGGCGACGACCGGCTCTGGCGCATCGTCGCCGACCGGGACCGCCGCTTTGCCGATGCTTTCCGCCTGGGCGTGATCACCACCGGCATCTACTGCCGGCCGGGCTGCCCTGCCCGGCTGCCCAATCGCGAGAATGTCCGCTTCTATCCCGACGCCCATGCCGCCGAGGCGGCCGGTTTCCGCGCCTGCAAGCGCTGTGCGCCAGAGGCACAGGCGCTGGGGCCTGAACAGAAGCTGGTCCTCTCCGCCATGGGCGCCATCGACCGGCGCGAAGAGGTCCCGGGGGCGACGGAACTTGCCAGCCTGCTGGGGGTGGAGACCCGGCGGCTGGCGCGCGCCTTCGGCCGGGTGCTGGGGGTGGCGCCGGCCGAGATGCTGCGCGGGCTGAAGCGCCGCCGGTTCCGCGCGGCCCTGAAGGCGGGGGAAAGCGTCACCGAGGCGGTCTATACCGCCGGCTTCGGCGGCCCCGCCCGGGTCTATGACGGCGGTGCGGCGGGGCTGGGCATGGCGCCCGGGCGCTTTGCGGCCGGCGGGGCCGGCGAGGTGGTGTCGTGGCGGATCTTCGACTGCCCGCATGGCCGGCTGCTGATCGCGGCGACCGAACGCGGGATCGCGATGATCGCGATCGATCCCGACGATGCGGCCCTGCTCAGGGGGCTTGCGGTCGATTTTCCCGCGGCCCTGCGGGTGGAGGCCGCAGCCGACCATCCGCTGATCGGCCGCGCCGCCCAAGTGGTGCTGGACGGGCTGACCCGCGATGCCGCCCGGCTGGATGATCACGGCCTGCCGCTGGATCTGCGGGCGGGCGCCTTCACCCTCAGGGTCTGGGAGGCGTTGCGCCGGCTGCCGGCCGGCACCGTCACCACCTATGGGGCGCTCGCCCGGGCGCTGGGCAATCCCGGCGCAGCCCGGGCTGTCGGGCGGGCCTGCGCCACCAACAAGATCTCCCTGCTGGTCCCCTGCCATCGGGTGCTGCCCGAACAGGGCGGTTTCGCCGGCTATCGCTGGGGAGAGCGGGTGAAGCGGGCCCTGCTCGAGGCCGAGCATGCCGAGATCCACCCGGACCGTGCCGCCGCGGATGCGGCGGCACGGGCGGCGACCGAGCCGCGGGAGGAGGTGGCGGAAGCCCCGCTCAGGATGCGCCGCAGGTCGAGCTGACCGGCTTGCCTGCCATCACCTGGCGCACGAAGGGCACGCTGTCCTTGAGCGAGCCGTTGACGGCCCCCGAATGGTCGAGCCCCGGATAGACATGGGCCTGAACCACGGTGCCCGCGGCGCAGGCGGCATCGACCACCGCCTTCTGCATCGCCGGCGGCACGTCATGATCTTCGGCGCCGGTGCCGACGAACAGCGGATGGGCCAGCTTGACCGTCGGATAGGCGAGCGACGGCGCAAGCCCGGTGATCACCTCGATGGCCTTGGGGGTCATGGCGTTGCCGCGGGTGAGGCCGGCATCGGTGACTGCCTTGAAGATCGGCATCACGCAGCCGGTGCGGGCCTGGTTCAGCACCGGCATCGCCTTGGGCGTGAACATCTGGCTGACATCGGCTTTGGTCGGGGCCTGTTCGGCCAGCAGGCCGATATAGAGCAGATAGGCGATGGTCGGGTCGACCTTGTCGGGATTGGCCTTGGCGACCGCGGTCATCAGCTGCGGTGTCAGATAGGGAATGCCGGTCGAGACCGTGCCGCGGATGTCGATATCGGGGGCATAGTCCGGTGCGAAGGCGGCGGTCGCAAAGGCGGCGCCGCCGCCCTGGGACTGGCCGATCAGCACCACCCGGTCGGCAAGGGCGACCCCCAGTTCTTTCTGGCCCGACTGCACGGCGCGGACCGAATCGAGCGTGCTGTAGGCTTCGGGCCGGGTGGCGAGATAGGGGTGCGGGCCGGCGACGCCCAGGCCCTGATAATCGGTAGCGACGATCGCGAAGCCTTCGCGCAGCCACCGGCCCAGATAGTCGACATCGCGCCTGGACCGCCCGGTCCACGAGGGTGCGCAGGCATCGGCCACGCCGACCGTGCCATGCGCCCAGGCGAGCAGCGGCCAGCCGCCGGCCGGCGGCCGACCCTTGGGCACGAACAGCGCACCTGAGACCACCACGGGTCCGTCACCCGAAACGCCGTCGGTCGAGGTGTAGAGGATGCGCATCTGCTGGCCGGCCCCGGGCAGGCCCAGCTTTGCGGGCAGGGGTTCGGTCCGGAGCAGCAGGCCGGCCTGATCCGGGATGCTGCCGGTCCAGTCGTAAAAGGCCGAGACCCCGCCGTCGCCCTGGGCGGCATTCGGGCGGGGCATCTCGGCGGCGGTGACCGGCGTGGCGGCGATGGCCACAAGGGCGGCGAGTGCCGCAAGCGGTGCGGCGAGGCCGCGCCGGGTAAGGGCTGTACGTGACATCGGGGGGCGTCTCCCTGCGCTGGTTCTTCTTGCAGATCAAAGTCTGCCAGAACCGACGCAGGGCGCCTTGCGAAGATTGGGCAAATTCCGCTTTGCGGTTGTTGATTGCCGATCAGGCCCGCGCTCCGGATGTCAGGCCGAAGGCGCCCAGCGGTCGGCGATCATCCGGTAGAGCGCCCGCACGCCCATGATTTCGCCACCTTCCGGCCGGCCCGGGCGATTGCGCGTGTTCCAGGCCATCAGGTCCAGATGCAGCCAGCCCTTGCGCGCCTCGCCCGCGAAGGCATCCAGGAACAGAGCGGCCGTGGTCGCCCCGGCGAAACCGCCGCCGCTGACATTGCAGATATCGGCGATCTTGCTGTCGAGCATGTGGCGATAGGCGCGATGCAGCGGCAGGCGCCAGACCGGATCGTCTTCGGTACGGGCAGCACTTTCCAGGGCCGCGGCCAGAGCGTCGTCTTCGGCGAAGAAGGCGGCGATTTCGGTGCCGACCGCCACCCGGGCGGCGCCGGTCAGGGTGGCGACGTCGATCAGCAGTTCAGGCATGTCACGCGCCGCCTCGGCCAGGGCATCGGCCAGGATCAGCCGTCCCTCGGCATCGGTGTCGCCCACCTCGACCGAGATGCCGGCGCGGGTCTTGAGCACGTCGCCGGGGCGGAAGGCATCGCCGGCGATGACGTTGTCCACCGTCGGGATCAGCACTCTCAGCCGCACCGGCAGGTTGGTGTCGATGATCATCCGCGCCAGCGCCAGCACATGGGCGGCGCCGCCCATATCCTTCTTCATCAGCCGCATGGCCGAGGCCGGCTTGATGTCGAGCCCGCCGCTGTCGAAGCAGACCCCCTTGCCGACCAGGGTGACCCTGGGATGGCTTTCGTCGCCCCAGCTGAAATCGATCAGCCGCGGCGGCCGGGTGCTGGCCCGGCCGACGGCATGGATCGCCGGGAAATTCCGCTGGACCAGATTGTCGCCGACGATCTCGTCATAGCGGCCGCCGGCATTCTCGGCGATCCGCCGGGCTGCAAGCGCCAGCTCGTGCGGGCCCATATCCTCGGCGGGGGTGTTGATCAGGTCGCGGCCATGGGAAATCGCCTGGACCAGGGCGGCCAGCCGCACCTGATCGGCCGCGGCCGGCACCACCAGGGTGGCCGGGGCCCGGCGATCCTCGGTGCGACCCAGATAGCGGTCGAACCGATAGGCGCCCAGCGCCCAGCCCATGGCGAGGTTCGTGACGAGCCGGGGATCGGTCGGTTCCGGATCCAGCCGCCAGCGGCCCTCGGGCAGCTTCTGGGCCAGATCGCCGATAGCCCAGGGGCCCGGTTCCGCTGCGGTCACCATCACGGCGCCGGCGATGCCGCCCTCGGCATCGGGCAGCAGCGCATGTGCACCCTGCCGCGGCTTGAAGCCCTGCGCCGAAAGCCAGGCCGCGATCCGGGGCTCGGCAGCATCGCGCCAGGCGGCGAAATCGCGCTCGGTCACCAGGGTCAGCGGCAGGGCGGCGGCGTCGCGGTCACGCGACAGGCTCGGGATCTCGGCCATGGACGTGCGGGGCTCCTCGATCGATGGATGCGGAAAATCGCGCCAATCGACAAGGTCAGCGCCCGGGGCGCCGCCGTCAAGCCCGGGGGATCATCATCCGGTACCGTCAGATGATGCGGCTCAGCTGGCGGGGGTGCCGGGCTTGGGTTCGGGCATCGGTGCATCCGGTGTCGCCGGTGCCTCGGGCGTGGCCGCGGGCTCGCTGCCCAGATCATCCAGCGGTGCCGCTTCGGGCGGGCTGCCGGATGGGGCATCCGGGGCCGCATCGGCATCGGCCGGCTTGCCCTCGGCGGCCGCCTTGTCGCGGGCCGCCCGCCATTCGGCATAGAAGCGCTCCGCCCCCGGATGAAGCGGGATGCCGACGCCGAGCGTGGCGGTCTCGGGCCGGATCAGCCGTCCCTTGGCATGGCCGGCATCCAGCAGGCCGCGAGTGGGCGTGCTCCACAGCGCCCGGGTCAGGCCATAGACCAGTTCGGCATCCAGACCCTCGCGCACCACCCAGAGTGCGCGCACGCTGACCGTGCCCACCGGGGCTGCCAGGTCATAGGCATCGCGGGGGATGACGTCTTCCACGAAAAAGGGGTGTTTTTCGACCAGGGCGCCGCGCAGTTCGGGTGCCAGCGGCACCAGGTTCGCGACCCCGTCGCGGATCGCGGCCCCGATCGAGACCGCGGGATAGCCGCTCATGAAGAACATCGCGTCGAGCGAGCCGTCGCGCAGATGGTCGACGGCCACCTCGGGATCGAGGTTCTCGACCTTGATCCTGTCGAGCGGAATGCCCGCTGCAGCCAGCACCAGCCGGGCGTCGACCAGGGTGCCGGATCCGGTGCGGTCGAGCGATACCCGCTTGCCCACCAGATCCTTGAGATCGGTGATGCCGGCCCCGACCCTGGCCACCACATGCAGGCTTTCAGGGTAGAGGCTCGCGATGGCGCGCAGATCCGGCATGGAGGGCGCGCCGATTTCGGCGCCGCGACCGGCCTCGGCCAGAACCGCGATATCGGCCTGGGAGAGGCCGCTGTCGACCTGGCCGTCGTTCAGCAGGTTGAGATTGTCGACCGACCCGCGGGTGGTGACCGCCACGGCGACCAGGTTCGGAATGCCGCAGGCGCCGCCATCCTCGCAGGGGCGGGAACCGGGCGGGTTGCTGACCGCATTGGCGATGATGCCGCCGATCGGGAAATAGGTCCCGCCGGTCGATCCCGTGCCGATGCGGAAGAAGCGCATCGCCTCTTCCTGGGCGGCGGCCTGACCCGATGCCGAGAGCAGGCCGGCGACGACGGTTGCAGCGGCCCATCGTCGCAGCGCCACCAGTCTCATCAACCCCAGGTAGATAATCTGCATGAAGTCCGGGGCGGGGACGGGACAGGCGGACACGGCGGTCCGGGTGCTGCGGGCCATGATGCACGGATCTCCGCTGGCGAGACGAGGCGTCGCAGGGGGCCGCACGACCCTTGTCCGGTGTGTGCGGAGTGCGACTTGCTTGTCCGGTCGATCCTAGCCACACTCGCGGCATCCGTCGAGCCGCCGTGACACACGTCACGGAACGGTCGCAGGCCCTGCCGCAGGATGGCCCGCCCGGCCGCCCGTGCGGCCGTCCGACATGCCGGAGAGAACGCGCCCCATGTCCCTGCTCACCAAGCCCGTCGACCTGATGGCGGCACGCCTGCGTGCCCGTGGGATCGATCCGCTGCTGCCCTTTCTGGGGGCCGCCAGCCTTGCCCTGCTGGCCGGCGCCCTCGGCTTTCAGGTCCTGGGCGGGCTGGAGCCCTGCGTGCTCTGCCTGCAGCAGCGCTGGCCGCATCTGGGCGTGGTGGTGGCGGCAGGTGCGCTGACGGCGCTCGGGCCCTCGCGGCGGGTGCAGGGCTGGGGGCTGCTGCTGATCACGGTACTGCTGCTGGTGACCGGCGGCATCGGCCTCTACCATGTGGGCGTCGAGCAGGGCTGGGTGGAGGCAAGCGCCGCCTGCACGATGAGCACGGCCCAAGGCGGCGGTGCCCAGGATCTGGCCGCGCTGCGGGCCGCCATTGCCGGCGCACCGCGTGCCGCGTGCACCGATATCGTCTGGTCGCTGCTGGGGATCAGCATGGCGGGGTGGAATGCGCTGCTGTCGGTTCTGCTGGCGGGGATTGCCGCGGGCGGCGCGCGGCGTATCTTCAGGCATGGCTGACAAGCCGACCGGAGGATCCTTCGCCGGATCATCCCCGACCGGAGACCGCCCTGACATGACCGACGAGCCCCGCCCGACAGACGGCCGCCCCACCGCCGCGCGTATCCTGCCCGGCGATCCCGATCCCCGCACCCTGGTCGAACGCATGATCCGGGTCGATCAGGCGGGGGAATATGGTGCCGCCCGGATCTATGCCGGCCAGCTGGCGGTGATGGGCAAGGGTCCGCATGGCGCCACCATCCGCCATATGGCAGATCAGGAACGGGTACATCTGGAGACCTTCAACCGGATGATGGTCGACCGCCGGGTGCGCCCGACCCTGCTGTCACCGGTCTGGCATGCCGCGGGTTTCGCGCTGGGGGCGGTGACCGCCGCCATGGGGCCGCGGGCGGCGATGGCCTGCACGGTTGCGGTCGAGGAAGAGATCGACCGCCACTATCGCGCCCAGTCTGCCGCACTTGGCCCCGACGAAGCGCCGCTCCGCGACACGATCGAGCGTTTTCGCGCGGAAGAGCTGGAGCATCGCGATACCGGCCTTGCCCATGGCGCCGAACAGGCGACCGGCTACAAGGCGATGAAGGCGCTGATCGGCACGGGCTCCCGGCTTGCGATCTGGCTGTCGACCCGGGTCTGATCGGCACTGTTGACACCGCGCCCGGGCGGCGCGCAGTCTGAAGACCTCACCAGGGGTGTCCCGACAAGGGGCTGAGATTCTGCCGGGCCGCAAGGCAGCGCAGGGACCCGAAGAACCTGATCCAGTTCATACTGGCGGAGGGATGGTGCGGATGGCCGGCCCCTGCAGCCCGATGAGGCGCGGGGGAGGCGGCGTTTCGAAACCTCTCCCTCTCTGCCGGTGCGGGCCGGGTCGATCAAGACCGAGAGAGGGAGGAACCGGAATGACCTCGCAGAAGACCGCCGGTGCCGCTGAACTCCATGCCCGCATGCGGCAGACTGCGCCGCTGGTGCAGTGCATTACCAATTATGTGGCGATGAACGTGGCGGCCAATGTGCTGCTCGCCGCCGGCGCCTCTCCGGCCATGGTCCATGCCGAGGAAGAGGCGGGTGAGTTCGCGGGCCTTGCCGGCGCACTGACCGTCAATATCGGCACCCTTTCCCCCGGCTGGGTCGGCGGCATGAAAGCGGCGATTGCGGGCGCCATGGCCGCCGGACGACCCTGGGTGCTGGACCCCGTCGCCCATTTCGCGACCGGCTACCGGCGACGTGTGGCCGCCGAGCTGCTGGCCTTGCGGCCCAGTGTAGTGCGCGGCAATGCGTCCGAGATCATCGCGCTCGATGGCGGGGTCAGCGCCGGCCAGGGGGCGGATGCCGGCGATCCGGTGGAACAGGCGGAAGAGGCGGCCCGGCGGCTGTCGCGGGCCCATGGCGCGGTGGTGGCGGTGACCGGCCCGGTGGATTTCGTGACCGACGGCAGGCGGGCGGCGCGGATCTCGGGCGGCTCGGCGCTGATGCCGAAGGTGACGGCGCTCGGCTGCTCGCTCACCTGCCTGGTCGGCGCCTTCACGGCCGTGGCCCCCGACGCCCCGTTCGAAGCGACGGTCGCGGCGCTCGCCACCTTCGCGGCGGCGGGAGAGGCGGCGGAACGGGGGGCAGAGGGCCCCGGCTCCTTCGCCATGCGCTTCCTGGATGCGCTGCATGGTCTCGAAGCCCCGGCGCTCGAGGCGGGGGAAAGGATCCGGCCGGCATGAAGCGTTTCGATCTCTCGCTCTATCTTGTTCTCGACCCCGATCTCTGTCGGGCGCGATCGATGGTGGAGACCACCCGCGCCGCCGTTGCCGGCGGGGCGACGATCGTTCAGCTGCGTGACAAGGCAGCCGGCACGGCCGGGCTGATCGAGACCGGCCGGGCGCTCATGTCGGTGCTGGACGGAACCGGCGTGCCGCTGATCGTGAACGACGATGTCGAGGCCGCGGTGGCGATCGGTGCCCATGGGCTGCATGTCGGCCAGGGCGACATGCCCGCGGCAGAGGCCCGCCGCCGGGTCGGGCCCCGGATGATCCTGGGCCTGTCGGTCGAGACCGAGGCGGCGGTACGGGTGGTCGATCCGGCGGTCGTCGACTATGTGGGGGCGGGCCCCGTCTTTGCGACCCAGACCAAGCCGGATCACGAGCCGCCGACCGGTTTCGACGGCCTTGCCCGGCTGGTGGCGCTGTCGCCCGTGCCGGCGGTGGCCATCGGCGGGCTGAAGGCGGAGCATGTGGCGCCGGTGCTGGCGTCGGGCGCCGAGGGGCTGGCGGTGGTCTCGGCCATCTGCGGCCAGCCCGATCCCGAGGCCGCGGCCCGGCTGATCGCCGGGGCCATCCGGGACTGTCGCCGGGGCTAACCCTGTCGCCGGGACTAAGTCTCCCGGGTGCCGGCAAAGAAGGCGTCGAGCCGCCGGGCCGCCTCGGCGGCGAGCGCCGGATCGATGGCGAAGCACAGGCGCAGATAGCCGCTGCCGCCGGGGCCGAAGGCGGAGCCGGGGGCGAGCCCGACGCCCGCTTCGCGCAGGATGCGCACGGCGGTGGAGAAGGCGTCGTTCATGCCGCGCACGCCGAAAAACAGGTAGAAGCCGCCATCGGGCTTCACCACCGTGATCTCGGGGATGCCGGCCAGCGCATCGAGCAGCACGTCGCGGGCGGCCATGGTGCGGGCGACCAGCGCCCTGACGCCGGGATCGCCCTCGTTCAGGGCCGAGATGGCGGCCTGCTGAATGAAGGTGGCGACGCCGGTGGTGTTGTACTGGGACAGGTTCTCGAACACCCGCGACATGCCGTCGGGGAAGATCACCCAGCCGGCACGCCAGCCGGTCATGCACCAGTTCTTGGAGAAGGTGTTGGTGACCAGCAGACGGTCATCGGGCTCCGTCACCTCAAGGAAGGAAGGTGCCGGCCGGTCGCCGTCGACGAACAGGCCGTAGACCTCGTCCGAGAAGATCCAGAGTCCGCGGGCGCGGGCGATGTGCACCAACTCGGCCATCTGCTCCCTGGGCATCACCCAGCCGGTCGGGTTGGAGGGGGAGTTGATCGCGATCGCCCGGGTCCGCGGGCCGATCGCCGCCACCAGATCGTCGAGGTCGAGCGAGAAGTGGCCGCCGTTCACCCTGAAGGGCACCGGCACCATCTTGCCGTGATTGATGCGCACGATCGCGTCCAGGTTGGGCCAGGTCGGCACCGGGGCGATCACCTCGTCCCCCGGCTCCAGGATCGCCTGGAAGGCCTGCATCATCGCCTGAACGCCGCCGGCCGTAACGCTGAACCGCCCGGGATCGACGGCCACGCCCCAATGACGGGCGTGATAGTCGGCGAGCGCCCGACGCAGTGCCGGCAGGCCATGGGCGTAGGTGTAGCGGGTCTGTCCGGCCTGCATGGCCTGTTCGGCGGCCACACGGATGAAATCCGGGGTCGGCAGGTCGCCTTCGCCGATCCACAGCCGGATCACCGACGGATCCTCGCGGGCCAGGTCGGCGATATCGGCGATCTGGTTGGTCGGCATGGCGGCCACCCGCGCCGACAACCCCAGCCTGCCGGCCACGCCCGTATTCGCCCCGCTCTCATGCCCGCTCATGACGCCCCACATCTGTCGACACCGTCTCAGGGTGCCGATCCTCGCGGATCGCGGGCACGAACGCAACGGGCGATCAGTCGTCTTCCAGCTGGACCCCCCAGTATTCACCCTCGGTCATGTCCCGCGGGAAGGCGCGGCCCTGGGCCTCGCTCTGGATGGCGCGCAAGGTGGTATGGGCGGCCAGCGCCCCATCCACCGCATCCTCGTCCGAGCGGATCTCGGACAGGCCGGCGAAGTTCAGATAGTCCCGCCAGCTTGGATGCAAATTGCCGGGCGGAAAGTGGCGCCCGGCTTCCTGGAGTTCGGTCAGGTCCGGGGCTTTGGGCACCGACCTGAGGGTCAGACCGCACTGCTCGGGCGTTCGGGCACCCTTGGCGGTGTTGCAGGCCGTGCAGGCGGTGACGACGTTCTGCCAGGTGGTGGTGCCGCCGCGGGCGCGGGGGACCACATGGTCGAAGGTCAGTTCTTCCGTGGCGAAACGCCGGCCGCAATACTGGCAGCGGAAACGGTCGCGCAGGAAGACGTTGAAGCGGGTAAAGGCCGGGCGACGGTTCACCGGCACATAGCTGCGCAGCGAGATCACGCTGGGCAGACGCATCTCCAGGCGCGGGCTGTGCACCACGGAGTCGTATTCGGAAAGGATGTTCACGCGATCGAGGAATACTGCCTTGATCGCGTCCTGCCACGACCACAGGGACAGCGGGAAGTAGCTGAGTGGTCGGTAGTCGGCGTTCAGTACCAGCGCCGGACAGGTGCTCGCGGATAGGCCCACAGGCTCCGTCTCCCCCTGAACCGGGCGGGCGTGGAGGACGCCCGCCTCGCGACCATATGGTATCAATGATTTGTGATGCTTGCATGAAAGATCAAGAGCCTGTGCGCGGGCCGGACTGGGGCCGGCACGGCACGGTTTCAACTGCAGGGGGATGCAGTCCGGTCGTTGACCGGGGGAATATCGGCTCAGGCGACGGGTAGTCTGAGGGTGATCGCGGTGCCGATGCGGCGCTGGCGTTCGATCGTCACGCTCCCCTCCATGGCTTCGGCCAGACGGCGGCTGATCGCGAGGCCGAGCCCGGTGCCTTCGATGCTCCGCCGGATGACGTTGCCGCCGCGCTCGAAGGGCTCGAACACCCGGTCGATCGCCTCGGGAGGAATGCCGATACCGTCATCGGTGACGGTGATCGCGACCATCTGACGGCCCGGTCCGGACGTCCGGTGTGCGGCGATGGTGATATGCCCGTCCTCGGGCGTGAACTTGACGGCGTTGCCGAGAAGATTGTTCAGGATCTGGCCGAGCGCACGATGATCGGCCGCCACGGGTGGCAGGTCCGGGGGCAGGTCGACCAGCAGCGACTGCCGTTTGGCGGCCGCCTGCGGACGAATGGCCGTCAGGGCGCCCTCGATCGCCCGGGAGACAGCCACTCTGCCGATCTCGACCTCGGTGCGGCCGCTCTCGATCCGGGCGACATCGAGCAGATCCTCGATCAGCGCCTTCAGCATCTGCCCAGACTGGTGAATATAGCCGGCCTGTTCGGAATAGCGGCGGAAGGTGGCGGCATCCGACCCGAACATCTGGTCGCGGATGATTTCGGAATAGCCGAGGATCGCGTTCAGCGGCGTCCGCAGCTCGTGGCTGACCTGGGCCAGGAAGCGGCTTTTGGCGTCGTTGGCCGCCTGGGCATCGTGCAGCGAGCGTTCCAGCCGGGCATTGGTGACGGTCAATTCATCGACCAGGGCCCGGATCCGTCCGGCATCGCGGGCCTGGCGTTCCAGCAACTGCCGGTTTTCGATGTTGAGCCGCAGCATGTCCGCGATCCAGCGGTGATGGCGGCCGGCAAAATTTCCGAAGATGACCAGATAGACGACATAGCATGCGGCCATGGTCAGATCCTGCCCCTCGTGACGGACGAGCAGGAAGACGATCGGCGGAATGGCCAGCGGTATCATGAAGGCCACCAGCATCGCCCGATCCATCACATAGGCGATGCCCACCGACGAGATGGCAAGCAGGACCACGACGGCAATCATCGTCGCCCCTGCGGTACCGAGCCCCAGGCCCGCGGCAACCCCCAACCCCCAGCCGAAGGACGCGACGGCGATGCCGCCGGCGACCATGGTTCTCTGGGCTTCGGTGACGGCGTCGGCTTCAGCGGCGCGCAGGGCCAGAAGGGCGACCGGAATGCGGATCGCCGAGATCGCCCACATCAGCACCACCCAGCCGATCGCCCAGAGATGGTCGACATAGGGCCACATCAAGGCGGTGGCCGCAGCCGCCCCCGGGAAGGTGGCGATTGCGGCGCGCCTCGAGAGTTCGGCCTCCATCGCCACCCGGGCGTTGCGCAGGCCGTCGCGTATGTCCCGCTCTCCCATCCGTCTCCGTCGTCCACCGCCATGATCAGGTGCGTACATCATGGCGACAGCCGGGGATCGAAAGTCAATCGGGACCGGTGGAAACCGCGCAAAGCAGGCAGGGAACGGCGCAGGTCGGGCCGATCGGTCAGGGCCGGGGCTCGACCTTGAGGGCGAAGCGGTTATAGCCGTGGCGGCGGCGTGCCTCGGCCAGAGGGATGCCGGCGCGGACATCGGCGATCACCCGCGCCTCCATCGCCTCCACCTCGCGCACCAGCCCGGCCACTTCCGCGCGCCGGGCCGCCGGCACGGCAACCACGCCCGAATCGTCGCCGACCAGCCAGTCGCCCGGCTCCACATGCGTGCCGCCCATGGTCACCGGCACCTGGGTCGCCACCATGCGCACCCGGTTCTTGCCCGACTTCATATAGGCGGTCAGCGAGAACATCGGATAGTCGAGCGCCATGATCTCGGTCGCATCGCGGCAGGCGCCGTCGATGACGGTACCGGCGATGCCACGGCTCTGGGCCAGCGCCGACAGGATGTCGCCCCAGACGGTGCACCAGGTGCGGCCGTCATTGGCCAGCGCCACCACATGGCCCGGCGGCACCTGTTCGATATAGTCGGCAGCCGGCGCCGGCTCGCCCGGGGCCACCGGTTCGAAGGCCACGGTGAAGGCCGGGCCGCAGACCCGATGGCCGGGCTTCAGCGGGCGGATGCCGAGCAGCCCGTTATTGTAGCCCAGCATGTCGAGCACATCGGAAACCGCGGCGGTCGAGGCGCGCGAGAGCACGGCGAGGACGCCGGCATCGTCGAGCGGCAGGGTTTCGGCAGCGGCGGCGGGGCTCTGGTCGGTCATGGGATGGTTCTTCCGTTGTCGTCGGGCGCGGGGGTGCGGGGACGGAGGCCGGGGGCGGCCGATCAGGCCGCGTCGGAGGCGAGGCCGGCGGCCTGGCGCGGCTCCGCCACCCGGACCGCAAGCTTGCGGCCGCCCTGGAACACGTTGACCCGTTCGTTGTTGCTGGCCTTGGCGCCGAAGCCGATGAAACGGCCACCGAAGACGAAGGTGTCGAGGCTGACCTTCATCGGCACGCAGGCGCCCGTCGCCGGGTCGGTCAGGATCGGATAGGTCAGCGGCGGCACGTAGCGCTGGGCGATATTGCCCTCGGCGAAGCCCTGTTCGATCTTCGCGATCCAGGTGGCGTGATCGGTGTCGCGACCGATGGTGACGCCGTCGCCGCGGATGTCGTAGGGCTCTTTCAGCACCCAGTCCTGCGGGCGTTCCATCAGCAGGTCGCGCAGATCGCGCGCGGCGCCCTCGAACAGCACCTGCTTGCCCGGCTCCAGCTTCGAGGCCCAGGGGAGCAGACGCTCGGCCAGCGCGCGTTCATCCTCGGTGAAGTGATGGGCGAAGCGCGGCTCGCGCACCAGCGCCAGGGTGCGCTTGCTTTCGGCCACATAGCGGGCCGGGAAGGGGTTGAGGTGCAGGATGGCGCGCGCCTCGATTGCCGCCGCCCAGCGCGGCAGCAGATCGGGATGGTCCGCGGTCAGCCGGCGCCAGTAGACGGTGTTGATCTTGTTCCAGCAGAGATCGATGCGGGTATCGCCCGCCCAGGCGGCGCCGTCGCGGAACACGACCGCGCGCGGGTCGACCACCAGGGTCCTTGTGCCGAGCGCCGTATAGGCGGCCGCCATTTCGACCGATTCGACATTGGCCTTGCCGTCTTCCTGCAGCACGGCCAGCACCGGATCCGGATTGGTGCCGCCCCAGAGCCGGTAGTCTTCCAGGAAGCGTTCGAGCAGGGGGGCGCCCTTGTCGAGCGGCAGCTTGCAGATGCCGAGCCCGGCGGCAGCGAGCGGCGCCTCGACCAGATCGTCGATCACGGCGTTGATCCGGCCGGTGAACATGGTGCCGGCCGGGCTGTCGGCATTGTTCTCCAGCACCACCACCCGGCCGTCGGGCAGGGCGGGATAGCCGTCGATCCGGCAGACCCGAACGGTGGAGGGCAGGTGATGGGGGGCCAGCGATGCGGCTTCTTCCGCGGGATCGAGCGCGATATAGGCCCGGACATCGGGGTCGGCGCGATAGGCTTCGACCGCCGATTCCAGCAGCGCCACATAGGCCTCCAGGTCGCGGGCATGGGCCTCTACCCGGTCGGCGCGCACCATCAGCGGCGCCGGGGCCAGGTCGAAGGCCTTGTTCTGGAAACGGGGAGCTGCGGCGACGGCGGCGGAGACGCGCCGGGCGAGGCCGGCCCCCTCGGCGGTCAGCCCGGCGAGGACGGTGGCGGCGGCATGCCAGTCGATCATGGCTCTGGACCCTTTTTCGGGGATGTATCCCTGACGAGGCGTGCGGCGGTCAGGCGACGGCGGCCGCATCGGGAAGCGGCAGGATCAGATCGCCCGCGGCGGCCCGGATGTCGCGCGCGCGCTCGAAATAGCGCGCAATGATCTGCTGCGAGACCGGTGCCGCGTCGGCCCGCTTCAGCACATGGCCGTCGATCTGGCCGATCAGCGCGTATTCAAGCCCGGTGCCGCAGAGGAAGGCTTCGTCCGCCGTCCAGGCATCGGCGCGGGTCAGCCGGGTTTCGACCGCGGGAATGCCGAGTTCGGCGGCAATGTCCAGGGTCAGCGCCCGGGTGATGCTGGGCAGCACGCCTTCCGACAGTGCCGGGGTCATCAGCCGGCCGTTCTTCACCAGGAACAGGATCGCGGTCGGCGCCTCGGACAGATAGCCGTCGGCATTGGCGAGCACGACGTTGTCGAAGCCCTGAGACTTCGCCTCCAGCATCGCGATGCGCGCGCCCGCATAATTGGAGATGTTCTTCGCCGCCGACGGGAAGGCCAGATCATGGGCGCGCTGCCAGGCGGAGAGCTTGACCTTCATCCGCTTGTCGTCGGCGAGCCAGGTCTTGCGCCCCTGGGCGGTGATGGTGACGGTCAGCAGCGGCTGGGCCGCCTGGCCCAGCTCCCCCGGATTGCCGGCCGAGATCGAGGGGCGGATATAGGCGTCGTCGGTGACGCCGTTCTGCGCCACCAGTTCGGCGATGATGTCGGGGATGCGGTCGATCCCGGGATCCGGCAGCCACATCATGCCGGCCGACGCCGCCAGCCGGTCGAGATGCGGGTGCAGTTCCAGCACCTTCAGCCCGCGGCCATCGGCCGTGCGGTAGATGCGGATGCCCTCGAAGACCGAGACCGCATAGCGCAGCGCAAGGCTGGCGGCATGCAGGGTCGCGGTTTCCCAGGGCACCAGGGCACCGTCGTGATGGCAGAGCGGGAAGGTCTTCGGTGAACGCACGGGTGTGGGCATGGCGCGGCTTCCGGGGCGGGGCGTCGGAGGGGGGCGTCGGGAGTGACGGGTCCGGGTCCGCCGCATGTACGGCGGCCCCGGACCCGGTCAGCTCAGGCGGCGACGTCCTGGTAGCGGAACGGCGCTTCGGCCGGGTCGTAGAAGTTGCGCAGCATGGCGTCGAAATGGGCGTGGCGCAGATCCAGCGCCCGGCCCAGCATGCGCACGCACTGGTCCTGCAGCTCGGGAGTGTTGGCGTAGCGGCGCAGCAGCTCACGCGCGACCGAGGCATGCTCGTCCTCGAGCTCGCTCACATGATCGTCGCCCTCGGTCGACGACGCATGATGGACGAAGTAGTCATAGCCCTCGGGCGGCAGCTGATAGACGTCGCGCATCACGTCGAGCATCGAACGCTTCTGCGGGTTCACGATCGGCGGCTGGCCTTCCATCAGCAGCAGCACCGAGGCGACGCCGGCCGTGAAATGGACGGCGGTGTTGTTGCAGACGCCGACATTGTGGTCGATCACCGCCTGGGTCTCGGGCAGCAGCGGGGCGGCCTGAATGTCATCCATGGTGACGCCGACCGAGTTGCCGAAATCGACGAAGGAGAGCAGGTGGCGGCGGCTGTCGGTCAGCCGGCCGGTCTCTTCCTCGTAGATGTTCTCGACCAGCGAGATGCGCAGCTCGTAATCGTCGATCCGCGAGGCGATGCCCAGGATGTTGCGGGTCCAGAAGTTCTTGATCGGCCAGCGGTGGATGACGAAGTTCTGCAGCAGCCGCTGCGTCGCCTTGCCGCTCATGATCAGCTGATAGAGCGGGCTGGTCATCTTCTTGCGCTCGGCAATCATGCGGTCGAGCGTTTCGACGAAGTCCGTCATGTCGAACCTTCCAGTCGTCGCGTGGGTGGATCGTTTGGTGAGAACGGGAATGGAGCCGGGGCGGTCGCGGTTCAGGCCGCGCCGCGGGCCAGGGCGCCTGCTTCCGCCGGCTGCATCAGACCGGCCAGCCGGCCGGCAAGCACATCCAGGAAGGCACGGCCGTCACGGGCCGCGTCTTCGCGCAGCGCCCGAAGATCGTCGAGATTGAGGTTCATGGATGCGGCGAGGCAGTTCTCGTAGAGCGCGAAGGCCCGCCGGTCGACCCAGTCGAGCAGATGCTCCGAGATCAGCCGCGCCAGCCGCTCATGGGCGAAGGCCCGGCCCTGGCCACGATGCAGATGCACGGCCAGCGCCTCGGTCTGGCAGTTGCCGCCGCCCTTGCCCATGCCGCCCAGCGACCCGTCGACGATGACGGCGCCGGCCTCGATCGCAGCCAATGTGTTGGCAAAGCCGAGACGGAGCCCGTCATGGGCATGGAAACCGATACCGGGGCCGGCCGGGCCCGTGGCCGCCACGATGTCCGAGATGCGCCGCGACACTTCGTGCGGATAAAGCCCGCCATTGCTGTCGGCGATGTAGAACCAGTTGGCACCGGCATCCCGGGCACGCCGTGCCACGTCGGGCGCCAGATCCAGCGGCTGTTCCGATGCCCGGATCAGATTGATCGCCGCTTCCATGCCCAGAGAGCGGATGCGCTCTGCATGGGTGAGCGCGGCATCGAGCCGGGCCGGCGTCGCCGGCATGCGCACCAGCCGCACGCCCTGATCGGCGAGGCGGGCATAGTCGTCCAGCATCACCTGATGGACATGCGCCATCACCGTCAGACCGGTGCGGTCCGACACCCGGCGCATCTGATCGACATACCAGGCCGGGCAGCAGGCTGCCGGCCGGCCGTCGTACAGGGCCTCGTCATGGGGCCGGTAATAGCCGATCTCCACATAGTCGAGGCCCGATGCCGCAAGGCCTGCCACCAGTGCTGCAGCCTGTTGCGGCGTAAAGCCGTGATCGTTGACATATCCGCCGTCGCGGAGTGTCACGTCGATGACCCTGATCGTCATGATACCACTCCTCAAGCTGGCGCCAGCCTTGCCTGCCCCCGAATGACCCGATCCCGCCCTGAGACCGGCAAATCCTGAAGGCGGGGCGCGCGCCGCCCGCGTCGCCCGTGATGGACATTCCGCGTCGCCTGGGGGTTTCATGGTCTTTGCTGCAGTCCCTTTGCAGCTTTATTGCAATATGAAACCCAAACCATAACGACCTCTGGTTGATATCCTCTGTCAGGACAGGACCGAGAGTCAATTATCGTTTTCGTTAATCGTCCCACGGTTGCATATGCACCTGAAAGACCCGGAGAAGGCCGGATGAGCCAGACCATCGATCCCGCGCCCCCGGCCGTGATGCCGGTCACCCGCTTCGCGCCAAGCCCGACGGGGCTGCTGCATCTGGGCCATGCATTGTCGGCGATCCTGTCTCACGATTACGCCCGGGCGCATGGCGGACGTTTCATCCTGCGGATCGAAGATATCGACACCACCCGGTGCCGCCCCGAATTCGTCGAGGCGATCTTCCGGGACCTGGACTGGCTGGGGGTGAGCTGGGATGGCGAGGTGCGCCGGCAATCGGAGCATTTCGACGACTATCGCACCGTGCTGGACCAACTGACGGCACGGGACCTGGTCTATCCCTGCTTCTGCACCCGGTCGGAGATCGAGGCCGAGATTGCGGCCAGTGCCTCGGCGCCCCACGGCCCGCCGCCTGCGGGACCCGACGGCCCGCTCTATCCCGGCACCTGCCGCAGGCTGACGCCTGCCGCGCGTGCGACCAGGCTGGCGGCGGGGCACCCGCACGCCCTCAGGCTGGACATGGCGGCAGCGCTGGCCGCCCTGGGGCCAGGCGCCGCCAGCCTCAACCGGACCGGCGCCGCCAGCCTCAACCGGACCGGCGCCGCCAGCCTCAGCCGGACCGACGCCGCCAGCCTCAGCCGGACCGACGCCGCCAGCCTCAGCCGGACCGATGCCGCCGGCCTCAGCTGGACCGATATGGATGGGGGGCCGGTGAAGGCGACGCCGGCCATTCACGGCGACGTGGTGCTGGCGCGCAAGGACGTGCCGGCCAGCTATCACCTGGCGGTCACGCATGACGACGCATTGCAGGGCATCACCCACATCATCCGCGGCCGCGATCTGGAGGCGGCAACCCATCTCCACCGTCTGCTTCAGGCGCTGACGGGCTGGCCGGTACCGGTCTGGCGGCATCATCGCCTGTTGACCGACGATCAGGGCCGACGGCTGGCCAAGCGCACGCCCGGCGTGCGGCTTGCCGATCTGCGCGAGGCGGGTGTCACGCCGGCCGACATCCGCCGGCGGCTGGGGCTGGCTGCCGCCGATTGAGCCCGGCCGCCCCGGACGGAAAAGCCCGGCCGCGCGGTGGGGCGCCGCGGGCCGGGCTTCGGGGCCGGCATGTCATGGGGATCAGCGCGCACGATCCGGGGGAAGGGGGCGTGGATCGCAGGCGGAGACATGCCGCCGCCGTCCCGGGGCATCATCGGAGGGGCGGATGCCGGTCGGGACGGGTGCGGGGAGGGCGGGGCCTAGTCGGCCACCGCCTTGAAGGTGATCAGCACCTGGCGGACCTCGACCAGCTGGCGGAGCTTGCGCGCCAGCTTTTCGGCCTCGCCCGGTGCAACGTCGTCGAGCTGAACGTCGATATGAACCTCGTCCGCACGGCCACCGACCCGCTGGCTGTGCCAGCGCGACGGCAGCAGGCTGCGCAGGGCGAAGACTTCCAGCACCCGCGACATGGTGCCGACCTCGGCGGCGGCGACCACGAAGAAGCAGGCGGTGGCAGGCGCCACCGCTTCGGCGGCCGGGGCGAGATGGGCGGTGGTGGTGCTGAGGGTGGCGGTCAACATGGGGGCGGTCCTCGTCGTCGGTAACCGGGGCCCTGCCGTTGTCGGGGGCCGTTTTCCGGTCACGGTCTCTGTCCCGACATCCGCCTGCCGCAACCGTCACGGGCGGGCAGGGGGACATCGCATGCCGTCATCTGGTCTCCCGGTCCTCAGCGGAGAACCGGGCCGATAATTCGAAGACCGGTCCAGCATGCAGTGTGACGCCGGCGGTGTCGGACAGAGACGCAGCTGCGGGGGAAGACGAAGACAGAGACGGTCATCGGGACCAACGCATCGATCTGGTGGCGGGCCGCAGGCGCCGCAAGCCGGCAGCGACCCTCATCGCAAGACGGGAAAACCCCCGGCCCCCTCAGAAGAGGGCCGGGCCCGTAATTCGCGCAAAACCGCGCGTATGGCGATGTCCGATCATGCTCATGTCCGCGATGGTATACCGATGCGCCGGGCTGTCAAGCCCCACGGGCGTTGCACCACGGGATCTGGCCGGCCGTTGCCGGCCCGTCTAGGATAGGCACCGCATGCCCCGGCCCGTTTGGGCGGCGGCAGATCAAAGAGAGGCGCCCGCATCCCGCGAGGCGCCCGCACCCAGGAGACGCCCTCCCCCATGGCCCGTTCGGATTTCGCGTTCCATTTCCCCTTCCGCATCCGCTATTCCGAGGTGGATGGTCAGCGCGTGGTGTTCAACGCGCATTACCTGACCTATTTCGACACCGCGATCACGGAATTTCTGCGCTCGCGCGAGATCGGCTATAACGATCACTTCTCGCCCGACACTTTCGACTTCCACCTGGTCAAGGCGACCGTCGAATACAAGCGGCCGATCCGGTTCGACGACGAGATCGATGTCTGCGTGCGCATCGGCGCGGCCGGCCGGTCGAGCGTGACCTTCGCGATCGAAATCCATCCCAAGGGCGAGGACGCGCTGCTCTCCACCGGCGAGATCATCTGGGTCTATACCGACATGAAGGCCGGTCGCTCGGCGCCCGTGCCGGGCTGGTTCCTGGAGCGCATGGGCTGGCAGGGCGCCTGACGGCTGCGGAGACCTCGGGGGGTCTGCGCGCGGGGGCGAGGCGGCGGTCAATCCGCCTCGATCCGCTCCATATCCTCGTCCGAAAAGCCGTAATGATGGCCGATTTCATGGATCAGCACATGGCGGATCAGCTCGTAGAGCGTCGAACCGGCGGCCTCGCCCTCGGTCTCGGCCCAGGCGTCGAGCAGCGGGCGGCGGTAGAGGAAGACCATGTCCGGCCAGGCCTGCGGCTGTGTCAGTGACCGCTCGGTCAGCGGCACGCCACGATAGAGGCCAAGCAGGCCGAACGGGTCTTCGATGCCCATCTCGGCCAGGGTCTCGTCGTCGGGAAAATCCTCGACCCGGATGGCGACCGGGCCGATCGCCTCGCGGAAGGCGGCTGGCAGGCTGCCGAAGGCCTGATCGGCGATCGCATCGAACACATCGAGGCCGGGCGCCACGAGATTGCCATAGCGGCGGGCCGGATCGTCCTCGGCAGCGGTCATCGGGCTTGCGTCTCCGTTGGGATGTCACGTCTCTCGGGTTGACAGGCCCTGCGCCTGCTGGCCCTTCTGGTGGTCAGGGATCCGCGGGCGCCAGAGGCCCGTGGACGCGATATGGGGAGCCCCGACATGGTCGAAAAGCTCGACCCCGCCGCCCGTGCCGAACTTCTTGCCTCGCTCTCCGGCTGGACCGAGGTGGAAGGCCGTGACGCGATCGAGAAGACCTTCCGCTTCACCGACTTCAAGGCCGCCTTCGGCTTCATGACCCGGGTCGCCATTGCGGCCGACGGACAGGACCATCATCCCGAATGGTCGAACGTCTACAACCGGGTCACGATTCTGTTGACCACCCATGATGCCGACGGCCTGTCGGCGCGCGACGCGAAGCTCGCCCGGGTGATCGAAGAGGCGGCAGCCGGCAGCGGCCTGTCCACCTGACCGGTCACAGGGAAAGGGCCGCTCCCCGTCGCGGGGCAGCGGCCCTTTCCCTGTCGTTTTTGCGGCCCTGCCGGGCCCGGCGGCGGTTCAGCGCGCCGACATGCGGATGGCGCCGTCCAGGCGGATGACCTCGCCGTTCAGCATGCTGTTCTCGACGATGTGGCGGGCGAGCGCCGCATATTCCTCGGGCCGGCCGAGGCGCGAGGGGAAGGGCACGCTGGCGCCCAGGCTGTCCTGAACCTGCTGCGGCAGGCCGAAGAGCATCGGCGTGCCGAAGATGCCCGGGGCGATGGTGCACATGCGGATGCCGTGCTGGGCCAGTTCACGCGCAACCGGCAGCAGCAGGCCGACCACACCGCCCTTCGACGCCGAATAGGCCGACTGGCCGACCTGGCCTTCAAAAGCCGCGATCGAGGCGGTGTTGATGATCACGCCGCGCTCGCCGTCCTGGGTCACCGGATCGGCCTTCGCCATCTGGGCGGCGGCAAGGCGGATCATGTTGAAGGTGCCGATCAGATTGACGTTCACCACCTTCGAGAAGGCGTCGAGCGAGGCCGGGCCTTCCTTGCCGAGCACCTTGAAGGCGGGCGCGATACCGGCGCAGTTGACCAGGATGCGGACCGGGCCATGGGCGGCGGCGGCCGTTTCGAAGGCGGCCTCGGCGGCGGCCGGGTCGGTCACGTCCAGCTTGATCGAGAGGCCGCCGATCTCGCGCGCCAGCTCTTCGATCGCCTGCTCGTTCAGGTCGACGACGGTCACCTTGGCGCCGGCGGCGGCGAGCGCCCGGGCCGTGCCGGCGCCCAGGCCGGAGGCACCACCGGTCACGACTGCGGCAACACCGTTGATCTGCATGGGTCCTGGTCTCCTCGATCGCTGTCGCTGCGGGGCCGGGGCGCGGGGCGGCGACCTCCGGAATTCTCCCCCATCGCCGGGCATTGATCCGCCATTCAGCGGCAGGGGTCAAGCCCGGCCGACCCGCGGGTCACCCCGCGACGGCCGGGTCGCGCCGCAGGCGAGCGCCCGGTTGCCGGATCAGGGCCGAAGCCATCGCGCGGCGTGAGGCCGGCGGTCAGGAGTCGAGGGTGCGGGTGCCGACCGGCGTCCAGCCGGCCCAGCCGGCCAGCCAGTCGATCAGGTCGTGGAAGGCATCGAGGTCGTCGTCGCCTGCAGGCGGCACCACCGTCGGGCGCCCGCCGCGTTCAACCACCCGGCTGAGGGCCAGCCGCCCGCGGCTTCGGTCCACCGCGACCACGGCCAGCCAGCGGGCACCGTCGCCCGCGATCAGTTCCTCGCCCTCGTCATCCTCGTGCTGGATCATCGGCCGCGAGGCGCCACCGGCCGAGGGCGCGCCCTCGAACACGCCCGAGAACACGATCGCGCTCGGGTTGGCCGCGACCGCGATCGCACGGGCGGCGCGCTCGTCTTCCGGCCCGTCGCCGGGCAGGTCCAGCTCCAGCACCCGTTCGGCCTCTTCCTCGCCGCGATCCACTTCGGCCAGGAAGTCGGGGAAGTCTTCGCCCAGCGCATCCTGCAGGGCTTCGAGCCCGGCATCCCCCATGCCGATGCGCGAGGCACCGAACCAGATCAGCCGCCAGAGCGGCCGGCCGTCGCCGGCTTCCACGCGCTCCACCGCCTCGCGCTGATTGACGGCGAGAATGGTGGCGAGGGCGGGGCGGCTTGTCTCACGGTCGGTCATTTGTCCTCGGACGTGATTTCGGGGCGGTCGGGCTGTGGTGCCGTCGTGATCTGCCCGGCCGTGGGCCGGCTGGCCAGCCGCGCCTCGCGGCGGGTGATGTAGAC
>MDTG01302175.1_pt1 | contig 62717 bp, 61 predicted proteins | sample 811421 | NCBI WGS metagenome assembly MDTG01 (sample SAMN05326645, study PRJNA326480) | marine metagenome | isolation source: seawater | place: Pacific Ocean: South East | collected 2011
CACGCGGCCTGGCAGAAGCTGCGCGCGCTGCACGCGGCCCCGAGCGCGGAGGAGAGCGCCGCCTTCGAGCAGCACTACCGCGCGGGGCTCGAATACCTGACCCACGCCCGCTTCAGCGACGCCAGCGCCGCCTTCGACCAGGCCCTGGCCCAGTCTCCGGGTGAGCTGCGGGCCCTCGAGGGGCGGGCGCGCGCCTTCGTGAAGCTGGCCCGCTGGGGGCCCGCCCGCGCCGACCTCGACGCCGCGCTCGCGCTGCCCAAGGTCGACCCCGAGCGGCGGATCGACCTGCTCCGGATGCGGGCCGAGGCGCGGCTGCAGAGCGAGGACTACGCCGGCGCGCTGAGCGACGCGCGCGAGGTGATGCAGGCCCGGCCGCGCGACGCGGACGCCATGTGGTTCGCGGCTCGAGCCCATATCGAGCTCCAGCAGGCGGCGAAGGCCGTGCCCCTCCTCGACCTGGTCGTAGAGATCCGGCCCGAGCACCACGCCGCGCGCTTCCGCCGCGGCGTGGCCCGGCACCGCGCCCAGGACTTCGAGGGCGCGATCGACGACTACGAGAAGGTGCTGCTCTTCCTGCCCAAGCACCGGCTGGCCAAGCGCTACCTGAGCCAGGCGAACCAAGGCCTTCCCCCTTCGTAAAGAGGTTCTCGTTCTTGTCGGTTCGGGATCGACTTCGCCCCAACCGGCTTTTGCAAGGGCCTCGGCGCTGGCGACCGCCAGGCGCGCTGACCAAAGTGTCGGGTCATGAAGACCGACCGCACGCCTCGTCTCAGCTCTTCCTCTCGCAACAAGGTGCTCCAGGGGGTGCCCAACGAGGAGGAGTCCCTCGAGCCCGAGGGCGGCATGATCGCCTTCGCGCTCTGCGTGGGCGTCGCGACGGTGGTCCTCTCGCTGGCGGCCCTGGTTCACTTCCTCGGCGCCGCCAGCTAGGTACTTCGCTCCCAGGCGGACAACTGGCCCGGTGTGCTCTATCCCGTGCCCGATTCGCACGGAACCGAGGAGCAGTTGCTGACTGCGACAGCTTGGCCTCCGAGCGGCACGAGGACGATCGGGGGCGGCTGGGCGTGGCGTTTCAGGAAGGAAAGCAAGAAATGAGGAAGGAGAGGAGATCGGCAAGATCCTCGATCTCGGCCTCGAGGAGCGAAGCGTAGCCAGCGCTTCTCGAGTGACTGCTTTCGCCTGCCCGCCAGCCGCAGCCTTCCTGAAACGCCACGTCTGGACGCCCTCGCCTCACTAGCGTGTAGCCCGAGTTGGGTGAGATCATCAGGCGGGCATGGGCAGGGGCACGAGCGGGAGGTTCCGCTCAGGAACCAGCTAGGACGTCCGGCTAGGCGAAGCCCACGCTGCCGCGGTCCTGCAGCCCCGCCGAGGCCAGGCGGAGGTGCTCACGGGTGGTCGCGAGCGCCGCGCGGAGGTCCTCCTCCTCGAGGGCGTCGCGGCCGGCGCGCACCGCGGCCAGGCGGGCCTGGAGCAGCAGCTCCTTGAGGAAGGCCACGCTGTAGCCCTCGGTGTCCCGCGCCAGCCAGGCCAGCTCGCCGGGGGCGTCTTCGCCCAGCTGGTGGCTCAGGTAGCGCCCGCGCAGCTCCTCGTCCGGCTCGGGGATCAGGAACACGCGGTCGAAGCGGCTCGGGCGCTTGCTGATCGCGGGGTCGATCCGATCGGGGCGGTTGGTGGTCGCGATCACGAGCACACCGTCCAGGCGCTCCATGCCGTCGAGCAGGTTGAGGAACTGGCTGAGGAGGGGCCCGTCGTCCACGAGGGTGTCGAGGTCCTCGAAGCAGAGCACCGCCGGGGCCAGCTCGGCGGCGCGCTCGAAGGCGTGGCGGCAGTTGTAGAGCCCGCTGTTGGGGTCGTCGAGGACGGCGACCACGGTCGGGTGCTCGACCCCGTGCGCGATCGCCTTCAGGATCGAGGTCTTGCCGTTGCCCGGCGGCCCCGCGAGCAGGATCCCGCGCCGGTGGGCCAGCCCGTGGCGGCGGTAGAGGTCCCCGCTGGCGAAGAACTCCTCCACCGTTCGGCTGAGGTCCTCTTGCATGCCCGCCGGCAGGAGCACGTCCTCCCAGCTGAGGTCGGCGCTCTTGGTGCGGGTCTCGCGCGTGTTGCCGAGCAGGATCAGGCCCGCCCGGCTCCGGTCGTGCGCGGCGTGGAGGGTCTGGGCGGTCCGGACCAGGAGCGCGAGGACCTCGCGCCCCGGCGCCGCGACGCACACCTCGTCGTCGGGGCTCGGGAGCGAGCCCGCCTCGTGGGTCCAGAGCCACAGCTCGTCCTCGGGCTGGCCCGACTCGGGCACCAGCCGGACCAGGCTGTAGCGGACGGGGTCGCTCAAGCGCAGCTCGCTGGCGCCGCCCTCCTCGCTGGGCGTGGAGTACCAGCCGAGATACTCGTAGGGGGAGAAGAGCTCGTGCTCTCCCTCGAGGGGCGACTGCTCCTCGAGGCGGAAGCCCAGCTCCTGGGCGGCGGCCGCGAAGCACTCGCTGCAGGAGAGGGGAGGGCGCAGCCCGCCGCGGAAGAGGGGCAGCTCGGGCGCGCCGCGGCGCCGCAGGGCGCGGCGGAAGACCTCGACCATCCGGCCTTGCTGGACGCCCCAGGGGAGGGGCGCGGGGGTCGGGCTGGCTGCGGGGGTGGGCTCGTTCACGCGCGCATTGTGGAGGCAGAGGTGCTGCGGAGGAAGGGGAGGAGGCGCCAGCGGCGACCCCCCTGTCCATCATTGCTCCTATGCTGGGCGAATGAGCGAAGCGCTGCGCACGCGAGTCGAGACCAAGCTGCGGGCCCACGAGCCCGACCTCGTCCTGGGCTCGCTGCGGCCCCTCGGCGGCGGGGCCTGCCAGGACCTGTTCCTGCTCGAGGCGGGCGACGAGCGGCTGGTCCTCCGCTCCGACGCCGCGCAGGCCTTGCCCGGCAGCCTGGACCGGGCGCGCGAGTTCGTCGTCGCGGAGGCCGCCGCCGCGGCCGGAGTGCGCACGCCCCAGCCGCGCTGGCTCTGCACCGACCTCCTGCGCGAGGGGGCGGGGGCCTACGTGATGCCGCACGCGCCGGGCGAGAGCCTGGGCGGGCGGGTCGTCCGCTCGCCGGAGCTGGCCGAGGCCCGCGCGGCGCTCCCGGGGCAGTGGGCCGAGCAGCTCGCGGCCCTGGCGCGGGTCGAGCCGAGCGGCGCGCTCGAGGGCGCCCTGGGCCAGCCGCCGAGGGACCCTGCGCGCGAGCGGGTGGCCGAGCTGCGGGCGATGGTCGAGAGCCTGCCCAACCCGCGACCGGCGCTGGACCTGGCCCTGGCCTGGCTCGAGGCGAACCTCCCCGCGCCCCCCGAGCGCGTCGGCCTCGTGCACGGCGACTTCCGCGTGGGCAACTTCCTGGTCGGTCCCGCGGGGCTCGAGGCGGTGCTCGACTGGGAGTTCGCCCACTGGGGGGACCCGGCCGAGGACCTGGCCTGGCTCTGTGTGCGCGACTGGCGCTTCGGTCAGGACGAGCTGGCGGCCGGCGGGGTGGCGACGCGCGAGGCGCTGCTCGCGGCGTGCCAAGCGGCCGGGGTCCCAGCACCCGAGCCCGCTCGCCTGGCCTTCTGGGAGGTGTTCGGCGCGACGCGCTGGGCCGCCGGCGCGCGCTTTCAGGCCGAGCGCTACCGCAGCGGCGAGCGGCGCGACCTGGAGCTGCTCGCGATCGGCTGGCGCGCGCTGGAGCTCGAGTTCGAGGCGCTGCGCCAGATCGAGCGCGGCGGGGAGCCGCTGCCCAGGCTGGGCGAGCCGACCGCCCGCCCGCCCCGCGGGGCGCCGCCTTCGCCGCAGGAGCTCTTGCTCGGCGTGGCGGGGCTGCTCGACGACCTGCGCGGGGGGCTCGACCGCGCCGCGGGCTTCCGCGCGCGGATCGGGGCCTCGCTCTTGCAGTCCCTCGCGAGCGAGAGCGCGCGCAGCGAGAGCCTCGAGCGGGAGGAGCGGGCGCTGCTCGCGCCCCTGGCCGGGATCGATGCCGCGCCCCACGAGCTCGAGCGCGAGCTGAGCCGGCGCGCGCAGGAGCCCCTCAGCGAAGCGGTCCAGCGCGAGTGGCGCCGCGGTGTGCTGGCGCAGCTCGCGCTGCGGATCTCCCTGCGCAACCCCCGCTTCGACCTGCGCCTGGACCTGCCCTGAGCGCGGCCTGGCCGCCGGAGGACGAATGAGCTTGCTCTTGAGCCCCGAGCTGACCGAGCTGCGCGGACGCGTGCGGGCCTTCATGGACGAGCACGTGCTCGCGGCCGAGCCGGCGATCGTGGCCGAGGACGCGCGCGGGGAGCGGGCGACCCTCGCCGCCCTGCGGGCCCGCGCCCGCGCGGCGGGGCTGTGGACGCCTCACCTGCCCGCGGCCTGGGGCGGGCTGGGGCTGGGCGTGATGGGCATGTGCGCGCTCTTTCGCGAGATGGGCCGCACGCCCGTCGGGCCATCGGTGTTCAACTGCGACGCCCCGGACCAGGGGAACATGGACCTGCTCCTGCTCGCCGGCGATGACGCACAGCAGGAGCGCTACCTGCGCCCGCTGGTCTCGGCCGAGGTCACGAGCGCGTTCTGCATGACGGAGCCCGCGCCTGGCGCCGGGGCGGACCCGAGCAACCTGCGCACGGCCGCGACGCCCGAGGGCGCTGGCTGGCGGCTGAGCGGGCACAAGTGGTATGCCACGGGCGCGGTCGACGCCTCGTTCCTGATCGTGGTCGCGCGCACCAGCGAGGACCGGCGCCAGGGCGCGACCTTGTTCCTGGTCGAGCGCGAGCAGGAGGGCGTAGAGCTGGTGCGCGAGATCCCCACCTTCGCGGAGCCGCTCCTGGCGCACCGCGAGGCGGAGCTGCGCTTCCACGACGTGCGCCTCGGCCCCGAGGCCGTCCTGGGCGGGGTCGGGCAGGGCTTCGCCCTCGCGCAGCAGCGCCTGATCCCGGCCCGGCTGACCCACTGCATGCGCTGGCTGGGGCTGGCCGACCGCGCGCTCGAGCTCTGCCGCGACTACGTCTCGCGGCGCGAGAGCTTCGGCAAGACCCTGGCCAAGCACGAGCGCGTGCAGGACCTGATCTACCGCAGCGCGGCCAAGATCCACGCTGGCAACCTGATGACCCTGCACTGCGCCTCGCTGCTCGAGCAGGGCGACGCCGGGGCGGCCAAGCCCTACGCCTCGCTGGCCAAGGAGCAGGTCGCCAACGCCCTGTGCGATGTGCTCGACGACGCGATCCAGATGCACGGCGGGCTGGGCTACTCGGACGACCTGCCCTTCGCGCGCTGGTATCGCTACGCGCGCGCGGCCCGCATCGCCGACGGCCCCGACGAGGTCCACCGCTGGGTCGTGGCCCGGGCCTTCCTCGAGGGCGAGCTGGATTTGCTGGTCTAGCCGTGCGTGATGCGCCGGACCGCGAGGCCTTCGACCGCCTCCACGACGGGCCGACTCACTTCGGCCACATGCTCGCGCTCGCCCCGCGGGTGCTGCTCTTCGCCTTCCCCTTCCTGGGGCTGGGCCTGCTGATCACGGCCATGTCGCTCCTGGACGGGAGCTCGCTCAAGTCGGCCCTCGAGCCGACCTTCGTGTTCGGGGGCTTGACCGGAGCGGTCGTGTTGACCGTGGCCCTGGCGCTGCCGGCCGCGGCGCTCCAGCAGCGGCGCCGGCGGGACCTCTACCTGGCGCGCGGGCGCAAGGGCGATCGGCTGGCCTGGACGGCGACCTTGATCCAGCAGTCGGTCCCCATGTCGGGGAGCGTGCACGTGTGCGGCGGACTGATCCGCTTCCTCTGGCACCGGTCGATGAACACGATGGACGGGCGGATCGCCCTCGAGCAGGAGGAGTCGATCCGCTGCGAGGTCGGGCAGGTCGCCGCGGTCGAGCTGGTCTCGCCGGAGACCTTCTGGGAGGCGCGCTTCGGCGTGCGCCAGGTCGCGCTCCTGCTCAAGGACGGCCAGCGGATTCGGCTGGCGGCGCCCCAGCCCAAGCGCCTGGTCGCGGCCCTGCAGGCCGTGCTGGCCAAGCCCGCGGGCACCCCGGTCGCGCCCGAGATCCAGAGCGCGCTCGACCACGCGAGCGTCGAAGAGCTCGGCGCGGCCCTCACGCGCCGCTGCGAGCAGGTGGTCGTGATCGCGGGCGAGCGCGAGACCGCCCCCCACGTCGTGCTGGAGGGCGAGCGCGAGGGCCTGCTCGAGTCCCTGGAGCTCGCGCGCCTCGCGCTGGAGGGGGAGCGAGAGGAGCTCGCGCCCTATCGCTCGGCGCGAGAGGGCGCGAACGAGGGAGGAGCTGACGCTGAGTGACTTCGCCAGCGGTCTCGTGGAGGGGAGGGCGCGCGGGAGGGGCGCTCGGATCCTCTTGAACCACAGAGAGCACAGAGAGCACAGAGATTCACAGAGGAACGACAGGGGGCGCTCTCCGCGTTCGCTGCGGTTCAATCTTCGCGTGAGGAGGAGCTGTCGCCGGCGCGCCAGCTCCTCGCCCGAGGGCTGACTCGGAGGGCGCCGGCGGATAACGTTGCTCCCCCTATGGAGGCTCCATGAACGGCGCGCGCTACTTCTCCCCCGACTACAGCACGGCGCGAGAGCGCTTCCTGAGCGCGGCCAAGGCCGCCGGGCTCGAGCTCGAGTCGCACCCGATCGCCGCGCGCGGTCCGGGCGGGGAGGAGTTGGCGATCGACGTCGCGACCTGCGGCGCGGCGGAGCCGACCCGCACCGTCGTCGTGTCCTCGGGCCTGCACGGGGTCGAGGGCTTCCTCGGCTCGGCCTGCCAGCTGCGCTACCTGGAGGAGCACCTGCCCCAGCGCGAGCTGCCCGAGGGCCTGCGGCTGGTGTTCCTGCACGCGCTCAACCCCTACGGCTTCGCCTGGATCCGGCGCGTGAACGAGCGCAACGTCGACCTGAACCGCAACTTCCTCCGCCCAGGCGAGCGCTACGAGGGCGCGCCCGAAGGCTACGCCGAGCTCAACGGCCTGCTCAATCCCACGCGCCCGCCGCGCCGACTCTCGGCCTTCTACCTGCGCGCGGGGGCGACCCTGGCCCGGCAGGGGATGGCCAAGCTCAAGAACGCGGTGGCGGGCGGGCAGTACGACTTCCCCCTGGGGGTGTTCTTCGGCGGGCACGAGCCGGAGGAGACGCAGCGGATCCTGGACGAGCACCTCGCGCGCTGGGCCGGGACCGAGAGCGCCGAGACCGTCTACCACGTCGACTTCCACAGCGGCCTCGGGCCCTCTGCGACCTACAAGCTCCTGGTCGATCACCCGAGCGGGGCGCCCGCGGTCGACGAGCTCGGCGCGGCCTTCGGCTCCGACGTGGTCGAGCCCTGGGAGCCGAGCCTGGGGGTGGCCTACGAGATCAGCGGCGGGCTGGGGACCTGGGCCCAGGTCCGCTTCCCCGAGACCCGCTACGAGGTGCTGGTCGCCGAGTTCGGCACCTACCCGCCGATCAAGGTCCTGCGCGCGCTGCACTTCGAGAACCGCGCGCACCACCACGGGCGCGGCCCGACCCACAGCTCGACCCGCTGGGCCAAGGGCCTGCTCAAGGAGGCCTTCGCGCCGGCCGATCACGGCTGGCGCGACACCGTGGTCCCGCGCGGGGTCGCGATCGTGGAGCGCGCGCTGCGCGCGCTCGAGAGCCAGCCCCAGGGCGCAGGAGCGGGCGCGTGAGCTTCGAGCCAGGGAACGTGGCCGTCTACTGCGGCTCGCGCTTCGGGGAGGACCCGCGCTACGCGAAGGCCGCGACCTTGATGGGCCAGCGGATCGTCGAGCGCGGCTGGGGCCTGGTCTACGGCGGGGGCAGCGTCGGCTTGATGGGCGCCGTGGCGGACGCGGTGCTCGCGCACGGCGGCGAGGCCTACGGGGTGATCCCGACCTTCCTCTCGCGCCCCGAGCTGGCCCACCCCAGCTTGACCCGGCTGGAGGTCGTCGAGGACATGCCGGCGCGCAAGCGGCGCATGATCGAGCAGGCGGGCGCCTTCGTGGCGCTCCCCGGCGGGACCGGCACCCTCGAGGAGATCTTCGAGGTGCTCAGCTGGCGCCAGCTCGAGCTGCACCGCAAGCCGGTCGGCGTGCTGGACGTGGACGGCTTCTGGCAGCCGCTGCTCACGACCCTCGACAACCTGCGCGACCAGGGCTTCGTGAGCCCCGAGCAGCGTGACCTGCTCGTGGTGGCGCGCGAGGTCGACGAGCTGCTCGACGCGCTCGTGGCGCGCGCCCAGGCGTGAGCCAGGCGGCCCGCTCCGACCCCTGGCGCCTGCCCTGCCTGATCGCGCTCTTCGCGTTGGCCCTCGGGCTGCGCTGGCGCGGGCTGGGGCGCAGCCTCTGGTACGACGAGCTCTTCACGCTCGTCCACTTCGGCGAGTCGCTCAGCCAGGCCTGGGGCACCCAGGTCGAGGCGAACAACCACCCGCTGGCCTCGACCCTGGTGTGGCTGGCCCGCAGCCTGGGGGCCGAGAGCGCGCGCGGGCTGCGCCTCCCCTTCTGGGTCGCGGGCGCGGGCGCCGCCCCCGCGCTGGCCTGGGCGCTCTGGCCGAGCGGCCGGCGGCGAGCCTGGCTGGCCGGCGGGCTCCTGGCGCTGGCGCCGCCCGCGGTGCTGGCGAGTCAGCAGGTCCGCGGCTACGCCCCGGCCTTGCTGCTCTTGGCCCTGGCCCTGGGCGCCGCGCTGCGGCTGCGGGAGGAGGCGCACCCCCGCTGGGGCGCGCTGCTGGCGGGCTGCGTCGTGCTGGGGCTGAGCGCGCACCTGAGCGCCGGCCTGGGCTTACTCTGCCTGGCGCTCCTGGCCTGGGGGGCGCGCAGCCCGCGCGTGCTCTTGGCTTGGCTGGGGGGCGGCTTCCTGGGCGGGCTCATCGTGTTGCTGCCCACGCTCTCGCGCACCTGGAAGTTCGTGCGCCGCAACCTGGGCGTGGCCGAGCCCGCGCTCCCGAGCCCCCTCGCCCCGGGGCCCTTCGACCTGGCCCGGCTGGGCGAGGCCGCCGGCTCGCCGCTCTTGGGCTTCTTGCTGGTGATCCTGCTCGGCCTGGGCCTGGCCAGCGCCAAGCGTGAGCGGAGCGCGCGCCCGATCCCCTCGCTGGCGCTCGGGGCTTGGGCGCTGACCCCGCTGCTCCTCGTGGTGAGCGGGGCCCTGGGCTATGCCCGCTTCGCGTGGTTCGCCTGGCCGGCCTGGGCGGCGCTGGCCGCGCTGGGGCCCGCGCGTGAGCCGCGGCGGCTGGCGCTGGTGGTCGTGGCCTGGTTCCTGGCGCTCTCGGCCTGGATCGGCGCCCGCGAGCGGCGCGGGGAGCTGGCGGACCTGCGGGGGGCCGTCGTCCTGGCGCGGAGCCAGGTGGGGCAAGGGGAGGTCTTCGCGGCGGGGCCAGGCGGCGAGCTCCTGGGCGGCTACGGGGTGAGCGCGCTCTTGCCGGCCGACGAGGGTGCAGCCCTCGAGGTCGTGGCGGCCCTGCCGCGCCCGTGGGCGGCCGTGATCGCCCTGCCGGCGTGGCTCGAGCTCCAGCCCCGGCTCGAGGCCGCCCTCAGCGCGCACGCCCGCTACGTGATCCCCGGGCGCGAAGGTCCGGTGCTGGTGGTGGTCGCGCGCCGGGATCCCTGAGCGTTACACTCCTCCCGATGCTGAGCGAAATCGAGCTGGCCTTCGGCGAGAACCTGCTCCTCCTGGGAGGGATCACCGGCCCCCGGTTGAGCTACGCCCTGCGCGCGCGTCAGGGGGACTCGCGCCCCTTGTGGGAGCTGGTCTCCCAGCTCGCGCTGGCGCAGGCCCCCGCCGTCGCCGAGGCGCACCGCCTGGCCGAGGCGGCGATGCAGGTCGCCGGCCCTTCGGCCTTCTCCTTCTCGACGGGGGCCATGGTCGGCCCCTGGGAGCTGGTCGATCGGACCGGCGTGGGGATCGGCGGCGAGGTGTGGAGCGCCACCCGCCCCGGCGGCGATGTCGCGACCCTGCGCGTCGTGCCGCCGGGCACCGGCAAGGACCCCGAGCGGACGATGCGCTTCGTCGAGCGGAGCAACGTCGGCCTCGACCCACCGCACCCCTCGCTGCTCAAGATCGACGAGGCGGACGAGGACTTCGGCTGGCTCTACGCGGCCACGATCGGGCTCGAGTGCAAGCCCTTGGCCGCGATGATGAACCACGGGCCGATCGACGAGCACACGGCCCTGGCCCTGGCGCAGAGCGTGGTCGGCTCGCTCTCGGTGGTCCACGGGCTGGGGGTGGTGCACGGCGGCGTGGGCGCCATGAGCGTGCTCGTCCGCGACCAGCGGGTCTACCTGTCCGACTTCGGCGTCTCCGCCGCGGGCCTGGACGGCCCCCCCTTCGGCAACCGCCCGGGCGGGCGCCTGGGGGTCCTCCTCTACGCGGCCCCCGAGCTGATCCTGGGCGACGCGGAGCGCGGCCTCGATGCGCGCGACGACCTCTACGCCGTGGGCGCGCTGCTCTACCACGCGGTGTGCGGGGCGACGCCGCAGGACCAGCGCTGCCCGCCGACCGCGCCCTGGCCGGTCGAGCCTCCCGTGAGCCAGCCCTTCCAGCAGCTCTTGCTCGGGCTGCTCGCGCCGGAGCCCGCGCGCTACGCGAGCGCGCAGCAGGTGATGGGCGAGCTGGCGCGGGTCTCCTCGGGACAGGCGCCGATGCCGCCGCAGGTCGGCGGCCCGGTCGTGCGCGGACGCCGCCACCCCACCGCCGGCCCGCAGCAGATCGTGACCCCCGAGATGCTGGCCGATCAGCCGGTGGCCCCCGCCCCGCTTCAGCCCTTGGCGCCGCCGCCGATGACGGACGTGGCGCCGGTCGCGCCGCAGCCGGTCGCGCCGCAGCCCGTCGAGGAGCCTGAAGAGGAGCTCGCCGAGGACGAGGAGTGGGAATACGAGGACGAAGAGGAGGAGCAGAAGAAGAAGCCCAAGAAGCCGAGCTTCGAGGCGCCTTCGACTCGCCAGCGCGCCTCCGATCGCTTCGCCGCGACCCCGACCGCCAAGCAGGGCGGCGGCTGGATCGTGTTCCTCGTGGCCACGGTCGTGACCCTGGGCGGGCTCGGTGCGGCCTACGCCTTGACCCTCCCCGCGGGCACCGCCAAGGCCGACGCGCTGCTGGCCCAGGCCCTCCTGCAGAGCAGCGGGGACGCGAAGCCCGACTTCGGGGCCGCGCTCCAGGCCGCGCGGCAGGCGCTGGATCTCTACTCGGAGCCTGCGTCCCTGCGGGACGCGCTGCGCGAGTGGGAGGCCGTGCAGGCCCGCGCCCTGGCCGCCCGCGCGGTCCTCGTCCCCAAGGGGACCGAGGCCAGCGCCGAGGAGCTGATCAAGGTCCGCGACGACCTCTCCGAGCTGTTGGTCCGCTGCGAGGGCACCTGGGCGGCGACCCTCCTCCGCTTCGACCTCGCCCGCTGCGGGGACACGGTCGACCTGCCCACCTGGCAGGCGATCGCCCGGGACCTGCTGAGCGAGGGCCGCACCGCCGAGGGGCTGATCGCGGCCGAGAAGGGGAGCAAGAAGGACCTGCTCGAGCTGGCGCGGGTCGCGGAGCGCCTGCTCGTCCACGTGCGGGGCGGGCCCTACCTGTGGCCCGACGAGAAGGACCCCCAGCAGCTGGTGGTCGTCGAGCGGCCGGCCGCCTACCTGGGTCGGACCGAGGTGACCCGCAAGACCTACGCCGAGTTCCTGGCTGCGCGAGCCGCGGGCCAGGCCCGCGTCGACTCGCGCATCCCCGAGGACAAGGACCACAAGCCGAGCGGCTGGGACCCCGAGCGGAGCAAGGAGTCGCTCCTGCCCGCGACGGGCGTCGACGTCCAGGACGCGGTGGCCTGCGCGACCTGGCAGGGGCTGGTCGTGGCCGACGCGGACACCCTGCGCGCCGCGGCCTGGGGCCCGCTCCACCTCGACTTCCCCTGGGGCGGCGACCGGCCCTCGCTGGTCTTCGCCAACGCGGGCGCTGAGCTCGAGGGCCCGACGCCCGTGGGGAGCTTCCCCGGCGGGCGGGCCCCCTGCGGCGCCCACGATCTGCTCGGCAACGTCGCCGAGCTGACCCTGAGCGGGCGCGCGCTGGGCAGCTCGGCGCCCTTCGGCGGCAGCTTCGCCACGCCGAGCGAGGAGCTCACGCCCAAGACGGCCGAGGCGCTCGCGCTCGAAGATCAGCGCAGCCCGCAGGTCGGGTTCCGGCTGATGATCCGGGTCGAGTAGCAGATTCGCGTGGCGAGAACGGGTCGAGCGCGTCGTTTGAACCGCAGAGACGCAGAGAACGCTGAGTTTCCGCAGAGATGGTCCTTCGAGGTCGTGCTGCACGACTGGCACTGCGAGGCCTCAGCGAGCACTCTGCGTCCTGCGCGTCTCTAAGCTAAGTCGATCGTCCTTGAGCTGTCGCCTCGTCAGCCCCCGGCAGGGTTGGTGACAGCTTTGAGCACGGGCGCGACTGACCACGGCACACGCTTGCCTCCGAGGGGTGCAAGGTCGCTCGGAGGCGGCTTGGCGTGGCGTGCTACGAGGGAAAGCAGGAAGAGAAGAAGGAGAGGAAGTCGGCAGGGTCTGCGGGATCGGCATCGCGCAGGGAAGCCTCACTGCACTGCCTTCGCTGTAGGAGTGCCTGCCTCCGCACCCCTGGCGGCCGTAGCCTTCCTGCCCTTCCTTGATTCATGCTTTCCTTCCAAATCGCCACGTCCGGACGGCCCCGCCACGCGGGTCGGCTGCCTCAGTCGCGCTGGCCGGTCAGCAGGTTGGAGTCTCGGGCTGAACTGACTGCGGTAGCTAGACGCGCGCGAAGCGGTTGGCCAGGGCCAGCAGCCCGACCCCCGGGTCGCGCCGGATCAGGCCGGCCAGCCAGCGCGTGTTCCACGACCAGGCCTCGGGCGGGTCGCAGGTCGCCTCGATCAAGTCGGCCAGGGTGCGCGAGCGCACGTGGGTCCGCAGCAGGAAGCGGCTGAGCGCCGGGCGGAGGCGGCGCAGGTAGAGCCGCTGGTTGAGGGCCTCGCTGCGGCCAATGCACCACTGGGCGATCGCGCGGCGCACGCGGGCGAAGGGCGAGCGCGGGCCGAGGGCGGTCTGGAGGAGCGTCCAGCCGACGAAGGCGCCGACCAGGTAGAGGGGCTGGGCGCGCAGGGCCGGGAAGAGAGCCAGGAACACGATCGGGAGCCCGATCACGAGCAGGCCGGCCGCGCTGCCGGGGAGCTTGTGGAAGAGCTCCCAGCGCGGGTCGCCGCGGTAGCCCTGCTCGAGGCGGCGCAGCTCGGAGCCGACCTGGTCACGGGTCAGGCGGGGGGAGTCGCTGAAGCGGCGGGACTCGACGTCGCGCGCGACCCAGAGCAGGGTCGCCAGGGCCAGCGAGGCGGGCTCGTCGTCGGGGTCGAACTCCCAGAGCAGCTCTTCACCGCGGGCGCGCAGCTCCTGGGCCCGGGCCAGGAAGAGGCGGTCGAGCTCGGCCTCGGGCTGCTCGCAGTAGGCCTGCAGGCAGGCGTCGACGGCCTCGGCCCCGGCGCGTCCGTCGACGAAGCGGCTGCGGACGGCCAGGTAGTCGAGCATCAGCTCGACGAAGTCCAGCTCCGCGTCGAGGCCCTCGGGCAGGCGGGCGTGGTGCTGGCTGAGGAAGGTCAGCGTCTCCTGGATCCAGCCCGAGGGCGCGCGCCAGCAGGCGGCGCGCAGCAGGCGCAGGTGGAAGAGCAGGCGCGGGGTCGAGGCCTTGTCGACCAGCCCGCGCGCGTGGACCTCGGCTTCGCAGGCGGCGAGCAGCTCCTCGACCTCGGCGAAGGGGGTGCGGCGGACGAGGCTCAGCCAGAGGGGGAGGCTGAGCGCGTAGAAGCGACCGGGGCTGAGCGAGCGCGAGAGGCGCTGGATCGCGCTCGGGATCGTGTCGAGGGGCAGCCCGTCGCGGAGCAGGTTGCGCAGGCTCTGCTCGATCCCCTCGTCGTCGGGGTGGGCGCGGATCCCCTCCAGCAGCCAGTCGAAGAAGGTCCGCTGCTCGTCGCAGAGGTCGGCCAGGACCCCCAGGCGGGGGTAGTCGGCGGGGGCCTTGGGCTGCTTGGCGCGCAGCAGGTCGTAGGCGGCCTGGGCGCCCTCCTGGTCGATCCGCTGCAGGAGCGAACGCGCGCCGGGCGGCGTGGTCGAGAGCGGCTCGGGCTTGGTGTATTTGCCGAGCTTGGGCGCGGCGTTGGGGGTCGGCGCGGCCGACTCGGATTCCGGCTCGCCCTCGTCGGGTGAGCCGTCGCCCGCGACCCGGGTCGGGTCGGACGCCTCGAGCTCCTCCTCGAAGCTGGGCTTGGTCGTCTCCGGCTTGGGGTCCTCGTGCTTGCTCTCGCTCGGCTCGGCGGGGGGCGGCCCCCCGAGCTCGAAGCGCGGCCGCGCGCGGGAGCCCGAGCGCAGCTCGTCGAGGAGCTCCTCGTAGGCGGCGCGGATCCGCTGGAACTCCTCGGGCGAGCGCTCGGGCTTGAAGCGCTTGATCAGGCGGGTGTAGCGGCGCTTGAGCTCGCGTTTGTCGAAGTCGGGCTCGAGCTCGAAGAAGCGGCGGGGCTGGTGGGGGAGCAGCTCCCAGGCCGGCTCGCGCTCGTCCTCGCTCTCGCTCACGGGGCGCCTCCCAGGAGGCGGAGCAGCATCAGCAGCCCGTAGACGAAGGCGAGCAGGATCCAGGCCAGGTGCTTGCGGCCGAAGGCCGGGCCCTCGCGCAGGGCGACCTGGTCGAGCCACTCGGGCTCGAGCTCGGCCAGGCGCGGGACGCGCTTGCGCAGGAGCGCGACCTGGGCGCGGAAGCCCTGGCCCTCGGGGCGGCTCCAGAGGCGGCGCAGGAAGGTCTCCTTGACCGAGACCGACTCGGCCATCGGCGCGGTCAACACGCTCTGGAGGACCGCCGCGAACTCGGGGTCGAGCTGGGGGGTCAGCTCCTGCAGCGTGTCCCGGGAGTCGCTCACCCGGCGCAGGCGGTCGAGCCAGGCGCGCTGATCGGGCTGCGCGGAGACCTCGATCTCGGCGACCCGCTCGCGCACGACGCCGGGGTCGAGGTCGGCGAGGTGCTCGCGGATCGCCTCGATCCGCGCCTGGCACTCGAGGCGCTTGGGGAGGTGCGCGTAGGGCGCCGGGAAGGCTGGCGGGTGTTCGAGCTCGAGGAAGAGCCGGCGGCGGGCGAAGAGCTCGGGGCCGTCCTCGGCGGGGTCGAGGCGGAGCACCGCATCGAGGTAGCGGCGCTGACCCTCCTCGGACCGACCCGCCTCGGCCTCAGCCACGCGGCGGCTCGCCCTCGCCCTCTTCGTAGGGGAAGCCCAGGCGCGAGAGGGCCATCAGCAGCTCGTCGCGGGCCCGCTCGAAGAGCTCGCGGTCCCCGCCCATCAGGGCGTGCTCGTAGAAGTCGAGCGCGGCCTCGAAGCCCTCGCGCTCGAAGGAGGGGACCTCGCCCACGACCCGCTCGGCGTAGTGGAGCAGGCGGCGGTTGGGCAGCTCGTCGCGGGGGTAGAACTTGAGCGCCTGCATCGCCTTGACCGAGCGCTCGACCTCCTCGGGGCTCAGCCCGCGCACGTGCTGGGTGATCACGGTCTGGTAGCGCTCGCCGCTGGCGGGCACGACGGCCTCGACCTCGAGGATCCCGTTCATGTCGTAGGTGAAGCGGATCAGGACCTCGGAGCCGGCGGGGCCGGGGGGGATCCCCGAGACGTGCAGCTCGCCGAGCTGGAGGTTGTCCTCCACCCGGCGCGACTCGCCCTGGTAGATGCGGATGTTCACCTCGCGCTGGTTCTCGGAGATCGTCGCGACCGACTCCTCGCGCGAGACGGGGATCGTGGTGTTGCGATGAATGATCGGCAGGTAGTAGCCCGAGCGGAGCTGGTTGCCGATGCGCTTGGTGATCTGGACCCCGAGCGTGAAGGGGCACACGTCGGTCAGGACCATGTCCTCGACCGCCTTGTCGTCGGCGATCAGGGCGGCCTGGATCGCGGCGCCCAGGGCCACGACCTCGTCGGGGTCGATGGAGCTCTGCGGGCTGCGGCCGAGCTTGTCCTCGACGAAGCTCGAGATGAGGGGCATCCGCGTGGCGCCCCCGACCAGGATCACGTCGTCGAGCTCGTCGGGGAGGGTGTCGCCGTCGCGGAGCGCGCGCGCCAGGGGCGCCTCGAGCCGGTCGAGCAGGCGCTTGCTCTCGGTCTTGAAGGTCTCGCGGTCGATCTGGACCGAGGGCGGGTCGTCGTCGTAGCGGCCCTCGTCGTTGGGCATTCGGATCGCGGCCGAGTCGCTCTCGCTGAGGCGCCGCTTGGCCAGCTCGCACTCGACCCGCAGCCGGGCGACCCGCAGGGGGTGGGTCATCTCGGCGATCTCGATGTTCATCCCCTGCTCGCGCAGGGACCAGGCGGTCAGCCGGTCGGTGAAGTCCTCGCCGCCGAGCTGCCCTTCGCCCGCGGTCGAGGTGATCTCGAGCGCGCCCTCGAAGATCTCCATCAGGGTCACGTCGAAGGTCCCGCCGCCGAGGTCGAACACGAGCAGCTTCTTCTCGGCGTCCTTGTCGTCGTAGCCGTAGGCCAGCGCCGCCGCGGTCGGCTCGTTCACGATCCGCCGCACGGTCAGTCCGGCCAGCTCACCCGCGAGCTTGGTCGCCTGGCGCTGGTGGTCGTTGAAGTAGGCCGGGACCGTGATCACGGCGTCCTTGACCTCGCGGTCGAGGAACTGCTCGGCGTCGGCCTTGAGCGAGCGCAGCACGAGCGAGGAGAGCTCGGGCGAGCGGAAGCGCTTGTCGCCCAGCTGGAAGGACTGGTCGGTGCCCATGGCGCGCTTGAAGCAGCGCGCGGTTCGCTCGGGCTGCGTGATCGAGAGCTCCTGCGCCGCGCGCCCGACGATGATCGAGCCGTCGTCGACGACGCCCACGACGGAGGGGGTCAGGATCTCGCCGAGGGCGTTGGGGATCAGCTCCGGCTGGCCGTCGCGGAACACCGCGCACAGGCTGTGCGTCGTGCCCAGGTCGATCCCCACGATGGGTCGCTTGTCGTCGCTCACCAGCCCTCCGCCGCCATGTTGCCGGTCCCCTCTCCCGTGTCAACGCCAAGGGGTCAGCTCGCCAGCCCGCAGGCGAGCGCGCAAGCAGGACGCTTGCTCCTCGAGGCTCGAGGAGCGCTCCAGCTCCCGCAGGCGGCGGTCCATGGCTAGGCGCTCTCCGCGGCTCGCTGGCCAGGGTGCAGGGCCGCGGCGACCAGCTCGAGCACCCGCTCCCGAGCCTCGGCGTAGCAGAGCCCCCAGGCCTGCATGGCGCGGGCCGAGCTGTGGAGGGAGGCGGCAGCCAGGTAGCTGCGACGACGCCCCTGGGCCATGGCGGCCTCACCGAGCGCGCGCGCAGCCTGAGCGGCGTGACGGTCGGCGAGCACCTCGCTGCCGAGGCAGCGCTGCATCAAGTCGAGGGGCGCGCGCAGCAGGTCCACGGCCCGAGTCAACTCCGCGGCCTTCGCCTCCCCAGCGACCCGAGCCTCGATCGCGAGCAAGACGCTGCGGACGCGATCGTCGTTTGCAGGGCGAGGCGCCTCCTGGTGCGGGATCGAGTCGTAGCAGCAGGGGCACCAGCGCTCCTCTTGCGTGAGGTCCGGCGTCGCCTGCCCCGGCAGTGGGTCCTCCCACAGCTGCAGCACGGTCCAGGCGGGCGCCAGGGCGCCCCGCACGGCGGCCCAGGGCTGGGCCCGGTCCAGGTCACGCGAGAAGCGATCCAGCCCGCGGGCCCCAGCCCGGGGCGGCAGCCCCAGGGCCAAGCGAGCGGCGACGTCGCCCAGCGCGGCCGAGAGCTCCAGCTCCGCCTGGTAGAGCTCTCCCGCGCGCAGCTGCAGGCGCAGCGCCCGAGCTCGAGTCTCGGGGTCTTCGCTGCGGGCGTGTGTTCGTTGGGCTCGGTCCACGCGCCTAGGACGCGCGACCACTCCCAAGGGTGTCGTCCGGGCTCAGTCCCCCGGACGGACGTGGCGGGCGGCGTCCTCGCCGGCGAGGTCGGGCTCGCCGACGCGGGCCAGGATCACGGCGCGGGCGGCGTCGCGCAGCGCGATCGCGCCCTGGAAGTCGCTGCCCTCGGGCCAGATCGGGTCGCCGATCTCGATCTCGATCCGGCCCTTGAAGGGGAACCAGGTGTCGGGGCGGAGCACGTTGCGGGTGCCGCGGATCGTGACCGGGATCACCGGGGTGTTCGTCTCGGCGGCGGCCTGGAAGGCGCCGAGGTGGAAGGGGAGCAGGCCGGGCATCCGCAGGCAGGTGCCCTCCGGGAACACGAGCACGCCGCGGCCCTCGCGCAGGGCGTCGGGGACCTGGCTGGCGTCCTCGGCGCTGGCGCCGGCGGCGAAGCGCTCCACGAACACCGCCTGCAGCCGCTGCAGGAGCACGCGCGTGATCGCCGAGCCGAGCAGCTCCTTCTTGACCACGACCGCGAGGGGGCGCGGGCTGAGCTGGGGGATCAAGGGGCCGTCGAGGTAGCTGGCGTGGTTGGCGACGACCACCACGGGCTGGTCCCGCTCGAGCTTCTCGCGGCCGCGGACCTCGACCGGGACGCCGGCCAGGCCGAAGAAGGCGCGCGAGCAGAGGCGGGCCGCCTTCCAGCGCAGGCCCAGGCTGGGCAGCGCGGCCGAACTCAGCCAGGTCGCGCCGTAGGCCGGCACGAAGGAGCCCCAGAACTTGGCGGCCCAGGCCTGCTCCTTGGCCTGGCGCAGGCGCTCCTTGGCGCCGAAGGCCAGGCCCGTCGCGGTCAGGCGCACGAACTGCATCCAGGGCTTGCCGCCCGACTCGAGCAGGGTGCCCTCCTCGTAGAGCTGGCGGCAGGCCGCGCGGCGGATCTTGCCGCTGGAGGTCTTGAGGACCGTGTGCGGCGGCGCGAGGAGCACCACGTCGGGGGGCTGGCCGAGCAGATCGGTCGTCGCGCCGCGGATCGCGGCCTCGATCGACCCTCGCCGGTCCGGGTCCTGCTCGCGGGTCTCGGCGAGCACGACCAGCTCCTCGGTGCTGGCCCCCTCGCAGCGGGCGCCGAACACGGCCACGCAGCCCTTGCGCACGCCCTCGAGCTCGCCGACCGCCTCCTCCAGCTCGTGGGGGTAGAGGTTGCGGCCGCCGCGGATGATCACGTCCTTGATCCGGCCCGTGACGTAGACCTCGCCCTCGGCCACGTAGGCCAGGTCGCCCGAGTCGAGCCAGCCGTCCTCGGTCAGGAGGCTCCGGGTGGCGGCCTCGTTCTTGAAGTAGCCGCCCGTGGCCGAGGGGCCGCGGAACTGCAGCCGGCCCTCGCGGCGCTCACCCAGCTCGCGCCCGCTGCTGGGGTCGACGATCCGGATCTCGTGGGCGGGGAGGGCGGCCCCGCAGCTGACGAAGGTCAGCGCCTCGGGGGAGGGCTCGACGGGCTCGGCCTTCCGCTCGCGCCCGAGCGCGTCGCGGTCGACGTGGTCGAGGCGCGGGAGGCGCTGGAGGGGGGTCATGGCCAGGGCCAGGCTGCACTCGGCCAGCCCATAGGTCGGGGTCATGGCGGTCGCGGGGTAGCCGTGGGCGGCGAAGCGCTCGGCGAAGCGCTCGCAGGCCTGGTAGCTGATCGGCTCGGCGCCGTTGAGGGTCATTCGCCAGCTGGAGAGGTCGAGCCCCGCGAGCTTCTCCGGGGCGATCTTCTTGACGCAGAGCTCGTAGGCGAAGTTGGGCGCGGCCGAGAGCGAGCCGCGGTGCTTGTGGATCGCCCACAGCCAGCGCTCGGGGCGCAGCAGGAAGGCCAGGGGGGACATCAGGACGAGGGGCACGGCGTGATAGAGGGTCGTGAGCACCGCGCCGATCAGGCCCATGTCGTGATAGAGCGGCAGCCAGCTGACGAACACGTCGCCCGGGATCGGGTTCACGTAGTCGCCGATCGTGCGCATGTTCGCGAGCAGGTTCCTGTGGGTCAGGACCACGCCCTTGGGGTCGGCGGTGCTGCCCGAGGTGAACTGCAGGAAGGCGATGTCGTCGGGGCCGATCGCGGGGCGCTGGGCGAGGGGACCCGCGCTCGTCAGCTCGTCGACGGTGACCAGCCCGTCGAGGCCCGGGACCTGCGAGCGGAGGAAGAGGCCCAGCTTCTTGGCCTCGTCGACCGTGATCAGGAGCGGGCACTCGGCGGTGCGCAGGATCCCGGCCTGGCGGCGAAGGTGCTCCTCGACCTGGCTGGGGCGGACCGGCGGATAGAGCGGCACGGGCACCGCGCCGGCGTAGAGCACGCCGAAGAAGCTGGCCAGGAAGTCGCGCCCCGTGGGGAGCATGATCGCGACGGACTGCTGGGGGCGCACGCCGCGCTCGATCAGGCCCTGGGCGACGCGCTCGGCCAGGTCGCGCAGGGCGGCGAAGGTGATCTCGTGGGGGCGCTCGCCCGCCTCGTCCTCGTCGTCGTAGAGCCACACCTGGACGCGCTCGGGGTGCCGCTCGGCGTGCCAGTCGAGGACCTCGACCAGGGTCTGGGCCGAGCGAGGGCGCTCCTCGGGCATGTCGGGCATCGTGACCCGGACCCGCTCGCCGGGCGCGACCCCGGGCTGGGCCTCGGCCACGGCGCGGAGGAGGTCCTCGACGCGCTCCGCCTCCACCGCGGCCTTGGCGGCGAGGCGCACGCCGAGCGCCTGCTCGAGGCGCCCCAGGAGCTCGACCCGGGCCAGGCTGTCGAGGCCGAGGTCTCGGTCCAGGCGGGAGTGGGCGTGGACCGCCACGCTGCGGCCGGGGTGGAGCTCGGCGACGAGGCCCTCGAGGGTCGTCACCAGAGCCTGGGCGGGGTCGGCCTTGGTCTGCTGGGTCATAGGAGCGATTGTCGCGTGAAACGCGGCAGGAAGCACGCCTCGCACCGGCGGCGCCCACTCGACCCCTGGGTGTCCTTGTGCTTGGGACCTTGGACTGCAACTCTGGTCCAGGTGAACCAGGCTCCGACCCTCCGCTGTCCCCGCTGCGGGGCCGCCAGCTCCTTGGCGAGTCCGGGGGAGGGGACTTGCCAGAGCTGCGGCGCGCCGCTGCCGATCACGGCGCCGGTGGCGCCTCCGCGGCGGAGCAGCGGGGACTTCCCCGCGGTCGAGCGTGACCTCGCGGCCGGGATCCCAGCCAGCGTCGCGGCAATGTCCCTCGACGACACTCGCAGCGGCAGCGGGGGCCAGAGCGCGAGCGGGAGCGCTGGCCTCAGCGCTCAGCCGGGCGGCAAACCGCGACGCTTTGGGCGCTTCGAGCCGATCGAGAAGCTCGGCGCCGGCGCCTTCGGAGCGGTGTGGCGGGCCCGCGACCCGGACCGGAGCGAGGAGGTCGCGCTCAAGGTCCTCACCAACGTGACCCAGCAGGCCGCCAAGCGCTTCGAGGTCGAGGTCGAGGCCAACCGCAAGCTGACGCACCCCAACATCGTGCCGGTCCTCGAGCACGGCAAGATCAAGGGCCGCCCCTACCTCGTGATGCCCTTCGTCAGCGGGAGCGCGCTCACCCAGCGCCCCAACCCCAGCGAGGGGGGCCTCTCGCTGCAAGAGGCCGTCGCGGTGGTGCGCGACGTCGCCCTCGCCGTCCACTACGCGCACGGGGTCGGGGTGCTCCACCGCGACATCAAGCCCGACAACGTGTTGGTGGACGCCGCGGGCAAGCCCTGGATCCTCGACTTCGGCATGGCCCAGGCCGGCCCCTCGCGGGAGCTGACCAACACGGGCGACATGGTCGGGACGCCCGAGTACATGGCGCCCGAGCAGGCTCGGGGCGAGGGGCACCGCGTCGACGAGCGCTGCGACGTCTACGCCCTCGGCGCGACGCTCTACTTCTTGCTCGCGGGGCGGGCGCCCCTCGTCGAAGCCTCGATCCACGCGCAGCTGGCCAAGGTCCTGTTCGAGGTGCCCGACCCGCCGAGCGCGCACCAGGCAGGGATCCCCCTCGAGCTGGACGCGATCTGCCTCAAGTGCCTGGAGAAGTCGCCTGAGCGGCGCTACGCGAGCGGCCAGGAGCTGGCGCAGGACCTCGAGCGCTGGCTGATGGGCGAGGTGACCGTGGCGGAGAGCCAGGTCCTGACGGCCCTGACTCCCTCGACCCCTCAGGAGCCCAAGGAGCCGAACTGGCGGGCGCGGATCCTCTTCGCCGCGGGCGGAGTGTGCGGGCTCGCCCTGCTCTCGGCCTTCCTGCTCTTCGGGGGGAAGTCCGCCGAGCGCGAAGTGGAGGGCTCCGCGGCCCTGCGGGCGACCCCTAGCCCCTCTCCCAGCGCTGCGGCGACGCCGGCCGACCGTCCCGCTCACGCCGCCATCGCCCAGCGGGTCGCCGAGCTGGCTCGGCAGGCAGGGGAGCAGGCGGAGCGAGACCCAGAGGCTGCGCTGCAGCTCCTGGATCGCGCGGTCGGGCTCGCCCCGAACGACGCCGAGGTGCGGGGCGCGCGCGGAGCCCTGCGCCTGGTGCGAGGAGACTTCGCGGGGGCGGCGGCGGACCTGCGCTTGGTCGGCGAGCTGCGAGCGAAGGACGCGCAGCTGCACCTGCTGCACGGCAGGGCGCTCCTGGGCCTGGGAGAAGCGGCGCAGGCGCGCGCAGAGCTCGAGGTGGTCGAGGAATCGGAGCTGGAGTCTGGGACCCGCCGGCAGCTGGCCCTGGCTTGGAGCGAGCTGGAGCTGCTCGAGGGCCAGCCCGCCCAGGCGCTTCGCCGCCTGAATGAGCTGCTGGAGCAGGGCGCCGACGCCGCTGTCTACCTGCTCTTGGGGCGCGCTCGGGAAGCCCAGGGGGAGCACGAGTCCGCGCGCGAGGCCTACACGGAGGCCGCCGCGCTCGGGGCGCCGTCGGCGCGGGCCGCCCTGGAGCGCTTGCTCCCGGAGCCCGAGCCCAGCCCCAGCCCTGGCCCGGTCCCGGGCGCGAGCCCCCCAGAGCCCGCCTTCTCGCCCCTGGGCGAGTCCGAGCTCTCGGGGCTGATCCAGCTCGGCGCGCCTCCGCTGCCCGTCTACCGGGCGCCCTTTCGGGAGCGCTGGGGCGCGCGGAACGCGCTGGTCGAGGCGAAGAAGCGCGCTCAGCAAGCCGGGGTGGACCCCGGAGCGTGGACGGAGCTTGGCCACGCGTTGGCGCTGCGCTCGCGCTACGCGGAGGCCCTCGCCGCCTACGACGCCGCCCTCGACCGCAGCCCGAGCCACGGTGAGGCGCTCTGCGGGCGCGGTGCGCTGCGCCTCTCCCAGGGCGAGACCCGCGCGGCCCTGCAGGACCTCGCCGCCGCCGCCCGGCGCTCCCCGGAGGCCGAGGCATGCCGGCTCCTCGGGCTGGCCCACCTCCGCGCCGGCACCGCGGAGGAGGCGCGCAGCTCGGTCTTGCGCGCCTGCCAGCGCATGCGCGAGGGCGCGCTGTGGCAGGTCCTGGGGCGGATCCACGAGGCCGCGGGACGCTGGGGCCCGGCGCGCGAGGCATACGCCGCCGCCTGCGCCAGCCGCGGCGGCGTCAGCGCCCTGCTCGACCGGGGGCGGGCTTGGCTCCACGTCGGACGACTCGACCGGGCTTCGGCAGACTTCGAAGAGGTGCTCGCGCGGGACGCGGGCTCCGTGGCGGCCCTGCGCTGGCGGTGCCTGGTCCGGCTGCGGCAGGGTGAGGCGCGACCCGCCCTCGACGACGCCGAGCTGGCCTTGGGGGCGGACCCCAACCAGGCGCGCAGCCGCTTCTTGCGGGGCGCGCTGCGCCTACTCGTGGGGGACGCAGCCGGCGCGGCGGAGGACCTCGGCGCCGCCCTGGGCCAGGAGTCGCACCTGGAGTGGCGCGCCTTGTGGGGGGTGGCCCTGGCGCGCAGCGGGGCGAGCGAAGAGGCCCGCCCGCAGCTGAGGGCCTTCCTGGAGGCGGCGCCGGATCACCCCATCTCGCCTCGTTTGCGAGAGCTGGAAGCCTTCCTCGCCGCAGGGAAGTGATCCCCGCGGAAATTCCGTCCTCATTGAACTTGAGGGTGGAGCGCTTGGCGGGCGCATGTATACTCCGCGGCTTCCGATCGCGTACAGCGCGCTGGGCAGGCTCTATATCCAGCCCTAAACGCCTGCGATCAAAGGAAACACAGCTCACGAACCCTCGGAGGAGTCGGCGACTCGTCGCCGGCTTTACCTCTCGCGCGAAAGACTCAGCGATGCCTACGATCAACCAGCTGGTGCGGAGCCCCCGCAAGCAGAAGCCGCGGAAGTCGAAGACTCCGCTCCTGGAAGGCTGCCCGCAGAAGCGCGGCGTCTGCCTCCAGGTCAAGACCATGACCCCCAAGAAGCCGAACTCGGCGCTGCGCAAGATCGCTCGCGTGCGTCTGAGCAACGGCCGCGAGGTCACGGCCTACATCCCGGGTGAGGGCCACAACCTGCAGGAGCACAGCATCGTGCTCGTGCGCGGCGGCCGCGTGCGCGACCTCCCTGGTGTTCGCTACCACATCATTCGCGGCACCCTGGACGCCCTCGGCGTCGAGGGGCGTAAGCAGAGCCGCTCGAAGTACGGCGCCAAGGCGCCGAAGGCTTAAGGGAGTCGACGATGCCCCGCAATTACAAGAGCACCGTCCGCTACATGCAGGCCGACCCGCGCTACGACAGCCTGCTGGTCACCAAGTTCTGCAACTGCATGATGCGCGACGGCAAGAAGCTGCAGGCCTACAAGATCTTCTACGACGCCATGGACGAGATCAGCCAGCGTCTGAAGGACAAGGAGGCCATCGAGGTCTTCACCACGGCGCTCGGCAACGTCAAGCCGCTGATTCAGGTGCGCAGCCGCCGCGTCGGTGGCGCGACCTACCAGGTGCCGATGCCCGTCAAGCGCAAGCGCGCCACGATGCTCGCCGTGCGCTGGATCCTCGACGCCGCGAACAAGCGCAAGGGCCGCCCGATGTACAAGCGTCTGGCGGACGAGCTGATCATGGCCTTCCGCAAGGAGGGCGCCGCGATGGCGACCCGCGATCAGGTCCACAAGATGGCCGAGGCCAACAAGGCCTTCGCGCACCTGTCCTGGTAGGCCGCGGCCTACCCAAGGACCCCAACGAAGACAACGTGAGCCAATCAACACACGCCGCTTCCCGGACAGGGAGCGGCGTGCGTTCGTGTAGGGAAAGGAGCCGCTGAAGGTGGCCAAGAAGAAGGCGAAGGCGAAGGAGTTCCCGCTCGAGCAGGTGCGAAACATCGGGATCATCGCCCACATCGACGCCGGGAAGACGACGACCACCGAGCAGATCCTCTACTACACCGGCAAGGAGCACCGGATCGGCTCGGTGGACGAGGGCAACACCACGACCGACTGGCTGCAAGAAGAGCAGGAGCGCGGGATCACGATCGTGTCCGCGGCGGTCACGGTCGAGTGGGAGCCCACCGTGGGTGAGCCTTCCCGGATCAACATCATCGACACGCCGGGACACATCGACTTCACGGCGGAGGTCGAGCGAGCGCTCTCGGTCCTCGACGGCGCGATCGGAGTGTTCTGCGGCGTCGCGGGGGTGCAGGCCCAGAGCGAGACGGTGTGGAAGCAGGCGACCCGCTATCAGGTGCCCCGCATCGCCTACGTCAACAAGCTGGACCGCGCGGGGGCCAACTTCTTCGACGCGGTGACCGACATCCGCGAGCGGCTGCCCGAGGGCCCGCGGCCCGTGGCCATCCAGGTGCCCATCGGCGAGGAGGGCGACTTCAAGGGCGTGGTCGACCTGATCGAGATGAAGGCCTGGGAGTGGAAGGAGGGGGACCCGCCTCCCCCGCCGGTCGAGATGGAGCTGAGCGGCGACCTCAAGGATATGGCGGACCTCTATCGGGACGAGATGCTGAACGTCCTCGAGCAGTTCGACGAGGACGACTCCTACGCCGAGGCGATGCTCGAGGACCGGCTGACGCCGGACTTCCTGCGCGCTCACCTGCGCAAGCTGACCCTCGAGCGCAAGGTGTGCCCCGTGCTGTGCGGCTCGTCCTTCAAGCACAAGGGGGTGCAGCCGCTCCTGGACGCGATCTGCTACTACCTGCCGGCGCCGACGGATCGCCCGCCGGTGACGGGCAAGCGCCCCAAGAGCAAGCGCCGCGCAGGTGAGGAGGACATGGAGGGCTGGCTGGAGGCCGAGCGCCCGCCCAGCGAGAGCGCTCCCTTCTGCGCCCTGGCCTTCAAGACCGTCAGCCAGAAGACCGGGGACCTCGTCTACCTGCGCGTCTACTCGGGCACGGCGAGCGGGAAGGACCAGCTGCTCAACATCAACAAGAACAAGAAGGAGCGCCTGGGTCGGCTGCACATCATGCACGCCAACCGCAAGGAGCCCATCGAGGTCGCGCGGGTCGGCGACATCGTGGGCGTGATCGGTCTGCGCTACACGGTGACCGGGGACACCCTGACCGACGCCAAGAGCCCGATTCGGCTGGGCGCGATCACCTTCCCGCTCCCGGTCGTGTCGATGGCCGTCGAGCCGCGCTCGACGGCGGATCGCGACAAGCTGTCCGACGCGCTCGCGGCGATGGCCAAGGATGACCCCACCTTCCAGGTCAAGGCCGACCCCGACACGGGCCAGACCTTGATCTCCGGGATGGGGGAGCTCCACCTCGAGATCATCGCGAACACCCTGAAGCGCGACTGGAACGTCGAGGCCAAGGTCGGCAAGCCCCGAGTCAGCTACAAGGCCACCGTGCGCGGCTCCGCCAAGGGGACGGGGACCTACGACGTGGAGCTGGGCGGCAAGCGCCAATACGGTCAGGTCCGGGTCCAGGTCGAGAAGAAGGCCGGGATCGGCGCGGTGCAGGTCGAGCTGAAGTCGCTCCCCGATGGGCTGCCCGAGGAGTTCGAGGCCGCCATCGAGGAGGGGATCAAGACCCGCGCTTTCAGCGTCGGCGACTACGGCGACCCGCTGATCGACGTGGTGGTGACCATCCTCGGCGGCGACTACAGCGAGGAGGACTCGACCGAGGGTGCCTTCGCGGCGGCCGCGAGTCGCGCGCTCGACGACGCGCTCGAGGCGGCAGGGCTGGCGTCGCTCGAGCCCATCATGACCCTCACGGTCGATGTGCCCGAGGAGTTCTACGGGAACATCATGCAGGACCTGCAGGCCCGCCGGGCGGAGGTGCTCGACACCCTGGTCGTGAAGGACCAGCGGCGGATCACGGCGGCGGTCCCGCTGGCCGAGATGTTCGGATACGCATCCGACATCCGCAGCAAGAGCCAGGGGCGCGCCGTGCCCTCGCTCGAACCGCGGGACTACGCCGAAGTTCCCGAGGGGAAGCGGCCTAAACTGTTCTAGTCAAAGGCCTTGGCTTTGACTCGGGCCAGCGATGTGCCGAGAAATCGGCAGATTTGGGCGAGGGTGGCTAAGGCTCTGGCATTGGGTGGGTTGAGGCCACGTGGCTCCCTGGAGCTTTATCCTAAACCTTTGGGTTTGACAACACCTTGGCCCTACCTATACTTGCCGCTCCCTTGCCCCCCGGGGTGAGGTCTTAACACCTTGTGATGAAGGGTCTACGCGGGACCCACTCCGGTTTCTTCCGGCGCTAATCAGCTCAGCGGTTAGCAATCCAGCCGAAGAAGCGCCTGGGGTGCGAGCCGTTTCAGCTCTTCCTTCTTGGTCGTAACAACTTTCTCCGAGTCGACTTAGCGACTCAATCCCCGAGCGGGACGGGTTCTGGGAAGCCCCCAGAGCCACCACTGCCCGGGCAATAGGGTTTGCAACCTAGTTTGCAAGGACGGTTCCGATATGGAGCGCATCCGTATTCGTATGGAGGCCTACGACCACGAGATCCTCGATCAGTCGTCGGTCGAGCTCGTGAACAAGGCCAGGGAGACTGGCGCGTTGGTCAAGGGGCCGATCCCCCTCCCGACACGCGTCGAGCGCTACACCGTGCTCCGCTCGCCCCATGGCGACAAGAAGAGCCGTGAGCAGTTCGAGCTCCGCACGCACAAGCGCCTGATCGATATCACCAAGGCGACCCCCACCACCGTGAACGAGATCTCGCACGTGCAGATGCCGGCGGGCGTTCACATCACGGTCAAGGCCTAGGAGCGCGGACGTGAGCGTCGACACTCTGCTAGGCAAGAAGATCGCTATGACCCAGCTCTGGGCCGAGGACGGGACCGTCGTCCCCGTCACGGTGCTCCAGGTCGGCCCCTGCCAGGTGGTCCAGGTCAAGAGCAAGGACGGGAAGGACGGCTACGACGCGGTCCAGCTCGGCTACGAGCCGACCCCGGCCCGCAACAAGGGCGAGGGTGACCCCCGCGCCAACAAGCCGATGCGCGGCCACTTCGCCCGCCACGGCGCCGAGCCCCACCGCACCCTGCGTGAGGTTCGCCTGAACCTCGGCAAGGGCGAGACCGCCCCCGAGGCCGGCTCGGTGCTCAAGGTCGCCGACGTGTTCGGCGAGGTGAAGGAAGTCGACGTCGTCGGCACGAGCAAGGGCCGCGGCTTCGCGGGCAACATCAAGCGCCACGGCTTCCAGCGTGGCCCCAAGACGCACGGCTCGAAGAACTACCGCGAGCCCGGTTCGACCGGCGCCGGCACCTCGCCCGGCCACGTCACCAAGGGCAAGCGCATGGCTGGCCACTACGGCGACGCGCGCCGCACGGTGCGCAACCTCGAGGTGGTCAAGATCGAGGGCGACAAGGATCTGATCTACGTCAAGGGCGCCGTCCCCGGCGCGCGCGGCGGCGCGATCCTGATCCGCAAGGCGCGGGTCCCGAGGAGCTAAGCATGGCGATCGAGCTGAAGACGACCAACCTCGCGGGTGAGCCCGTGGGCGCCGTGAGCCTCGACGAGGAGCAGTGCGGCGGCAAGGTCAAGGTCCGCCTGCTGCACGGCGCGGCGGTCATGTATCACAACAACCTGCGGCAGGGCACCGCGTCGACCAAGACTCGCGCTGAGATCTCGGGCACGACCAAGAAGCTCTACCGTCAGAAGGGCACCGGCCGCGCTCGCGCTGGCACCCGCAAGAGCGGCACCCGCCGCGGCGGCGGCGTGATCCACGGTCCCAAGCCCCGCAACTTCACCTACCACATGCCCCGCAAGGCCCGTCGGGCCGCCCTGCGCAACAGCCTCCTGGCCAAGGCCAAGGACGGCACGCTCTCGGTGGTCAGCGGTATCGACTTCGCGGAGACCAAGACCAAGAGCATGGTCGCGCTCCTCGACGGGCACCAGGTGGGCAGCAACTCCAAGGGCAAGCGCTCGGCGCTGATCGTGACCGACGGGCTGAAGCGCAAGGTCTACCTCTCGGGACGCAACGTCCAGGGAGTCAGCGTCGTGCCCAGCGACGAGGTCAACGCGCGTCAGGTGCTCCTGCACAACCGCGTGCTGATCGATCAGAAGGCCTTCGAGGCGCTCACCGCGCCGCTCGAGAAGGCCGCTCGGGTTCGCAAGCCCAAGGGCACCCGCAAGAGCAAGGGTGAAGAGGAGGTCCAGGCGTGAGCGTTCACCTGGGTGTTTACGACATCATCAAGTCGCCTCTCATCACCGAGAAGCTGAGCCTCCTCAACGAGGATCAGAACCTCTACGGGTTCGAGGTCGACCGCCGGGCCAACAAGATCCAGATCCGCGAGGCCGTGGAGAAGATCTGGGGCGTCAAGGTGGTCAGGGTCAACACCATGGTCCGCAAGGGCAAGCCCCGGCGGGTCAAGTGGAGCTGGGAGCACGAGCCGAGCGTCAAGCGCGCGCTCGTCTGGCTGGCTGAAGGCGACAGGATCGAGTAATGGGCGTCAGGACGATGAAGCCGACCTCCCCGGGTCGGCGCGGCATGCAGATTTCGGACTGGGCCGAGCTCACGTACCGGAACCGCAACAAGCCCGAGAAGGGCCTGCTGCAGAAGATCAAGAAGACCGGCGGCCGGAACCACCACGGCTGCGTCACCGCCCGCGGTCGTGGCGGCGGTCACAAGTCGAAGTATCGCTTGGTCGACTTCAAGCGGCGCAAGGACGAGGTCCCGGCGAAGGTCGTCTCGGTCGAGTACGACCCGAACCGCACCGCTCGCATCGCGCTGCTGCACTACGCCGACGGCGAGAAGCGCTACATCCTCGCGCCCCTCGGCCTCGAGGTCGGTGACATGGTCGTCAGCGGCGACGTCGCCGAGCCCAAGGTCGGCAACGCGATGCCCCTGCGGAGCATCCCGACCGGCCTCGAGATCCACAACGTGGAGCTCCAGCCGGGTCGCGGCGGCCAGCTCGGCCGCGCCGCGGGCGCGATCGTCAAGCTCATGGGTAAGGAGGGCGGCATGGCCACGATCCAGCTCCCCTCCGGCGAAATGCGCAAGGTCAGCCTCGACTGCCGCGCCACGATCGGCCAGATCGGTAACACCGAGCACAACACGATCGTGATCGGCAACGCGGGCCGGCACCGCTGGATGGGCTGGCGGCCCGTCTCGCGCGGCTGCGCCCAGAACCCCCACTCTCACCCGATGGGTGGTGGTGAGGGTCACCGCTCCGGCGGCCGTCACCCCATGGGCCCGACGGGCGTCCTCGCCAAGGGCGGCAAGACGCGTAAGCGCAAGGCCCGCTCGAACAAGTTCATTATTCGCAGCCGCAAGAAGCGCGGGAAGCGGAGGTAGCCATGGGTCGCTCGCTCAAGAAGGGCCCCTATGTGGACGCCAAGCTGCTCAAGCGGGTCATGGCCGCCAAGGCGGCCGGCGACCACAAGCCGATCAAGACCTGGGCGCGTCGCTGCACGATCGTGCCCGAGTTCGTCAACCAGACCTTCGAGATCCACAACGGCAAGATCTTCCACAAGGTCTTCGTCACCGAGGACATGGTGGGTCACAAGCTCGGCGAGTTCTCGCCGACCCGCACCTTCCGCGGCCACGTGGGACGGAAGCGCTAAATGACGATCAAGACCATTGTTCCGCGCGTCCGCGTCCGCAACACCGCGAAGGACGCGCCCGAGTTCAGGGCCAGCCACAAGTACGCCAAGGGCTCGCCCCAGAAGGCTCGCCTGATCATGGATCAGATCCGCGGCCTCGAGGTGAGCGCCGCGCTGAGCCTGCTCCAGCACAGCACCCGCCGCGCTGCTCGTCAGATCGAGAAGGTGCTCAAGAGCGCCATCAGCAACGCGGACTACGCGATCGAGAACGAGCTCGTGCGCGACAGCCAGGGCGTCGTGATCGAGCCGCAGCCCAACACGGATGTCGAGGATCTCTACATCCACGAGTGCACCGCGACCGACGGCCCGCGCCTCAAGCGCTGGCGTCCCCGCGCCCGCGGCTCGGCTTTCCCCTACCGCAAGTACACCTGCCACCTCTCGATCAAGCTCCGGCCGATGCCGGGTCAGGACTCCTAGCATGGGCCAGAAGGTTCGCCCCACCGGATTCCGGATCGGCGTCTACGACGACTGGCGTTCGCGCTGGTATGCCAAGAAGAAGGACTTCGGCGCCCTCCTCGTCGAGGACCAGAAGATCCGTGACGCGGTCAAGGCCGAGTACGGCTTCGCTGGCGTCCCCCGCGTCGACATCGAGCGCAAGACCGAGGGCGGCGAGGTGACGGTGATCATCCGCACTGCTCGCCCCGGCGTGATCATTGGCCGCAAGGGCGCCAAGGTCGACAAGCTCAAGGACGACCTGGCGAAGATCACCAGCAAGAACGTCGACCTCAAGATCATCGAGATCGACCGTCCCGAGCTGGACGCGCAGCTGGTGGCCGAGGGCGTCGCCGAGCAGCTGAAGAAGCGGATGAGCTTCCGCCGCGTCATCAAGAAGTCGCTCGAGCTGACCATGGGCGCCGGCGCCAAGGGCTGCCGGATCCAGGTCTCGGGCCGCCTCGGCGGTCACGAGATGGCGCGCACCTAGAGCAGCCACGAGGGCTCGATCCCGCTCCAGACCCTGCGGGCGGATATCGACTACGGCTTCGCCCTGGCGATCACCACGCACGGCTCGATCGGGGTCAAGTGCTGGATCTACCGCGGCGAGCTGCGAGAGAAGAAGCGCGCGAGCACCTATCTGCAGGGCGTTCGCAACCTGGCCGACCAGGTCGGCTAGTCAGGTCGAGGAGCTAAGCCATGGCCAACATGCCCAAGCGCGTCAAGCACCGCAAGGTGTTCAAGGGGCGCATCAAGCGGTTCGCGACCCGCGGGAACCGCGTCAGCTACGGTGACTTCGGTCTGCAGGCCCTCGAGGCCGCGCGGATCCCGGCGAACGTGATCGAGGCTGCTCGTATCACCGCCAACCGCGCGCTCGCTGGCCAGGGTCGTCTGTTCATTCGCATGTTCCCGGACAAGCCCATTACGCGGATCCCTCAGGAGACGCGCATGGGTAAGGGTAAGGGCGAGCCGGACCACTGGGCGGCCGTCGTTCAGCCCGGGCACGTGATCTACGAGATCGGCGGCGGCGCGTCGGAGGCGGCGGCCCAGAAGGCCTTCGCCCGTATCGCCCACAAGCTGCCCTGCCGAGTCCGCATGGTCTACCGGAGGCCGATGTGAGTCAGCGCAAGAAGGAGCTCGAGGAGCTGCGCGGCGTCGCGCCCGCTGACCTCGAGAAGGAGCTCACCGAGCTCGAAGAGGGGCTGTTCAAGCTCCGCTACGGGGCGATCGCCGAGTCGCTCGAGAACACCAAGGAGATCCGCAGCAAGCGCAAGCGCGTCGCTCGGATCCAGACCGTGCTGCGCGAGCGCGCGGCGAAGGCGGAGTAGTCCTGTGAGCGACGACACCACCAACGAGACCGAGTCCGTCAGCGGCAAGAGCCGCGAGCGACAGTACGCGGATCGGACCCAGGGCGCGCGCCGCACCGTTCGCGGCGTGGTCACCTCGACCAGCCCCAGCAAGACCGCGATCGTCTCGATCGAGCGCCGGATCAAGCACAAGAAGTACGGCAAGTACATTCGCCAGCACCGGAAGATCTACGCGCACGACGAGAAGAGCGAGGCCAAGGTCGGCGACTTCGTCGCCGTCGAAGAGTGCCGCCCGATGTCGAAGCTGAAGCGCTTCCGTCTGGTCAGCGTTCTGCGCCAGGCCTAAGCAGAGCGGGAGACGACGTCATGATTCAAATGGAGACCGTCCTCGACATCGCGGACAACACCGGCGCCAAGAAGGCGAAGATGATCCGGGTGCTGGGCAAGTCCAACTCTCGGACTGCCACCCTCGGCGACATCATCGTGGCGCACGTGCGTCAGGCTGCCCCGGGCGCCGATGTCAAGAAGGGCGACGTGGTGCGCGGCGTGATCGTTCGCCAGCGCAAGAAGCACCGCCGACCCGACGGCAGCTGGATCCGCTTCGATCGCAACGCGATGGTGATTCTGCAGGACGTCGAGTCGAAGAACCCCAAGGGCACCCGCATCTTCGGTGCGGTCGCCCGCGAGCTGCGCTCGCGACAGTTCACCAAGATCGTGTCGCTTGCGTCCGAGGTGATCTGATGGCCCGCAAGAGCAAGCCCTCGCGCCACTTCACGATGCGCCAGCGCGGCGCGAAGGTGAAGGACGACAAGCACCTGCGCAAGCTGCACGTTCGCCGCGACGACATCGTCGAGGTGATCAGCGGCGCCCACAAGGGCAGCCGCGGCAAGGTCCTCCGCGCGATCCCCAGCGACGGCATGGTCGTCGTCGAGGGGATCAACCGCAAGTGGAAGCACCTGCGTCGCAGCCAGGAAAACCCCCAGGGCGGCCGGATCGAGCGTGAGTATCCGATTCACGCTTGCAAGGTCCGCAAGGTGGAGAACTAGCCATGGCTAAGGCCCCAGTTGGATCGAGCAAGATCTCGTTCAAGGCGCGCCCCAAGAAGAAGCTCGCTGGCAAGCCCGAGACTCCTCCGCCGGTCCCCCGGCTGAGGGAGTACTACCGCGACGTCGTCCGCCCGGCGCTCAAGGAGCACTACGGGATCAAGGCCGACCTCGCGACCCCGCGCCTGACCAAGATCGTGGTCAGCGTCGGCGTCGGCGACGCCAACGGGAACCCCAAGAAGCTCGAGTCGCTCATCGAGGACCTCGAGACGATCACCGGCCAGCGCCCGCACGTGACCCGTGCCCGCGTCTCGGTGGCGAACTTCAACCTCCGTGAGGGCATGGCGGTCGGCGCGCGCGTCACCCTGCGCCGGGCCTTCATGTGGGAGTTCCTCGATCGCCTGATCACCCTGGTGATCCCCCGGCTGCGCGACTTCCGCGGCCTCAAGCCGAAGTCTTTCGACGGGCGCGGCAACTACAGCTTCGGGCTCCAGGATCAGCTGGTGTTCCCCGAGATCCTCGCCGACCGGGTGGCTTTCACCCACGGCATGAACATCACCTTCTGCACGACCGCTCCGAACGACGACCAGGCGCGGGAGCTCCTCCGGCAGCTCGGCTTCCCCTTCCGGGACCTTCCGGTCGTCATTACGCATGAGGGGAAGGAGGCCTAGATGGCTCGTACGTCACTCCGGGTCAAGGCGAAGCGTCCTCCGAAGTTCAGCACTCGTCGCTACAACCGGTGTGAGCTCTGCGGACGTCCGCGGGCTTACTACCGCAAGTTCCAGGTTTGCCGGCTCTGCTTCCGCGAGCTGGCGCTCCAGGGTCGTATCCCTGGAGTCAAGAAGGCTAGCTGGTAGGAGGTACGCGCTATGATGACCGATCCCATCGCGGACTTCCTGACCCGCATCCGCAACGCCACTCGAATCAAGCGGGCTCAGGTGCGGATTCCCCGCAGCAAGCTCAAGATCGCCCTGGCCGATGTCCTCAAGCGTGAGGGCTACATCACCGGCTACCGCACCATGGACAGCAAGCCCACCGACGGGCTGGGTCCGCAGGGCTGGCTCGAGATCGACCTCAAGTATGGCCCCGACGGCGAGGACGTGATCACCTCGATCCAGCGGGTGTCCACGCCTGGTCGCCGAATCTACAAGGCGGCCACGGACCTCAAGCCGGTCGTCAACGGCCTCGGCATCGACATCCTCACCACGTCGCGCGGCGTGCTCTCCGACCGGGAGTGCCGTCAGCAGAACGTCGGTGGGGAGGTCATGGCCCGGGTCGTCTAAGGAGACAGCGCCATGTCCCGTATCGGTAACAAGTCCATCGATGTGCCCAGCGGCGTCAAGGTGAACGTCGACGGGCGGAAGGTCTCGGTCGAGGGCCCCAAGGGCAACCTCGAGCACACCTTCCCTCTCGGTGTCGCGATCGCGCTCGACGGCAACAAGCTGACGGTCGCTCGCGAGAGCGACAAGAAGGAGCACCGCGCCTTCCACGGTCTGACGCGCGCCCTGCTGGCCAACATGGTCAAGGGCGTCAAGGAGCCGTGGAGCAAGGTGCTCGAGATCTACGGCACCGGCTTCGGCGCCCAGGTCCAGGGGGACAAGATCGAGCTCGACCTCGGGTTCAGCAACAAGATCTACGTCAAGATCCCCGGCGACCTCGAGGTGAAGGCCGAGAAGGGCCGTCCGACCACCGTGACCATTTCGGGTGCGGACAAGCAGCGGGTCGGCCAGCTGGCCGCCATGATCCGCAGCAAGCGTCCCCCCACCCCCTACGCGGACAACAAGGGTGTTCGTTACCGGGGTGAAGTCATCCGCAAGAAGGCCGGCAAGGCCTTCGGCGACAAGAAGTAAGCGCGAGGATCTCGATGCAGCGGACCAAGCAGGAGAACCGCAAGCGGCGCCACTGGCGTCTGCGTACGCGGCTCCAGGGCACGGCCGAGCGGCCCCGCCTCTGCGTTCAGCGCAGCAACAAGTACATCTACGCCCAGTTGATCGACGACGTGGCGGGCACGACGCTCGCCTCTGCCTCCAGCCTGCAGAAGGACGTGGCCTCGGCCGCGGGTGGCAAGACTGGTTCGATCGACGCGGCGGCAGCCGTCGGTAAGACGGTCGCGGAGCGAGCCAAGGAGAAGGGTATCTCCAAGGTTTGCTTCGACCGCGGCGGCTATCGCTACCACGGCCGAGTTAAGGCGCTCGCGGAGAGCGCGCGGGAGGCTGGCCTTGAGTTCTGAGCAGACCAACGAGCAGGCTGGCAAGCCCGAGGGCGCCGGCGACGGCAAGGCCGGCGGCGAGAACAAGGGCGGCGAGCGCGGCGGACGCGGCGGCGGCGGCGGTGGCCGTGGCGGCCCCGGCGGTGATCGCGGCGGACGCGGTGGCGGCGATCGCGGCGGACGCGGCGGCGGCCGGGGCGGGCGTGACGGCGGCCGTGGTGGTCGCGGCGGCGGCCGCGGCGGTCGCGGCGACGACCGCGTCGAGAAGCTCATCGAGAACGTGGTGCGGATCAACCGCTCCGCGGCGGTCGTCAAGGGCGGGCGTCGCTTCAGCTTCTCGGCCCTGGTGGTCGTCGGCGACGGCAAGGGCCGCGTCGGCGTCGGCTACGGCAAGGCCAACGGCGTCCCCAACGCCGTCGAGAAGGGCGTCAAGGAAGCCAAGAAGAACATGTTCCGCGTGCCCCTCGTGGACGGTTCGATCCCTCACTCGATGAAGGCTCGCTACCAGGCCAGCCAGGTCATCCTCGAGCCGGCCTCCCCTGGAACCGGTTTGATCGCGGGGGCCTCGGTCCGCGCGGTCTGCGAGGCGGCCGGGATCCGCAACATCCTGACCAAGTGCCACGGCTCGGGGAACCCGATCAACGTGGTCAAGGCGGTCGAGGCGGGGCTCCGCAACATGCGGACCCGCAAGGATGTCGAGACCCTGCGCGGCGTCAAGCTCGACCCGGATGCGGGCAGCTGGAAGATCAAGCAGAAGAAGAAGGCCAAGGCCGGCGGCTCCAAGAAGAAGCAGGCCGCCGAGCCGGCGAAGGCGGGCCAGGAATGAACCTCAACGACGTGAACGGCAAGGTCGCCGGCCGCGGCAACCGCCGTCGGATCGGTCGTGGTCCTGGCTCCGGCTGGGGCCAAACCGCGGGTCGCGGCGACAAGGGCGCCCAGTCGCGCTCGGGCTGGAGCAAGAAGCTCCACATGGACGGTGGTCAGATGACCTTCGTCCGCCGGATCCCCAAGCGCGGCTTCACCAACGCGCAGTTCCGCCGGGACTGGGCTTTCGTGAACCTGAGCGACCTCAACGCCTTCGAGGAGGGCGAGGTGGTGACCCCCGAGGAGTGCCTCAGGCGCGGGATCATTCCCAAGGTGCGCTCGGGCGTGAAGATCCTCGGCAGCGGGACCCTGGAGAAGAAGCTGACGATCAAGGCTCACCGCGCTTCCAAGAGCGCGAAGGCCGCGATCGAGGCTGCCGGCGGCACGCTGGAGCTGATCCCCGCCAAGGGGGACGAGGCCAAGTCGCGCTGGAAGGCCAAGCGGGGCCAGGGCAAGAGCGCCCAGCGCCGCAAGCGGGCCCAGGAGCGGGACGCCTAATCGGAGCGGGTCGCCTAGGCGACCCGCTCGTCTTTTGGCCAGAGGTCAGCCGCGCGAGCCGCGCCCCCGACCTCTGCCGCTGCTCCGCTCTGGGGGGCGAGAGGGTCCCAAGCGATCCCTCCGCCCCTCTCTCGGTATCTAGGGAGTCGACCTCCCTCGGCTTCAGTCTGATTTCCCTCAGCTGCAGAGATTCTTCGGCGCACGATCCTCCTCAACGGGTCCATTGCCGTTTAGACTCTGCCCCCTCAAGACTCGATCCCCCGGACCAGTCGCCCGCTCTGAGCGCCCACCCTCGCGCTCAGTCGGACTAGCCCTCCGAGGCGAGAACGAGGAGTCGCATGCTCTCGGCGTTCCGCAACATCTTCAAGATCCCGGATCTGCGTAACAAGATCCTGATCACCTGCGCGTTCCTGGTCCTCTATCGGGTCGGTTCGTTCATCACGCTGCCCGGGATCGACTCGGCGCAGCTCTCGGCGATGCAGAACTCGTCGGGCGGTCTGCAGGACCTGATGGCGCAGATCAGCATGCTCACGGGCGGCCAGCTCGCCCAGTGCACGCTCTTCGCGCTGGGGATCATGCCCTACATCTCGGCGTCGATTATCTTCTCGCTGCTCGTGAAGGTCATTCCGGCCCTCGAGGCGATGCAGAAGGAAGGTCAGACGGGCCGCCAGAAGATCAACCAGTACACGCGCTACGCGACGGTTGGTCTGTGCTTGATCCAGTCGGTGTTCATCATCATGTGGATCAAGCAGAACAACCTGGCCTACGAGCCGGACCTCGGCTTCTGGCTGCTCACGATCCTCGCGCTGACCACCGGCACCGTGTTCTTGATGTGGGTGGGCGAGCAGATCACCGAGTTCGGCATCGGCAACGGGATCAGCCTGATCATCATGGCGGGCATCATCGCCGCCATGCCGGCCGCGATCGGCAACTTCATCATCGACATCTCCAACGCCGCCCAGGCGGGCGAGAACGTGCCGATGCAGGTGCTGAAGTTGGTGGTCTTCCTGGGGCTCTTCGTGGGCGTCGTGGCCGCGGTCGTGATCATGCACCGGGGCCAGCGGCGGATCGCGCTCAGCCACCAGAAGTTCGCCCGCGGGCAGAAGGTCTACGGCGGCCAGCGCCACTACCTGCCGATCCGCGTCAACATGGCCGGCGTCATGCCCGTCATCTTCGCGGACTCGCTGATCCTCTTCCCGACCGCGCTCTTCAGCCAGTTCCTGCCCGGCCTGAACGATTTCCTCAGCCGGGGTGACTCCTTCTGGTACATCGCGCTCTACATCACGATGGTGATCTTCTTCACCTTCTTCTGGGTTTCGCTGACCTTCAGCCCCCAGGAGCTGGCGCAGAACCTCAAGGAGCACGGCTCGTTCATTCCGGGCATTCGCCCCGGCAAGCGGACCGAGGAGCACCTCGAGGCGATCATGAACCGGATCACCTTCGTGGGCGCCGTGTTCCTCGCTTTCATCGGTCTCTTCCCGACCGTGATCAGCGTGGCCATGGGGATCAACATGCTGCTGGCGAGCTTCCTCGGCGGCACGGGCCTCCTGATCGTCGTGGGCGTCTCGCTCGACCTCGTCGAGAAGATCGAGTCGCACCTGCTCATGCGCCACTACGAGGGCTTCATGAAGACGGGTCGCGTCCGCGGCGGCGGCAACCTGGCGGGCGGGGCCTAGCCTCTCCCGAGTGCTGCTTCGCCCACGGCGCCCGCAGCCCAAGACGCCGGACGAGCTGGCGCGGATGCGTGAGGCGGGACGCATGGTGGCGGAGGTCCTCCGCCACCTCGCGGACCTGCTCGAGCCGGGCGTCACCACGGGCGACCTCAACCAGGCTGCGCTCGCCAAGATGGACGAGCTGGGCGCGGACCGGCCCAGCTTTCTCGGCTACCACGGCTTCCCCGCCGCGATCTGCACCTCGGTCGACGAGGAGGTCGTGCACGGGATCCCTGGCCGCTGCAGGCACCGCGGCGGGGAGTCACCCGACCGACCTCTGCGCGGCGGCCAGGTGATCTCCATCGACTGCGGGGTGGTCTATCAGGGCTACCACGGCGACTCGGCGGTCACGCTGCCGGTGGGCGCGATCGCCCCCGAGACCGAGGCGCTGCTCGACGCGTGCCGGTCCGCGCTCTGGGCAGGCATCGAGCAGGTGCGCCCGGGCGCTCGCCTGACCGACATCGCCCGCGCGATCCAGGGCAGCGTGCGCGCTGCCCCCGTCCGCTACGGGATCGTGGAGGACTACGTCGGGCACGGGATCGGGCGCAACCTGCACGAGCCGCCCAACGTCCCCAACGTGCTCAGCTTTCACCTCCGCCGCAACGACCTGGTGCTCGAGCCGGGGCTCGTGATCGCGATCGAGCCGATGCTCGCGCTCGGGAGCAAGCGCACTCGCACCCTGCGGGACGGCTGGACGGTCGTGACCAAGGACGGGCGCCCGGCGGCCCACTTCGAACACACGGTGGCCGTGACAGCGGAGGGCTATGAAGTCCTCACCAAGCGGGCCGACGGCCTCATGACCCATTAGGTCCGTTCCACGCGCTGGAACGCCTCGTGGGGGCGCGGGCCGGGCGCGATTGCTGTATTCTCGGCGCGCGCAGCAGAGCGCGAGGAGGCGTCGCGTGTCAGACGATCTGACCAAGGTTCCGCCAGGCAGTAAGCACGTTCAGGTGCTAGGCAACCCTGACTTTGGCTCCATCGAGGTCGACCTGCAGCCCGGTCAGGCGATCTTGACCGAGGGCGGGGCGATGGCCTACATGTCGCCTGGGATGGAGGTCAAGACTCGCCTGATGGGCGGCTTCTTCCGCTCCATGATCCGCAGGATCTTCGGCGGCGAGTCGCTCTTCGTGTCGGAGTACAGCCACCCCCAGGGCGGCGTGCTCGCGATCTCCCCGGCGGTCCCGGGCAAGGTCGTGCACCGCGTGATGCGGGGCGAGACGATCATGCTCCAGGGCGGCGCCTTCCTCGCTTGCGACCCGCGGATCTACATCGGGACCAAGTTCGGCGGCTTCCGCGCGCTCTTCTCGGGCGAGGGGGCCTTCTTCCTCGAGGTCAGCGGACAGGGCGACCTGTTCTTCAACGCGCACGGGACGATCGTCGAGCACGACGTGGACGGCGACTTCGTGGTGGACACCGGTCACATCGTCGGCTGGGAGCCGACCCTCGACTGGACGGTCACGGGCATGGGCGGGCTGAAGTCCACCCTCTTCAGCGGCGAGGGGCTCGTGCTCCGCTTCCGCGGTCGCGGCAAGGTCTGGCTGCAGACCCGCACGATCGGCGGGCTGGCGGGCTGGCTCTCGGGCTACGTCTGGTAAGGGAGAGCAGGATGGCCAAACTCGAAGTCCTCAACCCTGGCTCCTTCGCATCGGTGAAGGTCCACCTCGCCCCGGGCGAGCGCTTCATCAGCGAGTCCGGGATGATGGTGCGCAGCACCGCCAACGTCAGCTACGACATCACGGCCAAGCCCAAGGGCAAGGGCGGGATGCTGGGCGCCCTCAAGCGGATGCTCGGCGGCGACTCCTTCTTCATGAGCACCTACCACGCCTCGGGCGAGGGCTACGTGGTCGTGGCGCCCACCCTGCCCGGCGATTGCTACGTGATCGACCTCGAGCCGGGCGCGGCGCCCTGGATGTGCGCCGGCGCGTCCTACATGGCGAGCGGCCCCGAGGTCGCGCTCGACACCCAGTTCCAGGGCCTGAAGGGCTTCTTCAGCGGCGAGAGCCTGTTCTACGTCGAGCTCTCGGGCTCGGGTCCCGCGGTCGTGAACGCCTTCGGGCGGATCCGCGAGGTGGAGGTCAACGGCTCGCTGATCGTGGATACCGGCCACGTGGTCGCCTTCCAGAAGAGCCTCAGCTACGAGATCACCAAGGCGGGATCGTCCTGGTTCCAGAGCTGGCTGGCGGGCGAGGGCCTCGTGATGAACTTCAAGGGGCGCGGGAAGATCCTCGTCCAGAGCCACAACCCGAGCGAGTTTGGCGGCGCCGTCGGCCCGCTCCTGCCCCCGCGGCAGGGCTAAGGAGGAGACGCCATGAAATACGAGATCGTCGGCGGCGTCAGCTATCCCGCCCTGGAGGTGACCCTCGACCCAGGCGACCAGCTCGTCTCGGAGTCCGGGGCGATGGCGTGGATGGACCCCCACGTCAAGGCGGAGACCAACATGCGCGGCGGGCTGCTCGGGAGCCTCAAGCGCAAGCTGCTCACGGGCGAGAGCCTGTTCCAGAACACCTACTCGGTCGAGGGCAGGCCGGGGTTGATCGCCTTCGTGCCGGGCCCCATGGGCTCGATCGTCGACTACGACCTCGACGGCGAGCTCTTCCTGGAGAAGGGCGCCTACCTGGTCTCGACCCCCGGCGTCGAGCTCCAGACCAAGTTCGAGGGGCTCAAGGGCCTGTTCAACGAGGGCGTGTTCACGCTGCGAGCGGTGGGGAAGGGCAAGCTCTTCTTCAACGCCTACGGGGCGATCGACGAGGTGATGGTCGACGGGGACTACATCGTCGACAACGGCTACGCCGTGGCCTGGGAGCCGACGCTCTCCTACAAGGTCACCAAGGGCAAGCAGAAGATCCGCAGCTTCCTGTTCGGCGATCAGCTCTTGCTGCACTTCAAGGGCCGCGGTCGGGTGTGGTGCCAGTCGCACGACCCGCGCAGCCTGGCCAACTTCATGCACCCTTACCGTCGGGTCCAGACCAACAACTAGCCGTGCAGGGCCAGCTCTATCACGGTCAGCTCCTCGGCGTCCCGGTCAGCCTGACCGTGGGGGAGCAGGGCTTCAGCCTGCGCACGCAGCAAGACGGGCTGCTGGAGCTGCCCTTCGCTGAGGCCTCCATGAAGGCCGGTGGGGACGGGGACATCTACCTGATCCTCGGCTGGCCCAACGGCGCCGAGATCTACTTCGACCGTCGCCAGGACCCGATCGCGCAGCTGCGCGCGCACTCGGCCCCCTTCGCCTTCGTCGCTCAGCTCGAGCAGCTGGACGCGAAGACGACCGTCGCCTCCCGCTCTCGCTTCGCCAAGACCGCGGCCGTGATCGGCACGATCGTGACCGCCCTGGTGCTCTGCTTGTTCAACCTGCCGACCTTCGTGATGTGGGCGATCCCGCCCTCGGTCGAGGTCAGCCTGGGGCAGTCGGTCAAGAAGGACCTGAAGCTGAAGCCGACCCAGGCGCCGATCCTCCAGGAGACGGTCGAGGAGATCGGTCGGCGGCTCCTGGCCGCGGCGCCGAACCAGCCCTACCCCTTCGAGTTCCACGTCAGCGATGACCCGATCCCCAACGCCTTCGCGACCCCCGGCGGGGTGGTGGTCGTCAACACCGGCCTGATCGAGATCCTGGACGGACCGGACGAGCTGGCCGGGATCATCGGCCACGAGATCTCGCACGTGCTCCAGCGCCACGGCCTGCGCCAGGCGGTCAAGAGCCTGGGCACCTACGGCGCGCTCGCGATCCTCACGGGCGGGAGCGAGACGGTCAGCATGCTCTCGACCTCGATCCTGTCCAAGGCCTACTCTCGCGGCGACGAGAACGATGCGGACGAGAAGGGGCTGGAGCTGGTCTACAGGGCCAGCATCGACCCGCACGGCGTCCCCAACGCGCTCGAGAAACTGCACCGCTACATGGAGGCCCAGGGCTACGGAGACGGCGGCGGCTATCTCTCGACCCACCCCGCGACGGGCGAGCGGGTGGCGCTGATGCGCCGCCGCGCGGACGCCCTGCCGGCCCGGATCTACGAGCCGATCGAGGTCGACTGGGACGAGGTCAAGACCGCGGCCAGCGCCGTCAGCGGAGGGTAGCGTGCGGGGACGCCTCTTCGTGGGGACCGGCGCCGACAGCGAGCCCGTCGAGGTCTCTGCCCTCAGCGCGCATCTCGTGGTCGCCCCGCGGGATCGGCCCGAGTTCAGCCTCCCCTTCGCCGACGCTCAGATCGAGCTCGCGGGAGACCGGGGGAGCTTCATTCTGTTCCGCTTCGTCCCCGGCGAAGAGGGCGGCGAGCGCTACGAGGTGTGGGTCGAGCGCGAGGGGATCGTGTGGCACCTCGAGCAGGGCGGCGCGCCGCCGCCGATGGTCGACTACATCCGCAGCCTGCTCTCGGACGACAACCGCTGGAAGGGGCTCGAGATGCTCGGGCTGCTCGGCTGCGGGGGCGGCTTCTTCTTGCTCCCCTGCCTCTGGGGCGCGGTCAAGTTCGGCCTCTTCGCCCTCCTCGGCTTCTAGCCCGACAGGCTTCAGGCTGCGCCTCGCTACTTCGCATCCTCGCGGGCGCGATAGGCGCGCCCGAGCGCCTGGACCTGCGCCCGCCGCAGCCTGAGCTGCTTGCGCCCGCGCTGGAGGTCCCGCGCGGGGGGGACGCGACCCCGAGCGGGGCGCTGGGGCCAGAGCTTCGCCCGCCAGAAGAGCGAGCGATCGCTGCTGTCCTCGTAGATCCACTCGCCGATCAGGGTCGGCGCGGCTTCGTCACCGGCGAAGCGGGCGGGGCAGCCAGGGCACTCCAGGCTCAGGCCCGGCAGCTCGGCGTCGCAGCAGGGGCAGAGCAGCTCCTCGGCCCCGGTGCGGGGGTGACGGCACCAGGCAGCGCCGAAGAGGAGCGCGGCGTCGCTGGGCTCGACGACGCTCAGGTAGTCGTGCAGCACGCGCGGATCGTAGAAGCGGAAGGTCCGCTCCTGCGCGTCGTCGAGGCGCACTCGCAGCAGGTGCGTCAGCAGCCGGGCGACCTCTCGCGCGGGGGCCGGGGTCCGGAGCAGCGCTCCCCAGGCGGGCCCGAGCCGCTTGAGCAAGGAGCGCGGCCAGCGCTCCTCGGGGTCGAGCGCGACGAGGTAGGGCAGGTTGTGGCGCGTCTCGGTCGCGAAGCGCTCATAGAGGGAGAACACGCTGGCGTTGAACTTCTCGAGCGCGCCGAGCAGCCCAGGCAGGCACCCGGCGCGGACCAGGGCGTGGGTCTGGACGCCCGACTCGAGCGCCAAGGCGTTGAGTCCGGCCACCCGGTCTTCGCCGAGGGGGACGCGCTCGAGCACGACGGGGCCGCGGGGGGACTTGGGGTCGGTGGCCTCCGCCGCGGCGTTGCTCCAGCCTTCCCCGCCGTCGAGGAAGCGCAGCGTGCGGACCTCGGGCTCTGGGAGCACGAGCGTGCGCGTGTCGACCTCGAGGGTGAGCGACTCCTCGCCCTGGAACACGAGGATGCCCTCCAGGCGCTCGCCGTTGAAGAGCTCGAGCTCTACGGGTCGGAGGAGAGGTCGTCGCAGGTCGCCCACCAGAGCAGGTTCCCCCCGCCGCTCAGCGATGGCTGCCCCCGTAGGTCAGCAGGCGCTCGACGACGCCGTCGTCGCTGCGCAGGCAGAAGCGCAGGCTGGCGAGCTCGAGCTCGGGCAGCCGGCGGCCGACGGTCTCGTCGCTGTCGATCCGGGCGTCGCTGGCGTTGGCGTCGCTGACGTCGTTGACCTGGACCACCCCGAAGTTCCCCTGCGGGAACTCGACCACGACCGCGTTCGTTCCTCCGCTGGCGAGGGAGCGAGCCCGGGCGTCGGCTTCGTCGGCGTTCACGTACCACTCGGCGTCGGCCTGGGCGATGAGCTCCTGGCCGAAGGTCGTGTAGCCCGCGTCCAGCTGACAGAGGTAGGTCCGTCGGCGCAGCTCGTGCGGTCGCTGGGGCCGCGTCCGGCCCACGATCGTGGAGTGCATCGAGCGCAGGTTCGTGCCCTCAGGAGGCAGGCTGCCGTCGAGGTGCCCGAGGAAGAAGTCCATCGTGGAGAAGGTGCGGCGCCCGTTGTGGTTGGGGTGAGGGTCGAAGAACTCGACCTCCGAGTCGCCGGCCTCGAGGATCACGACCCAGTGCTCGAAGCCCGAGGGGCCTCGCGGGCCAGCGGCCTCGGCGGCCTCGGAGTAAGGGAGCCCGTCGGTGTAGGAGCGGACCATCACCAGCAGCCCGCGCGGAGAGCTGCGCAGCTTCTCGCGCGCATAGGAGAGCCACTGCCCCTTGGCCTGCTCGCGGCGCTCCTCGGTCGAGATGTCGTAGGTCCGGCCGGTGTAGTCCCGCCAGGGCGTGCGCTTCTTGTCCCAGGAGCCGGCGAACTCGTTCAGGATCTCGACCATCTCGCCCGCGCTGGTGCCCGTCGCGTGGTTCGTGCTGGCGCTGGTGCCCCGGCGCATCTCCTCCGCCATGGCCTGGATCGTGGCGCCTGCGATCGACTGGCCGTTCTCGGTCGGCGCGCCGTTGGTCTGCTTGCCGCCGAAGCGGAGGAAGGCCGCGCAGGTCGGTCCGCAGTCCTGGTCGCCCTCGTCCTGGTGAATGTCCATCAGCGAGCGGATCGTCTCGCCCGAGTAGCGAATGTAGCCCTGCTGGTTCTCGTTCTCGCCGTCGCCGCCGGCGCGCGGGACGCGCGACTGGCGTTGCCCCTTGGCGTCGTGGATCCGCACGCTGAAGGACCAGGCGAGCTCGTGCTCGGCGCTGAACTGGTTGCCGGCCTCGCTCGTGAAGGTGCAGCGGATCGGGATCGGGACCCCCTCCTCGAGCCCGGACACGACGACCCGCTGGCCGTCCCCCTGGGGCTCGAGCTCGACCGCGCCGTTGTCGCACTCCCACACGTAGGTCCCCTGGGTCGGGGGCTCGGCGAGCGCGAGCAGGGTCGTGCGCCCCAGGAACCCGAGGGTCTGGGGCGGGTCGCCGTTGTCGCCGTGCTTGATCGCGAGCTCGACCTCTTCGACGAGGGGCGCGCCGCGTCCGCCCTCGAGCACGACCGTGGTCGGAGTGACCTCGACGGGCGGGTCGCCGCACTCGCAGGCCTTGGCGATCTTGGCGTAGAACTCGCCCTGGTCGTCGTGGCAGTCGGGCAAGGGCGGGAGCCGGTTCGCCTTGAACATGTAGAAGGTGACCCGGCGGTTGGCTTCGCAGGCCTCCTCGGTCTCGACGACGGGGTGCAGCTCGCCGACCGGCAGGTAGGCCGGGTCCATGAAGGCATCCGCCGGCAGCGAGACCTCGAAGCTCTTCATATAGAGCTCGTAGAGCTTCTTGCGCGTGTCCGGGCCCGCGATCCCGTCGTCGTCCAGGCCGTTGTCGGCCTGGAAGGCCTTGACGGCGGCCTGCGTCTTGGGCCCGTCCTTGCCGTCGACGACGCCGGGGCGATAGCCGAGCTGGACCAGGCAGGTCTGGACGACGTCGATCCCCCAGGACTCCTCGTTGTCGATCGAGACCCAGGCGTTGACGTCGGCGACCAGCAACCCGTGGGTCGCCTTCGCGCGCCGCTCGGAGAGGGACTTGTTGGCCGAGTCGCTGCCGACCTTGTCGGTGTGGCCGAAGGCGACGAGCTTGCCCTCGGCGCCCTTCTGGGCGTGCAGCTCGACGAGGGGCGGGAGCGCCTCGGCCGCGCGCGGGTGAATGAAGCTGTTCCCGAAGCGGAAGGTCATGCCGGGGAAGGCGCCGCAGCCGATCACCTCCCAGGGCTCGACGACCAGCGTGTATTCGTGGTCGGGGGCGAGGTCGAAGCCCTCGCGGACGCGAGAGAGGTCGGTGCCGTAGTCCTCGTCGGGCGGGACGACGGCGTCCTCTTCCTGCTCGGTCTCCGTGGAGTCGCTCACGCTCTAAGAGTAGCAGATGGGCACCCCCCGCCGCCTGGCTACAAGTGCTGGCGCAGCGGGCGCTTAGTCGGTTGAGGCCGAGAGCGCGACGCGGAAGCCGACTCCCATGTTGGTGTAGGCGCGCCCAGAGTGCGCCCGCGCGCAGGCGTTGCAGGTCGCAGGCTCGCTGTTCCACGCCCCCCCGCGGTGCACCCAGTCCAGCTCTGCGCTGCCCTTGGGCCGCGGATCGACCTTCGGCTCCGGGCTGTAGGGCAAGAAGGGGCTCGAGGTCCACTCCCACACGTTCCCGGACATGTCGAGGTGGCCGAAGGGGGAGCGGACCTGCGGGAAGCTGCCGCAGGGCGCCGTGTAGCGGAAGAGGTCCCGCCCGCTGGAGTTGGCCCGGTTGCGCACGCCCTCGGGGTCGTCGCCCCAGGGGAAGAGCAAGCCCTCGGGTCCGCGGGCGGCCCACTCCCACTCAGCCTCGCTCGGAAGCCGCAGGCCAGCCCAGCGGCAGTAGGCCAGCGCATCGTCCAGGGTGACGTGCGCGACCGGGTGCTTGAAGCGCTCGCCGGCGTCGGCCTCGGCTGGCGGGGGCGGCGGCGGGGGGTGATCCACGGCGTCGCAGAAGGCTCGATACTGGGCGCGGCTGACCTCGAGCTTGCCGAGGAAGAACCCGCGGCTGAGCGTGACTCGACTCGCCGGCTGTTCGTCCTGCTCGGAGAGGGCCGCGCCCGCCGGGCGCCCGAACTCGAAGCTCCCCGGCGGCACCCAGCGCAGCAGCGAGCCGCTCTTCTCGTGCAGGTAATCCCCCGCGACCTGGGTGAACGCGAGCCCCTCGGGGAGCGGGTAGGGCGGCTGCTCGCCCGCCGCGAGGGCGCGATACCAGGCGGGAACGGCCTCCCGGCGCACCTCGAGGACCTGGGCGGGAAGGGCCAGCCCCGCCGCGTCCTGGCCCGAGACCCGGACCTCGTTCAGGCCGGCGCGGAGGCGAACCTGGACCTCGAAGGGCTGGCCGCTCAAGGCGCGCAGCTCCTCCCTCCCGACCCGCAGGTCCACCCAGGGCCCGTCGTCCTCCACCCGACCACGGACGGTCAAGGTCTCGAGCCACGTGCGGCTGGGCAGCGGGTCGAGCTGGAGGACGGGCGGGGAGGGCGCCCGCGCTGCTGAGCCGCCCAGCAGAGCGTAGAGGGCGGCGGAGGCGAGGACCAGGCCCGAGCCGAGGAGGGCCGCCAGCGCGGGGGCGCGCCGGCGGTGCCTGCGCCAGGCGCGGGAGAAGCCGCTGCGCCGGCTGGCGGAGACGTCTCGCCCCTCGAGCCAGGCGCTCAGGTCGCGCGCGAAGGCCCCGGCGTCGGCGTAGCGGTCGCACGCCTCCTTCTCGAGCGCGGTCAGGACGACGTCCTCCAGGTCGGCGTCGATGCTGGGGTCGAGCTCTCGGGGCGGGGTCGGTCCGCGCATCATCACCTGCGCCTCCAGCTGGCGCAGCGTGTCCCCTTCGTAGGGGAACACCTCACAGAGGATCCGATAGAGCATCACGCCGAGGGCCCACACGTCGGCGGGGGGACCGATCGCCTTGCGCTCGCCCCGGAAGGTCTCGGGCGACATGAAGAAGGGCGTGCCGACCATGACCCCGCTGCGGGTCAAGCGCTCGAGGCCCTGCCCCGACGCCAGGCCGAAGTCGGCTACGCGGACCCGGCCGCGCAGGTCGACCAGCACGTTGTCCGGCTTGACGTCGCGGTGCACCACGCCCTGGCTGTGGGCGTAGCCGAGGGCCTCGGCGACGTCGCGCAGGAGGGCCACCTTCTCGCGCCGCTCGAGCCCTTCGCAGGCCTCGTCGAAGTCGCGCGCTCCCTCGACGAGCTCATAGGCCAGGTAGGGCAGCCCGTCGACCTCGCCAGCCGCGTGAACCCGCAAGATCCCTGGGTGGCGCAGGGACGCGGTGATCTGGCCTTCGCGCCGGAAGCGCTCGAGGGCCTTGGGGCGCAGGCGCTCTCCGCGGACCACCTTGAGCGCGAGGGGGCGCCTGGACTCGGGGTCTCGCGCGCGGAGGACGAAGCCCATTCCGCCCTGACCGAGCTCGCCGAGGAGCTCGAAGCGGGTCGCGAGGAGGCGGAGCATCTTGGGCTTGCTGAGCGGCTGCTCGAAGCGAGCGGAGTCATTGGGGTCCGAGACTGGAGGGGAGCCGGGGCCGGCCCAGCCGCGCGGTGGATCCTCTGCGCTCGAGCCCTGGAGGTAGCCCTGGCGGACCTCGGCCGCCGTCGCGTGGGAATCGAGCGGGAGCGACTCCGCGCTCGCGTGGCGGGTCTCTGCGTGGTCCGGGGAGAGCGCCGGCTCGTTGCGCGCGGAGCCGGAGCGGTCCGCGTGCGTCGGGTCCTCGCCCCTGGAAGCGGAAGCGCTCATGAAGGCATGCTCGCAGACCGTCGCTCGTGAGGGGAGGCGCGGGTAGTCTAGCCGCGTGCTCAGCCCCGCAGACGTGATCAGCGCCAAGCTCCTCGTCCAAATGGAGCTCGCCGACCCCGAGGCCGTCCGCGCCGCGATGCGCACCGTGGCGACGACTCCGGCCGGCGCGCCCGACGTGGTGGGGCAGCTCGAAGAGGAGGGCTTGCTCGCGCGGGAGCAGGCGGCGCGCGTCCGCCGCTTCGGGGCCATGTTCGAGCACGTGCGGCTCGAGGCGGTCTACCTGCGGACCGTCGAGTCCCGCCGGCCAGAGCTGGACTCCGGGGCGATCTCGGAGCTCCTGGCCAAGCTCGAGCTGAGCCGCTATCGCCGCCGCCTGGGGCAGGTCCTCATCGAAGCGCGCGCGCTGGCGAGCGAAGAGGCGCTCGAGATCGAGCGGCTGAGCCGCAACAAGCTCCAGCGCGAGGACCTGCGCGTGCTCGAGCGCTACCAGGGGGAGGACTTCGCGGGCGTCGCCCGCCCCTTGCTGCCCGTCCCCCGGGTGCACACCGGTGTGTTCCGCGTCACGACCCTCTTCCGCTCCAAGGACACCCTGCGGCGCGTCAAGAAGGCGCTGGTGCGCCTGGAGGAGGAGCGGCACTCGCTCGAGTCCCATGAGCCGGGCCTCGCCTCCTACACCGGCGCCGAGGCGGAGGAGCCGGAGCTCGAGCCCGAGGAGCTCGCGAATCACCGCGCGGCGACCACGAGCCGCTTCCGGGTGGAGGAGGTCGTCGGCGAGGGCGAAGACGAGGACCTCTCGGGTCGGGAGGCGATCGGGCTCTACGAGGTGGTCGAGTGCGTCGGGCAGGGTGGCATGGGCGCCGTCTACCTGGCCCGCGAGGAGGGGCTCGGCCCCATGGTCGCGGTCAAGGTGACCCACACCGAGCGGGCGGCCCCCGAGGACCTGGCCCGCTTCGAGCGTGAGGCCACCCTGATGGGCCGGGTGGAGCACGAGAAGGTCGTGCGTCTGATGGACCAGGGCCAGACCGAAGACGGACTGCGCTACATGGTCATGCCCTTCTACGCGGGCAAGGACCTCAAGGACGTGATCGACGAGGCCGAAGGCCTGCTGCCGATCGAGCGCACCCTCGACATCGCCTGCCAGCTCCTGGCGGGTCTCCAGGCCGTCCACGAGGCGGGCGTCGTGCACCGCGACCTCAAGCCCGAGAACCTGTTCGTGCTCGCCGGTGAGGAGGGCGAAGTGCGCCTGGTCGACTTCGGGATCGCGCGCCTCGCCGACCGCCCCCCGGCTGAGCCCGACGCCGAGCTCTTTCGCAGCCGCTCGGGCGTGATCAGCGGCTCGCCGGCCTACGTGGCGCCGGAGACGATCACAGGCGACCCCATCGACGCCCGGACGGACCTCTACAGCTTCGGGATCATGCTCTATCGCATGCTCACCGGCCGCTACCCGCTCTTCGCGGAGACGCCCTACGACTACCTGCGGGAGCACCTGGTGGGGGTTCCGCTGAGCCTCTTCCAGGGCCGCCGTGACGTCGGCTGGGACGAGGAGCTCGAACAGCTCGTCGCGAGCTTGCTCGCCAAGGAGCCCGCAGACCGGCCTGCCAGCGCAGCCTCGGTTCGAGACTGGCTGCTCGAGCACCGTGACGAGATCCTGGCAGCCGCGGCCCGAGGGCCTGCCGAAGAGGAAGAAGAGACCAAGAGCTTCTTCGATCGGCTCTTCAAGCGCTGATTCGGCCTCTCCCCAGGTTCTCCACATTCGACGGTGAGGCTGTGCAAGGACTTGGGCAGCCCTCCTGGAGTAAAGGAATTCCTTTGACGTGGAGAACGTGGATCCGTATCCTCTCCGCCCTGTAAGCCATTGAAGGAAGCGGGCTTACGGTAACAGGAAGGAAGGAACGGGTGGCCTATCGTTTCAGCGCGTCTGGGACCCTCGAGCTGACGGAGCGAACCGTCGAGACCGTCTGCGCAATCCTGGCGAACAAGCGAGTTCACCACGAGCGGCAGGGCACTACGGTCTCGATCAAGCACGACGAGAAGTCCAACGTCCCCTCTGGCTTCAAGGCGGAGGCCGCGTTCGAGGACATGGCCCCCTACGTCGAGGTCCCTCAGGCTCTGACGGTCTACAACGAGCTGGTCGGCGAGTACGAGCTCGGCTTCGTGGACGGGCGCCTGCGGACCGACGAGGCGACCCACATTTGGGCCATGGTCGAGAACGTGCCCACCCCGGACGACCTCGTCAACGAGCTGAAGGCCCGCGGCCTCGCCGCGCGCTCGCTCAAGCTCAAGGGGAGCCGCAAGAGCGGCCGGCGCGCGCGCGTGTTCGAGGTCCAGCCCGGCTCGGGCGGCCCTGGGGTGCGCGTCACGGTCAAGCGGCGCTTCTGGGACAGCTTCGACCTGCTCTCGGTCCCCGAGGTCTACGAGCCGCTCTGCCGCAAGTACCACATGGGCGCCGACAAGCTGCGGGACTCGCTCCGCAACGCCCCCTTCGGGCTCGAGGTGCGTAAGCCCGCCCTGGGGAACGCCTCCTCCGACATGATCTTCGACACCCTGCTGGAGGTGATCGAGGACCTGACCGACGGAATTCGCACCGACATCGGCTAGACGCAGCCGCACCGCGTTCGCTCGACGAGGGGGGGCCTTGGGCTCCCCCTCGCTTCGTTGGTTGGGGTGCGGTTGAACGAGGGGGCGCTCCGCGGTCATAGTGGGGTCGGGAGGCCTGTGATGATCCAACGAACCCTCTTGTGCGTGGCCGCGCTCATGGCCTGCGGGCCGCTCTACGCGCAGGACTTCGGTGCGCTCCGGGACAGCTACGAGCGGGTCAAGGACGAGCCCTTCTCCAAGCGCGCCGCAGCGCTCACGAACCTGGGCAAGAGCCAGACCAAGGAAGCCGCGGCCTACTTGGGGCGCCTCTACCAGGTCGAAAAGGAGGACAACGGCCGCCGGATGATCCTGCGCTGCCTGGGTCGCGTCGGCGTAGCCCCCGCCCCGAGCATCCTCGCCAAGGTCGCGCTGAACTCGACGGTGAAGTCGGACCGCCAGGTCGCGGTCGCGTCGCTGGGGCAGTGCAAGCCCACGCCGCCGATGTCGATCTGGAAGGGCTTGCTCGAGGCGCGCTCGGCCAGCGTCGGGGTTCGCGAGGGGGCCGCCAAGAGCCTCAGCCGCTACCCGCCCTCCCAGGACCTGCTCCGGGCCTACGCCGGGGTGTTGGGCCAGGAGCCGCCTCCGCCCGGGCAGGTCGTGACCCTCTGCCGCGAGGCGCTGGAGACCATCCTCCGGCGGGACATGAGCCTCGGCACCTGGTTGCTGGGGGAGGGCCTCCAGGACGAGGGGATCGAGCCAGCCCTGCCGGCCCTGACCGAGATCCTGTTGAGTTCCAAGAGCGAGGCCTCCAAGAAGGCGCTCCCGAAGCTGCTCCGTCACGATTCGCCCAAGGTGCGCGCGGCCGCGGCCCGGGCCTGCGGGAAGGTCTATCAGGGCGCTGGGAACCTCGACGAGTGCCCGCAGGTCAAGGAGCTGCTCGAGGACAAGACCGAGGGGGTCCGCGCCGCCGCGTTGAGCGCGATCCAGCAGATCGGCGCGCAGTCGCAGGCGCTGGACAAGCTGCTCGAGCTGGCCGAGAGCCGCAACAAGGACATGCAGACCGTGGCCTTCAGCGCGATGATCGGCGCCAAGGACCCCGCCGTGGTCGAGGCGGCCACGAAGATGCTCGAGAAGGGCAAGCACATGCCCGCGCAGGCGGCCGCGATCCAGGTCCTCGCCCAGAGCCAGGACAAGGGGGCGATCGACGTCCTGATCAAGCGACTCAAGAAGATCAAGGGGCGCCTGAAGCTCGACATCCTGATCGCCCTCGCTCGCCTGACCCAAGCCTCGCCCGGCAACGACTACAAGGACTGGGACAACTGGTGGAAGGAGCAGCGAGCGGGCTTCACCTTCCCCGACCAGAAGCGGGTGGTCACCGGCAGCGCGGGGGACAACCCCTTCGAGCGCAACATGTCGAGCCAGGTGCGCAAGAGCAAGGCCCCGACCTACTACGGGACCGAGGTCCTCTCGCACCGGATCGCCTTCGTGTGCGACATCTCGGGCTCGATGCGCAACCCTTCGCGCACCGATGGCAAGAGCCGGATCGACGTCCTCAAGCAGGAGCTGAGCAACGTGGTCAAGGGCTTGCCCAGCAAGACGGCCTTCAACATCTACACCTTCGAGAGCGACTGGAAGAGCTGGCAGAAGAACATCGTCAAGGCGAACGGGAAGAACAAGAAGGACGCCCTGGACTTCATCGCCAACAGCAACGCCACGGGTCAGACGATGCTCTTCGAGCCCCTGGAGGCCGCGCTCCTCGACCCCGAGGTGGACACGATCTACCTGCTCAGCGACGGCGCTCCTAGCCGCGGACGCTTCACGCACGGCAACGACATCCTGCGGGAAGTGGCGCGCCTGAACCGGACCCGGCGGGTGGCGATCCACACCATCGCCATCGGCAAGCAGAGCAACCTCATGATCGAGCTGGCGCGGCGCAACGGCGGGCTGACGGTTCAGCGCTAGCCCGACGTGATCTACCGCCTCCTCCGCGCGCTCATCCGACACGGGATGCGCGTCTTCTACCGCAGCATCGAGGTCGAGGGCCTCGAGACGGTCCCGACCTCTGGGCCCTTGATCCTCGCGGCCAACCACCCGAACACCCTGATGGACGTCCTGCTGGTGGCGATGATGCTCGACCGCAAGGTGGGCTTCATCGCCAAGGCGACCCTGTTCGAGAACCCGCTCGCGGGCGCGCTCCTGCGCTTCTTGGGGGCGGTCCCGATCCACCGCACGCAGGACGGCGCGAGCGCCGCGGGGAAGGCCGCCAACGCCCAGGCGCTCGCAGCCAGCGAGGAGGCGGTCGCGGAGGGGCGCGCGATCCTGATCTTCCCCGAGGGGGTCAGCCAGGACGAGCCGCGCCTGCAGCGGGTCAAGACCGGCGTCGCCAGGATCGCGCTGGGCGCCGAGCGGCGCGCTCCCGGGCAGGTCCGGGTCGTGCCGGTGGGGCTCGTCTATGACGACTACGACACCTTCCGCTCGCGGGCTCGGGTTCGCTTCCTGGAGCCGATCGCGGTGGCGCCCTTCCTCGAGCTGGCGAAGGACCCCGAGGACTTCACCCCCGTGCGCACCCTGACCGACGCGATCCGGGACAGCCTGCGAGAGGACGTCGTCCACGTGGAGGACGAGAGCCACGATCACCTCGTGGCCCAGGTGGACGAGCTCTACGGTCACAAGGCCAAGGAGCTGGCTGGGGGACGCCTGGCGGTGACCCCCGTGGTGGCCCAAGCGGTCAACCACTTCGCCAAGGAGGACCCCGCGCGGGTGGAGCGGGTGGCGAGCCAGCTGAGCGCCTACCGGGGGGCCCTGCTCGCCGAGGGGGTGGATGACGCCACGATCCGCGGACACAGCCAGGAGCTCGAGCTCGCGGACCACATCCTCTTCTTCGGCTTCTCCCTGATCGCCCTCTGGGGCGCCCTGAACCACCTCCTGCTCTACAACGCCCCGCGCGCGGCCCTGAGGCTGATCCCCGTCCACCGCGCCTATCACGCCTCAGGCAAGTTCCTGGTGGGCCTCCTGGCCCTCGGGGTGTGCTACGGGGCGCAAGGAGCCTTCGTCTACTGGCTCGCAGCCGGACCCCTCAGCGAGCTCGCCGCGGGCACCACGCCCTGGACTCCGACCCTGATCTACGTGGGCACCTTGCCGCTGACGGGCATGATCGCGCTGCTATGGTTCGAGGCCTACGAGAGCCGACGCCACCGGGCGCGGGCGGCGAAGGAGCGGCGGAGGCTCGGCCCTCAGCTGGCCCGGCTCCGCACCCTGCGGGCAGCCCTCTTCGCCGAGCTCGATGCGGCCCAGGCGGACTTCCTGGCTCACCTCGACCGGTTGGAGGAGGGGAGCCCCGCGGCTGCGCCAGATTGACCCTCAGCGTCAGATTGAGAGCCCGTGGATCCCATTTCGAGACGCCGCGGCGTCTCCTTCCGGAACGAAAGCGGCCCGCCTGAGCGGCGGGCCGTCGGCGACGAGCGCGCTGAAGTGGTCTACACCAGCTTGAGCAGCTCTCGCAGGACACGGGCGGAGTGGCGCTGGGGATCGAGGTCCTTCAGCGATTCCTGGGCGCTTTGCTTCACCTCCAGCTTCCCGTGGGCCCAGAGCTCGCGGAGGAAATACTCCGGGGTCTTCTGGTCCAAGTCGAGGAGGGCGTTCTTGACTTCGAAGTTCACGCGCGTCCTTCCTTCCTTCGGCTCCCGCAGGCCTTAGAGCAAACCCAGGGCCGCCATGCGCCCTCGGCTAAGCCCCAGCAAATCGGCGTTCGTGGGGAAGATCCCCCTGCCAACCTGTCGAAACCCGGTCCGCTGTCGCGTCACGCTGCCCAATCCTTCAACGGCCAATCCTTCAACGGCCAATCCTTCAACGGCCAAACCTTCAACGGCCAGTGGCCAGAGAGGATTCATGGTCTCTTCGACCGTCAGGTCCTAGAAGTTGAGCCCGCGCGGACCTTTCATCCGAAATCCATCTGGCTCAGGTCTTTACGTCGAAAGGGGATACCCCGCCTGGCTACTTGAGCTTGCGGAGCAGCGTGTTGCGCCCGATCTCGAGCTCGCGGGCCGCCGCGGTCTTGTTGCCTTCGCAGCGTTCGAGGATCCAGTGGACATAAGCCCGCTCCAGGTCCCGCAGGGGGACCGGCCCGCTGACGAAGCGCGTCGGATCCTCGCTGCCCGGGGCCCCGAAGGCCAAGGGGCCGATCGGGAGGTGCTCGGGGCCGACGGGGTCGTCCGGGCTGAGCACGACGGCTGACTCGAGGCAGTTCTCCAGCTCACGGACGTTCCCCGGCCAGTCGTGCGCGTGGAGGCGCAGCCGCGCTCCCCGTGAGAGCGCCAAGCCGGGGCGATCGTGGCGCCGGGTGAACTCGAACCAGAAGTGATCGATGAGGCGGTCGAGGTCAGCGCCGCCGCGGTCTCGCAGGGGAGGGACCGCGATCTGGACGACCCGCAGCCGGTAGTAGAGGTCCTGGCGGAAGCGCCCCGCCGCCACCTCGCCCTCGAGGTCGCGGTGGGTGGCGCACACGAAGCGGAGGTCGACCCGCACGGGGTCGTTGCCGCCGACCCGCAGGAAGGTCCGCTCCTGGAGCAGGCGCAGCAGCTTGCCCTGGACGGTCTGGGGCAGCTCACCGACTTCGTCCAGGAAGAGGGTGCCCCCGTTGGCGGCGTCGACCTTGCCCTGCGCAGCCCGGGTGGCGCCGGTGAAGGCCCCCTGCTCGTGGCCGAAGAGCTCGTTCTCGATCAGCTCGTGAGGGAGCGCGGCGCAGTCGACCTTCACGAAGGGGCCCTCGCGGCGGGGAGAGTTGAAGTGGACCGCCCGCGCGATGGCCTCCTTGCCCGAGCCGCTCTCGCCGCGGACGAGGACGGTCGCGTCCGTGCGCGCCGCGCGCGTGGTGCGGTCGAACACGACCTGCATCGCCTTGGACTCGCCCACGATGTTGTTGAAGCGAAAGCTGAGCGAGTGCTCCTGCTCGGGGCGCAGCTGGCTGCGGAGGCTGGTGTGGGCGAGCAGCTCGACGACCTCGCCGGCCAGCTCCGCGAGGAGGTGCTCGTCCTTGTCGTCGAAGGTCCCCCCGTCGCTCTTGTTGAGCACCTGAAGCACGGCGATCACCGTCCCCTCGCTGGAGCGGGCGGGGAGGACGAGCATGCTGTCGGTGCGGTAGCCCGTCGCCTCGTCCACACGGCGCGCGACGCGCGGGTCGAAGCTGCCGTGGGGGACGTTGACCACGTCGCCGATCTGCGCGACGTGCCCCGCGACGCCCTCGCCGAGGCGAAGGCGGATCTCGCTCAGCTCGGGGAGGTGCGCGACCCGGCTGACGAGCTCTCCGCGGGCATGGTCGACGAGGTAGAGCGTGCCGCGGTCGGCACGCACGAGGCGCGTGACCTCGTCCATGGCCCGCCCGAGCAGCTGCTCGAGGTCCACCTGCTGCTCGGGGTCGTATCCCGCCAGCGCCGAGCCCAGCCGCGACTCCAAGGTCTCCCCCTCCCCAGGCGCCTCCAGCGCCGATCCCCCAGCCTGCGCCGGGGAGGGGGAGCGCGCAAGACCACCCCTCACAGGGCGAGGGCCAAGCCTTCCCGCGCGGCGAAGGCGCCCTCGAAGCGCTCCTGCGCGAGCCGCTCCATGGCGTCGACCCCCTCGTCGTCCCGAGTCGGGTCGTGGTGGAAGAGCGCCAGACGCGCGACGTCGGCCTGCTGAGCCGCCTGGACCGCCTCGAGCCAGGTGGAGTGGCCCCAGCCCTGCTTGGGCGGGCCGCTCTGGCCGGTGTACTCAGCCCAGTGATACTGGGCGTCGTGGATCAGGAGGTCCGCGCCCTCGGCCGCCTGGATCAAGCGCGGGCTGACCTTGCCGCCGTGCTCCACATCGGTCGCGTAGACCACGGCCTGGCCGCCCGCCTCGATCCGGAAGCTGGCCACGCCGTTGGGGTGCGGCTGCTCGATCGGCGTGATGCGGAAGGGTCCTGCCTCATAGGGCTGCTCGTAGCCGAGGTCGTCCCAGCGCTTGATCCCCGCCAGGAGCTCGATCCCGACCGGGAAGCTGGGCGGCGTCATCTGCGCGGCGAGGGCCTCGCGCAGGGTGCCCCCTTCGCTCGGCACGGCCGCGAAGGTCAGCTCGCTGCCGGGGTGGTAGGCGGCGCCGAAGAAGGGGACGCCCTGAATGTGATCCCAGTGGAAGTGGCTGAACAGGATCGTGGCCTTGGTCGGCGCGCCCAGGGCGCGCCCGAGGGCGGTCAGGCCGGTGCCGCCGTCCAGGATCAAGCGCTCGCCCTCGTGGACCAGCTCGACGCAGCTGGTGTTGCCGCCCGCCTTGCAGAACTCGTTGCCGCTGACCGGGACGCTCCCGCGCGCCCCCCAGAACGTGACCTTCATCGTGACTCCTCGTCGGTTGCGGGGTTGGCTCCTCTCCGGAGCCGTCCCCTCGTTCCCTCAGGAATCCCTCAGGCACGTCACGAGCCAGGTGGCAGGGAAACGACTTAGGCCGCGGGCGCTCCGGTTTGGCGCGCCGAAGCGATCCGGAATGGCGCGGCGCCGCTAGCCCAGCGCGTAGAGCAAGAGCGCGCTGGCCGCGGCGACGTTCAGGGAGTCCGCGGCGGGGTCGATCGGGATCGTGACCTCGCCGTCGGCGAGATCGAGGAGCTCGGCGCTGAGGCCGGCGCCCTCGTTGCCCACCAGGACCGCCAGACGCGCGGGAGGGGAGAGTTGATTCAATGAGCGCGCGTGGAGGGGCGTGGCCTTGGGCCCGACCGTGGCGGCGAGGAGCTCGAGGCCGGGGAGCGCGGCGCGGAGCTCGCTCAGCGCGCGAGGCAGGTCGACCCGGCGCCAGGGGACGACGAAGGTGTTCCCGACCGCGGCGCGGATCGCGCGCGGCTCGAGGGGGTCGCCGCCCTTGGGGTCGAGCAACACCAGGTCGGCGGCGAAGGCCCGCGCGTTGCGGAGCAGGGCGCCGATGTTGGCGGGGTCGCTCAGCCCCTCGGCGACCAGGATTCGCAGGCGGCCGCGCTCGGCCAGCTCCCCGAGGGGGAGCGGGAGCTCGGCTGGGCGCGGGGCGCAGGCCACGCAGCCGCGGTGGAGGTCGTAGCCGACGACCTCGCGCAGCACCGCCTTGCTGACCGCGTAGAGGGGCACCTCGCCGGCGGCCGGGGCCAGCCGCTCGGCGCGCGGAGGGGTAGCCAGGACCGAGTCGAGGACCCAGCCGCTCGCGAGCAGCCGGCTGACGGCGAGCTCGCTCTCGGCGAAGAAGCGCTCCTGGGGTCGAGCCCTGGAGCGCAGGGCGCGATAGGGCGCGAGGCGAGGATCGTCCGGGTCGCTGAGCGCGACGATCAGGCCGCGTCGACGCTCAGTCGTTGGCCGCGGTGGTGCGCCGCGATCGCGTCCGCGAGGGTCGGCCAGAGCGCGGCCGGCAGGTCGTGACCCCAGCCCGCGAGGGTGATCAGCTCGGCCCCCGGAATGTTCTCCGCGATCTCGCGCCCGCCGGCGACGCGCAAGAGCGGGTCGGCCTCGCCGTGCATGACCAGGGTCGGCGCCTTGACCTCGCGCAGGCGCTCCCCCCAAGCCGGGGTAGCGGCGATCGCGGCCAGCTGCCGCGCGAAGCCGTCAGGGCTGTGCGCCCGATCGTAGGCCTCGCCGGCGATCTCGCGCTGGTAGGCCTCGTCGAAGGGATAAGCCGGGCTGCCGATCGCGCGCATCAGCTCGACGCTGCCCTCAATGGCTTGCTCACGCGTCGCGCTGCCCTTGCTGGCCAGCGCGCGCAGCGCCTTCAGGCTGGGAGGGTTCCGCCGGGAGCCCGCCGTGCTCATCAGGATCGTCATGCGCGCCAGGCGCTGGGGGTGATCCATGGCGAGGTGCTGGAGGATCATCCCGCCCATGCTGATCCCGACGACGTCCGCGGGGCCGATCTCGAGGTGCTCGATCAGCTCGGCGGTGTCGCGCGCCATGTCGGCCAGCCGGTAGGGGGCCTGGGTGGGCATCCCCAGGACGCCCCGCAGCATCAGCGGCCCGATCGCGGGCACCCCGGCCTCGCGGAGGCGCGTCGAGTTGCCGACGTCGCGGTTGTCGAAGCGGATCACGCGGAAGCCGCGCTCCACCAGCTGATCGACCAGGCCCTGGGGCCAGTGAATCAGCTGGGCGCCGATCCCCATGATCAGGAGCAGGGGGTCCCCCTGCCCCTCCTCCTGCCAGAAGAGCTCGATGCCCTCGCTCGTGCGGAAGGTGGGCATCAGTCCAGCCGGGGCAGGACGATCTGGGCTGGCTGCTTCATGTATTTCCCGCCCTTGTCCTTGTAGGAGGTCTCGCAGGGCTCGTCGCCCTGGAAGAAGAGCACCTGGCAGAGGCCCTCGTTGCTGTAGACCTTGGCGGGGAGGGGGGTGGTGTTGCTGATCTCGAGCGTGGCGTAGCCCTCCCACTCGGGCTCGAAGGGGGTCACGTTGACGATGATCCCGCAGCGCGCGTAGGTCGACTTGCCCAGGCACACCGTCAGCACGTCGCGAGGGATCCGCAGATACTCCACGGTGCGCGCCAGGGCGAAGCTGTTGGGGGGGACGATGCAGCTCTCGCCCTTGATGTCGACGAAGCTCGAGGCGTCGAAGTGCTTGGGGTCGACGATCGTCGAGTGGACGTTGGTGAAGACCTTGAACTCGTCGGCAACGCGCAGGTCGTAGCCGTAGCTGCTCAGGCCGTAGCTGACGATCCCCTCGCGGACCTGCTTCTCCTCGAAGGGCTCGATCATGCCGTGCTCTTGAGCCATGCGGCGGATCCAACGGTCGCTCTTGATACTCACGCGTCCTCCTCGAGCGCGGCCAGGGCGCGCGACAACCCGCTCGCGGCGAGGTCGGCGCCGTGGCGCTTCAGGGCGGGTAGACCGCCCAAGGCCTGATCGACGGTGTCCCGATCGACGCTGCGTGCGCTCGCCAGCGGCGCGCCGGCCACCAGCTCACACAAAGCAGAGGCCGCAGCGATCGCGCCCGCGCAGCCGCGGGCTTGAAAGGCGACCTCACGGATCCGACCCTCCGCGACGCCCAGCCCCAGGCGGAGCTCGTCCCCGCAGACGGGGTTGCTCACTTCGACCTCGACGTCAGGTGCGTCGAGGCGTCCAAGGTGGCGAGGGTTGCGGAAGTGATCCACGAAGACGGGATTCATGGCCTCTCAGGCTCGGTCGTGAGCCAGCGACGGCCGCTGACCCCAGCCGCGTAGTGTAGCGGCCGCTCCGACGGGGTGGGGCGGCAATCCGCGCCTCGGCCGCTCGGCGGCCGATCAAGTGGTCGCACAAGCCCCGCCCGACTCGAGCTCGCTGATCGCGCTCGGAGCCGCTTCTGCTCGGTCTCCAGGCTGTCGACCCGCGCGAAGAGCTCGCGGAGCACCGTCGAGGGCCTCGAGCTTTCGCTCCTGGAAGGTGAAGGTGGATCGAGTTCGTCCACGCGACGGGTCGTTCGCTCCGCTGGGCTCTCGCTCATGCGCCGATGATCGGGGCCACGCTGCTCTTGCTTAGGGAGCCTCAGGCTTGGCGAAGCGGACCTCCTTCAGGCCGGCGCGAACGACCTCGTTGAGGGCGCTGACCGCGAGCTGGTGGGGCACCTCGGGGCGCACGTCGATCACCACGGGCAGGGGGCGCGGCCCCTCGTGGGCGGCGGCGAGCTCGACGAGGAGCGCGTGCAGCCGCGGCCAGGCGGGCGAGGCGGGCCCGAGGGCCAGCTCCTGCGCGCTGCCGAGGACCTGCCCCGAGACCATGAGCACGGCTCGACCCGCCGGGCCGCGGGTGGGACTCCCGGCGGCGTCGTGCCAGGCGAGGAGGATCCGCACGTCGTTGATCTCCAGCTGAGCCGAGGCTGGCTGCTGGCCTTCGGTCTTGGGCAGGTAGCTCTGGATCGCCCCCTCCGCGGTGCGGAAGCGCGCCGCGCAGATGAAGAAGATCAGCAGGTTGAACACCACGTCGATGAGCGGACTGAGGTCGAGCTCGGTGGTTGGCAAGACGAATCGGCGGGTGGGGCGCATGGGAATCTCCTCCCGCGCTCCCCCCCGCCGCTCGTCCGGGGAGTTCCAGGCGGTCCGAGAGACCGGCCTACTGGCCTACTGGGCGAAGGGGTCGTTCCCAGGGGGCGGTCCGAAGGGGTTGCCGCCAGGGGCCCCGAAGGGGTCGTTGCCGCCAGGCGGCCCGAAGGGGTTCGGGCCCGCGCCTGGAGGCGGACCAAAGGGATTGCCGCCCGGCGGCGGGGCGAAGGGATCCCCCCCACCCGGGGCCCCGCCAGGTGGGCCGAAGGGGTTCTGGCCGGGGGCGCCGCCTGGCGCGCCGAAGGGGTCATTGCCCGGAGGAGGGCCGAAGGGGTTCGCGCCGCCAGCGCCAGGCGCGAAGGGGTCCGCAGGTGGAGCCCCCATGGCTCCGGGCGGCGGGGGGGCGTCGAGGGTCTGGCCGGGGTTGGCGTCAGGGTTCTCGAAGTTGATCTGGTGCGGGTTGTGCGCCGGAGCCCCGCCTGGAGGCGAGAAGCTGGGCGGGGTCATCTCGATCGTGCGCTCGACGCCGTCGCCCGGCTCGTTGTGGGGGGAGTAGCCGGGAGGCAAGGTCATCTCGTCCCCGCCCGTGGGCGGCATCCCACCTTGCTGCTGCAGGTAGCCCGGCGGGAGCGTCGTCTGGGGGGGCTCCCCGCCGAAGGGGTCACCGCCCCCGCCGAAGGGATCTGCTCCGCCCTGGCCAGCGAAAGGATCGCCGCCCCCGCCGAAGGGGTCCGCCCCGCCCTGGCCGCCGCCACCGAAGGGATCGCCGCCTCCCCCGAAGGGGTCCGCGCCGCCACCAAAGGGATCGCCGCCTCCCCCGAAGGGGTCCGCGCCGCCCTGAGGCTGGGCCCCGCCGAAGGGATCGCCGCCTCCGCCGAAGGGATCCGCGCCGCCCTGGGGACCAGCGAAGGGATCGCCCCCTGGGGGCGCCTGGTGGGCCGGCGCGCCGAAGGGGTCTCCGGCCCCGCCAAAGGGATCGGCGCCCCCTTGGGGAGCTCCACCCGGCGCGCCGAAGGGATCACTGGCGCCGCCGAAGGGGTCACCGCCGCCTCCGAAGGGATCCGCGCCACCCTGAGGTGCTTGCCGAGCCGGGGCGCCCCCGGGAGGGCCAAAGGGATCGCCTGCGCCGCCGAAGGGATCTCCGCCCCCGCCGAAGGGATCCGCGCCACCCTGAGGAGCGTGCTGCGCAGCTGGGCCGCCGAAGGGGTCGCCGCCCCCGCCGAAGGGGTCGCCGCCCCCGCCGAAGGGGTCGCCGCCCCCGCCGAAGGGGTCGCCGCCCCCGC
>MDTG01098301.1_pt1 | contig 62414 bp, 60 predicted proteins | sample 811421 | NCBI WGS metagenome assembly MDTG01 (sample SAMN05326645, study PRJNA326480) | marine metagenome | isolation source: seawater | place: Pacific Ocean: South East | collected 2011
CACGTTGATAGGCTGGGTGTGGAAGTGCGGTAACGCATGTAGCTGACCAGTACTAATAGCTCAATTGGCTTGATTTATGCACTGAAAAAAATTTTATAAAAGCGTAGTAGTTAGATTTGATATATATAATCTATAAATGATTAGACCTTATCCATTTTTAAAAAATAAGATTAAGATTACTAGCAAAAAAACTATTTCCTATAAAGATCCTTGTTTTATTGTGGCTGAAATTTCAGCTAATCATTCAGGTAGTCTTAAAATTCTGAAAAAATCTATTTTAAAAGCAAAAAGTATTGGTGTTGATGCTGTAAAAATTCAAACTTATGAAGCCAATACAATGACGTTAAATGCTAACAACAAACATTTTTATATTGATGATAAATCTATATGGAAAGGAAAAAAATTATACGATTTATATAAAAAAGCAGAAACCCCTTTTAAATGGCATAAAGAAATTTTTTCATTTGCAAAAAAAAATAAAATAATTTGTTTTTCAGCTCCATTCGATGTATCAGCTGTGGATATATTAGAACAATGTAAATGCCCAATTTACAAGATTGCATCACCTGAAATTGAAGATTTAAGACTTATTAAAAAAATTGCCAAAACAAAAAAACCATTAATTATAAGCACTGGAATAGCTAGTGAAAAAAATATTAAAGATGTAATAAAAATATGTCTAAAATTTAAGAATTATAAACTTATTTTTTTAAACTGTATATCAAGCTATCCTGCAAAAAATAATGAGTTGAATTTGAATTATCTAAATAAATTAAAAAAATATTGCCAAATTGTAGGATATTCCGATCATAGTAAAACAGATTTGGCTTGTCTTACTTCAGTAGGGATGGGAGCCAAAGTTATTGAAAAACATTTTATACTAAACAAAAAAATTAAATCTCCAGATAAAACTTTTTCGTATGATCCTAAAGAATTTAAAATCCTAATAGAAAAAATTAGAATAATTGAAGTTATGATGGGTAAAGATGAAATTAACAAAAAGAAAATTTTAAAAGATAAATTAAAAACTGTTACTAGATCGATTTTTTATTCTTCAAATATAAAAAAAGGTGAAAAAATATCTTTAAAAAATATTAAGTCAGTAAGACCTGGAACTGGATTGAGTCTGTCTTACTTTGATAAAATACTAGGCAAAAAGCTAAAAAAAAATGTTAAGTTTGGACAGCCTGTTAAATTAAGTCATATAAAGTTATAAACTATTTGAAATAATAATGGGAAATTTTAAGTTTTTAATTATTGGTTCAAATGGACTTCTTGGATCAAATATTGTTAAGATTTTAAAGAAAAAAAAAATATCTTATTACACTTCAGCTCGTAATCATTCTGATTATAATTTAGATTTAAAAAATTTTAAAAATTTAAAAAAATTATTTTTAAAAAATAATTATGAAATAGTGGTTAATTGTGCAGCAAAAGTGAATATTAACTACTGTGAAAATAATTATTCTGAAGCCAAAAAAATTAATTCTACTTTTGTAAATTTTCTCTCTAATTTATCAAAAAAATTTCATTTTAAGCTGGTCCATATCTCTACCGATCATGTTTATAAAGGAAAAAAATTTAGGCTAAATAATGAAGAGGGCAAAATATATGCAATAAACAAATATGCAAAAACAAAAATTTTAGCTGAAAAATATGTTAAAAATTATAAACAAAACTTAATAATAAGAACAAATTTCACAGGAAAGAAAAAAGACTCATTTATAGATTGGTTAATAAAAAATATTAAAAAAAATAAAAAAATAAAACTATTTGATGATATGTATACCTCTACAATTGATGTCAAAAATTGTGCTGGGCTTATAATTAAATTGGCTATGACAAACTCTAATGGAATATATAATTTAGGAACAAGTGATATGATATCAAAAAAAGAGTTTGCTATTAAAGTAAGTAAAATTTTAAATAAAAAAATCTTTTATACGACAACAAGTATAGACATTTTGAAAGTTCCAAGAGGTAAAAACTTAGGTTTAAATGTTAAAAAAATAGAAAAAAAACTTAATCTAAAAATGATCTCTTCAAATAAATCAATCAAAAATAATTTAAAAGAATATCTATGAAAGTTTTAGGTATTGGTTTTTTATCAGAATCATCAGTTGCATTAATTGAAAATGGTAAATTGAAATATGCAATTAGTGAAGAGAGATTAAATAGAATTAAAAATTGGTGGGGAAATCCCTTTAAAGCAGTCAAATTTGTTCTTAAAGAAACTGGTAATAAAATTAAAGATATTGATATTATTTCTACCCATGGATTATCAGCAATTAAGAAAGATATACCTTCTAAAAAACATTTTGAAAATAAAATTTTAGAAGTATCAAAATCAAAACTATCAAAAATCAAAAAAAAAAATCAAGTTAGATTTTTAAAAGAAAGATATAGGCATGAAATAAAAGCAAACAAAAGAGTTTTAAGAAATATTCTTTCATTAAAAAAAAAATTTAAAAAAATCGAATTATATGATCATCATGATGCGCATGCAGCAAGTGCTTATTTTTATTCAGGATGGAGAAAATGTTATGTACTAACGATTGATGGTTGGGGTGATAATAGTTCTTCAAAATTGTATAGGGCAGATAATAGAAAACTATTTGAAATTTCAAAAACACACACAATAGATTCTCTTGGATACTTCTATGGAAGCATTACAAAATTACTAGGGTATAAGCCCCATAGGCATGAAGGAAAAATACTTGGCCTTGCCGCATTTGGTAATCCTAATAAGGCGTACCCATATATATCTAAAATGATTTCTTATAATAAATCAAATAAATGTTTTAAGGGAAATTTTGAAAATGGTCTTTATATCGCAAAATACAAAAATCCAAACCTTATATTTTTAAAAAAGAAATTTTCTCCTAAAGATATAGCTGCCGCTGCACAAAAAAGAATAGAGGAAGTTATAATTGAGTTTATAGAGGATAATATACCTGAAGGAACAAAACTGGCACTTGCAGGAGGTGTTTTTGCAAATGTAAAAATAAATCAAAAAATTTCTGAACTATCTAAAATCAAAGATATATTTGTTTTTCCGAATATGGGAGATGGAGGTTTGTCTGTAGGATGTGCAGCTTTATCTTACAATAAGAGGACAAAATTAACTCCAAAAAAAGTTAAAAACATGTATTTAGGACCGAAATATTCTAATGAAGAAGTATTAAATCAAATTAAAAAAAAAAAATTAAAATATTTCAAAATAAAAGATCCTCAAAAATTTGTAGCAAAAAAACTTCATGAAGGTAATGTTGTTGGCTGTTTTCAAGGTAGAATGGAATTTGGACCCAGGGCGCTTGGAAATAGAAGTATTTTAGTAAATGCATGTGACAAATCAGTTAATAATTGGCTAAACAAAAGGCTCAAAAGAACTGAATTTATGCCTTTTGCACCTATAACACTACAAAAATACGCCACAAAAATTTATAAAAATTTAAATAATAAAAAACTAGCAACCGAATTTATGACAGTTACTACAGAATGTACAAAAAAAGCTATTAAGTTTTCTCCTGCCGCGGTACATGTTGATGAAACTGCAAGACCTCAGATCATAACAAAAAAAAGTAATTTGAAAATTTATAATATTCTAAGTGAATATTTTAAGATTTCAAAAATACCTAGTTTAATTAATACTAGCTTTAATGTTCATGAAGAACCTATAGTTTGTACACCTTTTGATGCTATAAAGGCTTTTAAAGAGAGTAAATTAGATTACTTATATATTGAGGATTATATTGTTTATAAATAATGTTAAATAATTTTAAAAATTTTTTGTTTGTTGTTGCACATCCAGATGATGAAGTTTTAGGATGTGGTGGTACATTAAAAAAACTTTCAAAGTTAAAAAAAAATATAAGAGTGATTTCATTAGCAGAGGGAAGTTCCTGTAGATATAAAAATCAAAATAAATACAAAAAACAAATAAATAAATCAATACTTCAAAGAAAGAATTGGGGTAAGAAAGCTCTTGCTGATTTAGGAATTAAAAATTATCACTTTTATAATCTACCTTGTGGAAAATTAAATTCTTATCCCATAACAAAAATTGCAGGAATTGTAGAGGAAGAAATCCTAAAATTTAAACCCCAAGTAATTTTTACTCACTCAAATAATGATGTAAATATGGATCATAGAACAGTTTATCAATCTTGTTTACAAGCGACTAGACCAACTAAGTCATCAAGCAAAATAACAGGACTTCTTTCTTTTGAAATTTTAAGTTCTACAGAATGGAAATATAACAAAATATTTGAACCAAATTATTTTATAAATATTGAAAAAGAAATAAAATTTAAAACTAAGGCTCTTAAAAGATACAAAACTGAAATCAAAGCTTTTCCTCATCCAAGAAGCACAGAAGGAATAAATTCCCTAGCAAAATATAGAGGAATGCAATCCCATAATGTTTATGCTGAAGCTTTTAAAATAGTAAGATTATACTCTGAATGAAAATATTATGTGTAGGATATAGAGACTGGGCAAAGAATATTTATTTAAATCTTAAAAAAAAGAAAAAAAAAAATCAAAAATTTTATTTTCATTTTAATAAATTAAATTTAGAAAAAAAAATACATAAAATAAAACCCGATTATATTTTATTTTATGGATGGAGTTGGTATATAAAAAAAAAAATATTTTCGAAATTCAAATGTCTAATGCTGCATCCATCTGCATTGCCAAAATTTAGAGGTGGTAGCCCTTTGCAAAATCAAATTATTAGAAATATTAATAGTAGTGCAGTAACTATATTTATAATCAATGATATTCTTGATGGAGGCGATATAGTCTATCAATCTAAATTGTCATTGAGAGGAACGTTAGATGAGATATTTAAAAGGATCTCAATTATTGGATTTAAAGCCACATATAAAATTTTGAATTCAAAAAAAATTAAACAAAGAAAACAAAATCACTCGAAAGCCACTTATTTTAAAAGAAGAAGACCAGATCAAAGTGAAATAACATTTAACGAGCTTAAAAATAGTGAACCAATTTATTTGTATAATAAATTGAGAATGTTGGCTGATCCTTATCCCAATCCTTTTATTAAAATTCAAAACAAAAAACTCATAATTAAAGATTTTAAAATTAAATCATGAAAATTGGTTTCTTCTTTAACTTTGAAAAATCTATTGGAGGTGGCCACTTTTGGAGGTGTTTGAATATTGTAAAAAAATTTAAAAAATCAAAAATGAAATATTATTTTTTTTCAAATATTACTGATAGATATTTTTTAAATTTGCTTAAAAGAGATAATATTAATTATATAAAAATTTCAGGAAAAAATAATAAACAAGTTTTAAGAAAATTAAAAAAAAAAATAAAATTGTATAAAATTCCAAATTTTGTATCAGACAGTTATAAAGTAAATTATTTTTTTGAGAAAGAACTAAAAAAAGTTGTAAGAAAATTAATTGTAATCGATGATTATGTGCATAGAAATCATTTTTGTGATTTACTCATTAATAATAATTTTTTAAGCCCTCATTCAAAAGCGATGATTAAAAAAAAAAATCCTAAAATAAATCTTGCGTTAGGAATAAATTACAACACTTTTAATAACAATTTTTTTTTTAAAAAAAATTACAGCACTAAAAAAAATATAAATAATATATTTGTTTTTTTTGGATCTTCAATTTCAGCAGAATTATTTAAAGTTTTTAAAATTGTTAGATTTTTCCCAGAAATAAAATTTCATATGATTATTGGAAATTTTAATAAACAATTTTCAAAGTTTAAAATTTTAGAAAGAAAAAATATAAACACAAATGTTTATTATAAATTAAAAAATGAACAGGTACTAGATTTGATAAATAAATGCGATTTAGCTATAGGTGCTGGTGGTGTAAATATGCTAGAGCGTATTTATTTAAATCTTCCTTCCCTCGTAACTTGTATCGCAAATAATCAAAAAAGTTCAATTAATTATTTATCAAAAAAAAAATTAATAATATATTTAGGGCCATGCAAAAAATTAACCTCAGAAAGATTAAAAAATATTTTAATTAGATTAATAAATAACAAAAAAATCTTTAAAAGTTTTAGAAAAAAAACTCTTAAAACTTGCTTAAAGCTTAATTCTAATAATCTTTTAATTAAAAAGTTGAATTCAATTTTAGTTAGATGATACAAAGAAAAATGTTAACAAAAAAAAAAATTGTAGCAATAATTCAGGCGAGAGTAACTTCCTCGAGATTCCCAAATAAAATTTTTCAAAAAATAAAGAATAAATCGCTTATTGATATCTTAATAGAAAGAATTAAAAAATCTAAGAGAATTAATAAAATAGTTTTAGCTATTCCAAATAATATAGAAAATAAAATAATAAAAAAAAAAGTTAAAAATAGTGTACCTATCTTTTATGGAAGTGAAAAAGATGTTTTAGATAGATATTACCGAGCTGCAAAAAAATTTAAGGCTAATATAATTGTCCGAATATGTGGAGATTGTCCCTTAATTGATCCTAAAGTAATTGATAATATAATAGAAACCTATAACAAAAATGATTTTGATTATGTTTCAAATACTATAGATCCAACTTTTCCTGATGGTTTAGATGTAGAAGTTTTTAATTTTGAAGTATTAAAAAAGACATGGAAAGAAGCGAAAACCGACAAAGAAAGAGAAAATGTAACCGAATATATTTTACAAAAATCCAAATTTAAAAAAAAAAATATTTCTTTTAAAAAAAATCTATCTTTTATCAGGCTTACTATAGATGAAAAGATTGATTTAGAACAAATAAAAAAAGTCTATTTAAAACTATATAAAAATAAATTTTTTGGTATAGATGAAATTTTTAAACTTTATAAAATCAATAAAAATCTTTTTAAAATAAATAGCGAGATTAAAAGAAATGAAGGATCGGTTTTGAGCACTGGACAAAAATACTGGAAAAGAGCAAAAAATATTATTCCTGGTGGAAATATGCTTTTATCAAAAAGGCCAGAAATGTTTTTACCTGATAAGTGGCCTGCCTATTATACTAAAGCAAAAGGTTGTTATGTATGGGACCTAGATAGTATTAAATATAGTGATATGTCTTTAATGAGCGTAGGTACAAATATTTTAGGCTATTCAAATAAAGATATTGACGATGCCGTCATAAAATCGATAAAAAAAAGTAATATGTCTTCACTAAATTGCCCAGAAGAAATTTTTTTGACTGAAAAATTAATTGATATGCATCCACATTTTGAAATGGCACGGTACGCAAGAACTGGAGGAGAGGCCAATTCTATAGCTATAAGAATTGGAAGGGCAGCCTCTGGCAAAGATAAAGTTGCAATTTGTGGATATCATGGCTGGCATGATTGGTATCTTTCAGCCAATCATAATACTTTTGATAAAAAAGGAATTTTAAAAGATCATCTTCTACCTGGTTTGTCTACACTTGGTGTTCCTAAAAATTTAAAAAATACAGTTTATCCTTTTAAATTTAATGATTTTAAAGCTTTAGAAAATATCTGCAGCAAAAATAAGATTGGTGTAATTAAAATGGAAATATTTAGAAATTTTGCTCCAAAAAATGGCTTTTTACAAAAAGTTAGAAAATTAGCTGATGATAAAAATATAGTTTTAATTTTTGATGAATGCACTAGCGGTTTTAGAGAGACATTCGGAGGTTTACATCTCAAATACAAAGTAAATCCAGATATATGTATTTTAGGTAAAGCCTTAGGCAATGGTTTTCCTATAACTACAATACTCGGAAAAAAGAATATAATGGAAAATGCACAAAGTACATTTATTAGCAGTACTTTTTGGACAGAGAGAACAGGATATGTCGCTGCTCTAAAAACTCTAGAAATTATGGAAAAATTAAAATCTTGGAAGATTATAAGTAAGCAAGGAAATAAATTAAAAAAATATTTAAAGAAAATTTCACTAAAAAATAAGTTAAAGGTGAATATTCAAGGATTATCATCTTGTCCGACTTATAGTATCAAATCTGAAAAATGGATAAAATATAAGACTTTTATTTCACAGGAATTGTTAAAAAATAAAATATTAGGTGCAAATACAACATATTTATCAATATATCATACTGATAAAATTTTAAAAAATTATATCAATGTTTTAGATAAAATTTTTTATAAAATAAAACAATGCGAAAAAGGAAATTTAAATATTAACAAAATTTTAATTTCCAAAGAGTGTCATACTGGATTTAAAAGGCTTAATTAAAATAGAATCAATTGAAAAAAAATATTAATAAAAAAAAATTAAGTACAGCAATAGTTGGATTGGGATCTATTGGATTGGGTTACAAAAATGACAATATTATTCTTTCACATTCCCAAAGTATTACAAATCATAAAAAATTTACTTTGGTAGCTGGAATAGATCTTAAGGCTAAAAATAGAAATCTATTTATAAAAAAGTTTAAAAAACCAGCATTTAAGAGACTAACAGATATAAAAGATTATAATATTGATGTTGTTATTGTTTCTACACCAGATACCCAACACCTTAAAATAGTTTTACAAGTAATAAAAAATTTTAAAGTGAGATTAATTTTAATAGAGAAACCATGTGGTACAAATTATCTAGAAACTAAAGAAATTTTTAATTTTTGTAAATCAAAGAAAATAAAAATCTTGGTAAATTACCAGAGAAATTATAATAAAAAATTTAATAAAATAATTAAAATTTTAAAAAACCAAAAATTAAAAGGATTTTTTTGGTACTCGAGAGGAATAAGAAACAATTGTTCACATTTTATAAATTTTCTTTTAAGAATAAATAATGAAAAATTTAACCTTAAATTAACAGAACCCTCTAAGGTTGGAAATTTTGTACTTTATAATAATAAAATTAATATAAGTTTTTTAAAAACTATTGCTCCAAAAAATATTATTAATGAATGCGATTTAATTACAAATAATTTTAGGATTACTTCGAAAAATGATTTTAATGATTTTAATATCTACAAAAAAAATAAAAGTGACTATTTCAAAAATTATTATGAATATTCAAAAAAAAATAAAACTATATTTACTAATTTTGAAAAAACTCAGTTGCAATCACTTGAAAATATTTATAGTATTTTGAAAAAAGACGTAAAATTAAATTATAATAATATTGATATCAAAACTTCATTCTTACTAGATAAAATTCAGAAAATATTAAAAAAATGAGTGAAAAATTATCAATATTTGGTGGCAACAAAATAATCAAAAAAAAGTTTAAACAATACAATTCTATTGGTAAAGCTGAAAAAAAGTCTGCTAATAAAGTATTAAAATCTGGAATATTGTCAGGATTTGTAGCAGGATCTGGTAAAGGTTTTTTAGGAGGAAAATTTGTACAAAGATTTGAAGAAAAATTAAAAAAATTTTATAAAGTAAAACATGCAATTACAGTTAATTCTTGGACATCAGGATTAATTGCTTCGGTTGGATCATTAGATATTGAGCCTGGAGACGAAATTATAACATCACCATTTAGCATGTGTGCTTCTGCAATATCAATTTTACATTGGAACGCTATACCCGTTTTTGCTGATATAAGTAAAGAAACTTTTTGTATTGATCCAGAGTCTATTAAAAAAAAAATAACTAAAAAAACAAAAGCTATTTTAATTATTGATTTATTTGGATTATCTCATGATATTGAAAAAATAAATAAAATTGCAAAAAAAAATAGACTTAAAGTAATAACTGACTCCGCACAAGCTCCATTTTCTTTTTTTAAAAAAAAAATAGCAGGAACTCAGAGTGACATAGGTGGGTATAGTTACAACTACCATAAACACATCCACACAGGAGAAGGCGGAGTTGTAGTTACAAACGATAAAATTTTAGCAGAAAGAGTTAGGAAGCTTAGGAATCACGCAGAAGCAAATGTACTAAAAAGAGATAGACTAAACAACATGATTGGATTTAATTTTAGGATGGGTGAATTAGAGGCATCCATAGGTATTGCACAATTGGATAAATTAAAACAAAAAGTTAAAAAAAGACAATCACAAGCGAAATTTTTAAGTAAAAAACTTTCAAAATTAGAAGGAATTTCAGTACCAAAGATACCTAAAAATAATACTCACAGTTTTTATGTTTATCCAATAACAATTGATGTTAAAAAAATAGGTGTAAGTAGGAAAAAAATTTTTAATGCATTAGTGAGCGAGGGTTTACAAGGATTATCAGAGGGATATGCTAATTTACATCTACTACCAGTTTTTCAAAAAAAAATAGCATATGGAAAAAATGGTTTTCCATGGAAATTTTTTAAAAATAAGACTAGCTATAAAAAAGGTATTTGTCCTGTAGCAGAAAATCTTCATGATAAAGAATTAATTTGTTTTGAGCTTTGTTTATTTGAACTATCAATTAACGATTTAAATTTAATATGTAAAGCATTTAAAAAAGTATGGGAGAATATTCAAATTTTAAAAAAGAGATAAAAAAATATAAAACAATTGCAATTTGTTCAAATGATGCAGGTGGCGCAGAAGTTCTTTCATCAATGATACAAAGAGTAAAGAAAAAATACTTTTTTATTTTATCTGGACCTGCAATAAAAATTTTTAAAAAAAAAATTAAAAATATAAAAATTAATTCTATCTCAAAAGTAATTAATAAATCTGAAATTTTAATTACAAGCACCAGTCTAAAATCAAATATGGAAAATAAAGCAATAAAATTTTTTCAAAAAAAAAATAAAATTTCAATAAGTGTTTTAGACCACTGGACTAGATATAAACAAAGATTTATTTATAAAAATGAATTTATAAAACCGGATTTTATATGGTGTTTAGATATAGACTCATTTAAAATCGCAAAAAAAAACTTTTATCCACCAAAGATTAAAATTTTAAAAAATTATTATTTTGAAAGTATAAAAGATTTTAAAAAAAAAAATAAAAAAATTAATAAGAATGGTTTAATTTTCGTATCAGATAACTATGATGATTTTTACTTAACTAAAGGAAAAGATATTTATCTGTTTAAAAAATTATTTAAATATATTAATTCTAGAAATGTAAAAATAAAAAAAATAGGTTTTAAAAAGCATCCTTCAGAAAGTGAAGCCAAATATAAAATATTGACAAAAAAATACAGTCAAATCATTTATGAAAAGAGTAGTGATTTATTTAAAATTTTATCTAAATATAAAATTATTGCTGGCCATCAATCAATGGCCCTTGTTGTGGGAAAATTATTAGGTTTAAAAACAATTAACATAAAATTAACCGCTAAAGAAAAAAATTTTATTCCCAAAAAATATTTAGATGTTAGTATATAATTTTCTATATGTATAACAAAAGTATAATATATATAAATAAATAATTTATAAATGAATTACGATTTTTTTAAAAAAATTAAAAATAGAGTAAGAGCTTTTTTTTATTTCTTGGAAACTTTTCCAAGTAGATTATTTTTTGCCAATGGCATGAAGTTGAAATATAATCTTATACCTTTCTTTGAAATTAATTATTATTTAAATATTTTTAAAAAAAAAAATAAAACTGAATTAGATACTATAGGATATAAAAAAATAGATTATTTTTTAGATAAAAATATAATTCAAAGTATCTCAAATAAGTTTGAAAAATTTATTGAAGACTCAAGTCATTCAAAATTTGCACCTGGAAAGAAAAAAAAATTTGTTTTGAATCCATTAGAATTAATTCCTGAAATCAAGCAATTAAATAATTTAATTTATGATGATTTGTATAAATATTATTTATGTAATTATAAAATTGATAGAGTAAGAGCATGGAGAATATATCCAGATGATTCCTATTATGAAAAAAGGCAAAAATACATATATTCAAATTATTGGCATTTTGATCAGGATAGATCTGACCAAGTAAATGTATTTATACTTCTGTCAGATAGAGTAAACAAAGAAACTGGAAGTACAAAATTACTTGATTACGAATCTACCAAGGAAGCTATGAGAAATTTCACCTTTGTTGACGTTTCTTTTTCAAATGAGAAAATTGATGAAATGTACTCTAAAAAAAATAAAATATATTATTGTTCGGGTAATAAAGGGGATACTTTTATTGTAAATACACATAAATGTCTTCATTCTGCATCTATCCCTAAAAAAGGTTTTTACAGGGATATAATACAATTTGAAGTCTATAAAGATTATAAAAGTCAAAATCCTTATTTTTCAAGTAAAATTGATGAAGAGGTTAATAATTTTTAATTTACATAAAAATCAAAATAATACTCGTTTGTAAGAAAAAAATTAAATAAATGTTAAAAAAAAATATTATAAATATAATTTTATTTTGTATAATTTTAGTAAATATTTTTTTTTTATACTATCTTATAAATAAATATGATTTTAAGCACTTAGTTAACTTATCTTCAGTAAATTCTAAGACTTATTATTTCTTATTTTTATTTTTACAATTATTATTTTTTTTCTGTGTTTTGTTCTTAAAATTTACACATAAGCAAAAAATTTTATTATTTTATTTATCTATAATATTCAGTTTATTTTTTATTGAATTAGTTTTAAGTATTAAAAGCCATTTTGCAATGAAGAATTCTTTAGAATACATTTATAAAAAAAAATTATCCGAAGGAATAAAATATTATCCATATGTAAGGCCAAATTATTTGAAAAAAAAGCAAAAAATTTCAATTTACCCTTTATCAAGCATTTCAAATGTTAATACGTTATTTTGTAGTGAAGAAAAAGCAAGAACATACAAAAGTGATAAATATGGATTTAATAACGAAAATATAATTTGGGATAAAAAAATTGATGTTGCTCTAATTGGGGACTCTTTTGTACATGGATCTTGCGTTGAAAACAAAAATAATATTTCCAATAAATTAATAAAATTTAGTAAAAAAAATGTACTTAATTTAGGCTTTAGTGGTTCTGGCCCACTAGTAGAACTTGGAATTTTAAAAGAATATGCAAAAAAGATTAAACCTGAATATTTATTTTGGTTTTATTATGAAGGTAACGATATGATGGATGATGTTTCCTTATTAAAAACATACTATGTAAATTATCTTGATACAAATTTCACACAAAATTTAATTTCAAGACAAGAGGAAATAGATCAATTTTTAATTACTTTTATTAATAAAAGAATTGATAATTATAAAATTGATAGTAATGCTGAAGAAAATTGGTTACTATCAAGAATTAAACTTTTTTTATTGAGACACACTATTTACAAATTATTAAACAAGAAAGAAAATTTTACCGAAACAGAAAAAATTTTCGAGAATTTCGAAAAAATTGTTTATTTAGCAAAAATGGAAGTTGAAAATTGGAATGGAAGGTTAGTATTTGTCTATATACCAGATTGGTTTAGATATAAATTTAATGAAAAAAATAATGAAAATTTTCATTTAAAAAATAAAGTAATTGAAATTTTTAAAAAAGAAAAGATAGATGTAATTGATATAGAAAAGGAATTTTCTAAAAGTGACAATCCACTAAAATATTTTTCTTCTGAGAAGAAGCATACACATTATAATAACTTAGGTTATGATTTAATATCAAAAAAATTAAATGAATACATTGAATAAAATATGACTAGAACTTTAATTTGGGGTTTTCAATATGATGTTGGAGAAAAAATTCTTACTGAACTAAAGAAAAACTTTAATGTGGTATTTACAATCAATAATCACAATGGAAATAACTTAAATTTACAAAAAATTTGTTCAGGGTATTTAGACGATAATTATACAATAAACCATACTTCTTTAAATGATTTTGAGAACTTTAGAAATAAATACTTTTATACTTTTCAAATAATGATGACATCAAGAAATGCAAATGACAGAAATGTAAATGAAACAATGAATGAATTTGTAATTTTATACTATTACTTTTCAAGTTTGATTAGAGAAAAGGAAATAGAATTATGTATATTTTCTGCATTACCCCACCAAGGGCCTGAATATGTGATTTATCAGTTGAGCAGAGAAATGAAAATAGATACACTGATTTGCACACCATCAATACTGCCAAACAAATTTTTCCTTACGGAAACAATTGAAGATTTTGGAAATTTTTTTAACTCACCGCAAATAAACTCAAATGAGATTAATTTTAATAGAAAAGCTTATACTGAGAGAATTAACCAGCTTTTTTTAGATGTAAAAAATGATACCAAAATTTCCAATTTTTTTGGGAAAGAAAGAATATTTAGGAAAATTTTATTAAATATCCTAATCAATTTAAAATTAGTAAATAGAAAAGATCCACAAAAAGAATATTTATCTAATTTGAAAGAATTAACAAAAGATAAAGAAACACTAGATAAAATATTAAAATCGAAAAAAAAATTAATTTACTTTCCTTTGCATCTGCAACCAGAGCTATCAACAAGTGGGTTAGGTGAAAATTATAAAGATCAACTATTGGCAATCGAGACTCTATCCTCAGCAATAAATGATAATTGGAAAATAATTATTAAAGAAAATCCAGTACAGGGTTATTTCCAAAGAGGTAAAATTTTTTTTAGAAGATTAAAAAATATAAAAAAAACAATAGTTGTAAATAAAAAAATAAATTCTGAATATTTAATTAAAAATACAAATCTTACCGCAACAATAAGTGGAAATGCTGGATGGGAAGCACTTTTAAATTCAAAAAAAACATTATTTTTTGGAAATGCTTGGTATGCGAACTTACACGGTACTAAGAAATTTAATAATAATACTTCTCTCTCAGAAATAGAAAATTTTTGTAATTCACAATTCGATGAAAAAAAATTTCAAGCTGATTTGTCAAATTTATTATCAAAAATGGGGACTGGAGTTATTGAACCTTTCTACAAACAATTTGTTAATAATTTTGACATCCAGAAAAATGCAATTTCAGTGAGTAACTATATTTCCAAGTTTTTAAAAAATAAGAAATAAATTATTTTTCAAAAGGAAGATATAAATCAGTATTATTGAATATAGGTATATTATCAAATACAGGATATAATTTCTTTGATTTTTTTGAATACAAAAAATTTTTTAAATTGCAAAGTCGGTCTTTTGAATAAACATCAATATATGGTTTTGAACTATTTTTTTTGTAAGAAGACTTATTTTTTTTTACAATAAACAAAGATGCTCTATTTAAATTATTATGATGATTATTTAATTTAATTATTTTAAATCTACAATTTAGTTTTTTAAGAGTTTTTTCTATATTTTTTGCATAATTATATTTGTTCATTCTTTTTTTTTGGTTTCTATCTGCAGACTGGAAGTGTGATTCATGTAAACATAGTCCATGATTACAAACTCTAAAAAGTTCTCTGATTATTATCTCCGCATCGTAAGATTTATTTGGCTCTATTGCATGTGACGTAAAAATAACGTCAATGGAGTTATTTTTAAGAGGTAAGTTTTTCATAGAAGAACAAAAATAATTAATTTTTCTCTTTATACCTATTTTTTTTATGAATTTTTTTCCAAGAAAAAGCCTATTTAAAGAAATATCATTTGCATAAAAATTTTTTATATAGGTTAAATGTTTAAAAAGAAAAGATGTTTTTATCAATTCTCCACAACCACAATCCATTAAGGATTTTGACTTTGGAAAATTTTCTTTAAGAATTTTAATAATTGGTGAAACAATGTAATCTATTTTTTTAATATTTTTTCTATAAATACTGAAATAAGACTTTGTTTGAATATCAAATACAATATTGACTATTTTTTCATTTGACATATTTGTTTTTTTTTTTAAAAATTTATAAATATTTTTGTGAGAGTTGAAGAGTTTTTGTAATTTAGGATAATCAATCTTATTTTTACTACTTATTTTATATCTCATATTTTTATAATTTTAAAAATAATTATTTTAAATTGAAATAATTTTTTCTTTAAATAATATATCTATAATTTTGTAAGTATCCCAAATTGGTCTTTTTGATTTTTCTGCAATATTTATCAAAGAATTTTTTCCATCTGAATAAGTTAAAATATTCATCATTAAACGAGTATCTTTATTTTGTCTTTTTGTCCCAAGGGTAGTGTAAAGACCTCTCTTACCCAATTGAGGCATTCCTAATATTTTTGCTTTAGGGTAGCAATTATTTTCAATGGCTTCTATAGCTTTTTTTAATGCATTAAAACCACCAGCCAAACCCTTTGGAGTAACAACTTTTTTTAAGTTATCATCAGATGTATGATATTCCGGATATCTTGCAAATGCAGTTCTCATTATGGATGCAATTGGGAGATCTACTCCTGGAGAACAATACTGCCTCTCGTCACTTCCTCTATTAAACCAGGTTAATTTTGTGAAATTTTTGTCTAAATATTTTAAAACATGTTGTGCTACTTTGTCAGATAAAGAATTCCCTTGTCTCGATGGTAAGTAGGTATATGTTCTATTATCCCCTACACAAGAGATATTAAAACCTACAAAAACATTTCTCTTAAGTTTTTTTAAATTTTTACTTAGATAAGCAATTGATCCAATAGTTTCAGGTATAAAAATAATCCTATATGAATATTTTTTATTTTTCAAACTTTCTATCCATTTTGCCAAAAAAATAGCAGTCACTATTCCAGATAAATTATCATTAGCAAGAGATGGATGACATATATAAGTTGATAAAAAAATTTCTTTTTTTGATTTTCCGTTAATTAAAATTTCTCCATAATTTAAAAATCCAGGTTTTATTGAAGAGTCGATTAGTATTTTATATTTCCCATTTTTAAGTTTTTTTAATTGATTTAATGACATGCAAAAACCCCATCTTTTTTCATAATAGCTAGTTACGTAGGGAACAGCACTAGGTCTATCTTTATCTACAAATATATTTTTTTTTAATTCTTTAAGAGTAAGTTCTTTTTTTATAGGCACAGAATATCCCATAAGATGAATATTATTTTTTTTAAAATCAATTATTTTTTTTCCTTTTGAATCTTTTATCCAAGCATCTTTAACATTCCACTCATCTGGTATGCTCCAATCAAGAACTTTTTTTCTAGATTTAAAACTTTTTATTTTTAGTTTTTTGCAAATTTTTTGTAATTGTTTTAGGGTTTTTCGATTTTCTTCACCCGTAATACTTCTATTGTAAGACCATATTTTTTTAGCAAAATTATGTATTTCAAAACCTATTTTTTCTTGATTATTAAATTTCATATTTATTGATCGATATAATTTGACTTTTTCGGCCATTTGTTTATATCTTTCAGCTTTAATTATAGTATAATTAATTTAAAAAATTAATAATTTCAAATGTTATATTAACCTGATGATAAAAAATTACGAAATTTCATCTCTTAAAAATGAACAGATTGAAGCCGGAAAAAAATTAATTTTATGGGGAGCTGGTGACCTAGGTGAATTATCCTTTGTTGCTTTAAAACAATTAGGAATAAAAGTAGATTCTTTTTGTGACAATAATTCTGATAAACATGACACTGAATATTTAGATTGTCCAGTTATATCCCCAAATAAACTCAGAGAATATGACAAAGAGACCATAGTTTTTATTTCTTGCAATTATTTAGATGTAATCGAAAAGCAGTTAATTGAGTTAGGATTTAAAAATATTTATAATTGTTTTAAAATCTTATCAGCAGCAGACTATTCAAATTTTTCACAGGTTAAGTATCTGCATCCACTCAAAATTGAAAGAAGAATTGAGTATTATAAAAGCCTATGTTTCAAAGAAGATTATTCCAAAAACGGAGTTTTAAATATCAAATCAATAGATATTCAAATAACAGAAAGATGTTCTCTTAAATGTTCAAATTGCTCAAATTTAATGCAATACTATGAAAAACCTCAAAACTCAGATTTAGAAATGCTTTTCAAGAATATTGATAGATTTATGGATTGTGTGGATGACGTATATGAGTTTAGAGTTTTAGGGGGTGATCCTTTTATGAATAAAGATATTCATAAAGTTGTAGATAAATTAAAAGTATTTGAGAAGGTAAAAAAAATTATTATTTATACAAATGCAAGAGTTATTCCAAAGAACGAAAATTTAGAATGTTTAAAACATAAAAAAGTAATATTAGACGTGACTAATTATGGTAAAGCATCTAGCAAACATGATGAATTATTAAAAGTTTTAGACGAAAATAATATTGCATACTCAACAGTTCTCACAACGAAATGGCAAGATTGTGGAAGAATTCTTCCTTATCAAAACAGAACTAGAGAAGAAAATAAAAAAAAATTCTCTAATTGTTGTAATAGTGATCTTGTTAGTTTATTACATGGAAAATTATATCGATGTCCGTTTTCTGCAAATGGAACAAATCTAAAAGCATTTCCCTATGATAAAACTGATATAGTTGATTTGAATGATCAAAGTATCTCAAACCAGGAGATAAAAAAACAGATTAAAAATTTAGTTTATAATAAAGAATTCCTAACAGCATGTTCTTATTGCAATGGAAGAGATTATGATGTGCCTGTAATTAAGGCAGCCGAACAATCATCAAAACCAATCCCTTACAAGATACAGAGTGAGTAAATAAATATTAGAAAGTGCAACCCTTTTTTAGTATTTTAATTCCATTCTACAATGCTGAAAAAACTTTAAACAATTGCCTTAAAAGCATTATATCTCAAAATTTTAAAAAATCACTTTATGAAATAATACTTGTTAATGATAATTCAAAAGATAATTCAGAAAAAAAAATTAAAAATTTATTAAAAAAGAATAAACAAGCCTTATTAATTAAAAATAATAAAAATTATGGAGTTTCAATAAGTAGAAATACCGGAATTAAAAAATCAAAAGGTGTATATATTATTTTTTTAGATAGTGATGATTTATTAAAAAAAAATTCACTTAATTTGATACATAGATATTTAAAGAAAAGTGATGTGGATTTTTTATATTCTAATAGCGCATTTAAACAAAAATTTAAATTTATCAATAAAAACAAGGGGATTAAATCGATTAATAGTTTGAAAAAATTTAATACATATTGTTGGAATTTTGTTGTAAAAAATTCTTTTTTAAAAAAAAACAACATAAAATTTAATAATACAAAAATTTTTGAAGATCAATTTTTTGTAGCAAGATTACTTTCAAACTATAATAAAGCTATTTTTGTCAAAACAGAATTTCATAAACATAATCAATATCATGATAGTTTAAGTAGAAACACAAACTATGATTCAGCCATGAGTTGTGTGAAATCAATTTTTGATCTTATAAATTATAAGGCTCACGAAATTTCTTTTAATGATGGAAAAATTTTTTTTAATAATAGAATAAATTTTATTTATGGCAATTTAAAAAATTATTTATTAGTTTTAAAATTTAAAGAAATACAAAAAATTTCAAAAGAAATTACGAAAAGAATAAATATAAATGAAAAAAATTTGCAAAAATTTAAACTTTTTAACAAAAGCAATAATTACTTTATTCTTAAAAAATTTGTTGAAGAAAAAAGGTATTTTTTAACACAACAGATTTTAAAACCACTTAAAAGTAAAAAATTCTCAAGTCTCTTTATTTTTTGTTTTGGAAATCAAAGTAGGTTTTTAAGCAGAATTCTAAAAATTAATAATATCAAAATTAATGGTTTTTTAGATAATAACTTTAATTTATGGGGGAAGAGATTTCACAATATTAATGTTTACAAACCTGATATTTTAAAAAATAAAAAATATAAAAATTCATTATTAATAATTGGACATAATGATACCAAAATTATAAATATGATCTATAAACAATTGACAAATTATCAGATTAAAAAAGTTAATATCAAAAAAATTAATTTTAATATTTAAATTTATAGCATGCCAGTAAAAAAACAAATTAATCAAATTAAAAAAAATGGTTTTACTATTATAAAAAAACTTTTGAAAAAGAAAGACTGTGAATTTTTTAAGAAAAAATCGATTCAAATAATTAAAAATTATAAAAAAAATAATAAAAAAATTGCAACACACAATCAGGTAATTAACAATCCGTTTAGGTACGATAAAGCTTTTTATAAACTAATATATTTCAACAAAGTTGATAAAATTTTGTCAAATTTAATAGATCAAGATTATGTATTACTAAATGCAAATATACAAAATAGAAAAATCGATAATGATAAAACTACCAATTTAAAAACTATAGGCGATGGTTGGCATACAGATACTCCATCAGTAGGTAAAAAAAAAATTTCCAATGGTTATAGATATCTTTTAACTATAATGTTAGATGATTTTCACGAAAAAAATGGAGCGACTCATTTCATACCTAAATCTCACTTATTAAAAAAAGTTCCTAAAAGAAAAAAAAAATATAAATCAAAAATCTTAAAAGGAAAAGCTGGCGATGCGGTTATTTTTGATAGCAGCCTTTGGCACAAAGGCGGACCATCTGGTAATATTGATAGATTTAGTTTATTTAGTTTATATGGTCCCTGGTGGAATAAACCATATTTTGATTATGAAAAAATGTTAGGTAAAAATTCTTTTAAAAAAATGAATAAAAAAATAAAAAAACTACTTCATTATAATTCAAGGCCACCTGCTAACGCGGACATTAGAACAAATACAATAGTAAGATAAATTTATTCTTCGCTATATATAATCTTCTTCAGAAAAAATTTCTTTAGCTAGGGCAGGTTTAAAAATCGTCTGTCCACTTTTTGTCATAAATTTGTTTATGAATTCTTTGTCTTCTCCCGCTAAACAAAGGTCGCTATGATTTCTAAAATACTTAATACTAAAGCCGTGATTGACTATTTCTTTTAGAGATTGCTTAAAAATATTTCCTATTTTAATATGAACATAAGGACATACTAAAACGTCTCCTATTGGAGTAACATACAATCTGTTTACCGTTGTACATCCAAGTATTTTTTCTTGATTTTTATCAAAAGGATTCCAAATGTTTCTTACCAGGTTTTTATATTCCTTTCTTATTTTACGTAAATATTCTCTATCTTTATCATCACATATTATATCATCCATTTTTTGCCACATACCTGCTGGAACAGCAACATTGAGCAAAGTTTTATATCTTTTTTGTTTTGAATAATCTAAGAGCTGTTTAAAATGTTCTGTATTAGCATTATAGTGACCAACTGTTATATTTAAATATGGATCCATTCCAGCATTTTTAACGTGTTCTAAAGCAGCAATAGCTCTTTTCCAAGACTCTTTTCTTCCTCTTATTTCATCATGAATTTTTTCATCCATACTATCAATACTAACTGAAACCCTGCTTACATTTGACTCTGCTAGCCTTTTAGCCATTTTTTCATCTAAATGAAATCCGTTTGTTGTAAGGTAAAGATAAAACCTTTCTGGCTTAATTGCTTCTAAAACTTTAAATAATTTTTTTGGGAATAAAAGTAGCTCTCCTCCTTGAAGATCAAATTCAAAATATCCTAACTCATCAGCTTCATTAGCAAGTTTTGCAATAGCATCATAATCCAAAAATTCTTTTACGTGATCTCCTTTTGGAGAATTGGTAAAACAATATTTACATCTTAAATTACAAGCATTATTAAAATTTAAATCTATACCTCTTGTCTTAGTACCTACTTTTCCATCGTTCTTTTGTACATAATCATAGAAATCTTTAAGCTTTTTTACAAGTCGAGGTTTTTTTAACAAAGATGAAGCTATTGGCATAGATTACCTGATGATAAGTTTTTTAATTTAAATTTCAATGTTATATTTTTTTTTTAATATTTCTAAACCCTTATTGTAAGAGCTAAAATCAATTATATCATCCGTCTCCATTGAAATATTGAAGGTTTTTTCAAGCTCTCCTATCAAAGTCATATGGCCAATCGAATCCCATTCGGTTATTGCATTATATTCAAGTTTAGCCAGGTCTTTTTTATCAATTGAAAAAGTTTCCACAAATGACTTCTCGTATTTTTCTTTGTTATTCATAAAGTTTTAAATTTTTCAATTGAATTATTTATAGTTAATAATTTGTTAAATCAATATATTAATATAATAATATAATTATGCTTTTTAAATAAATGTCTGAAAATAATCAAAATATTTTTAGTAATCTGAGTAAGTACAATAATAGGATAGCATTGTATGAAAATGACAGGCTAAGTTATACTTATAAAGATATATTAAAATTTGGGAACGAATTTAGTTTTTTAAAAAAAGAGAAATCCCTGGCTGTAATTCTTTGCGACAATACATTTGAAACAGTGAGTGCTTATGTCAATTTAATTAGATATAATCAAACTGTTTTTTTATTAAATAATCAATTAGAAGAAATTTTTTTTTTAAAAATTATAAAAAAATATAATCCAAAATATTTATTTTTATCAAAAAATTTTAAAATAAATTTAATCAAAAATTTTTATAAAATTAAAAAAAGGTTCAAACATAATTTATTTTGTGAATTAAAAAAAAATAAAAATTATAAAATTTATAAAAAACTTTCATTGTTATTAATGACTTCAGGATCAACAGGCAGTCCCCAAACTGTTCGTATATCTAATCAAAATCTAAAATCAAATACAGAGGCAATATGTAATTATTTTAAAATAAATATGAAAGATAGAGTAATTACAACTTTACCTATGAATTATACTCTTGGACTATCAATTATAAATACACATTTAAATAAAGGTGCATCAATTACACTTACAAATCATACTTTAGTTCAAAAAGAATTTTGGAATTTGTTAAATAAGAATAAAATTACAACTTTTACAGGGGTGCCATTTACTTTTGAAATTTTAAAAAGAATATTACCTGAAAAAAAATATTTTTCTAATCTTAAATACATCACCCAAGCTGGGGGAAAATTAAATCCAATTTTAGTAAAATATTTTGAAAATTTATTTTCAAAAAATAAAATAAAATTTTATATAATGTATGGACAAACAGAAGCTACAGCTAGAATGTCTATACTAAATTATAAAAAAGTTAGTAAAAATCTAGAAAGTATTGGCAATGTAATCAAAGGAGGAAAATTTTTTATAATTGATGATAAAAAAAAATTAATAAAAAAAAATAATACTATTGGAGAATTGGTTTACCGTGGTAAAAATGTATCATTAGGATATGCAGATAATTTTCTTGATTTAAATAAAAGAGATGAAAATTGTGGAGTTTTAAAAACAGGTGACATATCATATAAAGATAAAAATAATTTATTCTTTATAGTTGGAAGAAAAAAAAGATTTATTAAAATCAATGGAGTCAGAATTAACTTAGAATCCGTTGAGGATATATTTAAACAACAGAATTTAGAGTGTGCTTGCAAAGGTGAAGATGATAAACTTGAAATATATGTTATTAAACAACAATTTTCAGAAAAAATTTTTAAAAATACCTTAAAAAAATTAAATATTAGATCTACAAATGTAAGATTATATAAAATAAATAAAATGCCAAGAAACCAAAGTGGGAAAATAATATATAAAAATTTAACTAATAATAATGTCTAATTTTAATAAAATATTAAGTCTTCATCCTTATTCACTTAAAAAAAGCGAAAAAAAAAAAATTTTTAATAATGAAATTATTTATCTTACAAAACTACATATTAAAAAATGTAGTTTGTATTTAAAAATTCTGAAAAATTTAAATTTTAAAATCAGTTTTTTAAAGAACTACAAAGATTTACCTTTTTTGCCAGTAAAAATATTTAAAGATTTTGATTTAAAAAGTGTGAGTAAAAATCAGATTTTTAAAATACTTAGATCTTCAGGAACTACTAGCAACAATACCTCCAAAATTTTTTTAGATAAATTTAATGCATCAAATCAGTCGAAGGTTTTAGCTAAAATTGTATCAAGTGTTCTTGGGCAAAAGCGTCTTCCCATGTTAATTGTAGATAAAAATCCTGTCTTAGAAGATAGAAAAATGTTTAATGCAAGTATTGCTGCTATAAATGGCTTTTCTGTTTTTGGCAAAAATCACACATTTTTACTTAACAATAGTAATGATGAAATTAATTATTCATTATTGAATAATTTTCTGAAAAATCATGGAAAAGAAAAGTTTTTAATTTTTGGTTTTACATATAAAATTTTTGAAAATTTAATTAAAAAAATAAATACTAAAAAAATTTCATCAGATTTCAAGAATGGAGTTCTATTACATGGGGGTGGTTGGAAAAAATTAGATAAAATTAGAATTGATAATAAAACATTTAAGCAAAAGTTATTAAAAAAGTTAAAATTGGAAAATGTGTATAACTATTATGGATTGGTAGAACAAACAGGTTCTATATTTTTAGAATCAAAAAAATGTGGTTACTTTCATACATCAAATTTTTCTGATTTAATAATTAGAGATAAAAATTTTAATGAGTTAAGTAATAAAGAAAAGGGTTTAATACAATTAGTTTCTTTACTTCCAACAAGTTATCCTGGGCATAATATATTAACAGAGGATGTAGGAGAAATTATAGGGGAAGATGATTGCAAATGTGGAATCCCTGGAAAGTATTTTTTAGTTCATGGTCGTACAAAACAAGCAGAGGTAAGAGGTTGTAGTGATACCTAGTGTCAAAATTTCTGATATAAATAAAATATTAAATACTTTAAGTTCTAAAGTTGCATCTGAACCTTTTAATGAAGAAATTTTAAGTTTTCTAGACGAACTAAGCCAAGATATAAAAAGAAAAAAAGTATCTTTAAAATATCCAGAGCTAATATCTTTTTCTTTTTTTTGTAGAAGAGCTAATTTAGATCTATTAAAAAAAAAATTTAATAGTTACAATTTTAGAATTGGCAAAGGTATAGTTTTTCATATAACTCCAACAAATATACCAATCAATTTTGCGTATTCTTTAGTATTTGGTTTATTGGCGGGGAATAATAATATCGTAAGAGTCCCATCTAAAAATTATGATCAGGTAAATATCATTAACAATTGTCTAAATAAAATAAGTAAAAAAAAAAAAATTTAGAAAAATAAAGAAAAGTTTTTTCTTAATTAAATATGCTAGGAATGAAGAAATTACAAAGTTAATCTCATCAAAAAGTGACGTGAGAGTTATTTGGGGTGGAGACGATACAATTAGACAAATAAAAAGTATTCCAGTTTCAGAAAGAGCCTTGGATATAGCTTTTGCAGATAGATACTCTTTTTCAATGATAAATTGTGAAAAATTGAAAGATGCAAGTCATAATGAAATCAATCAACTTGCAAACAAATTTTTTAACGATACATATCTAGTTGATCAAAATGCGTGCTCTTCCCCGCACCTAATTTTTTGGATTGGAAAATATAATAAAAAAAAAGTAGATCTATTTTGGAGCAAATTATCAGGTCTTGTAAGTACAAAATATAAATTTGTTGAGTCAAGTGCTTTCGAAAAATATCATTTACTAATAAAAAATCTTATAGAAAAAAATGACTTAGAATTTAAAAAAAGATATTCAAATTATCTTTATAGGATAAATGTTAAAAAAGTAGATAAAAATATTGTTAATTTGAGAGGAAAATTTGGTATGTTTTATGAACATAATTTACCAAATATCAGTTTAATTTCTAAATTAGTATCAAGAAGAGTTCAAACAATCACGTATTCTGGATTTGAAAAAAAAGAATTGTATGAATTTTTTAAAAAGGAAAAACTTTCTGGTGTTGATAGAATAGTTCCAATAGGGACAGCATTAGATATTAGTCCAATTTGGGATGGGTACGATATTATTAAAATACTTTCAAGAGAAATTGAAATTAAATGATTAAAAACAAAGTTTTAAAATTAAATAAAAATGAAATCTTAGAATTTCAAAAAAATAGAGATCCGTACTTGATGATCGATGAGGCAACAGAAGTAATTCCTGGTGTTAGTGCAAAAGGTTTTAAAGAGCTAAAAAATGATTGGTTTTTTAAATGTCATTGGGAAGGAGATCCAAATATGCCTGGAATGTTACAAGTAGAGGCATTAGTTCAAATGTCTGCCTTAGCTATAGTAACTTTACCAGGAAATAAAGGAAAAGTAATTTATCTAGCTTCTGCTGATAAAATAAAGTTCAAAAAAAAAGTGCTCTCTGATAGCCGTCTTTATTTGGAAACTGTTATTTTAAATTGGTCAAGAGGTGTCGGTAAATGTAAAGGTGTAGGTAAGATAAATAATGAGATTATCTGTGAAGCTGAATTCATTATTACAGAGCCAATTACACTTAATAAATATCTTAAGTAGCTAGTTTTTAAGAGGAAATATTAAATTTCTATCTTTCTTGATATCATCGTCAATAATTTTTCCAGCAATATCTAAATAAATAATTCCAAAATAGATATTATTTATAATATATTTTTTATAACCATTTTTTTTGATTAATATTTCATCAAGAATAGGATTTATTGCTGTAGTATCTATTTTGTCAACATCCCTAACAAACATAGAGAAAGATTTTGATGAAATTTTTTTTTGCTTATCTACATACTCACCTTTAAAATCTTTATGATATCTATATTCTACATTATTTTTTTGTTCGAAATAATGGTCCATTGTAAATCCATTTTTATAGTCTATGCCAATAAATAAATTTTTTGCTTTTTCTCTAAATAAATAACCAAATGGGGAGTCTTCACTCCAACTGCTTTTATTATCCATTTTTGTAAGTTTTTCTTTGTCCTTTCCCCATACAGAAAAAGAATAAATTGGATGTTGGGTTCTTTCAAAATCTTTTCTTTTTAAAGCTTCATTTGTTAAGGCGCCACATTGACTTGGTGTTTTTTGTATATCAAATCTTTTATTTTTACAAAATCCCCAATTAAATGTTGGAAATAGTATTGTTCCTTTGGAACCGACTTTGTTAATAATACTATCAATAAATTTCTTAGGGTCAAAATTGTCTTTGTTTTTTCTAGAGTTTAAAAGTAAACCTGTGATGTCTGAGCAGATATAAACAATATCACCTGGATTGATATCTAAATGATTAATAATATCATCATATTTGATGTTACTTAATTCTTTTTGAAAACTCATCAAATATCTTTTCTGTTATTTTTTCAGAAGTAAGACCAAATTTATCAAGTAGAAAATGATAATCTCCAGCCTCACTATATTTAGGAGGAATTCCAATAAATAGTTGTGGTGCAGAATTTTTTAGCTTTGTATTTATTTCTGATATTGCTGTTCCTAGACCTCCTTGAATATTATGTTCCTCTATTGAAACTAGTAATTTGGAATTCATAGCTAGTTCCTCTATTAAATCCTTATCTATTGGACTGATTGTATGAATATTTGTTACTGAACAATCTATTTTCTGTTCTTTTAATTTCTTTCTTGCTTCAAGAGCCTTATGGACCATTGTTCCCGTGGCTATTATTGCAATATCTTTTCCATCTTCTAGTTTTACTCCTTTTGAAATCTTAAAATCATAATCATTTTTATAAACAATTGGATTATTTGTACCTCCACTTAGTCTTATATATGTAGGCTTGTTGTAATTAAGTGCTGCATTAATTGCTTTAGCTGTTTCGCCAGAATCAGCAGGAGATAGGATAGTAATCCCCGGTATTGATCTCATAATTGAAATATCTTCAATACAGCAATGAGTATAACCTAGCGTTCCTAAAACAACTCCAGAAGCCAAACCGACCATACATATGTCTCTTCCCATATATCCTGAGTGAACCTTAATTTGCTCACAACACCTCATTGTTTGAAATGGTGCAAATGTAGTTGTTACTACTTTAAAATTCTCACTTGATAATCCTGATGCAATTCCAATCATGTTTTGTTCAGCTATCCCAACTTCAAGGTATTTTTGTGAAACATTTTTTCTAAACCTATCCAAGCCAGCCGATGTTGATGTATCTGCTGCCAAAACCATTAAATTTGGAAATTTTTTTTCTAATTCTAATAATACCATACCAAAAGTAGCTCTAGCACCGATCCTAGACCAAATTTCAATATTTTTGCTATTTAACTCCATCAATAATAATTAATTTTTTCCCAATTCTTTTATTGCTGAATCATATTGTGATTTAGAAAGTATTTTATGATGCCAATCATTGTTATTTTCAGAGAATGAAAATCCTTTACCTTTTATTGTATTTGCAACTATTGCAATAGGTTTACTTTTTTTGTGAAGTGAAAAAGCATTTAACAATTCTTTAATATTATGGCCATTAATTTCTACCACATGCCAACCAAAACTTTTGAGTTTTTCAGATATATTGCCAATGCTCATTATCTCTAAATTTGATCCAGTTTGTTGCAAATTATTTCTATCAACTATCAAAAATAAATTATCAAGTTCATATTTTGGTGCTGACATAAAAGCTTCCCAATTAGATCCTTCATTACACTCTCCATCTCCTAATAAAACAAAAATTTTATTGTTTATTTTTTTTTTAATTGATGCAATAGCCATACCAATACCAACAGATAGACCCATGCCTAGACTACCCGAACTTATTTCTATCCCTTTCTGAACATTCATAACTGGATGACCAAATAAAAAACCTCCAGATTTTTCAAATTTTTTAAGATCCAGTTTATTTATAATTCCTACTTCAGCTAAAGCCGAGTATAAACCTAAAACTCCATGGCCTTTACTCAAAATAAATTTATCTCTACCTTTCCACTCTGGCTCATTTATTTTGTAATTCATTATTTCTCCATAGAGTGTAGCGGTAATTTCAACTATAGATAACCCTCCCCCAAAATGAGAACTTTCTGTTCCAGCATTAATTGCCATATCCAAAATATTTTTTCTCATTCCTATACACATGTTCTTAATTTTAGTTATTTTTTTTTCTAGATTATTCATTACATTCCACCATCAACACTTATAGTTTGACCTGTAATATAACTTGATAGATCTGAAGCAAGAAATAAAGCAGTATTTGCAATTTCATCTGTCTTACCAATTCTCTTTATAGATAATCTTTCAATTGTTTTATCAAGGTATTTTTTTGGCGTATTATCTTTCATCATATCTGTATCTGTTAAGCCAGGAGCAATAGTATTTATTCTGATATTTGAACTTCCCATTTCTCTGGAAATAGATTTACACAAAATTTGAAAAGCAGCTTTGCTAGCAGCATAAGCGCTTCTTCCCTCATTTGCTTCAATAGCAGAGCTCGAAGAAATATTAATTATTGATCCTTTTTTATTTTTCATCATTTTTTTTAATATTATTTGAGTTAAAATTGCACTTGAAAAAAAGTTTACTTCAAAAATTTCTCTTAGTTTTTCAATAGTATTCATTAAAAATATTGAAGTATGAATTGATCCTGCATTATTAACAAGAATATCTATGTTTTTATTTGTTTCACAAATCTCCATTGCCACTTTTTTAACTTCAGCAGGATTTTGTAAATCAAAAAAAAATTCTTTAATTGTAATTTTATTTTTTAATTCTATTTCTTTTAAGAAATCTGTAAATTTAGGATTTTTTTTTCTAGAACAAGCATATATATTTGCACCATTAGCAGCAAATTTTTCAATAATTTTTTTTCCTATTCCTCTGTTTGATCCAGTTATAACAGCTAATTTATTTTCTATCATTTGATTTTAATATAAATAAGAATATTAGTTTTGTTAATTTTAATAATATATAATATATATCTAAAACAGGTTTAAAAAACTATCAATATACAATAACAATTAAGAACCAATAATGTGCGGGATAGCAGGATTTGTAATTAGAAATAAAGAAATATTAAATAATTTTAATTTAAAAACAATGTACTCTATAATGAAAAATAGAGGACCTGACAATCAAGGCTCAATTACCTATAACAAAAAAAATTATTATCTATCTTTAATATCATCGAGGTTAGCAATTTTAGATTTAGATAAAAGATCAAATCAACCTTTTAAAATAGATAATTTAGTATTAATTTTTAATGGAGAAATTTATAATTATATCGAGCTAAGGAATTTTTTAAAAAAAAAAAATATTAAATTTAAAACTGCTAGCGATACTGAAGTAGTACTTAGAGCATATCAATTTTGGGGTAAAGAATGTGTAAAATTTTTTGAGGGTATGTGGTCTATGGCAATAAAGGATACTTCAAAAAATATCTTATTTCTTTCACGTGATCCATTTGGAGAAAAACCACTATATTATTATTACGATAATAAAAACTTCATATTTGGTTCAGAAATAAAATATATTTTTAATATTGATAAAAGATCCCAGTTGAAAGAAGTAAATATTAATCAAATTAATAAATATTTAAATTTAGGATATAAATCTTTAAATAAAAATGACCATACGTATTTTAAAAAAATTAGAAAATTTCCATCAGGGACAAACCTTACTTTCAACTTATCTAAAAATTTTCTGAAATTTCAAAAATTTTATGAACCGAAAAATTCCTTAGGAAGGAAAAATTTTTCCATTAAAATAAAAGAAGAAGAGCACGTAGAAAATATAAAATTTTTATTGCAGGAGAGTATAAAAAAAAGACTAAGAGCTGATGTACCTTTGGCATTTTGTTTAAGTGGCGGAGTTGACTCAGGGGCACTTGTTTCTATAGCAACTAAGAAATTCAATATAAAACCCAACTGCTATTCCATTATTGATAAAGATAAAAGATATGATGAAGAGAAAAATATAGATCATGTTCAAAGAGATACAAATTGTAAATTAGAAAAAATTTACATAAATGAGGATAAGAATTTTTTATATAATTTAGAAAAATTGGTAAACTATCATGATAGTCCAATCTCTACTATTTCTTACTATGCGCATTCTAAAATATCTGAAAAAGCATCAAAAGATAAACACAAAGTGATTTTATCTGGTACAGGTGCTGATGAAATTTTTACAGGCTATTACGATCATCACTTATTTCATTTAGCAGAGATAAAAAATCTAAATGATATACGTTTTAAAGAAAATTTAAGATATTGGAAAAAGTTTGTTAAACCTTATGTAAGAAATCCCTTTTTACAAAAACCAAATATTTTTTTTAAAAATACAAACTTTCGAAAACATATATATTTAGATAATAATAAAATCAAAAAATATTTTATTAAACCTACATTAGAACAATTTAAAGAAAAAAAAATTTCTAAATCAAATTTAAAAAATAGAATGCTTAATGAATTATTTTATGAGTCGGTACCAATTATATTAAAAGAGGATGATTTTAATTCGATGTTTAATTCTATTGAAAATAGATCTCCATATCTAGATAAAAAACTAATAGAATACTTGTTTAATATACCAACAAAATTTTTTATCAAAAATGGATATGCAAAATATTTACTGAGAGAGTCCACAAAGAATATTCTTCACGAAAAAGTAAGACTTGATAGAAAGAAAGTAGGTTTTAATTTAAGCTTACAATCACTTAAAGATTATAAAAATAACAATATAAAGGAATACTTATTAAATAATAATGAACTAGATTTTTTTATTAATAAAAAAAATCTTAAAAGACTTTTAAATAAAAAAAACTTAAATAATACAGAAAGTAAATTTATTTTTTCTTTGATAAATACACAAATTTTCTTAAAACAATACAATATTTAAAATAGAAAGATAAAATTGGAAAAATATAATAAATTTGGCTATATAATATTTGTTAGATTGGGATCAAAAAGATTACCTGGAAAGGCTCTAAGGAAAATAAACAACAAGCCTATTCTTGGTTATATTATTGAGAGAGTCAAAAAAATTAAACCTAATTACAAAATTATAATAGCTACAACATCACTTAAAAGAGACAAGCAAATAGTTAACTACTGTAAAAAAATGAAAATTTCTTATTTTACAGGATCAAATAACAACGTTATGTTAAGGGCTATTAAATGTTGTGAAAAATATAACATTGAAGCTTTTTTAAGAATTTGTGCAGATAGACTTTATTTTGATTTTAATTTAGCAACTAAAATGTTAAAAATTTTTAAAAAGAATAATTTTGATATAATTACTAATTCTTTAAAAAAAACATTTCCAAGAGGCATGACTTGCGAAATTATAAGATATGATGTGCTTAAAAAATCTTTCAAATTTGTTAAAAGAAATCAAGATAAAGAACATATTTGTGATTATTTTTATAGATATAAAAAAAATTTTAAAATTAAAAATATTATATCTAAATATAACAAGAAGGTTCCAATGTTAAATCTTGCGATAGATAATTTAGGAGATTTGACTAAGGCCGAAAAGTGTTTAAAAAACTTTAAATACAAAACTACAATTCATAATAATAAAGTAATATCCTATTACTTAAAAAATTAAATGATATTACTCGGAATACATGATGGGCATAATTGTGGAGCATCGCTTTTCCGTGATGGAAAATTATTAATAGCGATAAATGAAGAAAAAATTACTAGAAAAAAGAATGAATATGGTTTTCCTAAAAAATCAATAATTTTTTGTTTAAAAAAATTAAAATTAAAAAAACAAGATATTTCTTATGTTGCTGTATCTACAAAAAATCTACCTCCCAAGTATTTTATAACTAAAAGAAATACAACATTTACAATAGACGACTATATTAAAGAGCAAAATTTATATTGGTTCCCTAAAATTTATGAAAAGAGAAAAATTAATTATCTTAAAATATTTAAAAAAAATAGAGTAAGTAAAACCGAGCTTTTCTATAATTTAAATAAAATTCGAAATGAAGATGATGTTATAGGAATGAGAAATGCAAGACTTAAAGGAATTTCAAATTTTTTAAGAATAAGTAAAAATAAAATATTTTTTTTTGATCATCACAAGTGTCATGCCTACTATGGTTTTTTTGCTTCATATTTTTCACAAAAAGATAAAGTTGCTATAGTTACAGCGGATGGGGGTGGCGACCAAGCTAATGGATCAATTTGGATTCACTATAGGAACAAATTGAAGAATGTTTATAAAACTAATATTTGCAATATTGGAAGAATGTATAGGTATGCAACTTTAATGCTTGGAATGAAGCCTACTGAGCATGAGTACAAAGTAATGGGACTAGCAGGATATGCTTTAAAAAATGAAAAATATTACAAAGATATTATTAATATCTATAGAAAAACATTAAATATTAAAAATGGAAAATTTTATTATAAAATCAAACCAAAAGATAATTTTTTTTATTTTCATAATTATTTTAAAAACAAAAGATTTGACACTATAAGCTACGCTATTCAAAAAAATACTGAAGATTTATTAGAAAAATGGTTCATTGATATATCTAAAAAATACAAAATTAAAAATTTCGTATTTTCTGGTGGTGTAGCACAAAATATAAAAGCAACGAAAAAAATTTCAGAAAGTAATCGTATATCAAAGTTATTTGTACCTCCTGGTCCAGGAGATGAGTCATTAATAATTGGTTCAGTATATTGTTTATTAGAAAAATTGGGTTTTAAAAAAAATCAAATCCAAAATATGGAGAATCCTTATATTGGACCAGATTATAAAGACTATAATTTCAAAAAAATAAAAAAGGATAAAGATCTTATATTTAAAAAAACATCAATAGATAATATTGCCCAACTTTTAAAAGAAGGAAAAGTTGTTGCAAAGTTTTCATTAAATAATTCAGAATTTGGTCCAAGAGCTCTAGGAAATAGATCAATTTTAGCTAGCCCGTTTTCTACAGATGCTGTTCACCATATCAACCAAAAAATAAAAGTAAGAGATTTTTGGATGCCATTTGCACCAAGTATAATTGATGAAGATTTTAAAAAACTTCTTAAATCTAATAATAAAAATTCATTTAGTTTTATGACATCATCTCTTAACTCAACAGAAAAAGGAAAAAAAAATATTCCAGCAGCACTTCATCCTTTTGATAAAACTGCGAGACCACAATTAATTACAAAAAAACTTAATAAAGAATATTTTGATTTAATTAAAAAATTTAAAAAAAAAACTGGTGTAGGGGCACTATTAAATACATCATTTAATTTACATGGTGAGCCAATAGTTTTTTCCCCTGAGGATGCAATAAAAACTTTTAAAAAAAGTGGATTAGAATATTTATATATTGGGAAATATTTAATTACGAAGAGATAAACTTTTTTATTAAATTTTGTAATATTTTCTAAACCAATCACAATAGTTTTTTACTCCCTTTTCAATTGAAGTAGAAGGAATTTTTTTAATATTTTTTTTTAATTTGATTGTATTTGAAACTGTTGAAACCACATCACCAAATTGTAGTTTTCTATACTTTATAATTGCTTTTTTTTTTAAATTTTTTTCAAGTGTACCAATTAGATATTTTAATTTTACGGTTTTACCTCCTGCAATATTTAATATATTAAATTTTTTGTTTTTATTTTGGACCTTACCTATTAACATGTAAATTGAATTAATGCAGTCATCAATATATGTAAAATCACGAGAATGCTTACCAAAATTATTTAAGTAGATAAATTTATTTTTTAAAATATTTTTTGTAAATTTGTACATTGCCATATCTGGTCTACCATAAGGCCCATAAACTGTAAAAAATCTTAGACCTAAAATTGTAATTCCATAAGCAACAGAATAATAATGAGCTAATATTTCATTACTTTTTTTAGTTGCCCCATAAAGAGAAATTTGATTGTCAGTTTTATGGTCTTCAGAAAAAGGATATTTTTTATTTTTACCATAAACTGACGAAGATGACGCAAACATAAATTTTTTAATTTTATTTTTTTTTATTTCTTCAAGTAAATTATAAAATCCAATTAAATTTGAGTTAATATATGCATCTGGATTAATTAAAGAATATTGAACACCTGCTTGTGCCGCTAAATGTATTACTAAATCAAATTTTTTGTTTTTAAAAAAATTTTGTACTTTTTTTCTATTATATAGATCAAGTTTATAAAATTTAAAATTTTTAAAATTTTTTAAAATTTTTGTTCTATTTATTTTAATATTAACATCGTAATAATCATTCAAATTATCAATTCCGTAAATTTTATTTTTTTTGTTTTTAATTAGTTTTAAGCATAAATGAAAACCAATAAATCCAGAACTTCCAGTTACTAGAACTTTCATTTTTGATCTTTTATTCTTGAAATTATTTTATTTGCCACTTCTAAATCCAAATGATCCGAAACAATAAATGATGATTTTCTGTCCATAACTATGTAGCTTATTTTTTTTAACTTATTGCCCTGAAGACTTTTTAAAAATGATAGGTAGTTATATACAGAAATTCCACCTTTTTCCTCAAAAATGTCCTCTTTTTCTAATTTAAGTTCGTTCAATTTATTATTATTTATATTTACTAAATTATTTCCTCTATATTTATAATAATTACTATTTATATCTTTATTCACAGAAATAACTTTATCTGCGTTATGTAAAACCAAACTATTTATTGCTGTATCTATATAAAAAAATCTTCTAAAGGGATTTTCAAAACCTAAAACCAATAGATAATTAGGTTTATTTTTCTTATATTTAAAATTTATTGCAGATATTACTGCATCAGAAAAGTTTGTATTTTCCATAGAGTATTTGTTGGATCTTTTGTGATAAAATATTTTACTTTTAAATTTCTTTTTTAATTTTTTAAGAATATTCATATCTGAGGTTGTAACAATTATTTTATCAATTTTTTTTGATTGTAACGCATCTTCTATAGTCCAGAAAAGCAAAGGTTTATTTTTTAATTTTTCCATAGACATACAATTAGTTGTATAAACTTTTCCTCTTACAGGTATAACGCATGCTACTTTTTTATTTTTTTGAGTATTTATATTTTTATTCTGTGAAAATTTATCGAGAATTTTATCTCTAGTTTGAAATAATTTTCGAGAATTAAGAGTTAAATTTTTTTGATGTTGCCTATAATAAAAAAGAGGCAAACTTACTTTTCGTATTTTATACTTATTAATAAATTTATACCAAATATCAATTCCATCTTGTCTATCAAATTTTTCATCATATAGATTTACTTCTTCAAGACATCTTTTTCTTATCAAAGAACATGCTCCATGAGCTGGGTTATTAAAATTTTTAATTTCATTTTTATAACTAAGTCTTCTTTCATGTTTAATAATTGCATTTTTTTCATTAATCAGAAAAAAATCTGAGTAAACCAACGCTGTATCTTCAGATTTGTTAATTTCATTAGACAAAACTAATAATGCATTTGGGTCTAAATAATCATCTGCATCTAATCTTAATATAAATTTGCCTTTTGACGCACGTATTGCAATATTATTTGTTTTAATCAAACCTTTATTTTTTTGGAATATGAATCTTATATTTTGATTTTTTTTAAATTTTTTAAGTATGTTTAGAGAATTATCAGTGGATCCATCATCAATTATTATTAATTCAAAATCTTTAAACGATTGACTCAAAACACTCTTGATGCAAGTATTTAAAAATTTTCCATAATTAAAATTTGTAATATATACTGTTATTAGTGGGTAATTGAGTTTCATTTAATTAAATCGTATGTTTTATAATTTCTTTTAGATTTTTTTCCAATTAAATTAAAATAGTTTGATGCCGGTATTCCATTTCTCTTAAGAGGCCTCAAACAAGTTATATTTTTATTTGAAAAAAATTGCCCTTTTTTTATTTTTTCTTTAGCGTAAATAGATCTCCTAAATGAAAACCTATTTTTTTGTAAAATCTCACTTTTTGTTAATTTATTTTTTTTATAATTAAGTAATTTTTTATATTTACCTATTTGAGACAAATATTTATTTACTCCTTTTCTATCAAGTGAAATTTGATGGTCTCTAAAAGATTTTGATTTCAATGTATTGGAGAAATGCTTTTCAATTATCTTTGCTCCAAAACAGTACGCAACTTTTATTGCCTCCAAACCAATGGTATGATCAGAGTAACCTATATCTAAATTAAATTTTTTTTTTAAAAAATTAATGTTTTTAAGGTTTACATCTTCAAATGGTGTAGGGTAAGCAGTGTTGCAGTGTAATATTGCAATTTTTTTTTTAATTAAGTAATTTTTGTCAATTTTATTAATAAAATTAATAGTTTTTTGAATTTCTTCAAGGGTTGCCAATCCACATGAGATAATAATTGGTTTTTGGGTTTTAATAATTTTTTTAATAATTTGATAATTATCAAGATCGCCTGAGCCAACTTTATAAATATCTATATATTTATTTAATTCCTTAATTACATTTTCATCCCAAACTGATGCACTAAATTTTTTTTTATAAGTTCTGCAAATTTTTGCAAGTTTAATATATTCTTTAACGGTAAGTTCTAACTTTAAAAAATGTTTATATCTTTTTAAATCAAATTTTTGATTAACCATATTTTTAGCAGAGTAAATTTGTATTTTTACTAAATCCGCGTTTGATTTTGCGGCTTCCATAACAAGCTTTTTTGCTCTTTTGAAACTACCTTCATGATTTGAGCCAACCTCTGCAATAAAATAACAGGGGTTTTTTGTAGATTTAAAATACATAATTACTTATATATCTATTCTTGCACAATTTTAAATATAAATTTTTAGATGTATAGAGAATTAATAAAAAAAATTAAATCAAAAAAAATTAAAGTATCTATAATTGGACTTGGATATGTTGGTTTGCCTCTTGCATTAAGATTTATAAAATCTGGTATTAAAGTCTTTGGTATTGATACAGATAAAAAAAAAATTTTAAAATTAAAATCTGGTAATTCATATATTGGTTCAATTAAAAATCATCAATTAAAGTATTTTAAAAAAAATAAAGATAATTTCAGTGATAATTTAGAGGATGTTAAAAAAGCAGATGTTATTATAATCTGTTTACCTACACCACTAAAAAAAAATAAAACACCAGATATGTCTTATGTTTTTAATTTTTCAAAAAAAATTAAAAAGTATATAAAAGATGGACAAATAATAATTTTAGAAAGTACGGTCTATCCTGGAGCTACATTAAGTCTAATTAATTATTTGGGTCTAAAAAGAAAAAATATAGGTTTGAAAAATTTTTTAATTTATTCACCGGAAAGGGAAAATCCAGGATACAAATCTTTTAATTATAGAGATACACCAAAAGTTGTAAGTGGATTTTCGAAAAAATGTATAAATTTAGGTGATATTATTTACAAACTTTTTGTAAAAAAAAGAGTTTTACTTAATTCTACGGCTGAAGCTGAAGCGACTAAATTACTCGAAAATTTGTATCGTTCTGTAAACATCGGTTTAGTAAATGAATTTAAAATGATTTGTGACAAAATGAATATTAATGTCCAAAATGTAATTGATGCCGCTTCTACTAAAAATTTTGGCTTTAAAAAATTTACTCCCGGACCAGGTCTAGGAGGACATTGCATACCTATAGATCCTTATTATCTTTACTGGGCTTCTTCAAAATATGGTTATTTTCCAAAATTCATTAAAACTAGTGGAGAAATAAATAACAAAATGCCATCATGGGTGGTCAACAAAATTATTAAAACTTTTAAAAAAAATAAAATAAGTTTTAAAAATAAAAAAATTCTTTTAGTTGGTGTTGCCTATAAAAAGAATGTGGATGACGATAGAGAAACTCCAGCATTTGAGATTATGAGCAGATTGGAGAAAAAAAACATTAAAACTGACTATTATGATCCTTTTATACCTAAATTAAAAAGTGGAAGAAAATACAAATATTCAAAAAAGTCAATAAAATTTAACTCAAAACAGATTCAAAAATATATGGCAAGTCTAGTGATTACAGATCATGATAGTGTTGATTATAAAAAACTTTTAATAAATTCAAAATTAGTATTTGATACAAGGGCTGTTTTTAAAAATATTAAAAACTCAAACAAAATAATAAGATGTTAGTTTTTTTTGATAATATAATTTTCTAATATTAAAATATCTAGCTCAGAATTTTCAAAAACATTAAAGGCATCTTTTACATTCATGACTATTGGCAAACCATGAAGATTTAAGCTTGTGTTCAACAATGCTCCTACACCAGTAATTTTTTTGAACTCATTTATAATATTATAATATTCAAGATTATCTTTTTTTGACAATATTTGAGGCCTAGCTGTAAAATCAGCTGGATGGATTGCTGCTTGCAAATTTTTATGTGCGAATTTTGTTGTTCTAAAAGCCATAGACATAAATTTTGACTTAAAATTTTTTGGATTAATTATAAATTTTTTTTCATCTACATCTAAAATAGTTGGAGTAAAAGGCATCCAAAAATCCCTTTTTTTAATTTTTCTATTTATTAAATCTATATTTTTATAATATCTTGGATCGCATAAGATTGATCTATTTCCTAAGGATCTTAATCCAAATTCCATGTTACCACTACATCTTGCAATAACTTTTCCTTTTGCCAATTCAACTGCAATTTGTTTTGATGTAACTTTATTTTTTACATTGTATTTTTTCAAAATATTTTTTTTATTAAAAAAATTAATAATCTCCTGATTTTTTATTCTGTAACCCAAATACATATTATCAATACTTTTTATATATTTTTTTTTATTTATTTTATTTTTATCACAATAGTTCGCAACCGCATGGAAGCATGCACCAATTGATATTGTGCTATCACCCGCAGCTGGTGGAACAAAAATTTTGCCAATTTTTTTATTTTCTAATAATATCATTGCTGCTTTAATATTTTGAGCAACACCACCTGAAAAATAAAAGTTTTTTAATTTTAAGATTTTTTTGCATGATAAAAACCAATTTTCTAATTTTATCTCTAAAAATTTTTGTACTGCTCCAGCTATTCCATCAAATCTGTAATTTTTAAGACTTTCTTTGAATGAAAAATATAAATCATTTGGTTTTTTATCATAAACAATATTTAGTCTTTTAATTTTTAATATTTTATCAAAAACATGAAAACATTTATTTATTTCATAATTTGAGGCATATGGCGCAAGACCCATGACTTTATACTCGTGCATACAAGGTCTCATTCCTAGAAGTAAAGTAATATACATATAAATATGTCCTAAATGATTTTCTTTTGTATATGATTTCAGTTTAAAACGGTTTTTAATAACTGTTGAAACCGAACCACTTGAATAATCACCAACACTTTCAGATGTTATAGAGATTCCATCCATTCTATCTGGAAAAAAATAATAAGCATAATTTTTATGACATTCTTCATGAAGATAAACTTTTATTTTTTTTTTATTTATTTTTAAAATTTTAGAGATTTTCAGTATTCTTTCTTCTAAAAAATTCTTATTATTTTTTTCGCTCATATAATTTTTTAAATATTTTTTGAAGTTATAAATTTTATCCATCTTAAATTTCTTGTTTTTAAAAATATTCCAATAACTAATTTTTTTTTTATATAACAAAACTGGTTTCCAAAATTTTTCTTGTTCTTCTATCCAGTCTGCTACATCAAAATTTGCATTTCTTTTAATTTTAATTAATACTGGATTAAATTTAAAAGTACCCAAAGCGACTTCATCAAGATCAGAAGTTTTCAGATTTTGATTTTTTAAACAAAATTTAACAGCGTTAATAGGAAAACCATAATCGCCCTTTAATTTTGTGAACCTTTCTTCTTGAGCTGCGCAAACTACTTTTCCATCAATTAAGAGAGCAGCTGATGCTTCATGTCCATCATGTATACCTAATATTTTCATTTAAAATTATTAATTTGTAATTTTGTATAAATTAATTATAACTGTTAACATCTTTGTTCAAAAATTAAAACACATGTTGTTCAATAAAACATTATTAATAACTGGTGGTACAGGTTCTTTGGGACATGCGCTTACCGACCATATTCTTAAGAAATATAATCCAAAAAAAATAATGATATTTTCTAGAGACGAATTTAAACAATATGAGATGAAAAAAAAATTCTCATCTAAAAAAATGCGTTTTTTTTTAGGCGATGTAAGAGACTACGACAGGTTAAAAGAAGCAACTAGCAATGTTGATTATATTATTCATGCAGCGGCTTTAAAACATGTAGATGCAGCTGAATACAACCCGCTTGAATACATAAAAACTAACATAAATGGGGCTGAAAACGTTATAAAGGCAGCATTAGCTAATAAAGTTAAAAAGGTAATGGCCCTATCAACAGATAAGGCTGCAAATCCAATAAATTTGTATGGTGCTACTAAATTGGTGAGTGATAAGCTTTTCGTAGCTGCAAACAATACAGTAGGGGATAAAAAAATTAAATTTTCAGTGGTAAGATATGGAAATGTTTTATCCTCAAGAGGTTCAGTAGTTCCTTTATTTTTAAATCTTGTAAAAAAAAAATCAAAAATTCTTCCTATAACTGATAAAAATATGACAAGGTTTATTATTACACTAAAACAGTCTGTAAATTTTGTTGTTGAATCTTTTAATTTAATGCAGGGAGGAGAAATTTTTGTACCGAAAATTCCTTCTATAAAAATAACAGATTTAGCTAAATATATTGCTCCAGGATTAAAAACTAATTTTATAGGTATTAGACCTGGAGAAAAATTTCATGAAGTTCTTTGCCCTAGGGATGATAGTCATTTAATAGTAGAATTTAAAAAATATTTTATAATAAGACCTACTATAGATATGATTAAAAAAGTAAATTATTTTAAAAATACCAAAGGAGAAAAAGGTAAAAAAGTAAAAAAAGATTTTGAATATAATTCTTTCAATAATAAAAGTTGGCTAAATAAAAAAGCCCTTTTAAAATTAATTAAGGAAGATAATTAAGATAAATTGTACTTACTTATCTAATTTTAAAAACAATTACAAAATGAAAAAAAATATATATATATTAGGTGGTAGCTTATATGGTTGTTTTTTAGCCTATCAATTTTCAAAAAAAAAAAACTATAACGTAAATCTAATTGAAAATTCAGACAAACTCATAACTTCTCTAAATCCAATTTTTCTTGGAAAATTTAAATTTAATAATGGATTGCACATTTTTGAATTACCAAGGAGTCAAGATATTGTTAAATTTTTCAAAAAAAAATTAAAAATAAAATTTAATTTTTACCAAAACGATAAAAAAAATTTATTTGAGAGAAATATAATTAATTATAATGAAAAACTTTCTAATTGGCCTGAGGAAATTAAAAAAAATGTTAAATTAAAAAAAAAAATATATAATTCAAACCAAAATCTGAAAGATTATTTTAAAAAAGATCTTATTAAGTTATTTGAAAAAAGTTCATCAAGATTTTCAAATACATTTAATGAGTCAAAAAAACTTTTTTTACCTTTTTTTTTACCTGGAGATATTAGAGATATAAGCAAAGACGAAGGCATGGTTTCCAGAAATATGCTTAAAACATCCAAAAAAACACTAAAGATTGCCACTCTAAAAAAGTATCTATTTTGTAGTTTGCAAAATCCTATGGAAAAATTTTTAAAAAAAAGAGGTGTCAAAATTTTTTTTAAAACAAAAATTAATTTCAACAATAACAAGATAAAATTTTTTAAAAAAGATAAAGAAATTAAAATTTTTAAAAATAATATGGATAAAGTTTTTTTTTGTTTAAATTCAGCTGTTATGTTGAAAGATTTATATCCAAAGTATTTATCCGAATTAACCAAAGTAAGAATTTTTTTTTACAATTGTCTAATTGAAATTGATAAAAAAGAAAAACCATTAAATTTTTCTGAAATGCTTTGCTTAAATAGTAAAGTGCCAAATGTGAATAGAATTACTTGTCCAAGTAATTATTTTAATTTTCAAAAAAGAAAGTATTTACAAATTGAGTTATTTTCTAAAAATGAATTAAATTTGAAAAAAATAAAAAAAAACATAATTTTAGAAATTAAAGAGATTTTTTTGTTGAAAAAAAAACCTAAAATTGTTGATTTTAAAAATACAAGAATTATCTATTCCCCAGACAAATTTTGGACAAAAAAGAGTATTAAGAAGTGTAAAATTTGGATTAAAAATAATGAAAAAAAAATTTTTTCAAGATTTAATTTTTTACCAGTCAATATGAATAAAACATGGATTTGGGCAAAAGAAGATTTTAAAAAATATAATTAATATGAATATAATTGACCAAGATAGTTTTTACCTTCAGGTAGAGTCAAATGCTTTTTTTCAAAGATGGAAAAAAAATAGTCATGAAATTATAAAAAATAAAAAAAAGCTTATCTTAAGAAAAAATAAAAAAGATATATTTAGAATAATTAAAAAAAAAATTTAAAAAATAAAAATATCTTAGAAATAGGATGCTTCATTGGGGATTTGCTTTTTTATCTAAAAAAGAAATATAAATGTAAAGTTTATGGAATAGAACCATCATCTAATGCATGTTCATATTCTAAAAAATTTTTTAATTTAAAATTAGAAAACTCAACTTTACTTAAATCAAAATTGTTTAATTTAAAAAAAAAAAATTATCAAAAATATGATCTAATTATTTGTGATGACGTATTGTCATGGATTGATAGATCAATATTACTTCCAACTTTAGGCACTATTGATTGGATGTTAAAACCTAATGGTATTATTTTTATCAGAGATTTTTTTCCAACAAAATCATTTGCTTATAATAATCATCATTGGCCAAAAAAAAAAATTTTTAACTTTAAGCAGCAGGGTGGTCATAAAGAATTTTTTTTAAAGTCTGGCAAATATATTCAAGAGTACTCGAAAATTTACTATACAAAAAAGTTTCAAAAAATAAATATTAAAAAAAAATCTTCTTCTATATGGTGTGATACAATTTTAAAAAAGATTAAGACTTTTACCCATCCAATAGAAAAAATTAAATAACATTAATGCAAAAAAAACTATTTTTAAAAGGAGAGGGTGATAAATGGTATTTGAGAAACAAAAAAATATTAAAAAAAAGAACTTTTGAAAATGATATTTTATGCGCCCATATAGATAAAATTTTGAAATTAAAATCTAAGAAAAAAACTTTATGTTTTGAAGTTGGTTGTGCTGATGGCTCAAGGTTAAATTTAATCAAACAAAAATATAATAATATTAATGTCAAAGGGATCGATCCTTCAAAAAAAGCAATTGTCTCAGGAAAAAAAAAATTTGGAATAAATTTATACAAAGGAACCGCTGACAAATTGAGATTAAAAAGATCTTCAGTTGATATTTTAATTTATGGTTTTTGTCTTTATTTGTGTGATGAAGAAGATTATGAAAAAATATCTGATAATGCAAACAAAGTTTTAAAAAAAGATGGATTTTTGATAATTTACGATTTTTTTTCTAAAATCCCAATATTTAAAATTTATAAACATAATAAAAAAATAAATTCTTATAAAAAAGATTTTAGAAAAATTTTTAAAAATTTTGTAACATGTTCGAATAAAATAATTAATTATAATAATAATATAAATAACAAGGATTTATTAGCTATTTCTGTATTAAAAAAAAAATGACTTTAAAAAAATTTATAATTGGAACAGCTCAAATTGGCTCTATTTATGGAATCTCAAATGAAAAAAAAAAAAAATTAAGTTTTATAGAAATAAAAAAAATTTTAAAAAAATCGAAATCCTTAGGTATTAAAGACTTAGATACGGCAATTTCTTATAATAATGATAAAATTTTAGGTAAAGTGGGTGTAAAAAGTTTTAATATTAATACAAAAATTTCTATTTTTAAATTTAAAAACAAAAATGACATTACAAAATTTTATGAAAAAAAAATTATCAAATCATTAAAAAACCTTAAGATTAAGAAATTTAATTCAATCTTAATTCACAATCCTGATGAACTTAAAAAAGATAATAATAGTAAATTAATTTATAAAAGTCTGATACTTTTAAAAAAAAAAAAATTATTTAGAAAAATAGGAATTTCGATTTATAATTTTAATCAATTAAAAAGGTTATTAAAATATTATAAATTTGACATTATTCAGTTACCATTTAATGTTTTTGATCAAAGATTGATTAAAAATAATTTTATAGAAAAACTTCACTCAAAAAAAATTGAAATTCATGTTAGATCAATTTTTTTGCAAGGTTTATTACTAATGAAAAATAATAAAATTAACAAAAAATTCAAGAAATGGAAAAAAGCTATAAATAAATGGGCAGAGTATACTCAAGATGATAGATTAATAAAATTAAATACCTGTATAAATTTTGTTAAATCTAATAGCAGAATATCAAAAATTTTAATTGGTGTAAATTCAGTAAAAGAACTTGAAGAAATAAATAATTCAAAATTTAAATGTTTAAATTTGCCTAATTTTAAATTAAGTAACAAAAATAAGTTAATAAACGCAACTTATTGGAAAAATTTAAATTAATTCTTTTATGATAAAATTGCTTAGAAAAATTCTGACACTAATCGATAAAAAGCAAAAAATTAGATTAGGAATTTTACAAATTATAAGTATTTTTGGTGGTATTCTTGAAACAGTTGGAACTGTTTCCGCTGCACCATTAATTGCTATTGTTGCAGACCCAAAACTGATAACAAATAATTTTTATTTATCTAAAATTTATAATTTTTTAGGATCATCAAGCAATCATGAATTTATATTTCAATTTTCTATAATCACTATTTCCCTTTTTATTGTAGGCTCAATATCAAAATTATCTATAAGTTATCTAAAGCTTAGATGGGCAACAGACTTATATTTAAATATTACAAAAAATTTATTTGTGTATTATATACGTTTACCTTGGCTGTATCACTCCGCAACTTCAAGTGATATGTTAATGAGCAAACTACATACTGATACAAAAAGACTACAAGGAACAATAATTTTGCCTTTTTTAGATATTAATTCTAATTTATTTCTTTTTTTAATAATTTTAATTACTGTATTTGTTGTAAATTATAAAATTGCACTATTTGTAACTATAATTTTTGTTCTAAGTTATTTAATAATTTATGGATTTTTAAAAAATTTATTAAAAAACAAAGGTGATGAATTATCTAAAGCTTATCCACCTTACTTTAAAGCTTTAATAGAAACCTTTGGAGGTATAAGAGATCTTATTTTATCAAAAAAATACTCTCATTTTGAAAAGAGATATTTCAAATTTAACAAAATAGTTTCAAATACAGAATTATTAATAAATTTTTTAGGAAAGCTTCCTAGAACAGTAATAGAAATAATTGCATTTATTTTTTTTATTTTTCTATATTTATTTTTAATTTATTATTTAGAATACTCTTACGTTAAATCAAGCACAGTACTAGCATTTTATTTTTTAAGTGCTTCTAAAATGCTTCCGGCACTTCAATCAATTTACATTGGCTATACTTCAATTAAAACACACATTTCATCATTAGAAAATATCGAATTAGACTTAAAAAATTCTCTTAAGCAAATTAAAGAAAAAGATATTGATATTAAAAAAGATTTAAATAATCCCTTTAAATTAAATAATAAAATAGAACTTAAAGAAGTTTCTTTTAATTATAAAGAAAGAGATAAAGCAGGATTATCAAAAATTAATATTAAAATTCCTTTTTATAAAAAAATTGGAATCGTAGGAAAAACTGGTTCAGGAAAATCTACTTTGGTAGATGTAATTATGGGTTTAATATCTCCAGATACAGGAAAAATTTTTATAGATGAAGTTGAGCTAAATAAATCTAATATGCCATATTGGCAAAGTTTAATAGGACATGTTCCACAAAATATTTTTCTAACAGATGATACAATTGTAAATAATATTGCTTTTGGCGAGGATGAAAAAGATATTGATTTAAAAAAAATAAATGAAGTGCTCAGACTTTCGAGTTTAGATGAGTTTATAGATAATTATAATATTAGTGTTGGTGAAAGAGGTATTAGGTTATCCGGTGGTCAAAAACAAAGAATAGCTATTGCAAGATCTTTATATAACGGCAGTGAGATATTATTTTTAGACGAGGCCACAAGTTCGCTCGATAATAAAACTGAAAGCTTAATAATGAATTATTTAAAACTATTATTTGAAAAAAAAACAATAGTAATTGTAGCTCATAAAATTGAGACAATTAAAAACTGTGATCTAATTTTTTTAGTAGAGGATGGTAAAATTGTCGATACAGGAAATTATAAAGAACTCAATGAGAGAACAGATTTTTTTACAAAAAATGTATTATAAAAAATTTAAAAATGATCTTTAAAATCTTCAGTGACTTAAAAAATGTATTCTTCTTGATGATAATGAAAAATTTTTCATAAAAAATATAAAAAAAAATATAAAAAAAAATAGGTTTAGCAATAATACAATATTTATAAATGTAGCTATGGACTATTTTCATTTAGCTCAAACAAGTTTTTTATTACAAGATAGCAAATATGAAAATTGTAAAATTATAGGAATATGGAATTATAATATTACTCCAAATTGGAAAAATAAAAGTTTCGTATTAGAAAAATTAATAAGCTTAAAAAATAATTTAAAATTTTTTTTTTTTTAAAAAAAAATGGAATAAAATCTATGAATCTATTGGAGTAAGTGAATTAATTGATACTAGCAAGATCTCTTTCTTTGAAAGTTTTCAATATAAAAAAAAAACAAATGATATAATTAATAAAATTAAAAATATAAAAAAAGACGATTTTATTAAATTAAAAATAAATAATATTTTAGTAGGTGATTTAATAATTGATACTTACATTCGATTTAGAAATGTTCAAACTTTAGAATTTAATGACTATTTTTTAAAAGAAATAATTAAAAAGTTTATTATTTCACAATCAATAATTGATCAATCAATAAAGAAATTTAAACCAAAATCATTTATTTTAAATTTCTCAAACTATTCAAATGGAGTTATTGCAAGAACTTCACTAAGTAAAAATGTAAAAGTTTTTTGCACAGGAGACTCAATGTCATATTTAAAAAAATTAAGTAAGAATGATGCAAACACTCATACTTCTTATCAAAATTTTAAAAATTTATTTCAAACATTAAATTTTAAGAACCAAAAATTAAGAAAATCTAGAATTGAATTAAAGAAGAGATTCTCAGGATTTAAAGATCAAGCATATCTTTATATGAAAAAAAGTCCCTATAGAAGAAATGGTAAAAAATTGAAATTTAAGACCGATGGAGTTCTATTTTTACACGATTTTTTTGATACGCCTCATCATTTTAAATCTATGTTTTTTTTCGATTTTTACGATTGGGCTATTTTTTCGTTAAATATTATTGAAAAATATAATTTAGATATTGCAGTGAAGCCACATCCAAATTCAATATATCAAAATAAAGTTGTTGTTGAGAATTTAAAAAAAAAATTTCCAGGCATAAAGTGGATTGACTCAAATGTTACAAATACTAAAATTTTTGAAAGTGGAATAGGTTTTGGTATATCAATTTACGGTTCAGTTTTATATGAGCTTGCTTATCACAATTTAGTTCCAATAGCTTCAACCCCTTATCATCCGACATTCAATTATGATATTGTATATACTCCACAAAATAAACAAGAATATAAAAAACTGTTAATTAATTCTAAAAATTTAAAATTAAAAAAAAATTTAAAAAGAAAAATAGAACAATTTTATTATATGTGGACCTTTTATAATCATGACGCAATTAATTCAACTGGTAGAAAACTCAAACTTAAGAATATTAATTTTAAAAAAAGTCAAGGTCTAAAAGAGTATTATCAAAGACTATCAAAATTCAAAAATTTAAAGAAAGAATTAGTTTAAAATGAAAAATTTTATTTTGTTTTTAAAAAATTTACTCATTCATTATGGTTTATATAAAATAGAATATAAGTTTTCACCAAAAATAAATTTTGGATCAAAAAAAGCAAATAATTTTTTTAAAAAAAAAATAAAAAAATCAAATTTAATATTTGAGTATGGTGCTGGAAATTCGACTCACTTTATGGAAAAAAATAAATTAAATTATATTTCTATAGAGTCTAAAAAAAATATTTTTAATGACCTTAGAAAAAATAAATTAAATGTTTCTCTCTTTTCTCTAGGAATAACAAAAAGATATTCCATACCTTATTTTATAAAATTAAATAAAAAAAAAATTATAAGATATGCAAATTCAATATATTATTTTAAAAAAATTAAACCAGATTTAATTTTAATAGATGGAAGATTTCGTGTTATGTGTTTCTTTAGTGTAATGTTTTTTTTGAAAAAAAAAAATTTTCACAAAACTAACGTGATTATTGATGATTTTAATCGTAAAGAATATTCAATAATTAATCATTATTTTAAAGTAATTAAGGTAGGAAGAATTGGTGTTGCAAAAATTTCTAATCAAAAAAAAAAATTTAATTTGAAAAAAATAGAAACTAAATATCTATTAGATCCGAGTTAAAATGAAAAAATTAGCCCAATTACAATCTTTGTTTATACTGGCTTAGACTCTTCATAAAACAAATGTTTTATTTAACTTTTATATAATGTAAAACCAACAAAATAAATAAGATATAAAATACTTATATTAGAAACCATTATGAAAATACTTATCACAGGTCCTTTGGGTCATATTGGATCTGAGTTACTTAATTCGTTAAATAGTTTTAAAAATTTAGAAAAAGTCTATTTAATAGATAATGCTAGATCTAATAATCTTAATGTACTTTTTAAACTAAATTATAAAAAAATTAAAATTAAATTTATTTATGGAAATCTTATAGATAAAAAAATCCTTAGTAAAATAAAAGATAAAATTGATGTAGTTATACACCTAGCCTCAATCTCAAATGCTGAACAGTCATTCAAAATTAAAAAATTAATTTATTATAATAATTTTGAAATATTTAAAAATATTGTTAATTTTTGTATTAAAAAAAAATCTAAACTTATTCACTTATCAAGCACAAGTGTTTATGGACAACAGGCCTCATTCGTTGATGAAAATTGTAAATCACTTAAACCCCAAAGCCCATATGCTCACATTAAACTTATGGAAGAAAAATTTTTGAAAAAAAATATAAATAAAATTAAATTTATTACACTTAGATTGGGTACAATTGCAGGTGTTTCGAAAGGTATGAGGTTTCACACAGCAGTAAATAAATTTTGTTTAAACACAATTTTAAGAGTTGAAATTCCTATTTGGAACAATGCAATTGATCAGTATAGACCTTATTTGTCTTTAAACGATGCAATTAAAGTAATTCATTTTATTGTTGCTAAGAATATTTTTAATCAGCAAACTTATAATATTTTGACTGGAAACTATACTGTTAGACAAATACTCAATATAATAAAAAAAGAAAAATTTAATGTTAAATTAAAAAAAACTAGATCTCCAATATTAAATCAAAATTCTTACAAAGTAAGTAGAGATAAATTTGATAAATTTAATCTAAAATTTAGTAAAAATTTAAAAAATGATATTAAAAATACGCTTGATCTTCTTAAGGGTATTTATTAGTAAAAAATTTTCTCTTAAAAAATAATTTTATTTTTTTTATTATATAGTTAATTTCTTTTTCTGAATGTTCTTCAGAAATAGGTAAGCTTAATATTTTTTTGCCAAGATTTTTACTATTTTTAACAAATTGATTTTTGAAAAATTTCAATTCATTTAACATATAAGGATAATGTATCATTGTCTGAATATTATTTTTTTTTAAATAACTTGCTAATTTGTCTCTATTTTTAGTTCTTATAACAAATTGATGAAATGAATGGGTATTTGCTTTATTTAATTTAAATAATTTTACATCACCAACATTTTTTAAACCTTTAAAATAAATATTTGCTAATTTATTTCTTGTTTTTACGACTTTATTATATTTTTTTAATTTTATGTTTAAAACTGACGCATTTAGTGTATCCAATCTAGAATTTCTACCTGAAAATTTATGATCATATTTTTTTTTTGCACCATGATTTCTAGTTCTTAAAGAATATTCGTAAACTTTTTTTGAATTAGTTATTATTGCTCCCCCGTCACCGAAACCACCTAAATTTTTACCAGGAAAAAAACTAAATGTGCCAACATCTCCAAATGTACCAACGTGTTTTTTTTCAATTTTTGTGCCATGTGCTTGTGCACAATCTTCTATAATTTTAATATTTTTATTTTTTGCCAATTTTTTTATAACTTTCATATTTGATGGATTCCCATAAAGGTGAACAGCTATTATTGCTTTAGTTTTATTTGATATTTTTTTTCTTAAATCATCTAAACATATTGAGTAGTCATATAAATTAATATCACAGAATACTGGCTTGCAATCATTGCTAATAATTGACTCAGCAGTGGATATCCAAGTATTAACAGGCAAAATAATCTCAGAATTTTTTTTTAATTTTAATGAAGCTACGGCAATTTCCAAAGCATCTGTTCCATTACCTACAGATACACAATACTTTGCCTTAACAAATTTTCTAAAGTTTTTTTCAAAATTTTCAACTTCTTCACCCCCAACAAATTGCGATTGTTTAATCAAGGTATTAATTTTGTTAATTATTTTAGATTTATCAGATAATAATTTGTATAAATTGGTAAATTTAATTTTCATTATTTTGTTATTTTATTAATTATTTTTTTATATTCGTTTAAAATTTTTTTTTCATTAAACAATTTCTTAACATTATTTCTAGCTTTAATTAAATTAGTTTTTTTAATATCATCCAAACAATATTTTATACCATGCGCAAAGTTATTTGTATTGAATGGTCTTTCAATAAATCCATTAATTTTATGTTTTACAATTTCCTTAATTCCTCCAATATCAAAAGACACAACAGGATTTTCACATAAAATGGTTTCTACAATAAATTGAGGTAAAGATTCAGCTCTTGAAGGACAAACTGTAAGTGTTGAAGCGGAGTGGTACATATTTTGTATTTTTTGATTTTCTTCTAATTTTCTAAAATGAAATTTAAAATTATTTATTGTTTCAGTAGAATTTATTTTTCCTCCGATTACTATAATTTCAATTTTTCTACTTATATTTTTTAATTGTTTTAATGACTCTATAAATAAATCTCCACCTTTTCTTATATTTGAAAAGCCACCATGGGCTCCAAATAAAATATAATTTTTATCAACATTTAGATTTAATTTTTTTTTTGATTGCTTCTCATTTTTTTTCTCCCATAAGTTTGTTTCAATAGGATTATAAATAACATTTACGTTACAATATCTTGTTAAATCACTTTTTTTTGTAAAATTTTTAAGCCATTTGCTATTAGCTATTAAATGAATATTTTTTTTTTTTAATAAATTTTTTTTTTTTTTAAAAATAATTTTCTTTAAAAAATTATTATCTATATTATTTATTGTATATTTTTTTAAAGAAGGATTATTTAAAAAATGTTCAGTTGAATTCGGTACCCACATGTCATGCATTGTCCATAAAATTGGCTTATCAATTTTAGATAATTTGTCGATTGAAATTATTTCATGGCCTGTCCAATGAAGATGAAGTAAATCGTAATCCTTTTCATTAAAACTTACCCTAGAAAAGATATTTAATGAATTTAAGTATTTTGTTTTTCCAATTATCAATCTTTTTAAAATAATAGCTATGTAATACTTAACTTTATTATAAAAATTTTTATCATTAGCGGGAAGAATTTTGACTTTATAAATTTTTTTTAAAATCTTACCTATCCTTAAAGCAGCTATGAAGGCTCCTCCTTTAGATTTTGATAAATTTGAAATTAAAATTATCTTTAATTTATTCATAATTTTATTATATCTATATTTGTTTTGTAAAATTTTATATAAAAAAATATATTAATGAAATATTTAGCACCAATTGTACTATTCACTTATAACAGATTAAATCTTTTAAAACTTTGTATAAATTCATTAAAAAAAAATGAATTGTCTAAATATAGTAAATTATACATATACTCAGATGGACCAAAAAATAGCAATGATAAAATAAGAATAAAAAAAGTAAGGAAATATTTAAAAAATATAAATGGATTTAAAAAAAAAGTAATAGTTCTTAGAAAAAATAATTTTGGATTAACTAGAAATATAGTAGATGGCGTGACTAATACAATTAAAAAAGAAAAGAACATTATTGTACTAGAGGATGATTTGATTGTTAGTAAATATTTTTTAAAATTCATGAATGAAGCTCTCAATAAATATAAAAAACAAAAAGAAATTTGGCATATTTCTGGATGGAATTATAATCTTGAAATAGATATTCATGAAGATTCTTATTTTACTAGAGGCATGAATTGTTGGGGCTGGGCAACCTGGCACGATAGATGGAAACATTTTGAAAAAAAGCCTAAAAAAATTGTAAGCACTTGGAATAAAAAAAAAATTAAAGGATTTAATTTTGATAATTCAATTAATTTTTATTCACAAATTTTAAGAAATTATAATAATAAATTAGATTCCTGGGCAATTTTTTGGTACGCATCAATATATTCTAATAAAAAGTTGTGTTTAAATCCCACTAAATCTTTAACACAGAATATAGGTGTTTCAAGTAGAGCGACAAATACAAAATCTGTAGAGAAGACATTTAATTCAAAGCTTACTAAAAAAAATTATAAAAATTTTATTTTTCCAACCGAACTTCGTGAAAATCAGCAAATTTATAATTATATTAAAAAACAATCAAATTTAAATAAAGTGAAAAATGCTCTAAGAAAAATTATGAATTTTTAATGATAAAAAAAATTTTAAATAAAATTAATTCAAAACTTTTTAAATTTAATCCTAATTTTAAAAAAGAAAAAAAATTGGTTAAGATTGGTACTATCTACGGTGGCTATGATGTGTACTGTAAAAATCTTATCAACCCAATAATACTAAGTTGTGGACTTGGAGAAGATGCAAGTTTTGATATTGATATGATAAATATGTTTAATGCTAAAGTTATAATTATAGATCCAACTCCAAGATCAAAAATTTATTTTAATAAACTAAAGAATAGATTTGGAAAAGTAAAAGAAATTAATTATGATGAAAGTGGTTGTTTGAATCCAAACGCTTATGAATTAACAAAAACAAACGATAACAATTGCATTTTTCTTGAAAATGCTATTTGGTCCGAGAGTGACATTGAGATTGATTTATATTATCCAAAGATAGAAAGTCATGTGAGCTTATCCATTAATAAAAAAAATAACTATTCCAAGGAGTCACCTCTTAAAGCAAAAACTATAAATTATTCATCGATATTAAATATGTTTAAATTGGACAAGGTTGATATTTTAAAACTAGATATTGAGGGTTCAGAAATTGAAACACTAAAATCAGTTTTGAATAATAAAATTCTTCCCCATCAAATATTAGTTGAATTTGATTTAAGAAGAAGACCATCTATAACAACGAATAGATTGCTAAATAAAATTCATAAACAAATTTGCAAAAATTATAATTTAATTAATATAAATAAAAAAGGAGATTTTACATATTTAATTAAAAGCAAGTAAAATAACTTTTAGATTTTAAATTTTTTTATGGTCTTTTAAAAGAATTTATACCAATAATTGAGCATATAAGTCCGTAAATTCTATAAAATCTAATTTTACAATTATATTTATCAAAGATACAAATATACATAAATAGTTTAATTAAGTCTTTTAGCAGAAATAAATAAGTTTTATTGAATGCATAAAAGTAATTGAAATTTTTTTTATAAAAATAAAACATTGACCACATATAGTGCCAAACTCTTACACATTTTAAATTATGATTTTCATTTTTGATTGAGGATGCTCGATTATGCTTAATTTTTAAATATGGAATTAAGTAACATTTAATATTATTCATTTTACATCGATATAACAAGTCAACTTCTTCATAATATAAAAAAAAATTTTCATCAAAAAAATTTAATTTTTTTAAATTTTTTATATTATATAACATTACTGCTGCCTCACCCTCATAAAACTCTATGATAGATTTTTTTTTTTTAAAATTTCCATGATTTGGAACTAAAATTCCGAATTCTTTAATTTTTTTTGAAATATCAGAAAATTTATTTAAAAAACTTTGCTCTACTTCAATATCTAAATCCATATAAATTGCAAATTTTGTATTACATCTTTTTAGGGCTTTGTTAATAGCTGCTCCATTGCCAATATTTTTGGATCTAATTATTTTAGTATTATTTGAAATTCTTATCTTAGAAAAATTATAATTTTTTGAATTATCTACAATTATTACCTTAAATTTTTTGTCTATTTTTTTTAAAATTTTATTTAACTTTTTTTTATCTGTTTTAAAAACGACTAATATTATTGTAACCATAAAAAATTAAAGAACTATTTTTTTAAATTTATTTTTTTTTAAAATTTTAATAAATTTTTTTATGTTTATAGAGCTATCTTTTGGGAAATTTTTTATTTTTGACAAAGATACTTTTTTAATTTTTTTATTTCCAAAATTTTTTGCAAATTCAAAAATTTCTCTCTTTTTTCCTCCAATATTTATTACCCCTTTCTCATCGAGAATATATGGTATTACTTTCGCAACATCTTTATTATAAATAAAACTAGTAAATGCACCTGTGATCGCACTTTTGTGCACAAAAGGGTAATCAGTTATGCATAGTCTTAAAATAAGTGAATTTTTATATAGATGAACCGCAGCTTCCCCACCAAGTTTTGACCAAGCATAATTGTTAATTGGTTTTAAACTATCCTCTTCACTGTAATTTCCTTTGGTTCCCGGATACACATAACTAGTGGAAAAATAGATAAGTTTTACGTTATTATTACAACAAGCTTTTACAATATTTGAAGTTCCAATAATATTTAGATCAATACTTTTATTGATATTTTTTTCATGCATATTCATTGGTCTTGACAAACCAGCAATATGAATTAGATGAGTGATTTTTTTTTTAGCGATAAATTTATCTATTTGTTCATATTTTAAAATATTAAATTCTTTTTTAGATGGATAAACTGTATTGAATTTTTTTATTTCAATTTTAAGATACTTTGTAAATCTACTAGTTTTTCCTGTAATTAATAATTTTTTCATTAAAGGTGAGTAAACCAGTCCAAATGTTTTTTTGCATTTTCTTTTAACATAATTTCTTTTTTATGATTCCAAGCTAATAAAAATATATTTTTGTAATTGCTTCTTTTGAAATATTTGTAATTTACAATTGGGATATGCATTCCAGGTGAGTACTTATTTATCTTATCTTTTGTTGTGTCGAATATGACATCAATTATATTTGGTCCAATTTTACAATAATTAAGAATCGTAGTGCTTTTTGAAGTTGCTCCATATCCACAAATCTTTTTATTTTGTTTTTTCATTCTTTTAAGCTTTTCAATTAATTTTTTTTTAGAATTTTCAACCTTTTTTTTAAATATATAACAGCCTTTTAACGTGTCTACATTTTTCTTTTTTTCATCTGCTAAAATTTTTTTTAGTCTTTTTGATATTTTGATATTATTATTTTTTTTAATTACATAGCGCATCGATCCTCCATGAGTCTTTTGTGGTAAAACATCTACTAATTTAAGACCATGTAATTTATAGATTTTATTAATTGATGTTGCTGAAAACATAAATATATGTTCATCATAGATTTGATCGTATGAAATTTTTTTGTACATCGAACCTAAATATGGTTCCTCAAATATGATTGTACCATTCTCCTCTAAAATACTTTTCATGCTTTTAATCAATTCATTTTGATTTGGAATATGACAAATAACGTTAGAACCAACAATTAAATCGAATTTAATTTTTTTTTTGATTAAAAATTTAATGTTCTGAAAATTAAAAAATTTGTTTACACTTTTAATTTTATTTTTAATTGCTACATTATGCACACTTTTAGATGGTTCAAAACCCATATGAAAATATTTTTTAAAATTTGTTAAAAAAGTTCCATCGTTTGAACCAATCTCTAGAATTTTCCTATTTTTTTTTAAAATCTTTTTTTTAATCCAATACGCAAATTTATTAAAGTGTGACACCATATTTTTTGAACTAGAGGTATAAAAGGGATAATTTTTATTAAACATCTTCTCTGGACTGGGATTAGATTCAAGCTGCAATAAACTTATCTTTTTATTAAATCCAACTCGTAATTTGAAAAAAAATTCTTTTTTAAAATCTTTTTTTTTTAAAAAACCATTTGCTATTGGCATTTTTCCAAGATTTAAAATTATTTTACATTTATCTTTTGTAATTCTACATCTCACAATTAAATTTTATCCTTTAGTTTTTATCAAGTTTTTAAAATTTTGAATATATTCTTTTTTATCATATTTATAATCGCACAAAGTAAGTAAAATACTTTTGTTATTTTTGAATTTTATTTTTATCCAGTGAAAAGTAGGAACAGAGAGAAATTTCTTATTTTTAACTGATAAAATAAATTTAATTTTCTTTTTATTTTTTTTTGTGATTTCTATTTGTATTGAACCTGCTACAGGAATTAATATTTGATTACATTTTTTATGTGCGTGGTCAGCTCTTGGATATTTTTTATTTCCATATAGTAAAAAAAACCTTCTTAATTTAAAATTTTTAAAATGTGAATTATTATAAAATGGTCTTAGAAATCCAGTTTTATCTTTAAAGCTTTCAAATTTTCTGATTTTTAATTTCATTATTATATAATTCAATGTTATATAAATTATTTTATTTATTATTTAAATATAAAAGATGGCAATCTTAAGGTTTTAAATTTAAAAATCTTATGAATAACTTAAAATTTAAGATAGATGATTAAAATTAATTTAAAAAATAGTAATAGACCAATTAAAATTAAAAAAAAAAAATTCCTTGATAGTAGAGGATACTTCCAAGAGATTTTTTTAAAAAAAGAATTAAATCTAAATGTAAAATTTACAGCTCTTGCAAAATCAAAAAAAAATGTAATCAGAGGTATGCATTTTCAAATAAAAAACAAACAAACCAAGCTAATACATGTCATTGAGGGTAAAATCTCTGACGTAGTAATAAATCTTAAAAAAAGCTCTAAAAATTTTGGTAAAGTTTCGAAATTTATTTTAAACGAGGGAGATTTACTATTTATTCCAAAGCATTTTGCTCATGGGTATGAATGTTTATCTTCAAAATGCATAGTTTTATATCATCTTGAAAATTACCGCGATCCTAAAAATGAATGTGGAATTCAATATAACGATAAAAAACTAAAAATTAATTGGAATTCAAAAAAACCTATTTTATCATTTAGAGATAGAAATAATATAAGTTTTGATGAATTTAAAAAAAAATATAAAACAATTTAAATTTTTTTATTTTTATATTCTTTAAGAAATTTTATAGGTTTTTTAATTATTTTTATTAAATATAAAAACATAACAAAAAATTTATTTTGATTATTATCTATTCTTATCTTGTTTAAATCTCTCAAGTGATCAATATAGTTAACAGTTGATGCAAAACCACCCTTGCCAAATTCCCCCATAATTTCATCTTTTTTAGTTGCTATGCCTTTTAAATTAAAATTTACAATCATTTTATAAAAAAAATCTAAGTCAGAGCTTAAGTACTCAGTATTATAAAGGCCTACCTCTTTGTGTTTTTTCGTTTTTATAAAAAAACCAATAGAATGTGATGTATAAAAACCAAAACTCCATTTAATTATTGATGGATTAAATCCATACATGAGTTTATATTTTTTTACAGTTCCAAACAAAAAATCAATTTTTTTTTCGTTAAAGTATTTATTTACGGTATATAGACAATTATTATAGTAAAAGTCGTCAGCATTTAAAAAACCCAAAATTTCTCCACTGGCTAGCTTTATACCTTTATTCATAGCATCCCAAATACCATTGTCATTTTCAGAAATTATCAAAGATATTTTATCTTTATATTTATTAATAATTTCCTTTGTTTTATCTTTAGAGTTACCATCAATAATTATATATTGAATATTTTTATAATTTTGATTTAAAACACTATTGATACATCTCTCAATAGTTGTTTCTGCATTTTTGACTACAGTAATAATTGTTATTAAGTTTTGTTTAAACATTTATAAAAAATTTATAGTTTATGAAAAATTTTTGAATAAATTTTTGCATGATTGTTTTTATCAAATCTAAAAAGTTTTTTTTGAGCATATTTAATTTTTTTTTTCAATAATTTTATATTATTAAAATGCTTAATAATTTTTTTTGAAAGTTCAGTATAATCTGAAACCTTAAATAGATCACCACCTTTGCCATTTAAAAGAATTTCAGACGGTCCCGAATTGCAGTTTGATGATATAATTGGAGTGCCTAGAGTTATTGCTTCAACAAGTATATTTCCCATTCCTTCATACGTAGATGATAAAATTAATAGATCTGAATTTTTTATATATGGATAGGGATTATTTAGTTTTTTAAAAATAATAACTTTTTTTCTTATATTTAAGTTTCTAGATATGCTTAATATATTATTATATTCAGGACCATAGCCAATTAAAATTAATTTTAAATTTTTTATCTTATCGGATGCAAATTTAAAGCCTTTCAGAGTTGTATAGTGATCTTTTCTTTTAGTAAATCTTGATACATTAATAATATATTTATATTTTTTTTTTAACTTAATTTTTTTATTTGCCTTTTTTATTATAGATTTATCATAACCGGGGCTGTAAATTGTTTTAACTTTAACACCACAATAATTACTTAAATCAGTGCTTAATTTTTTACTTATGCCTATTACCAAATTAGCATTTCGATAAGTTATTTTAATTAATTTTTTAATTATTATTTTTTTTAACTTTTCCCTAATGGTTTGTGCATGATTTAGTTCATCCAAATGATTTCTGTCGATAAAAATTTTTTTTATATGGGGTAAGTTCATAAGTGAAAAAGAAGATATTATATTTGCAAAATTTTGATTAGAAAAAACTATTATTTTTTTAAAATTTTTTGATAAATAAATTTTTTTCACAATTTTTCTAAATTTATTTATAGAAAACAAAGCTCTACTAGACTTAATTTTGATAAATTCAACTTTTTTTTTTAAATCTTTTTTTAAAAAACTTTCATTTAAAGAAACAAAAGTAATTGAAAAAAATCTTGTATCTAGTTGCTCAATAAGTCTTTTTAATGAATTGTCAGCACCTCCCACATGGGAATAAGGATGAAAAATTATTAATTTTATTTTTTTCATTTTATTTAAAATATTCAATGTGAAAAATTTAATATATACATATAAATTATAAATAAGTATGAAAAAGATATTTTATTGGTCACCGCATATTTCTAAAGTAGCCACAATCAAAAATGTGATAAATTCCGCTTTCTCATTGAAGAAATTTCATAAAGAAAAAACAGATGTTTCAATTTTGGATGTTATTGGTGAGTGGAGAGACCATAAAGATGAACTTGAATCAAAAAAAATAAATTATCTAAAAATTTCAGGTTTTGAAATTTCAAATTTATTACCAATATCAGGTTATTTAATATCAAGAACTATTTATTTTATTGTTTTAGTTACTAAAATATTTAAATTAAAAAAATTAATTGATAAAGAGAAACCTAACTATCTAATTATTCACCTAATTACTGTTGTTCCGTTACTATTACTTTATCTATTTTCGTTTGACACTAAATTTATTTTAAGAATTTCTGGATTGCCTAAATTGACATTTTTTAGAACTTTTTTTTGGAAAAAAATTTCTAATAAAATCTATATGGTCACTTGTCCTTCAGAACAAACAAAAAAAGATCTTGTGAGATCTAATATTTTTCCTGATGAAAAATTGAAAATTATATATGATCCAATTTTAGATATTAAAAAAATTCAGAAGAAATTAAATTCTAAAATTGAAAATAATTTACCTAATAATAAAAAATATTTTTTAAATATAGGAAGATTAACTAAACAAAAAAATCAAGAATTATTAATTGATGTTTTTTCAAAATTGGTAAAAAATAATAATAATTTATATCTATATATTGTTGGAGATGGAGAAAAGAAAAAAATATTGAGCAAAATGATTATAGATAAAAAAGTTCAAAGTAATATTTTTTTACTTGGGTATTATAAAAATGTTTTTCCTTTAATAAAAAATTCATCTGTTGTTATAAGCACCTCTTTATGGGAAGATCCAGGTGCGGTGATGATAGAAGCAGCTTACTGTAACAAATTGGTAATATCTAGTAATTGTCCAAATGGTCCAGAAGAATTTTTGGAATATGGCAAAGGTGGATATTTATTTAAAAATAATGATTCAATTGATTTAGAAAATAAAATAAATCATTTTTTAAATGAAAGTGAAAATAACAAATTTGAAAAAAAATTTATTTCAAAAAAAAATTCAAAGAAATATTCTTTATTTTGCCATTATCAGAAGTTAAATAAAATTTTAGTTTAATAGAATTATTTTAAATATGTTTAATTACTTTATAATTTTTTTTTTAATTTTAAGCTTTTTATTAATAAATATTTCAAAAAAGTATAATTTATTTGTTGATATTAAACTTGAAAAACACAAAAGATTTTCAACAAACTTAAAAAGTTATTCAATAGGAGGATTTTTATTAATCTCTTTTTTTGTTTATAGTTTTATCTTAAATGAAAAAAATTATTTATTATTTATTTTTTTATCCTCAATTTTTTTTATTGGGCTACTATCAGATTTAAAGAAACTCAATAGTGTAAATTTAAGATTTTTTTTGCAAATTATATTGGTAATTTTTTTCATTTATTTTTTGGATCTAAAAATCAACTACACAAGAATTTACTTATTTGATTCTATTTTAAAAGATAGTACTTTGGTAAATATTATATTTACAACCTTTTGCCTGTTAATACTTGTAAATGGTGGAAATTTTGTTGATGGTCTTAACGGCTTAATTTTAAAATATAATATAATTATTTATGTAATACTCTTGTTTGGATTAAGTAATCATTTTGTTTATTTAGAAAAACAATTTTTACAAAATCTAATAATAGTCTTATCTTTACTTTTAATTTTAAATCTATCAGGTTTTTTATATATGGGTGACTCAGGTGCATATTTATTATCACTTTTTACTGGAATTTATTTAATAAATTTTTCTACTGAAAATTTTTTTATTTCTCCCTATTTGATCATTCTTTTACTATGGTATCCATCCTTTGAATTGTTATTTTCAATGATAAGGAGATCATTTAAAATGGTTAAGACATATAAACCGGACACATATCATCTCCATCAATTGATCTACAATTTTTTTAAAATTAAGTTTAAATTAAAAAATAATTTAATAATCCATTTTTACACTTCATTTATAATTAATTTATATAGTTTTTTAATTTTTTTAATTGCGATAAATTATAAATATGATTCAAAATTTATAATTAGTTTTATTGTATTTAATATGATCATGTACGTCCTAACTTATAAGATTTTAAAAAGAAATTATAAAAATAGAGATTTTTAAATTTAAATGGAAATAATTATTTTTTTATTGTTGTATTCGTTATTTACTATTTCAATTATTGGGTATGGATTGTTTTTTTCATTAAAACTTACTAAATATAATACTTTTACAAAAAATAATATATCAGCTGGATATTTAGGATTGTTTGGAATATTTTTTTTAGTTTTAATTTCATATTTTACAAATTTATTTTTTCCACATACTAACGAACATAATATAATAATTATTCTGTCAGGAATAATATTTTTCTTTTATTTAAGATTTAGATATCAAAAAAAAATTAAACTTAAATATTTTTTTATTTCTTATATTATTTCATTGTTTGCAATTTTTTATTTTAAAAGTCATGATGATTTTCAATTTTATCATTTTAGCTTTATTAAAAATATTACAGAGAATAAGATTGAATTTGGATTAGGTCATTTTAATTATGCTTTTAGCCATGTTTCA
>MDTG01423444.1_pt1 | contig 62319 bp, 59 predicted proteins | sample 811421 | NCBI WGS metagenome assembly MDTG01 (sample SAMN05326645, study PRJNA326480) | marine metagenome | isolation source: seawater | place: Pacific Ocean: South East | collected 2011
ACTTGCTTTAAAAAGTTTTATAAAAAAATCATAAATATTTTTATTCTTATTCCATTTATTAATTAAAATTGGATGAAGAGCTAATGTTATTGGAAAAATAACTATTGAAAAAATTCTTATTATGAATTCTGATAAACCAGCATATGAGCCCATCAAAGATGAGCCGTAATAATATTCAATAAAGTAGCGATCTAAAAAATTTAATGAGAGACTAATCCCAAGCCAAATGGACAGTGGGGCCCCGTAATTAAAAAAAGGTTTAATTTTTTTTATATTTTTTTTAGTTATTACTTTGCTACTAAATAATTTTGAGTAGGGTAAAATTGGTAATATATAGCCCAAAGAAATACCAAGAATTATACCTTCTGCACTATTATCATAAAGTTTTAGAATAATAACTGAACATACTATCATTAGAATAGATTGATAGCTGGTAATTAATATTACTTTATTAGGTAACTCTTCAGATTGAAAAGTAGATTTAACTATATTAAATAAACCGATTGATAAAGCTAAAAAAATAATATGTTTAAAAGAAAAAACTAACGGGAATTCAATAGCTGAAGTGATAATTACAAATATAATAAGTGGTATAGTTCCAAAAATCAAACCTAAAGAAATAGGATTCATTATTTTTTTAGTTGAACTGTATTTTGAACGATACCTTAGCATTGATTGATTCAACCAGCCAAAAGAAAAAGCTGCAATTAAATTTGTAAAAGAAAAAATAATACTATATTTACCGTATTCTTCCGCACCAATTAACCTAAAAAAAATTATAATAGATATTAGACCCGCTAAACCAGGGATGATTTTTGAAAAAGAATAATATAGAGAATCTTTAAGGAGTTGATATAAATACGATTTATTATTGTTCATCATAAATTATAATTTATATATATAATTTATCTATTTCGAATAAATGGAATTAATGATTTGATATTATTGAATAGCTTGTTTCTTGCTTCTTTCCTATTAGAAGTATGTTTTTTATTACCAGATAAGTTGTAATCTTTAATATAAAAAAGAAAAAAGAGACTTAAAAAGGTAAAAATATAGGTAAAAATAACAGACGCTACTTTTTTAGGTTTTGTAACTTTAAATGGAAGAATAGGACCATCAATAACTTCGATCATTGCAGCTTCTTCCACCTCTTCAATTTTTACATTCTCAAATTGACTTTTTAGAGTCATGTATAATGTAGTTTGAAGTGATACCTCTCTCTCCAACCTACTTTCTTCCAATTTTAAAGAAGGTGATTTATCTACTCGTCTATTAGATTCTTTAAAATCTTTAAGCTTTATTTCCGCATCTTTTAATGCACTCATAACTTCTAGAATTCTTTCTTCAACAAATTGTCTTTTTTCAGATATTTGCTTTAATTTTATTTTTACTTGTGTTTTGCCAGCAACATCTATGATTTTTCTTAAAATATCTACGGCAACTTGTGCTTCAAAAAAATTGAGTTCAATTGTTACTATAGGAGAAAGTCTACTTTTTGAAACTCTTATCATTTTATTAAATTCATGAATAATCATTTTTTCAAGAAAAATTATAGATTTGTTTTTTAATTTATATTCTTTTTCAATTATAGATGAAAGAGTTTGAGCTTCACCATACTTATTAGTGGAAAATTTTTCTTTTAATATTGACTGTCCTAAATTTTCACTTTTTATTATTTCTGGAAACATTTCATCCCACGGAATTTCATTTCCAAAGTTCATTGGCATGCCTAAACCTAATTGAGATGCCATCCCGGCCATCTCTGAGAATGAATTTCCACTGTCACCAATTGGTAGGACCTTTGCAGATGATGTGTAAACTGGTCTCATAATAAAAAACACTACAAAAATAGATAAAACTGATAAAATAAATGGTGTAATAAGAAACGTACGAATATGATCAGCAAAAAAGATAGTAAAAGAAAATTCATTTAATTGTGTCTCAGATTTTATGTGGCTAAAATCATCAACCTCTAGATGATTAGTATCAAGTAAATTTTCATTATTATTCTTTTCTAATTCATTAATATCTAATTGAAATTTCATTATATATTTATCAGGAATAGTGCCAACTTTGACCCACCCTGAAAGAGTTTGAGCAGTAACACCAAAATACTCTGCTACTTGATATTGATGTTTAAAACCATATTGATTCATTACTTTTACAATTAATGAATCAATATTATCTATTTTAAAATTATCTTTCATTCTTTATTGCTAAGGCCTATTTATTCTAGATAACATAATATCATATAAACCTGCTCCATATGACTTTGTAGATCCAACTAGAACTATTTCTCCAAAATATGTTTCAATTATATCCCAACCCCAATCATTATCCCCACCTTGAACAGCAAAATCCCATAACTTATCACCATTTTTATCAATGTTTATTACGTAAGCATCTTCATTATTACCTGAACTTCTATAATAATTAGTGGTCCCCACTAAAGTAGCACCACCCTCTATTGAAGAAGTAGCAACCCATCTGGTATGCTTGAGACCACTTCCATTATAAATTCTATTCCAAATTATATTACCATCAAAATCAATATTTATTACCTGTGGATCATACCAATTATTATTTGAAGAATTTGTAGATGCACATATAAAATAACGATCAGAAAATTTAGATTTTGATATTGAATATGCAATCTCTTCATATTGTCCTTGAACGCCAATTGTTTTATCCCAAATTTTATTTCCTAAATTATCAACTTTTATCAATAAAATGTCTTTAGCTCCATCATCATAAAACTCTCGAGAACCCACAATAAAAAAATCTCCAGACTCTAATTCGATTATATCATATCCAACCTCATGATTCATTTTACCATATGCTTTATACCATTTTTCATTGCCGTCTATATCAATTTTGCTCAACCACACATCATCATTGCCTCTACTGATGCCTGGGGAATTTGTTTGACCAACAATTAAAATATGTCCGTCGGAAGTAATAATGGCTTTATGCCCTATATCACGATTACTTCCTCCATATGTTTTCTGCCAAATTTTATTTCCAGATAAGTCAGTCTTTACTACAAAGATGTCTTGTCCATTTCCATATGACCATGAATATCCAATTGTTAAAATATTCCCGTCTGGCGCTTGTAAAACACTATAACCTTCTTCATCCAATGACCCACCATAAGTTCTTTTCCAAATTCCAAAACCGTTTTCATCTGTTCTTATCATTATCATATCTTTGGTTTTATCATTTTTATACTCTTTCCTACCTGTAATAACAAATCCTCCATCATTAAGTTGAGCTAGGCCCCATCCATATTCATACCAATTAGAACCAAAAGAATTAACAAAGCTTTTGCTTTTGACTTCATTTTTATTATCCACACCAATATCATCGCATGAAACTATACAAAAACAGATAAATAATATTTTTAACTTCATTTTTATTGAGTGTTTACTATTAAAGCAACTGTTGCGAGAGAACCAATAATTGAAGCAATTTGTTGGGAAACAGCTAAATAATCTGTTTGCTGTGTCACTAATTGGCTTGAGCTTACCATTATTGTTGATCCCTCAATTACCTTTGGAGATACGAATCGAGTCTTTTTCTTGGCAATACCATTAGGATAAATAATAAAAACATCTTTTTTATTTGCATATACTGTATATCCACCAGCAATATTTATAAAATCATTTACAGTTAAGCCTTTTTGATAGGAGACTGGGCCAGGGTTATTTACGGATCCTAACAATGTAACAGTACCAGATGGAAAAGGTATATAAATACTATCACCATTTAATGGCACCATTGATAAATTATTTAAGCCAACCCGAATTGTATCTCTATACAATTCAACACCTTCTTTAAAAGCGTTAGATGTAAATCCACCAGCTGCTTCAATAATCTCAATAATTGTCCTATTAGAAATTGAATAAATACCTTCAGATTTAATTTCACCATTTATCTTTACAAAATTATTAAAATTATTATTTACACTCCTTGGAATCTGTACTTCATCAAAAGGATCAAGTACTATATTTTCTTTTTCATTAATTATATCATTATAATCTAGTTTTAAAGTTGTTGAACTACCATTCTTATTGAATTTAATCAAACTAATAGTTTTAGCTTCAGAACCAAGAGTCCAGCTTTCATCCTGAAACCCTCCACCTATTTCAATTAATTCAAGTAATGTTATACCTTTTATGTAAGGATATTGACCCGGTCTTTTTACCCAACCATTGATAGTAATAGATGGATAAAAATTGGATATAGTACTAACCGAAAGACTATCACCATTTAAGATTTTAATATTAGATAAAGAATCAATTGGAATTACAAAAAAATCAATAGCTTCATCATCATTTTTTCTATTAAAGGGTGATTTAATTCTTTTTAATGTTAATATATTAGAAGCATTAGAACTAAAGCCTCCACTATAATTAACTAAATCATAAGCTGTTTCAGAATCCATTAACTCAAAATAGCCTGGAGTAATCACAGCACCATTCAAAACAACTTTTGATTGTCTTGGTGGTACAAAAATAATATCTTGATCAACTAATCGAATTTGTTCAGTTAATGAACCACCATGAATAATATCATATAGATCTAAAGTATGTATTAAATCGTTATTTCTAAAAATCTGTATGTTTCTTAAACTTCCAGTGGTATCTATACCACCAGCATAGAATAATGCAGTAAATGGGTCTGAAAATGGATTTAAAGCATAAACACCAGGTGAGTGAACATAGCCTAATATATGAATGTTTAAACCTTTTAATTGACCAAGTGAAACGTTTAAAAAGGTGGTGGGGCTTAGACCTTTAATAGTTGAATATGTTTTACTGAAGGAATTAGTAATTTTATTTTTTGCATCTTCTAAGGTAATTCCGCCTAATGAAATTATTCCAATATCTTCAAGAAATATATTGCCATCTCTATTAATAACAGCAGATTCTTCTTTCTCAACTTCACCCCATAGTGAAATGACAATCTCATCACCAGAACCTAATGTATAATTTGAAGGTAAAGGCATATTATCAAAAAAAGATATAGTATCTCTATTAGTGAATAAATTATAACCAAAATGTGATAAATCTTTTGTTGAGTCAAAAAAAGAACTTATTTTATTTAACTCTTCAAGACTTTTAGTCAACTGTGATAGTTGAACACGATAAAATTCATCAAGATCTTCAGGTCTATAAAGAATTCTTGTAGGGCCAGTATCTTCTTCATCTTTTAAAACTGATTCGCCATCCTTAGATAAAACCTCATCTAATTGCGATTGCTTTAGTTCATTATATTGCTCTCGAAGCTTAATAATCTCTTCATAAGTTTGAGAATAAACAGATGTTATAGAGATAAATAATATAGTAATTATAATTTTTTTTAATTTCATATTTCTTTTCTCTTAAATAATTCGGATTATATTAATAATTATTAATAATAATATTAATATAATATAATAATAAATAATAAATAATTAATGTTTATTATATTTTATTAAAATCTAGTACAATAGCTTACTTAGTTTAAAAATCAATGTATTAGTTCTTCTTTTTCCTGTTATTTCATCAATAAAATACAAATCAGGAGGAAATCCAATATGTGCTTCAAATTGATTTTCGTAAGTTAAGCTAAATTCATAATTATTAATTTTATACCTAGTATCAAGTTTAAATTCAGATTTAATCTCAGGTGGTCGGTATGTAGTGACTCCATGGCGTTCAAAGTTAACTGATGGGATAAACGCCCATTTATCATTCATTAAACCAAAATATATTTGAATATCATCAGAATCTGAACCGCTATGAGCACCCCACCTTCTTCCTTCGTAACTAAAATCACTATAATGTGGACGATCGTACCAATCAGGAGTAGCCCTAAAAATATGATGTCTTCCTTTAATTAAATTAGCGTATTCAAAACCAAAAACAATATTATCATTATTAAACAATCCATATTTTCTAAAACCTATAATTGTTGCCATTGAATGATCAGGGTGAACTATAAAATCCCAAAGATTGAATCTATTATCATTAAAACCAACTTCTAAGTATATCTTTAATCTTTCTTTTAAAAAACTTATTTCTAACCATGTTGTAATGGTTTGGTCCCAAGGGTCATGTCCAGCAATTGTATAATCTAACTTCTGAAGATTTTTTATAAAAACTCCTTCGAAAACTATTTTTTGTGCATCAGACTTAGTCCAAGGGACACCGACATCAACACCTCCTGATAAATAATTTCTTGAAAATCCGAATGTAAAAACCTGTGGTCCATAATATGTTATTTGACCAGTCAGAGATGTATAGTAAATAGCCTCCCAATCAGATTTATCATTTAATTCTGAAAAAGTATATCTACCCATTAATCCAATATTTTTCCATTTTAATTCATTGATTGTACCAATCATAAAGTTTTTGAAGCCAACAGTATTATTTGTCATTGCTAGAGAGCTTTGGATTCCAGGCCCCCACCACATATTATCATTTGACCATCCAAAACCAAAACCATTATAATGAATAAATAAATCGGCTTTTCTTAAACCAATATCTTTTAAACCCTCAACTTTCTTACTATCATTTAAATAAGTATATGGATTAGGCCTCCCATAAGTTCTTACATTTTTATAATTGTTTTTTAGTGTATAGGGCTCAAAATTAAATGCTAAAAATTTTGTATATGCAGTAAATGAAAGACTTGTAAAATTACCCATTCCATAACCAATATATCTAACATCCATATTTTCTTGATTTGATGCATTATTATTTATGTAGTATTCATTATTAAATGATACCGATAACAATTTATTATTTTTTCTATAAAAAGGACGCATTGATGTTGCTTGAAATTGTTCTTTACCACTAAACTGCCTTAATTCAATATTCAAAAGATAGTAAGGATCAGATAGAGTGTAATTTTGAGAGATTGAAAATGATATTACAATTAAAAAAATTAGTTTTTTTAAAATAGTTAGCATTTATGAATAGATATCTTTTTTTTGCAACAAAATTTATTTTTAAACATTAATATTTCTTTATTTGTATTTTAAGTTATAATGAAGTTACTAAATTTAGTCTTATGCTCCACAATCGTATTTGCATCGGGTGGATATGATTCAGGTACATCTGCTGGAAAAGGGATATTAGACTTATCATTTACATTAAATCCTTTTCAATATTTTAAGCATGGCCAATCATATGTTGTCCTCGGATATGGCTTAACTAATAAAATAGATTTACAAGCATATTATTCAAAAACAATTCAATCAAGTGATAACTATTATGGTGGCTTTTTATATCAGTTTTATAAATCTAAAAAACTTGATTTATCGACTGCAATAGGAGTAAGAAAGTTTGCAAATAATAATAAAACACATTTTTTTATACCCCAACTATTATATACAGTTCATTTAAATAAAAAATTAAAGATTGGCGGTAGCATAGTTAACATAAAAAACGAAGAATTAAATGATAATCTAGGCACTGCATTTGATACATTTATTATTTATAACATATTAAATAACAAAAAATATCAATTAGACTTTACTATTGGAACCTTTAATCCAGCTCTATGGGAACCAAAAAACAACGATTGGCATCCTACTTATAGCATTGATATTAAAATTAAATAATAAATCCTATTTATTTTTATCAAAGAAATATCGTTTAAAATATATTAATGATTTACTGATTAATGGACTAATATTATTTAAATAATAGACTAATTTTCCTTCAGATCCAAAAATAAATTCTTTTTCATTATTATTTATTGCTAGTTCTATTCTTTTTGATAGGGATTCTGTTTTTTTAGTTTCTATACCTCTATCAATTTGTGTACCTACAATAACATTAATAAAATTAAAAGTATTTTGAAACTTTCTCTCAAATCTTTTTAGATACTGTTGTTGTAAAGTTTTATAAGATGAATACACCAAAAAGTTGGGACTATTTATTTTACTTACTATTGAATTTATAAAAACATAACATAATTTTGATTGAGATTCATATTTAGCCCTATCAGAAAGTATATTATCTAAAATCTTTATAGGCATTAATAAATCAATTAATGTATGATATTTATATTTTTGTGGATCAAGATCATTATCCCTAAGACTAGAGCATGAGGAAGCAACATTAAAAATTATATCAATATTATTCATCTTTAACTTATCAATATCAAAGTCACTACTCAAATCACATTCAATAATATCAACTTTTACACTGCCTAATAATAAACATTCTTTTTTTAATTTTGTTACTTTAGATGATTCTGAAGAAATTAAAGTTAATTTATTATTTTTTGAGAATCTTTTAGCAATTGAATTGCCTATTGTAGATGATGAGCCTAAAATTAATATGTTCATTTTTTTAAACAAGAAATTAACATAGACTTTGCACTTTTAAAGCTTCTATAGGCACCAACATTATTAAATAATAAAAAGAGGATTGTTGATAAAAATATATATGCATCAGCTTTTAATATGTTTCCTTTTCTATATACCTCTGAATATAGTGATTCTAATTCTAATCTTTGTTCGGGTGATAAATTGAATTTTCCAACAACTTGTGAAATTCCTGTTAAACCCGCTGGACTGTCAAATCTTTTATGCCAATTATCAGGAAATTTTTTCATTAAAATTTTAATATTATCTTTTGGTAATGGGCGATTACCTACAAAGCTTAAATATCCAAATAAAATTGGTATTAATTGAGGTAGTTCAACAAACTGTGTTTTTTCTAAAAATAAACCAACTTTAGTATATACTTCAGAATTTAATGGTATATCTAGATAGCCATCTTTCATATATCTTTTTTCTAATTGATATTTTTCATCTTTTGCATCTTTAATCATAGTCCTAAATTTAAAAATTCTTATTTCTTTATTTTTATTAACCATTCTTTTAGAAATATAAAAAATAGGAAACCCTTCATAAATAACTAATATTATAGCAACAATAAATAATATTGGGTAAAATACTATCATAATGATTAGAGAAAATAAAATATCCTCAAGTCTTTTGATGAAGCGATAAAGCATAATTAGTTTAAAGTTTGAAGAATATTAGTCTTTTGAAATACCAAAATAAACTATTTCAAGATTTTCATTTTTGTCATCGATTAACAACTGATGTTCAACACCAGCAGGGATAAAAATGAAATCATTCTTGACTATCTCAAGAGCTTCATTATCAATTATATATCTTCCTTTGCCGGAAATAACAAAAAAATACTCATCCATCGTTGGATGTGAGTGTGATTCACACATATCACTAGCTTCTAACTTTGACCATGCAAATTGAGTAAGCGAAGTTTGACTATCTTCATTTCTAATAAAAACTTTTTTATTAACTGTACCGTGATTGATTAATGTTTTAGGAATATCTTTTAAGTTAAGACGATATTTGTTTTTCACGATTTATTACCTGTTTTTCAATCCATTTATAGGTTACTGTCATACCGTTCAATAATGGCGAATTTGGCTTCCAACCTAATTTTTCATTAATTAAGTTATTATCAGAGTTTCTTCCTCTTACTCCTAACGGCCCAGGGATATGCTTAATTGATTGTTTTTTACCTGCAATATTCATTGCCATTTTTGCTAGGTCATTAATAGAAACCATTTCTTCAGAACCAATATTTACAGGTCCCTTAAAGTCTGATTTCATTAGCCTCAATACTCCTTCAACACATTCATCTACATAAAGGAATGATCTTGTCTGATTACCATCACCCCACATCTCTATTTCGCTTCCATCTGCGTTCTCAGCAACTTTTCTACAAAAAGCAGCTGGAGCTTTTTCTCTCCCATCATCCCAAGACCCCTCTGGACCAAAGATATTATGAAAGCGCGCAATCCTTATATCAATACCATAATTACGATTTGCAGCTAAATAAAAACGTTCACTAAAAAGTTTTTCCCAACCATATTCACTATCTGGCTCAGCTGGATATGCTGAGTCTTCTTTACAATTAGGATTATTGGGATCCAGTTGATTTCTTTCGGGATACATACAAGCAGAGGAAGAATAAAAAATCTTTTTAACACCTGCTTTAACAGATGCTTCAACAACATTTAAATTAATTATTGCTGAATTATGCATAATGTCTGCATCATTCTCTCCCGAGAAAACAAAACCTGCACCTCCCATATCTGCTGCTAACTGATAAACTTCGTCAAAAGGTTGATCAATCACTTTTTCTACTAAATTTGGTTTTCGTAAATCAGCTTTAATAAAATCATCTGCACATGATTCAACATATTCATGATATTTTATATCTACTCCTCTTACCCAATAACCTTCGTGCTTTAATCGTTTTATCAGATGTCCACCAATAAAACCGCCTCCACCACATACTAAAGCTTTCTTCATTTATTTTTTCCTTTCACTAGCTAAGAAAATTTATTTTTTAAAATTTCATTAATTGAAATATATACAAATTTAGGAATAATTTTTAAATATCTTGCTAAAAGTCTCCTAGGTTCTTTTAAAATTCTATATAACCATTCTAGATAAATTTTTGCAATCCAGCTTGGTGCTGGCTTAACTAATCCAATTTCAAAATCAAAAGCTGCACCTACAGTATATATTGCTTTTACTTTAATTCTTTTTCTTATTTCGCTTGCCCATTTTTCTTGCTTAGGAGTTGATAAGCCAACCCAAACAATATCTGTTTTTGTTTCATTAATAATTTTAGCTATATCATCCATTTCTTTTGTGCTTAATTCTCTAAAAGGTGGACAAAAGGTTCCTGATACACTTAATTCTGGATTATTATTTATTAATGATTCTGCTAGCTTATCAGCGACACCCTCTTTACCACCATAAAAAAAATGTTTAAGATTGCTATTTGCTGTAATATTACAAATTTCAGGCAAAACGTCAGGTCCTCTTATTTGTTCAATATCTTGTTCTCCTAGAATTCTACCTAACAAAGACAAAGGTTTGCCATCTGGATTTAATAAAAAACTTTGGTTTAATATATCTTCATATTTTTTATCATCTTGTGCTTCAATAATTCCATGAACACTCGTTGATGAAATAACTAAAGATTCACTTTCTTTTGAAAACAAAACTTTTTTATTTATTTCAAAGAAAGAAATTTTACTACCAGCAAATATTTTTACATTACCTAGTTTTATTTTAGGAAAATTATCTATCATTAAAATGAACTATTAATTTCTTCAATAACTAATTCTGTTATTTGTTTTTCTTGGTCGTACCATATTGGTAGGCAAGCGTGGTGATTAATAATATGATTTTCTTCAGATAATGAATAATCATAAACACCTGAAGTTATTGTTTTAAGATTTGGTAAAAATTCTTTTATGCTAACTTTTTCATTATAAATGATAAATTTATAATAATTACCTTTCAAATTATTATTCATTTGATTTATAAAATTGATATTTTTATCATTACAAACTTTTATGTAAGAATTAGCAGTTTTTATTTTATTTTCAATAATATTATTATATTCTTTTACTACAGAATAAATTAATAATGCTTGAATTTCTGATGGTCTAATATTGGAGCCAATTTCCATATTTTGATCAAATCTATCGTAGATAGTATATTTTTGTAACAACTCACCAAGCTCAATATTATTTGTAATTGCGATACCACCTTCACCGGCAAAAATTGCTTTGGTTGCATAAAATGAATAAACGCCTGCATCACCAAATGTTCCTGCAGCTTTACCATTAAGTGTACAGCCAAAACTATGGGCACAATCCTCCAACAACATAATATCTTTATCTTTACAATATTCAGCAATTTGTAGAATATCTGGATTAATGATTCCACCTATATCACTCAATAATAATATTAATTCACTATTTTTACCTGAAAAATTTTCAACAGCATTAGTAACATCGGTAAAACTTGGCATTAATGTATTAAGCTGGCAATTAATTATATCTACTAACTCACAACTTCCAGCCTTTACCATTGTTTTTACTCCATACATAGTATTTGACTGAATCATTACTTTTTTTCTATTGTAATACTCTTTTGCAATTTGCAATAAAGCTACTAGGCCACTTCCATTTGAGCAGGTTGGTACTGCAAATTTACTAGATGATATTTTTTTAGTTATAATAGATAAATTTTTATTCCATTGCCCCTCAGCTAAGTTACCAGTGGAAAAAATCTCATCTTGATTCTCTTTAAAGAAAGAAATTGATTTTTCTGGTAATTTTATCATCCCCATTATTTTTCTCCTTTTGATTTCTTTACTGCATCATACCATGCAGTATTTGCTATAACTTTAGATTCTCTTTCATCGATAAATGTTTTGAATAACTTTCTAGGATTTTTACTATAAACTCTTCGGTAAAACTCTGGTGCTAGACTAAAAGCTAATGTGAATTTCCCTGGTACTATTGTCCAAACATTATTTAGTTTTTTTGATTTATTAATGTGATAGAGATAGTTTCTGTCTTGGCCTTTAAATGTTATTTCATTTTTCTCACCAATATATTTTTCTAGAACATTAAGGTTTGGATTAATTTTTTTATGTTCATTAATAACAAAATTTATATAATTATCACAGTCTTTTTTGTCTTTTAATGTTATTCCGCCAATTAATCCAACTCCATTCCCTTTAGTTAAAATATTAATACAATTTTTTTGAAAATAATCAAGCTCCACAAAAGAATTAGTATCTTTACTAATATTATCTACAACGGCAATGGGAGCATAAGTTGTCTTTATTTTAACATCAGAAAACTCTTGAATCCCTGAACCAGCACATATTGCAATTTTTTCTACAATAAAAGACTCTTTTTCACCATGGATTATTAAATGATTTTCTTTTTGCTCTATATTTATGATCTTGTTACTTGTAGATACTTCTAGTCCTTTGTTAACTGCTGTTTCTAACATATCTCTTAATAATAATCGTGAATTAGTTGTGAAGTCTGTTGTTTTTAAATCAAAAAATTTATTTTTATTTTTAATTAACATAAGCAGATTTTTTAATATGCCTTTAATAAGATTTTTCTTGTAAGGATCTAATTCGCCAGCGCGTCGTCTAAGCCAATCATGTTCTTTCATTTTATTAATTAAATCAATGGACCTTGCAATGCCAATCAACCAAGGAAATGTTATTTTCCTTCCTTTTAATCTATATTTAAAATGAATATAATTTGAAGAGAACCAACCATTTTCTATATCATTTATTTTTAATCCATTTATTGTTGGGACTAGATTCATTCTTTCATAGCATGAATAATATTCAATCATATCATCTACTGCACCTAAAATAAATTTCAATGTCATTAATCTATCAGGTACTAAAGTGTATAATGCACCTGTATGAATCCATTCATGAAATTCACGAGTAGTCACTTTTGAAAGTTTTTCATTCTTGTCAATGATTATTGAACTGTGTCCTTCACGACAAAGAATTTCAGCTATTGATATTCCAGCTATACCCCCACCTACAATCGCCCATTCAAATTTTTTCATTCAACACCTAAATTTTTTTTATAATCATAAAATGTTTGAGATAAACCCTCGTCAATCCCAACAAAATTTTTAATATCAATATTTAATATTTTGGGGAGCTTATTATAATTTCCATACGATTTCAAAGGATCGCCTTTAGGTAGTTTTTTATTAATTATTTTTGGAGTTTTTGATGATATATTTATTAACGAATCTAAAAGTTGATTAATTGATATTGAGACTCCTGTCCCTACATTAAGTATTTCAGAATATTTTTTATCTTTTTGCTTTTCCATAGATTTAATCAAAGTTGATACTATATCATCAATAAAAATGAAATCTCTAGTCTGCAATCCTCCATTTAATTGAATTGGCTTATTTTTTAATAAATTATTAATAAATATAGTTATCACTCCTGAATAAGGATTGCTTGAGTCTTGATTGGGTCCGTAAACATTAAAGAATCTCAAACCAATTGAAGAAAGTTTGAATATTTTAAAAAATAACTGTGCATAATTTTCTAAAGTCAACTTATCTAAAGCGTATGGAGAAATGATATCAAAAATTTCTAAATCTTCATTACCTATTTCAAGATTCCCATAAACTGCTGATGAAGATGCATATACTAATGGTATATCTTTTTTTATAGCTATATCAAATATTTTTAAACTACTCAACAAATTATTTTTACTACTTTCATAAAATTGATCTATTGATTTTGGCACAGATGCTTGAGCTGCTAGATGAAATATTCCATTTATTTCACCAATTTGATTTAGCGATACTTCTTCAATACTACTATGAATAAAATTTATTTGATTCATTTTTGGCAAATTTGATAATTTCCCAGAACTTAGATTGTCAACTACAATAACTTCTGAGCTATAATTATTAATCAATGCTTTGACTAAGTTTGAGCCAATAAAACCACAGCCCCCAGTTACAAGATATTTATTCATTATTTATCTTAAATTAATTAGATGTGATATTAGTCATTATATCCGTTAACATTTTAGTACCTTCTTCATAATTTGGCAACTCTCTTGAACGGATTATTGATTTTTTACTTAAATCTTTTCTCAATTCTTTACTATTAAGCAACAACTCAATTTTTGCGGACATATCATTCACGCTATTTGGTTCAAAATATATTGCCGCATCTTGACATGTTTCAGGCATTGCTGTAGTATTTGAAGAAACTATAGGTGCAGCGCATGACATTGCTTCAACAAGAGTATATGCAAAATTTTCACACGGTGATGGAAAAATAAAAAATTCACACTGAGAGTATAATGCTCTTAGCTCATCTTGATTAACAATGCCTATAGTTTTAATAATTTTATTTAACTCTAAATGGTCTATAGTTTTTTTTATTTTATTATAAAACTCATCATAATAAATCTTTCCTGCTATTATTAAATTAAATTTATTTGATGATTTTTTAATTGCTAAATTATATGCTTCTATCATATTAATAATATTTTTGTAAGGATATAAATGTGATGCGCATAGTACATACTTATTTTTAATGTTATATTTTTTTAGTACTTGATTATTTGATTCAGGATAATATTTTGTATCTTTACCATAATTAATAACATAGCTATTTTCTATTTTAGTCCCAAAATTAGTAATGAAAAAATCTCTTGTATACTTTGACTCAAATAACATTGCTGAAGCATTTTTAGCAGTTTTAATTATAAAAAATTTATTCAGCTTAAATTTAAAGTTATTTATTGGGACATCTAGTTTATACATATCATCCCAGAAAGGGCCTATAGTTGCAATATGTTGAATAACTTTACACGTTTTAAAAAATAATGAAATATTTCCAGGAAAATATATTATATCAATTTTTCTTAGTATAATTGAAATTGGAAGAAATAATTGTTCCCATATAACACGAATAGGCGTAGAAAAATTAGATATTCTTGATATAACTACTACAACGCCTTCTAATTCACCTTCCTTAAAAAGTTTCAAATTTTGTTTAGTTACATATAAAATAATTTTTTTAATATTTTTTTCATTTCTTGTTTTGTTTAAGAACTTCATAGTGTTAACAATATGTGGAATTTGACCACCCCAAGCTTTAAACAACAAATTGATTGCAATATTCATATGTTATACTTCTAGTTATTAACTATGGAAATTTAGTTTTTAATCTGCCAGAGTTTATTAAGGTTAACATTAATTAACTTTGAAAGATTATCAATATCAGGTAGATAAATATCTAACATTTTTTTCTCAATATCAGAAGAAATTTTTGGATAAGGAATCTTTTCTCTATTGAACAATTTTAAAACATTAAAATATCTGTTAATGAATAGACCTTCATTATGATATGATCCTGCAATTTTTCTAATTAGGTCTGATTTTCTAGCAAATTCTAAATATTTTGGGAAAATAAATTTGTCACCAGTTTTATTTTGATTTTCGATATTAAGTACCTCTGGATTTTCTATTCCTAAAAATTTATGTATTGATTTAAAATATTCAGGCTTGTTTAATTCTTCAATACATATAATTTTAATTTGGTTTTTATTAAAATACTTAAAATACTGCTCAATCTGAAAGTGATACCTACCTGTATCAATTAACTGAGGTCTATATTTAATTGCATCTTCAAAGTTTAAATTTCGTGGAATCCAATTATAGTACAAAGAATGTCTATATTGTGAAATAATTCTCTTAATTGGATTCCTAATAACATATATTAATTTAATATCAGGTAATATTTTAAAAATTCTCTGTGGAACATTTTTAATTAAGGGAAAATCTGTATAAGAAGGACTCGCTTCGCCTTGAATTTTATTATTATTGTTAAAATATTTTTTATACCACTCTAATCCTTTATCCCAATTATTTGAAAAAAAATGAACTTCTTTAATCTTTGGTATATATACACTTTTCTGTAATCCGATTGTATTAGAAATAGTAGTTGTCCCCGCTTTTTCAGAACCAATAATAATAAAATTAGGTAATGATAAATTATTAATCATTTTTTCCAAAGCTATTTAATATATTATTAAAGTAGATTTTTTGTATTTTTTTTGATGATTCAAGTTGCTCGTTCAAATGAGTAATACTAATTCTGTCTTTTAATTCACCCAAAATATATAATGGTGATTTCAAGATTTTAATTTTTGCGGAAATATTAATTAAATCAATAATTAATTTATAATCTTGAGCATAAATGAAATTTTCATCATATCCATTAATTTTTTGTAATATTTTTCTTTTAATTAAAAAAGATCCATGAATAAACGGATTTTTGAACAATATGATTAATTTATATGGAAGAAAGTACGTAAATGCAGGAATTCTTCTTCTTGATTTATTTAAAATTGCACGAGAAGAACATAAATCATAATCATATTTTTGTAGCCATTCTAATTGAATAGAAAATCTATCCGATAAACTTTCATCATCTGCATCTTGTCTTGCTATATATTTCCCTTTAGCAATATTAATACCAATATTTAATGATTTCGTTAAACCCTTATTTGATTGAAAAATATATTTAACTCTTTTATCCAAATTAGAATAATGTTCGATAATCTTTTTTGAATTATCAGTAGAACCATCATTAATTATAATAAATTCAAAATTTTTGAAGCTTTGATTTAATATGCTCTTAATACATTTGTCTAGCGTTTTCTCGTTATTATATGTTGCCATTATTACTGATATTAAAGGTTTATCCATAATATTTATAAATCACTTAATAGAAATATTCTCAAAATAATCTAAAAAATATTGGTATGTTTGAAATCTAATCATACCAATTAAAAAAATGAATTCAGTTGCATAACCAGGAGATTCCAATCCAACATTTACTGCAATAATTATTATACAAATTAAAGATATATATTTAGCTTCTTTGGTTGGTCCATATTTATTTAACTGCTTAATTGTTGAAATTAATATATTTAAAAATAAAATCAAGCCAAATAAGCCCAACCTATAAAAAATATTAACGATTGAATTATGTTGACCCAAGACAAACTCAGATTGATAAAGGCTATAGCTTCTAAGAGTTTCAGCTGCATAATTTGATCTTTGACTTAAACCTTGTAATATAAAATCACCGGGTTCTCTACCCTCAGCAAAAAAATAGCTTGTCCCGAATCCATGACCTAAAAAAAATGTATTATCTATAGTAGATCTAATATTATCTACCCATAGATGTAACCGAAAACCTGCGTGAGAATCTAAAATCGTTATTAGAGTTACTAGGCTATCTTGAATAGCATAACCACCTAAAACTAAAATTAGAATTACGAAACCAAGGAATCTAATATTAAAGTTAATATTAATTAAAAAATACACTAATACAACTAATTGGATAATTAAGACTTGTAAAGAAATTGTAATCAAATTTGGAGATAAATATGTATACAAAACAGTTATAATAAATAAAATGAATGCAAGACCTTTTGATAAAATAGAAATTAACAATATTACGCTGTATACAATACCAGCATTAAAAAAAAATAGTGAAAACACGAAAAAAACTTTTAGATTATTTATTAAATATTTAAACAGCCCATAGTTAAAACTCTCAGTGAAAACAGGAATCCCAATTGCTAAATAAGGAATAAAATAAGATTGACGAAAAATGAAAGACCTATCCATTGGGATATCAAAAAGAATAGAAAAAATTCCAAAGAAACTTGATATTATATAAACAGCGCCTAAAAAAATGAAATATGAAAGAGATTTATCATAATATTTTTTTATATTTTTATAATCTAATAACCATATTATTAAAGTTAAAAAAAATAAAATAAAGAAGATTGGGATTCCCAAAATACTACTATTTGATGCATAACCTATAGTATACATTAAAATAAAGAAAATTTGTAAAATTATATAAATAACTTTCAATATTATACTAGGAGTTAAAGTTGGATATGTTTTTGAAATAATGAATTATATAAGGCAAACTCCTTTTCAATAGATTTATTAAATGAAAAGTCATTAATTATTTTTTCAGCTGCATTCTCTTGAATAACTGACCTTTTATTATGTCCCATACTAACTACTTTTTCAATGCAGTCTCTAATTGACTCTGGTGATTTTCCACAAATAAACCCATCAACATTATCTTTTATAGAAGCCTTGTGTGCAGGAATATCAGAAGCAATTACTAATTTGCCTAATGACATTGCTTCCATAATTACTTTTGACATACCAGAACCATATTTTTGAGGCATTATAAAAATATCAGAATTTTCGAGGTAATTAGGGATTATTTTATTATCAACATTAGATAATAATGTGATTTTAGTTTTAATACTTTTTGCCATTTCATTATACTTCTCTTTCAATGGCCCACCTCCAATTAAAACTAATTCTTCAATATAGTTTAGTTCTCCACAAGCTAAAATTAAACTTTCAAAATTTTTTGAATTAACAAACCTGCCAATTGAAGTTATTTTTAACTTTTTACTCCATGGCCTCGAATCTCTTCTTTCAAATAACTTTGTATCTACTGAATTAGGGATAATATTTATTTTTTTGCTTTTTATCTTATAATTTTTAATAAGATATTTTTTATCTAGTTCTGTAGTCACTATTATAGCATCGGAGAATCTAAAAGATAGTTTTTCTAAAAAACTTTCAATGTAATACTTAAATCCTGATTTTAATTCTACTTTTTTCATCATCTCTTCAGTTCTGACCCAACCGCAACGCACTATTAGTTTTTTATTTCTGAAAAGAATTTTTGCTATTAATCCTGTCCAAGCGCCTTTAGATTGGTTAGATTTTATAATATCAGATTTTAAAAACGCATTAAAATAAATTATTGGAGCAAAGATACTAAAAAGGAAATTATTAATATATTTTTTAAATAAAATATCAATTCCTTTGTACTTATTAATAAATTTTTTATCATTTGCATCATATGTTAAAAAAGAAATTTTAATTTTATATAAAGCTTCCATTAATTGGTAATAACCAATTTCACGGGACAAAAGACCTAATTTCTCCCAGTTTGATAAAGAGATTTTATAGGTAGAAAGAACTATTAAGTTTCTAACAGATTTTTTTTTCAAACTTGCTTCAATTATTTTAAATATTTCTTCATTTCTTGAACAGTAAAACCAAGCATCTTAAAGAAGTCTTTTTCAAAATCCATACCTAATTCAGTAATTTTATCATTACTAACATCAAACTTTTTTATATCACCAATAAGCCAATCACCATAAATAGGTTTTAATTCTTCCTCTTTACCAAAAAGTTTAATAACCTCTGTACAAAGATCATTAATCGAGACAGCTATACATGAAGCACAGTTATAAGATTCTCCATTAGCTTCATCCTTAACAGCAACTAATAAATTTGCTTTAACCAAATCTTTAACATATGTAAAAGTTCGTTCTTGAGTTCCATCACCATGAATTGTTGGTTGTTCATTCCTAATCATATTTCTAATAAAAATAGAAACAACTCCACCAAATTCATTATGTTCTTGTCGAGTTCCGTAGACGTGAAAATATCTTAGGATGCTAGTATTAAGACCATATAAATGATGAAATAGTTGAACATAACGCTCTCCAGCTAGCTTACTAACCCCATAGTACGAAACTGGATTAAAAGGATGTTCTTCAGTTTGAGGAAACACTTGGGCTTCACCATAAACTGAGCCTGTAGATGCATGAACAAACTTAGAGACTCCAAAATCTCTAGATAATTCGAGCAAATTAAAAGTACCTTTGCTATTTACATCTAAATCTCTCCTTGGATCATCAAGACATATATTTTTTTTTGAAGCTGCATTATGAAAAACAATATCAACACCTTTAAATTTTGTTTTCAATCTATCATAATCAACTATATCGCACTCAAAATACTCAAAGTTTGACTTATCAAGATGTTCTGCAATATTTTCAATTTTTCCTGCTGAACCATCGTCTAAGCATATAACATTTAAACCAAGATCTACTAATTCTTCAACTATATGACTACCTATAAAGCCTGTTCCACCGGTAACTATTGCTTTTTTATATTTTTTAACAAATGTATCGCTCAATTGCATCTTAATTTTCCTTTTTATAATTGACTGTTTTTAACTTGAAATAAGTATCGACCTTATAATCTTTTTATCAAACCATGGTTCGTAATTTATAGGGCTAATTGTAGGGTGACAAGCATACTTTAATATAAAACTATTATCAGGATTTTTATACAATGCTCTTTTACCTTTTATTAATATTGGCACCATAGAATTTTCTTCAAATTTTGGTGGTATTGGTGTACCAGCTGATTCAACTAGCTTGGTTTTAAAACCACTATTAAAATATTTTGTTAATATTTTCTCTAGTGAGTTATTATTATTATACATGGGCGGATGGACTTCAAATAATATATTTATTTTTTTAATTTTATCTATTATTGGGAAAAGGCCTTCTAATATTTTGACTTCTTGTCCTTCAATATCCATCATTATTAATAATGGACTAGATATTCCATTATTTTCTACAAATGATTTTATATCTACAAAATCTGTACTTATCTTATTAAAAGACTCGTCTCTTTTAATAATTGAGTTAAGATTAGAATTAATACTAGAAACAAAAAATTCACCTTTATAATTTTTATTTGATAATCCAAAATTATAATAATTAATCTTTTTTTTAAACTTTTTTGATATATTTTTCTTAACAATTAATAAATTATTGATATCAGGTTCCACAAGATCTATCTTTGAAATTAATGGAAAATTTTTTAAGATATATTTAGATTCTTCTCCATCGCTTGAACCAATATCTATTATATTCATTTTTTCAGAAATACAATAATCAATCATTTTTTTATAAAGAGGCTCACGTTCCTTATAAAAAAAAATAAAGGATTTAATAAGTTTTAATATTCTTTTCATTTTTCCAAATCATAGTTACCAAACTTATTCTTTGGGAATTTCTTCACTTCTTGATTACTGTTATTAAAAATAGAACCAACCTTAATATCGCCATTCACAGCTAAATATTTTTTAACAAGAAGTAACCCACCATTACATTTAACTAAAAACTTTCCATTTGGGAAAACTGCAACAATTTCTCCTAAAGATTTATTTTCAAAACCAAAATAAAAACTATCAAAAACTTGAGAATTAAAAATTGTAACTTTATTATTTAGGAAAGTAAAAGCACCATTGAAAGGTTTGGTAACAGCCCTAGTAAATCTTTCTATATCATAAACATCTAATTCCCAATCAATTAAACTATCACTTGGATTTCTTTTTGGATAATAAGTCGGAATAATATTTTTCTGTTTTCTCAATTTAAAATTATCACTTAATAAATTTTCTAAGTTTTTATCAATTAAATAGTTCATTGATAAAGTATTTTTAAAATGCAAGGTTTCAGAGGTATCTCTATTTGTTATATCAAATTTAATAGTATCGAGCACCTCTCCACTATCGATACCTGAGTCATATCTAAACAAACTAGTTTTAAAATACTTTCTACCTTCAATGATTGACCAATTCATTGGAGAGCGCCCTCTACCCAAAGGTAAGTCCATAGAGCTACCATGCATACCAAATGCACCAATAGTTAAATTATCTAAAATGATTTTAGGAATAATTCTTTGCCAACCTAAAACAAATACAATATCAATTTTTAAACTATTAATATGTAATATATCTTCTTTGTTTTTTAGACTGTATGTTTTTGAGTAATAAATATCAATATTATTTTTAGTACCTACTCTATTTAAATCACAGTAGTCAGCAACGTTAAACTTTTTACCTTTTTCTTTATTAATTGTTATTAAGTGATCAATCTTAGTTTTTTTAGCTAACGATTTTATTAGAAACTTTGTAGTGTTTTTACATCCAAATATTCCAATAATCATTTTAAATATTCTTTATATGGTGAGAAATTTTGTCTAAAGAATTCTTTATTCATTTCATTATTTTTATTTATTAAATCTTCAATAACCTCAATAGTATTTAATTTTTTATTAGTCCACCAGACTGGGTGTATTAATAATTGAATTGAATTACCTCTCTTAAATTCTTCTGTATGGATAGGGTGACCATAGCCAAACTCACCCCTTGAATCAGAGATGTATTTAATATCATCAAAGTACTTAGGTAAGTAAGTATGCTCAACATTTATTTTATGTAAGATTTCTAATTTTGGTCTATGAATGCTGATAATATTTATTTTGGTATCAAAAAAGGATTCAAATATTTCTATTTCATTTTTTAAATCTCCAACTTCACAGTCAAAATGGATTGAAATTTCATGGCCTAAAGATTTAATATCATTAATATATTTTTTATTCTTTTCAGAAAAAACATTATAGATTGGATTGCTTAGCATAAAAAAGAAAGTTGACTTAACACCAATAACTTTTTCTATTTTTGCTATTTTAAATGCCAACTCACAATCATAATCAATATCATGTCTAATAATTAATTGGTTATTTTTTTCTGTTAATTCATTAAAAAATATATCTTTGTATCCTTTATCTAAAAATTGTTTGATTAAATCTGCATAATCACCTATCATTATAAATTTCCTATATTAATTTGAAACATGCGCATTTTAATAAATTTTTGTAAAAAATTAAAACTTTAATTAAATGAAATGTGTTGTGTGTTTTTGCTGTATCAAGGGATTTTTCCTTTGGAATTCAAACCCATCATTTAAATATTCTTTAGCGCTATCAATAATTTTTTTGATTTTAATATTACTAAATTCACGTTTTAATTCAATTCCAGTTTCTATTTCAGATAATTCATATGCGCTAAAACTATAATCATCAAAAATCACATGGTTAGTTATATCACACTTAAGATATAATACATATTTATAATCTTTATCATAACCGACAATGCCAATTTTGTCAAATGAGTTATAGTCAATAGTTTCAACTAACCAGTTAATTTTATTATAAACTCTTTTACTGTATTTATCAAAATATGTTGGCTTATTTATGTTTAGTGTTTTTGTTATAATCTCATTGATTGTCAAAGAATTACTGATATAATCATTTGATTTAGAGCTCCAATCATTTAAATGCATTTGATTTAGCGGTAGCTTGATATGTAGAGGAACACGGATTCTTGATTCACTGAACTGATTGCCTTTTCGTGTATAGTCTTTAAGTGACCTACCATGGTCAGAAGTAATGATTATTAATGAATCATCATAAAGATTTTTTGTTTTTAGATTAGAAACAAAAGTATTTAATAAATTTAGACTGTTCTTTAAAGTTGATAAATATGCTTCAACATCATTCTTTTTGTTTAAAGAAAAATTAGAATTCATTGGTGGATGTGCACCAGGTAAATGCGCAAATAAAAATAATGGTGATTTATTTAGGTCAAGATATTCTATTAACTCTTCATAATATCTATAATTATGTATTTGTCCAGAACAAACATTTTTATATAAATCAAATCCTTTATTAAATCCATACATAGGTGAGAGTTTGGAAAAACAATTGATACTATAACATGAGTAACCTTCTTCTTTCAAACGCTCTGGTAATATTTTTACTGAAGGAGATAATGAATTAAGCTTTTTAGAAGTAAACCATTCTTTATAATCATACAAATAATGTCTTGAAAGGCCTAAGCCTGTTAACATTGATGCTATTGAAGTAGGCGTTACAGTTGAAGATGATATTGAATTAGAAAACTTTATGCCAGATCCATTAAATATATCTTCATCGCTATTTAAAGTTTTAATAACGGAATTATAATCCTGACTACTAACCCCATCAAGAGAAATTAAAAAAACTGAAGGTTTTTCATAATTATTAATATTGGAGTTATTATTTAAAGTAAGATAATTATAATTTGTTTTTAATTTAACAAAAGATTCCTTTTGTATTTTAGAAATAACAAAAAAAATATTTTCATCTTTATTATAATTTTTAAGCTCATCAGGTATATTGATCTTTATGTTAATAAAATAAGTTGGGTCTTTCATTAAAGGATAAATAGATCTATCTAAATTAAAAGAAAATGGTATATTTTTATTATTTCTATTTAAATCAAAACTTTTAGTAAAAAACCCTTCAATTAATACTTTGTTAATATTTTTCAAATCAGTGCCAAGAAAAAGTTTTAATTCTAATTCTCGGGCTGAATCATCATCTTGTTCAACTTTAAAAACTAATAAATTTTTATTTGAAATATTTCCAATTTTTTTAAGTAAATGACTTGTCGTAACTCTTAAACTATCATTTTTTTCTTTTATTATTAGCAAGCATTCTTTTGGATTTATTTCAGTAATATTTTTTGAGTTAATAGATTTTATAATTTTTAATTTATTTTTTATTCTAAATATCCAATTTGAGATATAGGAGGGATTTTTATCAATAAATGCAATTATATTTGCATTCTTTTCATCTATATGATTTTTAGACATAATTAATAATTATAAATAAGTAATTACTATGTTTTTTTGACTAATAATAAATTATTTTTATGCAGTTTAAATAATTCATCAGTTCTACTACATTTTGCAAAATTATCTTTATTAAAAGTTAATCTTGAGCCATATCGATCCACCCAACCAACTATCTTCCCTGGATTTCCAACTATTAATGAAAAGCTTGGGACATCTTTAGTAACTACAGCACCAGAGCCTATCATAGCATACTCACCAATAGTAACTCCACATATAATTGTCGCATTAGCGCCAATACTTGCAGATTTTTTAACTAAGGTCTTTAAATAAAATTTGCTTCCTCTTTGTGGAAATTCAGATCTTGGTAATTTTACATTTGTAAATACCATTGAGGGGCCACAAAAAACATAATCTTCTAACTCTACACCTTCATATACTGAAACATTATTTTGAATTTTTACACTATTACCAACAGTAACATTATTACCAATATTTACATTTTGCCCTATTGAACAATTCTTCCCTATTATAGAATTTGATTGAATATGTGAAAAATGCCAAATCTTAGTATTTTTACCAATTATTGTTTTTTCGCCAACATATGATGATTCGTGAATAAAGTAATCCATTTATCTCTCTAATTCATTACTGACTTTAACCATTATCTTTGTCACTTCTAAAGCATGATTCGCATTTGCTTTTTTAATATCCCTATCATTTAAATGGGAAATAAAATATTCTAATTCTTTTTTTAGTGGCATATCTTTATCATAATTTATTTCTTTGCAATTTCCTTTTATTTCATTTGGTATTCCATTATGTATGTCAATTTTATTTTGATATAGTAGCAATGGTGAATTATTATCTGAATCCGTAAAAGTTATCATCCCTTCAGAGCCTATAATAACTAAACGATGCTCTTTGAATGGATGTAGCCAGCTTGAAAAAATATGGCCATCTATATTATTGGGGTATTTTAAATATGAAATCGTAGAATCAAAAATTCCATTTTGAATAAAGTTGCTTCCTTTGGCATTAATTTCATTTGGAAAAGAATTAGTTAGATACTGAAAAATTGATATATCATGTGGAGCAAGACTCCAAAATACATTTTCCTCACTCCTTACCTTACCAAGGTTAACACGATTACTATACATATACTGTAATTTCCCAATTTCTCTTTTATCAATTATTTTTTTTATTTTAATAATTGCTGGATGAAAAAGAAGTAAGTGTCCAACCATTAAATTAACTTTATGTTTTTTTGATAAACGCACCATCTCTTTAGCTTCTTTAAGGTCTAGAGCAAAAGGCTTTTCGACTAATACGCTTTTACTATTTGAAATAATAACTTTTGCTAATTTAAAATGTGTTTTTGCAGGAGTAGCTATTATAAATCCAGATAAGGTATCCTCCTTCAACGCATCATTAATAGATTTATATAAATTTAAAGAAGGGTAAAGAGTTTTATACTTTAATAAAGTTTCTTTATTTGAATCAACAATACCACCTAATGCACCAAGTTCATTTAAAGTTTTAATATGGTTTTTACCCCAATAACCTCCACCAACAACACAAATTTTATTCGATTGATTCATCGATATTAACTTCTAATGACTTTTTTTTGCTCTTTTAATTTTCCCCTAGTATCAATAATTAAATTTGACTCTTTTAATATTAAATCATAATTAAAATCATCGTGATCAGTTAAGAGGATAACTAAATCTGAATTAGATAATATTTGACTATTCAGTTCTTGTGAAATAAGATCGAAAGAATATTTTCTTCCCTTGGGGATATTTTTTATATGTGGATCAGAAAATTTAACTTTTGCACCTAATTTAAGTAAAGTATCTAATATTGCTAAGGATGGTGATTCACGTAAATCATCTACATTTTTTTTATATGCCAAACCTAAAAGTAAAATTTTACTATTTTTTATTGACTTTCCTTTATTATTTAATGCTGTTATAATCTTTCCTATAACATAATCTGGCATTGATGTATTTATTTCTCCAGCAAGTTCGATGAAGCGTGAATTAATACCTACTTCTTTTGCTTTCCAGGAAAGATAAAATGGATCAATCGGGATACAATGCCCACCAAGTCCTGGGCCAGGATAATATGGAGTAAAACCAAATGGTTTTGTTGCAGCTGCTTTAATTACTTCATAAATATCAATTCCCATTTTATCAGCAATTACTTTTAGTTCGTTAACAAGGCCAATATTTACTGCTCTATAAATATTCTCAAAGATCTTTGCCATTTCAGCAACCTTAGTAGATTTTACTGGAACAGTTTGATCGACAATTTTACTATATATTTTTTGAGTAAGTGTAAGACAATTCTCTGTATGTCCACTTACAATTTTAGGTATATTTTTTGTTGTAAAATCTTTATTGCCTGGATCTTCTCTTTCAGGCGAATAACCAATAAAAAAATTGTCACCAATTTTAAACTTGAGTTCTTTTACAACTGGAACAATCTCTTCATCTGTTGTTCCAGGGTAAGTTGTACTTTCTAAAATTAATAGTTGCCCTTTTTTTAAATTTGGCAGAATTAGGTTCAAAGTTGTTTTTATATAACTTAAATCTGGTTCATTATGTGGGCCTAAAGGTGTAGGTACGCATATAATTATAACATCAACATTAGATATATTACTAAAATCTGAAGAAGCTCTAAACTCTTGTTTAATTGCACTCTCAATCTTTTCTTTACTAATGTGTTTTATATATGAATCTCCAGAATTAAGTTTTTTAACTTTATTTTTATCAATATCAAAACCAATTGTTTTAAATCCCATTTCAGAAAATCTAATTAAAAGAGGTAGGCCGACATATCCAAGTCCAATTATGCCAATTACAGCATCTTTTTTATTTATCAAGTTAGATATTTTATTTTTCATTTTTTCTTTTTACCTCTATCATGATATTAATTTAACTCTTTATAACCAAAAAATAATTTCTCACTCATAAAAAATAGGCTCGCTGTAACAACATGTTTTATTGGATACATCATAGCTAATAAAAATAATTTTGTAGAATTACTAGATGGTAAAACTACAAATAAAAAGACTAATACTATTTTAGTAACAGAAATAATACTTTGACCTAAATAAATAATATTTAAGGATTTTTTAATATGAAAAAGTAATTGTTTGTGATATAGTGTAACAGAAAGATGTATACCTAAGCTTAAAAGTACTATTTTTGCATATAAAATACTTTCTGAATACTCATTAGAGTAAAAAAATTCAAGAAATAACGGTAAAAAATAAAGGATTAATACTCCCATTATAGTTCCAAAAATTAAAACAAATAAATATTGCCATGACTTTATTTGATAGTATACTAATTTAGGATTTAAAACTGACAAAATTCCTTTGAATAATCCATTAATAGTTTCTCCAATAAGCATTCCTATTGTATAAATAGCTAGACTTTCCGTATTTATATAATTTCCAATTAATATTTTATCTAAATGATTAGATACCATCGGCAATAAACCAACAATAGATAATCTAACGGCCATTTTATGAATGTCACTTTTACTAAATATCCTTGAATCTTTAATTATATGATAATCTCTTTTAATTAAAATATATGAAATAATATTAAAAACACTAGTTATACATAAAAAAGTAATAAGAGTATAAACTGCGCTTTTTGTTATCCAGCAAATGAGTACTGTAGCTGTTAATCTTATAAATGCTCTTAAAACCTGTAAGATTGTAAGTTTTTTAAATTTTTCTTTAGCTTGTAAAAAATACTCAAAAAGATCAAAAGAATGATATATTGGGAAAAAAAGTGATAATAAAACATAAATAAATGGGCTTGTCTCGCTTTTAGAAAAGTGGGCGTTTAAGGCTAAACATAAAAAAGCTATAGAGCCTAAGACCGAAGCTTTCATTCTCAGTTTAGATAAACTAATAAAAGACCAATCTTTACCTTGCGGCACAAAACGAATGATAGCATTTGTAGAAGCTGGAAGAGAGAAAAAAGCAAATATAAGCAACAATGAAAAAAGATATCTATACTCACCGTATTCTGATAGAGATAATAATCTTGTTAGAATAATCGATATTATTAAGCCAGATCCCATCAAAAATATTTTTCCTGATAGCATCCAAATACCATGTTTCCTTAAATAAAGAATGGCTTTTAGAATATCATCAGAAAAATTGGTAAAATATTTATTCAAGTCTTAGTAATTAATAAAGTTGATCAATGAAATACTTCATCTGGATGATCCAGATATGCTTTTCTAATCATATCTAATATATCTTTTCTAATCATATATTCTGGAAGATTATCATTTTTAATCACAGCTTGCCTAATTTTTGTACCACTAATTTGGATTTTATCTGTTTTATTATTATTAATTAAATCTGTTATTTGAGCACTTTTTTTTGAATAATAAGCTGTATCAAAAGATAAGATATTTATACCAATATCAATTTCTTTGAAAATATTTGAACTAGCCTCAGGTTTATAATAGTCACCAACACCCGTGTGGTCTCTTCCAATGATAAAATTATTACAACCATAATTTTTTCTACATATTGCTGTAAAAACTGCTTCTCTTGGCCCCGCATATCTAGAGTAAGTACTAAAAGCAGATAGTATAGCGCCAAAAGGATTATAAAAATTTTTAGAAATTAGTTGCTCGTAAGAATCAAAAATTACTTTTGATTTGAAATCACCCTTTTTCTTACTTCCAGTTACTGGTGAGATAAAGATAGCGTCGGCATTAGATAATTCTAGTGCTTTCTTTTGAATGAACTCATGGCCTTTATGAGGAATATTCCTCGTATGAAAACCTACTATATTTTGCCAGTTTTTATAATAAAAAATTTCCCTAACTTGCCTTGGCATAAGATTATAATCAGAGGTGCTTAATTCGAAATTGTTGCTAATAATAAATGGTGATCCTGATATTATATAATCAGGTTGATTTATAAATTTTTCAACACCTGGATGTGATAAATCATTTGTACCAAATAGATTTTTTGCTAACTCATCTTTATTTTTAATTTTTTCAACTGAATCAATTTGCATTAAAGCTATTTTTTCTTTAGTCCTAAGGGATTTAATTAATATTTGCCCTTGAGATGGCAACTCTTGCATCTGCTCTTTATTTATATTAAAAGTAATTGGAATAGTCCAAGGCGTATCATCCTTTAATTTATTTTTATAAACAACGTATTCAATCTCATTTAAATTCATAAATTTTGATAATGGTGAGTAAACTCCATTTGAAATTTGTTTAATATCTAAAATATAATTTTCATCAACATATATCTCTGCAATATCTTGTTCAATTTCATCTAAATGTCCATTATAAAACTGCTGAATTAAGTTTCCTCCATGTGGCGGAATAAGTCCATTATTTGGAGGTAAAAGTAAGTACTTTAGTAAGTTATCTTTTGATTTTAATTTTTGATTGCTATCATTACTTATACATTCATTAATGATACTTTTTAGAACTCTAGTGCATTTTATTGGATTTTTGCCAATTGCTGTCTCAGCTGCCAAAACAAGGCCTGATACACCTGATTGAACTAGATTAGATATATCATTTATTTCAGCTCTTGTTGGATTATTATATTCAATCATATTCTCCATCAAATTAGTAGCGACGTAAACTGGAGTATGGTTTTCCTTTGATTTATCAATAATATAGTTTTGCGCAAATGAGATTTTTTCTAAAGCAACATCTCTCGATAAATCACCTCTATCAATTAAAATAGCATCAGATTCACTACAAATTGAATCTAAATTTATTAATCCAGATTCACTCTCAACTTTTGATATAACCTGAGTACCCTTGTTCAACTTTTTTCTTAAATAAATAACATCTTCACCTTTTGTACAAAATGATAAAAATATGGTTTTTAGCTTGCACTCATTTGCAATTTTAATAGCTTCAAGGTCTTTTTTGGTAAATGAATCCAAATTAATACTTCGATCAACACTGATTCCTTTATTTGAGTAGACTATTCCACCTTCAACAACTTTTGCAAATGCTACATTATCTACAATGTTTGTTATTCTTACAATGACATTATCAAAATCAATTTTTAATAGATCATTATTTTTTAATATTTTAGTTATACTTTTTTGATTAATTGGGATTTGATTTTTTTGACTATAATTATCTGTGCCAACTATTTCTATATTTTGATGTGACTTTAATTCAATATTTTGAAGTCCGTCCATTAAGTCATCAGTCCTAAGCTGAGCGCCTTCTGTATCAATTGCAATATCTTTATTTGTCCAAGATTGTAGTTTCTTTATTTTTTCTTTTAACTCAGAAATATTTGTATGCGAAAGATTAATTCTAAAAACATTGATTCCTGATTTATCCATCTTTTTTATAATTTTTTCATCCATTGAAGATGGCCCAACAGTTGCAATTATATTAATATTATTTTTTATTTGAGACATTTTTTTCTTTTTTAAGTTTTTTTAGGATATTGTATTTACTAATTCAATGAAGCCTTGACGAGCTTAAAATTATTATCACTATAAACAATAGGTAAATTGGTTTTAGTTTGAGAATAAAGAACGACATAGCTAATATCATATTTTTTTTGAATTTTACCTATTCTCTCTGAAGTTATATTCTTATAATCTTCAAATATTTCTTTTACTCTAATTTTAGGGTTACCCATAGATAAGTCACCGTAACAATCATTCATTCTTTCCCACCATCCAAGCAATCCTAAATCTTGAAATGGGATTGACTTATAATCAATGACTATCGCACGTTTAGCAGATAATCTAAATCCACCAAATCCTGGTGGAGTTAAAAATATTGCATTTGGCTCCGTAAATTCTTTTGAATATTCAGCAATCGCCAAAGCTCCATCATCTACAATATTTGATACAAGTTTTATTTGGGGTCTATTTTTTATCATCAAATCTTTAAAGATTAATGGTCTAACTACATTTATCAATACCAATAATGAACAAATAATTGGAACCCCAATTTTTATAACTGATTTATTTACATTAAAAAACCAAAATACTAAAATAATAGACCCAAAATAATATGATGGATTTATTTGCCCTGATTGCTTAAATACTAAATAAAATAATATTGATAAAATTAAATAAAGTAAATGATTAAAGAATTGATTGTAATTTTTTAACGGATTGATAAAATTAATTGATTTAACTATATTTTTATTTTGCAAATATGATATTAGTGAACCTGAGATAACAATTAAGCCTAACCATTTTACAATATATAGGGTTCTAAATGTCCAGGCAGTCATAAAAGCTCTTGTAGGGAATATTTCAACAAAAATAAAACCGACAAAACAAAATAAAACGACAGTAGTAAATAATGGTATTAAAAGCTTAGGTAAATTTTTATCAGTAGACTCTTTTCTTTTCCATGAAACCAATGAAATAAACAACATAAATAAAAAAACAATAGCACCAATGTAACCTTTTAAACCAAAATAACTTGGTAATAATGAACTCCAAGCCCTGAATGTCATAATTTCAATAAATTTCTCAGAGGTTAGTGAACGATCATATGGTAAAATCCAACATACTAGCGCAAATAAACCAAAGATCACTGAAGTAATTATTAAAGATTTCATTACTTTAAATATGGATGATAAATCAAATTCTTTATATTTTTTTATTTTATAAATATTACCTAAAAATAAAACTCCAAAAGAGAATGCTCCCGTCTCTAGCCCAAGCGTTGGGTGAAATAAAGATGATATACAAGCCATAACTAATAACAAATATGGCCTTTGATTAATCGCATACCAAATTGCTAAGTAAGCAAATGGCCTGGCTAATAATGATGGTTTTAAATAGTTAGTTACAACCCAGCCCCCTCCGCCTAGTACAAAAGGATTTACAGTTAGAACTAAAGCTGTTGAAATAAAAGCAATTAATCTTGATTGATTAAAAAATTTAAGTGATACTAAATAAGTTAAAATACCAATTGTAAAATTTGTAATTATAGTCAGTAGTAAAAAAACCAATTCAAGAGAAATAAATTTTCCTAGAAATGAAATAAAATGATTATAGTAAAATCTTGGGCCAAAACTTTCTCGAATGTTAACATAAAAATCATTTAATATAAATTTGTCATCTAACATTCTAAATATTGGAGGGAGATGAGCAGTTTGGTCACCAAGGCCAAATTTATAGCTACCTAATATTTTGACAAAAAGAATGAGGGATATAAAAACAATAACATCAGTTTTTAGTAATTGGTTTTTTAATTTCATTTTTTATTTATACTCTTTTCATTTTTTACTTACAACTGCAATTATTGAAACACCAATAGGAAAACTAAATAATGACAAAAAGAATTTTTCAAAAGAAAAAATTAATTCTAACATTTTATTAATATATTTATTTGGAATTCTATTTAAATCTTCTGCCTTTATATTTTCATTATTTTTCGTAAAAAAACGCATTAAGAATACTAAAGGAAATAAAAAAAAGTTATAATAAGATATGAAATCAATTTTATAACCTGCCTTATTTAGTTTACTAATTAATTCCTTTTTTGAATAACGCCTAATATGATGATGTAGTTCATCATGCTTGCTCCATAAATATTGATGAGCAGGAACAGTAATAATTAATTTGCCTTTTTTATTAAGTCTTTTTGAAATCTCGATTAAAGATTCTGTATCTTCGATTACATGTTCAAGTACATCTGTAGCTGAAACTATATCAAAATTTTCATTAACAAATGGGATTTGATATGGGAGCTTACCTTTTTTTACATTTCCAATATTTAATTTTTTTGATATTTCTATTGCTTGATTATCACTATCCATTGCAAAGATTTCCCCAAATGAAGATAGCATTTTAAAATTACCACCCGTACCGCAACCTACTGATAGAATTTTTAATTGCTCACTAGAACCATTTAAAATATGATTCTTAATTATTGATTTAACAATTTTCCTTCGCGAACAAAACCACCAATGGTCTTTTTCAACCTCTGCCATTTTTAAATATACTTTGGGATTCATAATCTAGTTAGTTTTGGCATTTTGAAAATTTAGACATGCTTCATACTCCATTAATCTTTTTTTCGAAAGTCTATATATTTTTTCATTATTATCATAAAATTTGATATTAATGTCAAATTCTGGCTTACTAGGATGTGTCATAATTTCAAATTTTTTATTTCTAAAACTGATACGATTTAACATTTTTATATTTATTTGACCAGTATATATAATTGAAAAAAAATTGTACTTACTTTTGATAGAGCTAAAGTAGCTAAAGGTATTCAATACAAAAAACTTTATAAATCCAGCAATGATTTCAAGGTTTAGTTTTTTCCCAATTAATATACTATCTAATATATTTTCATTAATCACTCTTATTTCTTTAATATTATATCTTTTTGATATTTTTTTTACAATATTAGAAATACCTGGTATAATATGAATATGTCTATGACCATCAATATGGCTAATTTGATTTACTCTACCCTCTAAAATTTTAATTTGAGCTATTAATTCTTTTTCAATTATTTTTTTTACAGATGGCTTAAAACTTTTTAGCAAAACTCCCAAAAATCCAAATTTAAATTTCCCCTCATTATTTGTTAATTCATTCACTCCAATAGCACTCTTTCCATATGTAAGGTTAAAGTGTAAACCTTTATTAATATTATTTTGGGCAATCAATTTCATACCTTCATCATAATAATCTCCTGTTGAAAAAATACTTACATGGGTAAGAGCGCCAATGTCAACTAGCTCCTTTATTGCTATATTTGTACCAGGAGACATACCTAAGTCATCAGCTACGATTTTATTCATAACCTTCATTTTTTTAAAAAAAGTTTAAATACTACTATGATCATTTTTATTCCATCACTAAATAAAGCTACTTTGCTTTTTTCTTCTCTATAAGACCAATGAATTGGTAATGATTTTGATTGAACTCCTATTTTTCTGAAATTCAATATCAATTCAATATCAAATGCGAAACCATTTTGACTTAATTTTTTTTCAATTTTTTTATACTCATTTAAATCAAACCCTTTTAGTCCACTTTGGGTATCAGGACAATTAAGCTTTAATATTAAATTGACAAATTTATTAAAAACATTACTATAAAAGTGTCTTATAAAAATATAACGAAATAAAGGTGGTGGAATAACAAAAGTTGACCTTGGATCTCTTCTGTTTACTAAAACTAATTTTTCACCAGCTTCTAGTTCGTTAAACATTTTAATAATTTCTTTTCCTGAATATGAAAAATCAACATCAGTAAAAACAACATTATTACCTCGTGATGCATTAAAGCCTTGTCTTAATGCATATCCTTTCCCTTGGTTATTCTCATAACTAATTATTCTAATTTCTTTTTTATTTTCAAAATATTCTTGCAATAAGCTTTCACTATTATCATCGCACCCATCACAAACAAAAATAATTTCTAACTTATTAAAAGAATTATTTAATAGATAATCTATATCTTTTTTAATATGAGGAATTTCATCTGATGCATTATATACTGGGACTACTAAAGAATTTCTAATATTCATTTGCTTAATATCTTTTTAATTAATTGAATAGCTTGTATTTTTTGTTTGTGGAAAAAATTGCTCCTAAAATAATCTGCATTAATGTAGTCATTATATTTTGAAGATTTATTTGGCGTTCTCCAATCTCCATACACGTGAGTTAAATAATCATCGACTGGTGAGGGGACTCTAAATTTCATATTTTTAAATTCAATAAACTCTTCACTTTCAAATAAGTATGCAGGACACTTTGTTAAAGGCCTTATTCGCCATTTATTTTTCTTTAGAAGTGCTCCTATTGATACTTTAAATCCATTTTTAAAAAAAGATGCTTTGGGAAACTTTTTTGAAGGATTCAATCTTACAACAAAGCCTTCTGAAATTAATCTTGACTTTACTTCATGCATCACAGGTAAAAAATCTTCAACCATCATTAGTAAATCAATATCACCATCCCAAGCAATAAACTCATTTTCTCTTATTGCACCCAATAAGCTGCCACCACTCAACCAAAACTTAACATTAATTCTATTTAATACTTTAAAAGTGTCTTTAAGAACCTTCTCTCTATCTATAGCACTATAGGGTGGTTCTGAAATAACTGAAGGGCGAATTTTTAGCCATTCAGAGTTAGATAAATCACTATAAGTTGAAAGTTGTTCTTTACTTAATATAAATCTCTTATCCATAAACTATTAGACTCCTGATAGCCCAATCTTTACTTTGATTTTATTTATTACTTTATTGATTAAAGTACGTTTTCTGAACATTCTTTCATTTAAGTAAATTTTTTTATTTGTAGTCTTCTTTACAGTTTCCCAATCACCATAAGCATATGATAAAAAATCTTTTGCGTTATTAGGAATTTTATAAATTTCACCTCTAAACTCTATTTCATCTAGATGGGTAAAATACTTTTTTGGGAATAAATATAAACCTCGATAGAGAAAATCCTCTTTTTCATATAAGCCCCAAAGGGTGTATTTATTATTTTTATAAAAAAAATTTATTTTAAAATTATTAAATGTTTTATCTACTACTTCTAAATCAATAGGCGTCCTTGAAAATATTTCTTTAATTTCACTAATTCTATCAATAACATCCTTTGTAAAAGATCCTAATTCAACATCCCAATCCCATTTAATAAAATTTTTTTCCCTTATAGCACCAAGCAAAATACCCATCATAAAAAAGAAATCGATATTAAGCTTGTTAAGGTTTTCTTTAATTATAATTAAACCTTCATTTCTTATAATTAATTCATCATCACTGAAAATTTTTATTTTTTCTGTCATAAATATTCTAATATATACTTTTTAAAATTTTTAAGATATCATCGCTGTTTAAATCAACAATATTATTATCAATTCTTCCTTTTGTAAATGATTCATTTGTCAATAAAGGAAAATCAATTTCTTTAACTCCCCAATCCCTTAATTTATATGAAATTTCTTCTTTAGGTATAGACTGAATAACATTAATTAATTTGTTAAAAGATAAACCATTTTTATTACAAATTATATCTAAAGGTTCTGAAATAAAATTCTTATTTATCTTTAGTAGTGGTATTAAAGCTAAGGAAGATGCAATCCCATGCGGAATGCCATACCTTATAGTCAGCGGATAGCTAATTGAATGAGCTGCTGCAGTCATAGTATTTGAGAAGGCGAGGCCAGCTAGGGTTGAAGCTTTAAGGAGATTTTTTCTTGCTCTTAAATCATCTAGGTTTGATTTTAGTGTCTTAATATTCTTTAATATTAAAGAAATAGCTGAAATTGCATATTCTGTAGACTTTGAATTTGCATTTTTATTCCAAATTGATTCGAAACTATGACTTAAGGCATCCATTGTTGTTGTAATAGACAAGTCTAAGGGCAAGCTTAATGTTAAGTTGGGGTCAAGTATAGCAAAATTAGGATATAGGCTTGGATGAGATATGGAATATTTCTTTTTATCACTCATATCCCATAATGTTCCCCACATAGTAACTTCGCTTGCAGTCCCATGGGTTGTAGGTAGAAAGATTGATGGAATGTGTCCCCTATATTTTTTTTTATAATTAATCAGATCTATTATATTTGTTTTATTTAAACTTAAATGTGCTATTGCTACTTTAGATAAGTCCATAACAGAGCCGCCGCCAAGAGCAACAACGGAATCAAATTTTTTATTAATACAAAATTTTATTATTTTACTACAATCGTCAAAAGTTGGATTACTTTTAATATCACTAAAAATAAAATTTGAATTGAAAATTAAATCTAAATTATTTCTTCTTCTATTTCCCTCAGAAGTAATAATCATTGGATTAGATACTTTCAACGATTTAATTTTTTTCTTTAATTCAAGTTTCCAATCATTTGTGAACGTTATTTTTACTGGATTATTATATTTTTTCATAAAAACTATTTATTTTTTATAAAATCCATAAGACTATTCTTATTATCAATTGGTTTTATTGTAGGACGGCCTAGATCTGATCTTGAGCCTGGTTCAATCTTGACCTCCATAAAAGATGGGCCATCATGAATTAGAAACTCATCAAGATTGCTTGTTAATTCATCTAGATTGTTAGCTTCATATATTTTTGTTGATGTAATCGATTTAATAACATTAGACAATTTTATATGTTTAGCTGCCGTATCTTGTCCGCCAACTGACTCATGTACTTTATTATTCATAAGTAAGTATTTAAAATTTTTTGGTTTATAACTTGATATTGTTGCAAGCGATCCAAGGTGCATTAGCAAAGCACCATCTCCATCAATACATAGCACTTTTTGATTTGGTTTAGACAATGCAACTCCAAATGCAATTGACGAGCAGTGACCCATCGAGCCAACAGTTAAAAAATCTTGTTTGTGAGATTGATTATTTTTTTTGCGAATTTCAAAAATTTCTCTAGAAGTTTTACCTGTTGTGGAAACAACTATATAATTTTCATTTATTTTTTTTAAAATGACTTCCAATGCATTTTCACGATTCATTTTATTTTTTTTAATTACTTTATTTTTTTGCCCATATTTTTTGAATGTACCTTTTTTAATTAATAGAGCAACTGGACTTTTAATTTTTTTAGCTTTTATTACTGACTCATCAATTATGTTTTCAAAGCTGTTAATATCATCGCTAGAAATGATATTATATGGTATTGCCATCGTATCTAATAGCTGTGTTTGAATTTTCCCTTGCTTTAAATGCTGTGGCTCATCTTTTACACCTGGCTCGCCCCTCCAGCCAATCATTATAATCATTGGGATGGAATATACATCTTTGTCACACAAAGAGAGTATTGGGTTAATTGCATTACCCAAACCAGAATTTTGCAAATAAATAAGCGGCAATAAACCAGTGGACAAATAATAACCAGCACCTATTGCAATTGATGAACCTTCATTAACTCCAATAATATGTTTTTTATCAGACACATTTTCATCAACTGTAAGACAAAATTCTTTCAATAAAGAATCTGGTACACCTGTGAAAAAATTTATTTTATTCCTTACAAGTGCGTTATAAAAGTCGATTGGGTTAATACTCATCAATCTATCTCAGGAATTAGATTAATTATATCTTTAATAGACATGCAATAATTTTCAGAAGCTTCTTTTGCTCTACTATTTTTTAGTATAGATTTCGCTGAATTAATCATATTTGGGTAAGCGGATCTAAGAAGATGGTTCGCATAAATAACTATATTTACACCAAGTTTTTCTAATTCACTTTCTGTAATATGGCTATATGCTGATGGGACTACGACTAAAGGTACATTTAATCCCATTTTATTAAATTTTTTGCAAAATTCAATTATCTCTCTACCATCTGATTCTTTACTATGAATCATTATTCCATCTGCACCTGCTTCTGTATATGCTTTTGCTCTATCTAAAGCATTATTCATTCCTTGCTTTAAAATCAAACTTTCAATTCTTGCAATAATCATAAAATCATCTGTTACTTGTGATTTTTTACCCTCGCTAATTTTCAATGAAAAATTTTCAATAGAGTCTTGTTCTTGCTTAACATCAGTACCAAACAAAGAATTACGTTTTAATCCAATTTTATCTTCAATGATGATTGCTGAAACACCGGAACGTTCTAATGTTTTTATTTTATACCTAAAATGATCAATAATACCTCCAGTATCCCCATCAACAATGATAGGTTTTGTAGTAACCTCGAGTATTTCTTCAATCGTTGAAAACCTAGATGAAAAATCTACTAATTCGGTATCTGGCTTACCTTTGGCTGTTGAATCCGTTAGGCTACTTTCCCAGATTCCATCAAATTCAATTATTTTACCATTTTTATTTATAGAAGTATCTTCAACGATTAAACCTGTCAACCCATTATGTGCTTCAAGAATTCGAACCAATGATTTTGTAGATAAAAGTCTTCTAAGCAACTTTCTTCTTGCATCACTTGTTATTCCATTCCTAGCTAATTGACTAGCTAACATTGTACTAGATACGCCATCGGTATAAGAAGGCTCAACTAATTTTCCACCCCACTCACTCAAAACTTTAATTACTTTTTTACGCATATTTGATTGAATACCAACTTTCCAATCATCTCCATGTACTAAAAAGTCAGGCTTTAGCTTTCTCAAAATAGGTTCGTAATCGTGTAATTCTTGAACAACTATTGATTTGACACCCTTAATGTTCTCAGCTATTTTTTTTCTTTTTTCAAATTCAAATAGTGGCAGTTTTTTATAATTAATTATAGCTTCGTCTGTAAGAAGACCAATAGTTACTTGCCCAAGCTTGCGAGCTTCTTCAATTATGTTTATATGCCCTGTATGTAAAATATCTATAGCCATTGGTACATAAACTTGTTTTTTATTTTTCATTTAATCAAACCAACATTCAGTTTCGTTAAAAAATCGATCTATATTGGCAAAGTAAGACATTTCTCTTTGTGTTGACAAATTAACTGATCCTGAGACTCTTACAACAAAAAGTTTGCCATCTTTATCTTTACAACTAAAGCCATGTTTTAAAAAGGGCTGCATATATAATGAATCATTTTTTTTAATTATGTTATTGAAAATTTTACCATTGACTTGCCAACTAACTGATACATCAGAATCCCCATAGTTATATATATACGTATGCAATGATGAGCTCAAATTGTGATCTAATTCATCTTTTAAAACATTTATTGAAAAACTTTTCATCAATGGCATTTTAGTAGCTCTAGCCAATGTTTCTATTTGATATACTGCATTATTATCATCAGGAAAAAGATACCTATTCCCCTCTTTTCTCTTCCTAATTACAACCTCCTCTTCAGGGTTGTATGTGGATATTAATAAATCCGTTACCTCTATATTTAAAATAATAGCTATTTTTTTTAAATTTTCTAAATCTATTGTTTTTTCTCCAAAAACCATTTCTTCAAGATCAATTGAAATAAGTTCCTTTTCTGCAATTTTTTTCATGTGATGAATATTCATATGTTCATTCATCATATGTTGTTTTATTAAGCTTTTAATTGCTTTATTACGATTTCTAATTTCTAAAATATAATCTTTTGACCTATAACCTAATTCATAGAGTTCTTTTTGAGCCCTTCTAACATCAGCTCCAAAAGTGATTGCAACAATAAAAGCTTCTTGTGACTTATCTCTACTAGCGAAAGAGTGCGGCCAATATGGAGTTATATAATTTGAGTCTCCAGTGTTCATTTCTTGACAGAATTTTTTACCATTAATTTCATAATAGAAATTAACTGGGCCTACAAAAAAAGTTGTTTGATGCATAAAATGGCCATTATTATATACAATATCTGGATTTAAAGGATCATTGTTATTAACGACTCTTAATTGCTTAATCCATTCTGGCTTAAAAGGGGACATAGCCGACATAGCTGTATCTCTATACTCATAATAAGGAGAGTTTATTTTATCTCGATTTAATCTATTATAAACTCTACTTGACTTAATTGATTCAGTTGAACGCATTATTTTTACTGAATTATCACAATCAGTTTGCATTAATAATAAATCCGCAATATCAATTGAGTATTTTTCTCCCATTTCTTTAATTAAACTATAACTGTCTTCCAATTCACATTCACCATTAATAATTAAATTTATTTTATTTTCTTCATAATTAATTTCTTTAGCCATTGTACTAATTGTTCTTTTTAAATCATTTGCCTCGCTTAATATTCTTGCGCCTATTTTTCTTGTTAATTCTTTATTTTTCATAATTTTTACTCTAATAATTTTTCTTAATCATTGATTTTATTTTTGATGATGATTGCCCATTATAATAAGGGACAATAATAACTTCACCCTTAATTGTTTTCATATAATTCTGAACATCCTTAATCAACTCTTTACTATGGCTTGTACTTTCAATTGAAATATTAGGTTTTATTTCTTTTAAATTTTCAATTGGTGAATAAGTTTTTTGAGGAACAATATCGTCAATGTATTTAATTGATTTTGCTACCTCTAACCTTTCTTCAAAAGCCATGATAGGCGACCTCTTCTTTTCTTCTATAGCCTTATCTGTTAAGATCCCTGCAATTAACTTTCCTTCGGTCCCTGCTATCTCTTTATGCTTTTTTATTGCGCGAATGTGGCCCTTATGAATAATATCTAAACAATAGTATGCATATACAACTTTTGTGCAATTTTTATTTTGCAATGGTTTGTTAATAAAAGGGCTTTTATCTGAAGCAAGATTTCTTTCTTCAATTTTTTTTATTATTTCAGTTGAAGATATTCCTTTTGTGTAACTTGGTTCAATTAATTTTCCACCCCATTGTTTTAATAAATATATTACCTTCTCACGCTCCTGTTTTTGAACGCCAACTTTCCAATCATCTCCATGTATCACAAAACTTGGCCTTAACTTATTAAGGTTTTTTTCATAGTCTAATGTTTCTTGAGGGATTACTTCTTTTACTCCTTTAAAATTTTTTAGAATTAAGATTCTTTGGCTAAATGGAATAATGGGCTTTCTTTTGTAGCTAGCAATAGCCTCATCTGTTAAGACACCAATAATCACTTCTCCATATTTTTTACCGGTTTCTATTATATTAATGTGACCTTGGTGTAACAAATCCGCAGCCATTCCAATATAAACAATTTTCTTTTTCGCCATATTTTTAAATATTACCTTATTTTTTAAGCAGATTGCTTTACAAAAATATTTTTTGATAAATAATTCATTATTATATGAACAGAATCGTTTATTGAGTATGATAAAGAATCAACAATAATTTCAGGGTTTATTGGTGCTTCATAAGGATTTGATTCAGCTATTCCTATAAAGTTGTCTATTTCGCCATTTAATGCTTTTTTATAAAGGCCTTTTGGATCTCTACTAATACACTCCTCAATAGAAACTTTTATAAATATTTCAATAAATTTATCATTACCAATAATATTTCTTGCCATTTTTCTATCTTCAGAATAGGGACTTATAATTGGCACTAAAATTATATCATAACTATCAGCTAATGAGTTGGCTAGCTCAGCAATTAATTTATTATTTTTCCTAATATCTTGTCTTGAAAACCCTAAGTTTTTATGAACATTTTCTCTAATAACATCGCCATCTATTATATAAACTTTTTTATTTAAATCTTTTAATCTATTATTTAATAATAGTGAGATTGTTGTTTTACCAGAACCGCTTAATCCCGTGAACCATAGTACATGTGATTTTAAATTTTTAATAATAGACCCAACTTATTTTAAATTAATTTTTATTTTTTCTATTCAAGCTAATAGATATTCTAAGGAAAATAAAGAAGGTTAATAGATATACTGAATTTAAAATCATAACCTTAGTAGAATACATCCCAAAATAAGCAGGGTTATCTGATCTATAGGTAAAATATATTGGCATTCCTAATAGAAGCAATCCTGTTATGATATTAGAAACTCTAATATCATAAAATATATCCTTTGTTTTTTTCTTAATAAAATGTTTTACTCTTCTAATTTTTTTTCTTTCATCAATATCATTTTTTACTAATAAAGAACGTAAAAAACCTAATAGAGCGCCCAAAGCAATACCAAGGAAGCTTGAAACAATAATAGTTTGTAAAAGATTTATATTTGAAGGGCCTAATGGCACTTGAGGCTTATCTAAAATTTGTATAATAGAAGTTTCTTGAATCTCTTCAATCTTAGCTAATTCATATTGCTGTTTTAAAGTAAGAAAAATACCTTTCTGTACTTCAACTTCTCGAGTAAGGCGATCAAGCTCAAGCTGTAATGAAGGCGAAGATATTTGACGATTATTTTCGTTGAATTCTTTTAGTTTTGTCTCTGAAGAAAGAAGATCCTCTTCAACAGATTGAATACGAGTTAAAATAAAATTTGTTTTTTCATTAACAGTTTGGCTTTTGTAGTAACGATTTAGATTCTCTAGTTCATCAAGAGTTACATCTGCTAACGTTTTTGAGAAGAGAGGTTCTTCTGTATAAACTTTAATAACACTAATAGAACTTGTTAAGTCTAAATCAAACTCTAAAATTGCACTTAACTTATTCAAAGCTCTTGTAATCAGGGTATCTCTTCCAACTTGTGGTTTGCTCTCACCGTGTGTTAAAATTGCTAGCAATGGAAGTTTTTTACCAAATTTCTTTGTGTAAAAAGATTTATCAAGAATTGTTTCTGCAAATGTTCTGCTTTTTAATAAATCTGGAAGCAATAAAGGGCTAGATAGGTCTGCTTGAACACCTGATGGCACATTAACACCAAATTGTGAAGCTATGCCTGCTAAACCACCCATATTTGGCCCTGCCTGTTGTGGTAGTAAAATAGTTGCTGAGCTAACATATTTTGGTTCTTTAATATATTTGACATACGTAAATGACAAAAAAACAGAAATAAATAAAACTATAAAAATAACTTTAATTTGCTCAGCAAAGATTAATAAGATATCAGATAAAGAGAGAGTTTTTTCTTCATTAAATTTTGGATTAAAAGGGTTTGGCTGTTTTCTATTAATCATGTTAGGCTGGTCTGTATTTGATTCAGTATTATTTATTTTTGCTGCAATATGATAAGGTACTTGATCACGAGCTTTCCAATTAGAGACGGCTTGGGGCGTAGTCTCTAGCGCTCTTGAAATTTCAGCTAAAGTTATGACCCCTTTTGAGTTCATAATTTTTTCTAATTCATTAAACTTCATAATACTTTAAGCAGAAATTTGCTTGGAAAGGATAATTGCTGTAATAATTGATGAAATGATTGATGTCCAATTTGTAGCAAACTGAGTTATATCAAATGGAGTTTCAGGAACCTTTTGATTAACAATTATTATTGAGCCTTCCATAACTTTTGGATTATTATACCATTTTTTAGGACTAATAAGGCCATTAGGATAGAGAATAATTATACCATTTTTATTTCCTAATTCAGTTAATCCTCCTGCAGCATTTATATAATATCTCAATGACTTTCCTTTTCTGAACTCAATAACACCTGAATTATAGACAGAACCCCTTACAAAAATTGTATTAGTTTTTTCTCTAACAACTATACTGTCACCAGGCATTAACAAAATATCAGTATTATTCCAGGCTACTCTTAATCTTGAATTTTCGGAGCTTTCTTTTTCTATATCATCATTATTAGTATCTAATTGATCTTGAGGATTAGTATTGCCAGTCAAAGAATAAATTTTATCAATTTCAACTTGATTTTGATTATTATATTCAAAATCAAAATATTTTTCATCTCTAAAAATAGAAATTCCATTTTCTAATGCAGTATTTGTTAGCCCACCTGCTTTTTTAAGTAGGGACTTCAATGATTCATTTTCTGATGAAAGAGGGTAAGCTCCAGGTATGTTTACTTCACCAGATATTAAAATATTATTCTTTTCAAAATAATTTGGGTTTGCATGAATAACAAAACGATCAAGATTCTGAAGTAACAAGTTATGCTGAGGATTCTCATTAATTAGCTCAGTTAAGTTAATTTCAAATACAGTTTCATATCGTTCTGTTGGATTTCGACGAACTAATTCACCACGTGAATGATATATTGTTTTCCAAAAAGAACTATCTTTGTATCCACTTGCTAAATCAAATAAATCTAATAGCTTCATATTAGGAGAATAAAAATAAGTACCTGGTTTTTTAACTTGACCAATTATTTCAACTTCCTGAATTTCATTAAACATTTTATTAATTATAATTTGATCACCATTATTAATTAAATGATCATCAGAATTAGAATGTTTTATATAAAATGATTTAAAATTCTGGCCATTTTTTCTATTTATCATTGGGATTATTTGCCTAACACCAATTATATCAGATGCATCATATGACAAGCCACCAGCATATTTAATAATATCTTTTATAGTTTCTCCAGATTTTGATTCATAAATACCTGGTCTAACAATAGCGCTATCAATTCTTATTGATGATAGTCTAGGGGGGACAATTATAATATCCTGATCGCGAAGCTGAATTGAAGGGGAAGAGTCTCCTAAAAGGAAAAAATCATAAAAGTCTACTTTAGTTATTATCTCTCCATTCCTATTTATCATAACTTCTCTTAATGAGCCAGTTGTATCTACTCCACCAGCCTGTATTAATCCCGTTATCACATTAGAAAAAGGGTGAATTGGATAAACACCTGGATAGCTAACTTCGCCAACAAAATTAACATTTATAGATCTTAGCTCACCAAGTGATACATCTAAGAAAGAGGATGGTTTGTTACCGTTCAAAGTAGAATAAATTCTACCAAATTGAGCTTTTAAATAATCTTGGGAGTCCTTAATAGTTCTGCCACTTAAATTAAGTAACCCTACTTTATCATCGTATATAGTACCCTCGCGATTGATGATATAAGAAAGTCTTTGTTGAGTTTCGCCCCATAAAGAAATTATAAGTTCATCTCCTGGTCCTAAAAGATAATTATCAGGTGTTGATAAATTTTCCCAGAAAGACACCGTATCTCTTTTTGTAAAAAAATCATATCCATAATATAAAATCTTATCTTGTTCTAAATCTTGATCAATAGAAAATGGTATAATTGTAGTTTGTCTAGGAATTCGAGCTTCTGTATCAATGTTTTCAATATCATTAGCCTCATTAAATTGAGGTTGGATTTGATTAGTTTTTAGTTGCTCATATTCGCTTTTCATTTTTTGAAGTTCTTGCATCGATTGAGCATAAACCGATGAAACTAAGGTCATATAGATAAAACAAATTATATATTTACAACAGGTCTTCATAATTTTTACTTTTTATTTTATTAAAACTCATAAAACAACCTAATATTTACTAAAAGTTTATTAATCTTTATTAATTATACACGAATATAAACAAATAAGATATTAAATATAAATCTTTTATGTATATATGTTTGCACTTAGTAAAAAGGTTGCTCTTAATATATTTTTCATAAAAAATTGTTACATTCTCTTTTATTTTCTTAATAAAATAGGTAGCCTATAAGATAGGTAAAAAATAATGTTTAAAGGTTAAAGTAAATGAAAATAATTGTAACAGGTGGCTGCGGTTTTATTGGTAGTAATTTTATTATAAATGAAATTGCTAACAAACAAAATAGTATATTAAATATTGATAAAATTACATATGCAGGAAATAAAGAGAATCTTTCTGGTTATTCGGAGCATAATCGTTATGATTTTATCCAAGCAGATATCTGTGATTACAAATCAATAAAAAAAATTATTTTTGATTACAAACCTGATCAAATAATTCATTTTGCAGCTGAATCACATGTTGATAAATCTATTAATTCCCCACTTACATTTGTTGATACAAATATTCTTGGCACAGCTAATTTGCTCAAAGCTTCTCTTGAACATTGGGAGAATTCACCAAAATTAAAAAATGTTTTTAGATTTCTCCATGTGAGTACAGATGAGGTCTTTGGTTCTCTTGGTAAAGAAGGTCTATTTACGGAGGATTCATCTTATGACCCAAGTTCTCCATATTCTGCATCGAAAGCAGGCTCTGATCATCTTGTTCGCGCATGGGAAAGAACATATGGCCTACCGACTATAATTACAAATTGCTCAAACAACTATGGTCCATATCAGTTTCCTGAAAAACTAATTCCTTTAATAATTACAAATTGTTTTGATGAAAAACCTTTACCAGTTTATGGGAATGGTGAAAATATTCGTGATTGGCTTTTCGTTAAAGATCATTGTGAGGCTATAAATACAGTTATCAATAATGGGCAAGTAGGTGAGACCTATAATATTGGTGGAAATAATGAAATTAAAAATATTGAAATTGTAAATACAATATGCAAATTGATGGATAAAATAAAACCTCGAAAAAATGATAAATCACACCTTGATTTAATTACTTTCGTTGAGGATAGGCCTGGTCATGATTTTAGATATGCAATTGATGCAACTAAAATAAAAGAAACACTTAACTGGGAACCAAAAGAAACTTTTGATATTGGCATAAAAAAAACTGTTAATTGGTATTTAGAAAATGAAGAATGGTGGCGTAAAATTATTACTAATAAGGCAAAATAATCATCCATTAAATAAATAAATATAAACTTTATATATTCAAATATTTAAAAATAATTCATGCTAAAATTAGTTTTATTAAGACATGGCGAAAGCGAGTGGAATGCGCAAAATCGTTTCACTGGATGGACTGATGTGGGGTTAACAAAAAAAGGTGTCCTAGAAGCAGAAAATTCAGGGAAATTATTAAAAAAAAATGGCTTCTACTTTGATTTAGCATATACATCTTTGCTTGAAAGAGCAAATTTAACTTTGAATCTTTGCTTAAAAAAATTAGATCAAAGAGATTTACCAATCAAATACGAATGGAGATTAAATGAGCGTCATTATGGCTCTCTTCAAGGATTAAATAAAAAAGAAACTGCTGCTAAATATGGAGATGAGCAAATTTTAATTTGGCGCCGTAGCTATGATATTCCACCCCCTTCATTAAAATTCGATGATATTCGTCACCCTCGGTTTTCCAAAAAATATAAAAATATTGAGCCTGATAAACTCCCAATGTCAGAATCACTAAAAGATACTAAAGAAAGATTCATGCCATTATGGGAAAAAAGTATTCTATCTAATTTAAAATTAAAAAAAAATATATTAATTGTAGCTCATGGCAATTCACTTCGAGCATTAGTTAAACATATTGATAAGATTTCTGATAAAGATATAATTAACTTAAACATCCCTACAGGGATTCCACTAGTCTATGAATTAAATAAAAAACTAAAGACTATAAATAATTATTATTTAGCAGATGTAAATGAAATAGCTAAAAAAATATAACTAAGTAAAACTACAAAAATAAAAAAAATAAAATTTATAGATGCAATTAGAAATTATTTTTATAATTATCCTAACTTCAAGTATTCAGTCAATATTTGGAACTGGAGTATTATTATTTGGAACTCCACTCCTCTTGATATTAGGATATGATTTCCAAAATATACTTCCAATCTTATTACCGACTTCCATACTAATAAATTTTTTCCAATTAAAAAATCAAATTCAAGAAATTAATTTTAATTTTTACATTAAACTTGTCATACTCTCAATTCCTTTCATTGTTATATTTTTATATTTTGTAACCACAAAATTCTTAAATATCACACCATTGGTTGGATTATTTTTGATAATTATATCTTTAAAAGATATAATACCATTTATAAAAAGAAATATAAATTTTATTAATAAATATGAATCAATTTTTTTAATAATTACTGGGATTATTCATGGGCTAACAAACCTTGGAGGATCTTTACTATCAGCTTTAATTATAAATAAAAACTTAACAAAAGAGAGCACAAGATCAACAATTGCAATATGTTATTCAACATTTGCTATCTTTCAAATTATCACATTAATAATTTTTGGTGATTCAATTTTATTTTTTAGTAAGCCAAATCTTACTTATTGGTTTATAGGATTAATTATTTTTTTTATAGTAGAAAAATTTATTTTTTTTAAAATTAATAAAGAAGCTTATATCAAATATTTCACTTTTTTTCTTTTTATTACTGGTCTTCTATTAATTATAAATAATTATTAATAAATGAACTAACTTTTAACATTATAATAATCCAACTTTTAATAATCAAAAATAGAAGCAGAGAAAATTTATGAAAGGTATAATCCTTGCTGGTGGAAGTGGCACTAGACTATATCCAGCAACAAATGTATTAAGTAAGCAATTAATTCCTATTTATGATAAACCTATGATCTATTATCCTCTTTCAACACTTATGTTAGCAGGCATAAAAGAAATATTAATTATTTCTACACCGCATGACATAAATATTTATAAAGAGCTTTTACAAGATGGTAATCAAATAGGATTAAATATTTCATATAAAATTCAACCGTCGCCTGATGGCTTAGCTCAAGCATTTATTTTAGGTGAAGGTTTTATTGAAAATGACGATGTTTGTTTAATACTTGGCGATAATGTATTTTATGGAGAAGGATTACCAAAACGTCTTAAGCAAAGTGTACAAAATGTAAAAAATAATAATAATGCTGTTATTTTTGGATATTATGTTAATGACCCACAAAGATATGGCGTAGTTGAATTTAACTCAAAGGACAAGGCAGTATCTATTATTGAGAAGCCAGAAAATCCAAAGAGTAATTATGCTGTTTCTGGATTATATTTTTATCCAAATGATGTAGTTAGTATTTCAAAAGATCAGAAACCATCCTCAAGGAATGAGCTTGAAATAACTGATACAAATTTATATTATTTAAATAATAATCGGCTTCAAGTTGAAAAAATGGGGCGAGGCTATGCATGGCTAGATACAGGTACTCATGATTCTCTTTTAGAAGCATCTCAATTTGTACAAACTATAGAAAAAAGGCAGGGGATGAAAATTTCTTGTATAGAAGAAATTGCATTTAGAATGAATTACATAAATAAAAGCGAACTTAAGTCTCTTGCAAAAAAATTAGTTAATACTAATTATGGAGAATATTTAATGAAGATATTAAAAATATAGTTTAATTATTATCATGATAATGTTTTGATCTATAGAAAAATTCTTCATTGATAATTTGAAAATTATTACCCTTAATCTTTATATTAAAAAATTCTTTCGGTTTATTTAAGTTCTGATTCCAATCAAAACTTACAAAGCCAGTTGAAAGATAATGCACTTTATCTTTCTCAATATGAGAATTAAATGGCGCATCACCACCTATTACAAAAATATTTTTGTCAATACTTTTAAGTTGGTTATGAATTAGAGTCCAATTATTTTTTGAGATATAATCATTTCTAGCAAAAATAACACCTTTACCAAAAAATAATATTTTTTTAATAAGCCTGGTAATTCCAGCGCGAAGCTCACCTCTTCTAAATTTCTCAAAAATATCATTAATTGGTAGTTCAGCATATCTTGAAAGTTTTAAGCGTGAAAAAATATTAAGATTTTTCCACCAATAAATATGGTGTGTAAATATAAAAATATGATCAACTGAAGAGTTGCTTTTTAAAATTTGTTTTTGTAGAAAATCCAATTGTGCCTGACTAAACCAACAGCCTTCGTGTGGATAAAAGTTTTCGGTACATTCCATAGAATTAAGTAACAAAAAAAGAGCATTTTTTTTTTGAATTGCGCGATAATTTCCCCATGATTCAACGAAATTATAATATTCTTTATCATTTGAAATATCATTGTTACCTGGAATCAATATTAAATCATATGGTAAATCATATTTTTTTTCATTCATTTTATCATTTAAATAATTTCCAACATCTCCTAAAATAAATGAAGCGTTAAGTTTATTATTTACTGCAAAAATATTTAAAGAGTCAAAACTAGATAAATCTTCATAAATATGTGATGCTACTGAAAAATTTAAATCGGAATTGCTAAAATCAATTATACTATTTGATAACACTTTTTGTGAGCCATAATCTTCGAAGCCCCATAAAGAAATCTTCAAATAAAAAGAAAATATAAAATTAACTAACGTATAAAAAATCAATACAAAGAATAATAATTTGATTTTTTTCAATTTTTTATATTAATTATTGTTGAATTTTTTATACCAGTTAACAAAATTAGGTAGGCCATCTTGAATAGAAGTTTCTGGTTTATAATTTAGTTTTGATATTGATTCAGAAATATCAGCATAAGTTTCTTTAACATCTCCAAGTTGCATTGGCATATGATTAATTTTTGCTTTTTTACCTAACTCTTTTTCAATAATATCAATTAAATCAATTAATTTTACTTTGTTAAAATTCCCTAAATTAAAAATTTTATTATTATAATTTTTCTTTATGGCATTTTTAGTGCCTTCTATAATATCATCAATATATGTAAAATCTCTTTCCATATTACCGTTATTATATACATCAATGGTGGTATTGGATAGTATTTTTTTTGTAAATATATAATATGCCATATCTGGCCTACCCCAAGGGCCATATACTGTAAAAAATCTTAATCCAGTATTTTTTAATCCATATAAATGAAAATATGAATTGGCAATAAGTTCATTTGTTTTTTTTGTAGCTGCATAAAGTGAGATAGGATTATCAGTTCTATCATAAATTGAAAATGGGGTTTTTTTGTTAGCTCCATAAACCGAGGAACTTGAAGCGTAAATAAACCCTTCAACATTATTTTGTCTAGAAAGCTCTATAAGATTTAAAAATCCAGATATATTAGATTCAATATAAATATATGGATTCTCTAAACTATATCTTACTCCTGCTTGAGCAGCAAGATTAACTACTTTATTTGGGCTAAATTTTATAAAAGATTTAGCAAGCTTTTCACGTTCAGAAATATCTATTTTTTCAAATGTAAAATTTTGGTGTTTATTTAATATTTCTAATCGCCCCATTTTAAGCTTTTTCTCATAGTAATCATTCAAATTATCAATACCTAGTATTTCATAATCTTCTCTAAGCATTGATTTGCATAGATGATATCCTATAAATCCTGCTGCTCCAGTAATTAATATTTTCATTATTTTTTTAGTTATTATAAAATTATACTAATTCAAAAAGTGATTGAGTTTAGTTTCTCAATTATCTTGTTTTGATCTTCTTCTTTTAAATAAGGGTGCATTGGTAATGAAAGTATTGAATCAGAAATATTTTCACTAAAAGGGAAATCTCCTCTTTTGTTTTTAAGAAATTTAAATACTTTTTGAAGATGTAATGGAATTCTATAATAAATCATAGATGGTATTCCTACCTCCTTTAATTGAATAATTATTTCATCTCTTAATTTTTTATTACTTAAAACAATTGAATACTGAGCCCATGATGAAAAATATTTTTTTGGCACATACGGCTTAATAAAGTTTGAATTAATATTTTCACTATAGTATTTAGCAATATTATTCCTCTTAATAAGCTCATCATCAAAAATTTTTAATTTTTCAATTATTATAGCAGCTTGAATTGTATCAATTCTTGCATTTAAGCCTATTCTAATATTATCGTATTTGTCTTGACCAGTCCCATGAACTCTTATAGATTTCATTTTATTATAAATGTAATCATCGTTTGTAAATATTGCTCCAGCATCACCATAGCATCCCAATGGTTTTGCAGGGAAAAATGATGTTGAAGAAATTTCTCCAAAATTACCAGCCTTTACGCCTTTTATTGAGCCACCAAATCCTTGAGCAGCATCTTCAATTAAAAACATATCTTTTTCTATAGCAAACTTATTTATTAATCGATATCGAGCTGGTAAGCCAAATAAATCTACTGAAATAATTGCTTTTGGCTTTAGTCCTTTAGAAACAGCGATATCGTAAGCTTCTTTTAATCCACCAGGGTTTAAATTAAAAGTTTCTGGATAAATATCACAAAATATTGGAGTAGCTCCTAATAATGTGATTACTTCAGCTGTTGCAATAAATGTAAAAGGGCTCGTTATAACAGCATCACCAGGGCCAATTCCTTTTGCCATTAATGGAATGAGTAATGCATCAGTTCCAGATGAGCATGTCAAGCAATGCTTAACTCCTACATATGAACTTAAATCCTCTTCAAGCTCTGATACTTCAGGGCCCATAATATACTTACCGTGATCTAGTATATTAATGAGCCTTTTTTCAATATTTTTTCTTACTCTTTTTTGTTGGGCTGATAAGTCAATAAAATCCACGAACTATTTTCCTTGCTTATTTAACTTAATAAATTTAAGAATTCTTAGTTTAATTTCTTCTCTAGTTTATCTAAAAGTACTCAATTGGTTTAAATCAAAATTCCAGTTTCGAAAGGGATCATCAATGCTCCAGTGAATACGTTCAACATTCTCTGGAAATGAAGGACAAACACTATTGGCATTATCACAAACTGTTATTACAATATCTATACCTTTATTAAGATAATCATCAATATGATTAGAGGTATGTTTAGAAATATCAATCCCTATTTCATTCATAATTGCAATGCTAATTGGATGAACTTGGCTTGGATGTGAACCTGCACTAAATACTTCAAAGTTTGAGCTTGAAAGTTCATTAAGCAATCCATGAGCGATTTGGGATCGACAAGCATTGCCTGTACATATAAACAAAACTTTTTTCTTTATAGACATGATATAATTTAGAATAACAAATTATTGAATGGAATTCCTGTTTTGTGTTCTTTTGATAAGCTAAATTTTCACTATGAGTATTAATGAGAAAAAGCCTTTATTTGTTGATCCACTTGAAGTATCTACAGGATTATCGATTGATGATTTAAATAAATATCTGCCAGCAATACAAAAAGTCGCTGATCTAGAAATGACAGCTGATAAAATGATAGATGGTGTTTTTTTAGGATTAGCTTTAAGTGGTTTAGAACAAGTTCCAAACAATACTATAGACCTTATTATTGCAACCCCTCCTGAATCTCCCAAACACAATCCACAAGATAGAGGTGGAATAATGACTCTTAAAGAATATTTTGAATGGAATGAAAGTTGGTTAAAAGAAAGCTTTAGGGTACTAAAACCAACTGGAGCTATATATCTAAATTGTGGTTGGGCCTTATCAGGAATGTACCATTCAATTCTAAATAAATTATTCCAAATTCAAACAAGAATTACTTGGCGAGATTCTTCTTTAAATGAAAAATCAAATCAAAAAACATGGTTAAATCAGGCAAGTGACATTTGGTTTGCAACTAAAACAAATGAATTTATGTTTAATCAGGAAATTGCTACAAATAAACTTAAAGATTTAAAAACTAATGAATTAACTGAAAATAGTAAAACTAATTTATGGAGCGATATAATTGATGTTAAAATTGGTAAAACTGTAAAAATTCAAGGCGATAAACCCGAGCAACTAATTGAACGTATTTTAAATGCTTCTAGTTTTAAATTAAATTGGGTCTTAGACCCTTTTACACGAAGTGGTGGTATTGGTGTTATATCAAAAAAAATGGGAAGGCGATTTATTGGATTTGAATCGGATAAAGATCAATTATTAATGGCTTTGAAAAGAATAGATAGAGAGAAATAAATGAGTTTATTCAAAAAGATACAAGATGATATGTATACTGCAATGAAAGCAGGTGAAAAAGAAACTACAAATACTTTACGAACTACATTATCAAAATTAAAAGATAAGCAAATTGATAAAAGAGATGAGCTTTCAGAAGAAGAAATAATCAAAATTATTCAAACACTTGTAAAGCAAAGAAAAGAATCTATTGAGCTTTTTACTAAAGGTGGTCGTGATGAACTAGCAGAAACAGAAAAAAATGAAATAAATTTATTAACAAATTATCTACCTCAAATGATACCTGATGAAGAAATCAAGAATATTGTTGAAAATGTAATTAATGAAATCTCAGCTACTTCATTGTCAGATATGGGAAAAATAATGCCTGAAGTTATGAAACGTGGAAGGGGATTAATTGATGGTAAAACTGCACAAAAGCTTGTTCAAGAATTATTGGGATAGACCTTACAGGAAATGATTCAATTTCTTGATGCATTAGCAATTTTTTTTATTATAACTACTGGTGTTGTTGGGTTTAGGCGAGGATTGCTTGAAGAGCTTGGACGTCTTATAGGGCTTATTTTTGCAACTATTCTTTCTCTTAATTTTTATATAAATTTAGGATTGTATCTAATTAAGTGGATTAAAGTAGATGCAACCATTCTTTTTATTCTTACGTTTATTTTAATATTTAGTATTATTCTAATTTTAACAAGAATGATTACTAAATTGATTCATTACTTATTTTTATCAAAAAGTACTAATTGGGCAAATAGATTATTAGGAGTTCTTTTTGGAATGTCTAAAGGAATATTATTTGTTATGATTTTTTTTTGGATCTTTGAAATAATTCCAAACTCTACAATTAAGAAAATAGTTAATCAAAAATCTATGATTGCAAATCATTTAGTTGAATTAAGAAAAACCATTATATTAACTTTTAATTTTAGTGATCCTGTTGAAAAAGGAGAAAAAACAATATTAGATTATTTAAAAAAAATGGAAAATGCTAGTGGCTAAAATTCCTCAGGAAATAATAGATAGAATTAGGGATAATGCTGATATAGTAGAAGTTGTTTCTCGCCATGTAGATTTAACAAAAAGAGGTCGTAATTTTTTTGGATTATGCCCTTTTCATAATGAAAAAACTCCTTCTTTTAGTGTGGCACCAGAGAAAGGTATTTATCATTGCTTTGGCTGTGGTAAAGGCGGTAGTGCCCTTAACTTTATTATGGAAATTGAAAAAATTAGTTTTGTTGAAGCAGTAACTCAATTAGGTAAACAGCTTGGGATTGAAATTGAATTTTCTGGAAGTGATGATTCAAATGAATTTTTTGGTAAACTTTATGAAATTCATCAATTAGCAACTGAGCTTTTTCATAAAACTTTGTTTTCAGATCAAGGACAAAAAGCAAAAAAATATCTATTAAATAGAGGATTAAATGAAGATTCACTTAAGTTATTTAAAGTAGGATTTGTTCCGGAGGAATCCTCTTATTTATTTAATTCTATTAAATCAAAAAACTACGATAAAGAAATCATTGAAAAATCAGGGCTTTTTGGATTTTCAAGATCTAAAACTTATGATAGGTTTCGCTCTAGAATAATGTTCCCCATATCAAATACCGCTGGAAAAGTAATTGCATTTGGTGGAAGAATATTTGATAAAGAAGATCCAGCAAAATATATGAATTCACCGGAAACGCCACTCTATAAAAAAAGTGAAATATTTTATGGTTTTGATATAACTCGAGATGCAATCAGAAAAAAAGAGTCAGCAATACTTGTAGAAGGATATACTGACTTAATTCAACTATACCAGGCTGGAGTTAAAAATGTTGTTGCTGTCTCAGGAACTGCATTTACAAATAAACATGTTAACCAAATAAGACGCTTTACATCTAAAGTCTATCTTTGTTATGATGGTGATTTAGCTGGAATAAATGCTGCTAAAAAAGCAGGATATTCCCTTTTAAAAGGAGGTATTGATTCAAAAGTGATAGTTATACCTGATGGATTAGATCCTGATGATTGGATTAATAGAGACGGGAAAGATAATTTTGAGTCTAACGGTGTTAATAAATCACTTGAGCTTTTAAAATTTCACCTTAAATCATCTAACTATACAAAAAAATCTCCTTCAAGTAGAAGCATAATAATGGATGAAATTTTAAGAGAAGTATCCCAGGTTCAAGACCCTTTAATAAGACAAGATTTTATTAAAAAACTCGCTTTAGTTGACAGAATCGAAGAGAATGAAGTACTGCAAAAACTAACAATTCAAATGAAAAAAAGAAATTACGAAAATTTTGAAGATGAAGATAAAACCAGAGATACTTCGTATAGTAGTACTCATGAAAAAGCAGAGTTAGGAATAATTAAGGTATTAGTTAGTAATGATAAAGATGCACAAAAGCTTGTTAAAGAGAATTTGAAAATTAGTCAGATTAAAAATCCTAGGTTAAATAAATTGGTCCAGGTTTTATTAAAAACAAAAGAAGCTAAGCCTGTAGAAATTATTTCTTCATTTAGTTCATCAGAAGAGCGTGAAGTTATTGCAAAAATACTTATGGAGGAAGATAAGACTAGCTCTATTATTCAAATGGCTGAAGATTGTTTAAAGACACTAAAAAAAGTTTCCATAAAAGAAAAAATTAAGCAAATGCGAATAAAAATTAGGGAGATGGAATCTAAGAGCCAAGATACTTCAGATTTAATGAAAGAAATTGTTGAGATACAAAAGGAGCTTCATGCATAATTTTATAATTATATTGTTTTCCTCTTTGATTTTTGCCCAGGAAATCGACTGGAATGAGAAGCCAAATCCCATCACAGCCATACATATCTTTTGTGATACAGATGGTATCCCAATTTTTTTAAATGGTATGCAGGTTGGTGCATCACCAATTAAAGAGCCTGTTCAAGTAGCTCCCGGTTGGCATCAAGTGAGTTATTTCCCACCAAAAATGCTTTTAAACACTCAATCTATATCACAAAATAAAAAAATGAAAGATATGATTCAACTTGCTCGTCAAGATATTTTAGTTGAAGAAGGTAAAACTGTACGAGTTGTATTAAGCTATAGATCTATTGAAGCTGAGGCTCTAGCATATGAAAAAAAACTTTCCAGTAGTCGATGGATAGGATTAATAATGGTTTTTACCTCCTTAGGACTCTTATCTTGGGGGGTTATGTAAATGAAATTAATCTTTTTCATAATATTTTTTCCCTCGATTAAACTATTTGCTCAAGCAGACTCTATTGTTAAATTTTTTTCTACAGATTTGATGCGTGCTAATATTCTTAAAGGCAAACCAAAAGATAAAGTAAAAGAGAACACTGCACAATTTAGAGCTGTATATTATACATCAGGTGAATTAAAATATATTGAATTTATTCCAGCGAGCTGGGATAAAGGGAACAGGAAAAGGTTCAAGCCATCAGATAAACTTAAGCTTTACTATCAAAAATGGAATCCAAAAACTCAAGAATTGCTTAATGGAATAACAAAGAAAGAAGCTATTGGGAAACAGCATTATATAGCAACATTAGATGAAAAAGGTCTAGTTAACAATGTGGATTATTTTAACAAAAATGGTAATATTTTATGGACTTTTATTATGCATTGGGATAAGAATGGTGAATCTTCACAATATGATATTAAATTTTATTATAAACGGAACTTATCTCTATTGAATAAGGAATTATTTGCGCCAGACTTAAGTTTGGTCAAGCCAGGATGGATTGCTAGATATAAATTTAATAATGCTGGCATAACGAAATCTGTTCATGTTTTTGATGAATTTGAGAATTTATATTACTTTTATAAATTTAAATCCAATAAAAAAAGGCTTTACTCTAGTTACTTTCGCTCAGATTCTTCATTAGTAGGAAGCCACTCAGTTCATTTTGATAAAAATAAAAAACCTACTCGAATTACTTACTTCAACCAAAATAAAATTATAAAGAATTCTATTACTTATGAATACCCAAGAAAATCAGAGATCATAATATCTAAGCTAAATAGCAAAGGACAAATCATTGAGCGCCGAATACTAAAAGAAGATAAGGTAAATTGAGAGTTTTAGTAACTGGAGGAGCTGGATATATAGGTTCTCATGTAGTTTTAGAACTTTGTGAAAAAGGATATGAAGTTGTAGTCTTGGATGACCTTTCTTCTGGTAATAAAGATGCGGTAGATAGGCGAGCAAATTTTATTAATGGATCAACATTAAATAATTCTGATATTGAGCTGGGTATAAAAAATGCAGGTGCTGTAATCCATTTAGCTGCCTTTAAATCTGCAGGTGAATCAATGATCGAGACCATTAAATATTCACAAAATAATTTAATAGGTTCAATTAATTTGCTGAATGCTGTCGTAAAACATAAAATAAAAAAATTTGTTTTTTCTTCAACAGCTGCAGTGTATGGATCCCCAGAATATCTGCCAATTGATGAAGGTCATCGATTAGCTCCATTAAATTACTATGGGTTTACCAAGCTTGAAATTGAAAGACTTTTACAATGGTATAGTGAACTTAAAGGGTTAAGGTTTGCAGCTTTAAGATATTTTAATGCAGCCGGTTTCGATTTAAATAATCGTTTAAATTTTTTAGAAAAAACACCCAAAAACCTTATTCCAATTATAATGGAAGTTGCATCTGGATTAAGATCTAATATGTTCGTTTACGGGAATGACTATAATACTCCTGATGGGACCTGCCTTCGTGACTATATACATGTTTCAGATTTAGCTAAAGCACACGTCAAGGCACTTAACTTTTTACAAAAGAATAGCAATCTTAAAGTAAACCTTTCTACTGGTGATAGCCATTCAGTTATAGATGTTATCAAAATGACAAATATAATATCTGGGAAAGAAATCAATTATAAAATAGTTGGAAGGAGAACTGGAGATCCAGCTGAATTATATGCAAGTTCAGATTTAGCTTATGATACACTTAGTTGGGAACCAAAATGCTCAGACTTAAAAACCCTTATAGAGTCAACGTGGAATGTTTATAATAAATGAAGGATAGACCTTTTGTTGGTTTAGCTGGAAATATTGGTGTAGGGAAAACAACCTTTACAGAAAAAATGGCAGCGGCATTTAATTGGACACCCATTTATGAATCTGTTTCAGACAATCCTTATTTGAACGACTTTTATGCTGATATGAAGCGCTGGAGCTTTAACCTTCAAATATATTTTCTTCAGAAAAGATTTCAAGCTCAGAGAGATATTTTATATTCAAAAAGAGGAGTGATACAAGATAGAACCATATATGAAGACTCCAAAATATTTGCTAAAAATCTTAATGAAATGGGTCAATTAAAAGATAGAGATTATCAAACATATAATGATTTGTTTGATATTATGACAAGCTATCTAAAAAAGCCTGACCTAATTATATATTTAAAGGCTTCTACTGATACATTATTAACACGTATTCACTCAAGAGGGCGTGAATACGAAAATAAAATTAATCCTGAATATATTCATAAATTAAATATTACATATGATAATTGGATAAAAAATATAAAAGATATTAAAGTTATGATGATTGAAACTGATCATTTTAATATTTTTACCGATACTAAAAAATTTGATTTGATTTTAGAAGATGTTCAAAAATTGATAGAATCATCTTAGATTCGCCAGCATTTTGGGCCCATAGCTCAATGGTTAGAGCACCGCACTCATAATGCGTAGGTTCCAGGTTCGAATCCCGGTGGGCCCACACTATGGAGAGTATACGTTTTATTGTTAAAAAGCCTCCTATTACGGAGGTTTTTTTGTTTACATAGATTTGAAAAGAATATCGTATAAACTGTATAAAATTTATATAAATGCAATTAAGCGTTTAATTTATTCTACCGATTTACATTCAATACCTTGGGAATTAATCTTATCATCATAAACCATGATAATTGTATTTATTTCTTTAATCAATGTTAAATTCTACCATGTGCGGCAGAAAAACACTTTCAAGAGATATTGAGTCAATTATAGAAGAAATGAATATTGAAGAATGGCAAGATTCAGATCTATACCAACCTCGCTACAATATTGCTCCATCCCAATATTCTCCAGTAATTATTGATAAAGTAGTCCGCCATGCAAAGTTAATGCGATGGGGTCTTATACCAAACTGGTCAACTGATCTTTCAATTGGTTCTAAACTAATAAATGCTCGAAGCGAAACAATTTTACAGAAACCTTCATTTCAGAATTTGGTTCCATCAAGAAGATGTATAGTAATCACAGATGGATATTTTGAATGGAAGAGAACGTCTGGTAAATCAATACCGTATTATATTTATCATCCAGAGAAGAATATTCTTCCAATGGCAGGTTTATGGGATATTTGGAAAAAACCTAACGGGGAAAATATATTTAGCTATACTGTAATAACAACTAAGCCAAATCCATCAATTGAAGAAATACATCATCGTATGCCCGTTATACTAGATGCTAAATCCCTTGACCCTTGGCTAAAGGTTCGTAATACAACTATTGCTGATGCGATTAAAGTTCTTAAACCCTATGATAAAGATTTGATTTCTTATGAAGTTTCAAGGATGGTTAATTCACCAAATAATAATCGACCTGAATGTATTTTACCTGTTAATAGCTCTAATAATCTTTCTTTATTTTAAAATATTGTTAAATTTTTATTAATGTTCGTTTTTTACTTGAACTTAATAGGCTAATAAAGTGAATTTCTAACATCATATTTAAGGTAAATAAATTTGTTGATTAAAAAAAAATATCAGAAAGTCTTACTTTAAATTTTCTAAATAATTACTATTTATGAAAATCCTCGAACAAATCAATTCAAATCAAACACAATCAAGGAGAGCGACATGAGAAAATTCTCACAAGTTCTATTCATTGCCTTTCTACCTATCTTCTTGTTTGCACAAAACACTGTTTCTGGAACAGTTACAGATGCTTCAACTGGTGAAGCTCTAGCCGGTGCAAATGTGGTAGTAACAGGCACAAGTATGGGTGCTGCAGCAACAGCAGATGGTTCTTATTCTATATCAAATGTTCCTGCTGGCTCTTATACTATTACTGCTTCTGTAATTGGCTATGCTGATGGGAGTCAAAGTGTAAATGTTAGTGGTGATGCTACTGTTAACTTTTCACTTAGCGTTTCAGCTTTAGAATTATCAGCTGTAGAAATTTTAGCTTCTCGAGCAAGCGATAACACTCCAGTTGCTTATACAAATATTACAAAAGCAGAAGTTGAAGCAAGATTAGGCTCACAAGATATTCCAATGATATTAAATACTACCCCTAGTGTTTATGCAACACAACAAGGTGGTGGTGCTGGTGATGCTCGAATAAATGTTCGAGGATTCAATCAAAGAAACATTGCTGTAATGATCAATGGTGTCCCTCAAAATGATATGGAAAATGGTTGGGTCTACTGGTCTAACTGGGATGGTGTCGGAGATGCTACTTCTTCTATTCAAATGCAACGTGGTCTTTCTGCCGTAAACTTAGCTACCCCTTC
>MDTG01026493.1_pt1 | contig 62268 bp, 48 predicted proteins | sample 811421 | NCBI WGS metagenome assembly MDTG01 (sample SAMN05326645, study PRJNA326480) | marine metagenome | isolation source: seawater | place: Pacific Ocean: South East | collected 2011
CGAGGAAGCCGGACGGCAGGCCGAAGCCCTGCTCCACCGCTTCAAGCACTTCCTTGTCGTCGACCTCGCCGTCCAGCACCTTCTGCACGTCGATATTGGTGTTGCCGCCGGTCGCCCGGTTGATCGCCTCGTTGGCGACGCCGGTCAGCGTCTCCTGCGGGTTGCGCGCCTCCTGCAGCGACTTGAACAACCCGCCGCCGAGATTTTCCAGCTGCTTCAGCGCCGCCTGCGGGTTTTCCAGGATGCCCTTGATGTCCGGATAGATCTGCGGCCGGTCCCAGGACCCGCGCACGATCACCGGCACGCCGAGGCCTTCCAGCTCGCGCGCCTCGCCCTTGTCGCGCGGCACCGGCGGCGCCCCGCCGAGATCGGCGACCACCCGCGGCTCCAGCCGCCAGTCGAGCGTCTTCTGCGGCATGTCGACCGTGCCCGCGCCGGTGAGACGCACCAGCGGACCGACCATCTCCAGATCGTCCGACCGCGCGATCCCGTTTTCCACCGCAAAGCTTGCCGCAAGCACGGAGAAATCCGTCTGCTGCGCCGGGTTTTCCGACCAGCCGAGGAGCGTGTCGACGGTGAGGCCGCGCACCATCTTCGGAATGTTGAGGCCGAGGATCGCGCCATTGGAGAAATCGAACCGGGCCTGGCCGGCGAGCGCGGAGACGAGGTCCGCTTCGCTTGCGCCTTGCGCGGCAAGATCCATCGAGGCGGCGACCCGCCCCTGGATCCAGTCGAAATCCGCAAGCGCCGTGAGAAAAGGCCGCGCGCTCACATTCTCAAGCGCGCCCGTGACCCGCACCTGCGGCACGGATCCCGAGCCGTCGAGCACCAGCGTGGCGCGTCCCGCGCCCTCGTAGAGCTGCATTTCGGCGAGTTCGGCGGTGAGGCGTCCGCCCGCAAGCTCGACCTGCAGCCGGCTGCGGCCGATCTCGACGCCGCTTGCCGAGATCGTCTCGGCGCTGAGGTCGAGATTTGCGTCGAGCGCCTTCAGCCCGGCAAGATCGAGCGTCTCGCGCGACCAGCCGCCATCGCCGCCGCCATTGCCGCCGCCGGGCACCCGCTCGCCGCCAGACGCCCCGCCGGACGCGCCGGATGCGCCGCCGCCGAGATAGGGGTCGAGCCCCAGGCGGCTCAGCGCCAGCGTCGCGCTGACGCGCGGGCGAACGCCGCCGAAGGAGACCTCGCCGCGTCCGCGCCCCTCGATGTCGTCGAGCCGCAATGCGGCGTCGCTGAACCGCACCAGTCCGGGTGCGGCCTCCAGATCGCCGGAGAAGGAAAACGCCCGCAGGCCGCCGCCTTCGGGCAACGGCGTGCCGAGCCATGCGGCCAGGGCGCGCAGGTCGCCGGTTTCCAGGAAGACGCCGCCATCCAGCGCGCCGGAGGGCGACAGCGCCCCCTCGAAGCCGGTGCTGAGCCGCGACCCTGCGATTTCCACCTTCACAGGTGCGGGGAGACCGGTCATCAGCAGCGACGGCGTCGCCCCGCCGCCGACGCGAAACGTCTCGCCGCGCCAGGCAAAGCCGCCCGACAGCGCCACCGGACCGTCGAGGCCGGCGAAATCGAGTGCGAGCGCCAGATCGTCGATGCGCCGGGCCTCCGGATCGTCGCCGATGGGCGCCGGCACCGGCAGGTCTTCGATGCCGCCGCCGGTCAGCGTCAGCCGCCCGGAAATGTCGAGCGCGCCGATCAGCGTCGCCATGTCCGTGCCGCCCGTGGCAAGGGCGATCTCGCCGCCAAGCGTGCCGCGGGCACGCTCCTCGCGTCCGGCGAGGATCAGCACCTGCGACAGGCCGAGATCGGACAGGATGAGATCCGCGGAAATCTGCGGCGCCGGTCCGTCGAGCCGGATCGTGCCCTGCCCGCGCATTTCGCCGCCGGCAAGCTGCAGGGTGAGCGTGGCGATGTCGACGCTTTGGGCGGAGACCGAAAGATCGGACGCCAGATTGTAGGGTCCGGGATCGCGCGCCAGCGGCATCTGCAGGCCGGCGAAAAGATCGGTGAGCCCCTCTCCGCGGGCCCCGATCCGCAGGGAGCTTGTCGCCGCGGGCGCGAGGTCGCCTTCGACGGTGAGCTGCGCACCGGCGGCGGAGATCGTCAGGTCGACGCCGCTGCTGCCGCCGTTGCCGAGCGCCAGCGACGAGGACAGCGCGCCCGCCAGCTCCACCGTGAGGTCGCGGTAGCCGACGGAGCCGTCGATTTCGAGTGGCCCGGCAAGCGAGGGCAGGCCAAGGGTCAGGTTGACGGCCTCGACCGTGTGGCGCAATCCGCTGCGCCGGTCGTCATAGATGATCTGGCCGTCGATGATGGTCAGCCGGTCGATGCCGATGCGGGCCAGAAACGGCTCGCCCGACGATGCCGCAGGCGCAGCGGCCGGCGCCGGTGCGGCGGCAACCGGCGCGGCATCGCCGTTGGTCTCGGAGATCGCCTGGGTCGCGGAGGTCCAGCGGTCGACGGGAAATGCGCGGCGCGGCGACCAGCTGGTGGAGCCGTCGGGGCCGATCTCGGCCAGGATCACCGGCTGATCGAGATTGACATGGGTGAGACGGATGTCGCCGCCGAACAGGCCGCCCCAGGCGAGGCCGAAATCGATTTCGGCCGCCCGCGCGAACTCGACGCCGTCGGCGCCGGCCGCGCCGGCGATGCCGACGTCCTCCGCCGTCATGCGGAAGCCGGGCAGCAGCGACAGGCTCACCGGCCCGTCGAGCCTGAGCCGCCAGCCGGTGCTCGCCTCGATGCGCGAGATCAGCTCGGCACGAATGGCCTCCTTCGGCAGCAGCAGCGGCACGATCAGGACCACGAGGGCGAGAAGGAAAAAGAGGCTGGACAGCCCGACGATGACCCGTTTCACACCGGTCTCCCCAGAAAATGCGAATCAGCCGCAGTGTACGTCAAAGCGTGGCCGCAGCATGACCGATGCGCACGGCATGTCACGGCGGTCTTGAAAGCGTCGTCCCGGGCCGCCGCCGGACGCGGCGCTGTCGAGCGGAACGGCGCGATGGACAATCGCGCGACAATTTCCGATGCTGCACGGCAACAGACGGCGCGGACCGCAGGAACAGTGTGGCCCGCGCGCGCGTACCGGCGCAAGGAGGGCGCATGTTTCAGGCCTTGAAGAGCTTTTTGAAGAATGCCGTCACCGGCGAGGACGACAAGCTGAAATTTGCCGAGGACGACCACCGTCTGGCGGCGGCGGCACTTCTGGTGCACATCATCTCCGTCGATGGCGTGGTCGACGATGCCGAACGCGCCGCGCTCAGCGACGTCCTCAAGCATCACTACCAGCTGACGCCGGAAATGACCGCCGACCTGATCAAGGCGGCGACGCGACGCGACAACGAGGCGGTCGACCTCTACGGCTTCACCTCCGTCCTGAAGCGCAGTCTGGACATCGACGAGCGGCTGAAGATCCTGGAGATGATGTGGCAGCTCGTCTATGCCGACGGCATCGTTCATGAGTTCGAGGACAACACGATCTGGCGGGTGGCCGAGCTGCTCGGCATCTCCTCCCGCGACAGACTGGCGCTGCGCCGCAAGGTCGCCGGCGACACCGACCAGGACAGCGGAGACGAGCTTTCGTGACCGCGATCCGCAGCGCTTTCGCCGCGTCAAGGGTCGACGCGGTGGTGCGACGCACTATAGACTTTGGCCATGATCATTGATCCCAAAGAGATGCAGGGCCGTCCCAAGGTCCTGATCGTTCTTCATCAGGAAACCTCGACGCCGGGCCGGGTCGGCCAGGAGCTGATCAAGCGCGGCTTCGCGCTCGACATCCGCCGCCCCCGCTTCGGCGACCTTCTGCCCGAGACGCTGGACGACCACGAGGGCGCCGTGATCTTCGGCGGCCCGATGAGCGCCAATGACACCGATGCGTTCATCCACCGCGAGACCGACTGGATCGACGTTCCGCTGAAGGAGAAGAAGCCCTTCCTCGGCATCTGTCTGGGCGCGCAGATGATGGCGCGCCATCTCGGCGCCCGCGTCACCAGCCATCACGACGGGCTGGTGGAGATCGGCTATTACGACCTGCATCCGACCGAAACCGGCAAGGAGCTGCTGCCCTGGCCGACCAAGGTCTACCAGTGGCACCGCGAAGGCTTCGAGCTGCCGGCCGGCGCGGAGCTTCTGGCGCGCGGCGACGCCTATCCCAACCAGGCCATGCGCTATGGCCCGGCCGCCTACGGCATCCAGTTCCACCCGGAGCTGACCTACCACATGATGGTGCGCTGGACGACGCGCGCGGCCCCGCGCATGGAGCTTCCCGGCGCCCGCTCCCGGCGCGACCATTTCGCCGGGCGCTTCGTCTTCGATCCCGCCGTCAAGGCCTGGCTTGACGCCTTCCTCGATCACTGGATCGGCCACGCCAACGACCGCACCGCCCTCGCCGACGCCGCGCAGTAACCGCATCCGCCTGCCCGCCGCATCCGTCTTGCCTCTTCGCAAACACGCGATTTCGGTCTAAGGGAAACGCCTTGCGGGACCGCGCACCGGCGCAACCGCCACGATCGATCAGCCAAGACGGAGCGCGACATGTGCGGCATCGCCGGCCTCTTCAAACCGGATGGCGCAAGCGAGGCCGACGAGGGCGTGGCGACAGCCATGCGCGATGCGCTGACGCATCGCGGCCCCGATGCTGCCGGCCTGTGGCGCGACCCCGCTGCCGGCATCGTCCTCGCCCACCGGCGGCTTTCGATCATCGACGTGAGCGCGGCCGGCGCGCAGCCGATGCAATCCCCCTGCGGGCGCTACACGCTCTCCTATAACGGCGAGATCTACAATTACCTGGAGATGCGCGAGGAGCTGGAAGAGCTCGGCGCCGCGCCCGTCTGGCAGGGCCATTCAGACACCGAAGTGCTGCTCGCCGGCATCGCCCGCTGGGGGCTTGCGGCAACGCTCACACGCGCCAACGGCATGTTCGCGCTGGCGCTCTGGGACCGCGAGACCAAAAGCCTGACGCTTGCCCGCGACCGTTTCGGCGAAAAGCCGCTGCATGTGGCAAGCCTTGACGGCGAGATCGCCTTTGCCTCGGAGCTGAAGGCGCTGATGCGCCATCCGCGCTGGCAGGGGCGGGTCGACCGCCAGGCCATCGCCCAGTGCCTGCGCCACGGCTACATCCCGGCCCCGCGCACCGCCTATGAGGGCGTCGTCAAGCTGGCGCCGGGCAGCTGCGTGACCGTCTCGGCAGGCGCGATGACGCCGGACAGCTGGCGGGTCGACCGCTACTGGGACAGTTTCGCCGAAGCGCGCAGCGCCCGCGCGGCACGCTTCGCCGGCACCGGCACGGAGGCGGTCGAACATCTCGACAACCTGCTGCGCGCCTCCGTGGCGCGCCAGATGATTTCCGACGTGCCGCTCGGCGCCTTCCTGTCGGGCGGGATCGATTCCTCCACCATCGCCGCGATGATGCAGTCGCTGAGCGCGACGCCGGTGGAAACCTTCACCCTCGGCTTTCACGACAAGGCGACCAACGAGGCGGAGTTCGCGAAATCCGTCGCGACCCATCTCGGCACCAGCCACAACGAGATCTATCTCTCCGGCGACGAGGCCCGCGATCTGGTCGAGACAATGCCGGAGATCTACGACGAGCCCTTTGCCGACCCCTCGCAACTGCCGACCTATCTGATCTCCCGCTTCGCGCGCACCAAGGTCACCGTGAGCCTGTCGGGCGACGCGGCCGACGAGCTTTTCGCCGGCTACGGCCGCTATCACTCTATCGCCCGCAACTGGAGCGGGTCGGCGGGCGCACGGATCGGACGCGCGCTGCAGCGCGGCTATGCGGCGGCGCAGATCGCCGGCCTCGTTGCCCCGGCCGAACGGCTCGGGCTGGCGCGGATCGGTTCGCGCAGCCCGGCAAGCCTCAGGCTGCGGCTTGAGGAAAAGCGCGCCCGCTTCGCCACCTCCTCCGCGGTCGAGGCCTATGAGCGCAAGTTCACGCTGCTCGACACGGCCCATCGTCTCGTACCCGGAACGCAGCGCGAGACCCATCCCGACCTGGAGCGGGTCGCAGCCGAGACGGGCTGGAGCGCTTTGGAACAGGCGAGTTTCCTCGATCTGGTCCACTATCTGCCCGACGATATTCTGGTGAAGGTCGACCGGGCGGCGATGGCGCACAGCCTGGAGACGCGCATTCCCTTCCTCGATCCCGCGGTGGTGCGCTTCGCGCTGTCGCTGCCAGACGAGATCCGCACGCTGGGCGGAACGCGCAAGGGCCTTCTCAAGGCGGTGCTCGACCGCTATGTGCCGGCAAGCCTGTGGGACCGGCCGAAGCGCGGCTTCGGCATTCCCGGCGCCGCCTGGCTGAAGGGACCGCTGAAGCCGCTGGCCGAAGAGATGTTTTCAGCCGAAACGCTCGCCCGCGTCGACGTGCTCGATCCGGCGCTGGTTCGGCTGTTCTGGGACGATTTCCGTGCCGGCGACAAGCGCCGCGCCAACATCGTCTGGGCGATGTTCGTCGTTCAACTGCATCTCACCCGCCACGCGGGCCGCTGAGCCAACGGGCCCGGCAACCGGCGCGGCGGGCGAGAAAACGCTCTACTTCGCGTGACCGCTCATGCCGCCGGAAATCTCTTCCGTCTGCTCGGCGCTGAGTTCATCGGGCAGGACCAGATTGAGCACGATGGCAAGCCCCGCTGCCGGCAGCAGGCCGGTGGTGAGCAGGATCTTGAGCGTCGATGGCAGGTGCTGAAGCGCTTCCGGCACCAGCTGCAGTCCGAGCCCGACCGACAGCGACACGGCAAAGATCACCATGTTGCGGCGGTTCCAGGCGACATCGGCCAGCATCGACACGCCGGCGGCCGCGACCATCCCGAACATGACGATGACGCCGCCGCCCAGCACCTCGATCGGCACCGTCGAGATGATCGCCCCGACCTTGGGCACCAGGCCGCAGACGATCAGGAAGAGCGCGCCGAAGGTGACCACATGCCGGCTCATCACCCCGGTCATGGCGATCAGGCCGACGTTCTGGCTGAAGGAGGTGTTCGGCAGGCCGCCGAACAGACCGGCGACCGCAGTTCCCAGACCGTCGGCATAGGTCGCGCCGGCGATTTCCCGGTCGCTTGCCTCGCGGCCGGCGCCGCCCTTGGCAATGCCGGAGATGTCGCCCACCGTCTCGATCGCCGAGACGATGCCCATCAGGCCGAAGCCGATCACCGCCGCCCAGTCGAAGGCGAAGCCGAAGTGGAAGGGATCGGGCACCATGAACCAGGCCGCGCGGCCGACATTGGCGAAGCTCACCATGCCGAGCGCGAAGGCCAGCGCATAACCGGCGACAAGGCCGATCAGCACGGCGGCGACCGACCACATGCCGCGGGTGAAGAACTTCAGGCCAAGCGTCACCACGACCACGACCAGCGCCACGAACCAGTTCTGCGCGCTGCCGAATTCGGGCTTGCCCATCGCGGGAACGCCACCGGCGGCATACTGGATGCCGACCTTGACGAGCGCCAGGCCGATCATCAGCACGACAAGGCCGGTCACCAGCGGCGGCAGGGCGAAGCGGATGCGGCGAATGACGGTGCCGAGCGTTGCGTGGAACAGGCCGCCGATGATCACGCCGCCCATCAGCGCGGCCATGGCGTCGACGCCCTTGCCGGCGACGAGCGGGATCATGATCGGCAGGAAGGCGAAACTCGTGCCCTGCACCACCGGCAGGCGCGCGCCCACAGGACCCATGCCGATGGTCTGGAACAGAGTGGCGATGCCGGCGAAAAGCAGCGACATCTGGATCATGTAAATCAAATCGAAGACGCCGGGCGTCCCGAAGCCGAAGCCGGCGGCGCCGGCGACGATGATCGCCGGCGTGATGTTGCTGACGAACATGGCCAGCACATGCTGGATGCCGAGCGGCAAGGCCGTTGCCAGCGGCGGCGTATAGTCCGGATCCCGCAATTGTTCCGGCGTCCCGATCGAATGGTCGGCAGCCATAGGTCTGTCTCCTTCTGGAAGGCGCGCGATGGCGCTTTGGGTGTGTCCGGCGCCGGTCTTGTTGCGTCCGCGTTCCCTGACGGACGACCGGTCTTTTCCGGATAAAAAAAGCCCGGCGCTGTCGCGCCGGGCCTCGTGTTGCCAGCCTCAGGCGAGGCGGCCGAAGAGCCGAATGCGGCTGATGCCGCCGTCGGGATAGATGTTGAGCCTGACGTGGGTCACCGGCTTGGGCGCCCGCACCTCGCCCGGCGCGATGTCGTGGATCGCATCGGCGGTCAGTTTGGTTCGGCCGATGACCTCGTCCCAGAACATCGACGACGTCACCACCGCATCGTTGAGATCGGCCGCGAAATCGCCGAGATCGGCGGCCTGCAGCGAGAAGCTCTCCGGGAAATTGCCCTTGTAGAAGGCGGTATCGATGCTGGCGCGCTCGATCAGCCCGCGCGCGCCGAGCGCAATGATGATCCAGTCGTTGCCGGGTTCGCGGCGCCGACGGGTCTCCCAGCCGTCGCCCATGTTGACGCCGCGCCCCGGCGACAACAGCCGGTGGTAGGCGCCGTAGTGCGCATCGGAAAACGCCAGCACCCGCGCGCCGTTGAGCGCGGAGGCCAGATCGACCTCGCCGGAGCCGACCGCCGCGCGGTCGATCTGCGGCCGGCCGAAGACGCGAAAGCGCGCGACGCCGCCGTCGGGATGAATGTGCAGGCGCACATGGGTCCACACCTGGTCGCTGTCGCAGGCGAAATAGTGATGCGCGCTCGGCCCCAGCGCCGCCATGCCGACAAGCTCGGTCCAGACGGTGGCCTCGTCCGGGTCGCCATCGACCGCGCAGGCCTCGATGCGGGCCGCCGGCGGGTAGTTGCCGGTGAAATGGGCGGTGTCGACGTCGAAGCCGGTGATGCGGCCGCGCGCGGCAAGCCGCACCACGGCGCTGTCGTGACCGGGACCGCGGCGGCGGCGCGATTCCCAACCGTCCATCCATTTGCCGTTGTCGTCGTATTTGTCGGGGTAGAAGACCGCCTCGTCGTCGGCGAGCATGCGCTCGACGCTGGCGAAAAAGTCGTCGGTGACCGACAGCGCCTTGGCGCCGAGACCGGCGGAGGCGAGATTGATATCGCTTCTGGCGAACTCCGGACGGGTGTCCGGCGTGGCGAGTGTCATGGGTCTGGGTCCTTCAAGCACGCGCCGGCGCTGCGCCGGCGGGAAAACACACCGGACGGGTCAGTCCGGCAGGATGTCGGCCAGGCGAAGCCCGGCAATGCGTTCGACCTGGGCGCAGGCGGTGGCGAATTCCGTGTCGCGGTCGTTGTCGACGCGGGCCTCGAAATTCTCCAGGATTTCCTGCTTGTTGCGGCCCTTCACCGCCAGGATGAAGGGAAAGCCGAAGCGCGCCGTATAGGCGTCGTTGAGCGCGGTGAAGCGCGCGCGCTCCGCGTCGGTCAGCGCATCGAGGCCGGCGGAGGCCTGCTCGCCGGTCGATTCCGCCGTCAGCCGTTTGGCGGCGGCAAGCTTGCCGGCAAGGTCGGGATGGGCGCGCAGCACCGCAAGCCGCTCGTCTTCGCGAGCCTCGCGGAACACACGCACCATCGCTGCATGCAGGCCGGAGGCGGTGTTTTCCGCCGGTCCAAGCCCCGCGTCATAGGCACGCTCGGCGATCCAGGGCGAATGTTCGAAAATGCTGCCGAAGCGCGCGACGAATTGCTCGCGGCTCATCGAGGCGGGCGAAAGACCGCCGTTATGTTGCGCAGTGTCACCCGGCATGGACCTCTCCCTCGGCTTGGTCGAGAAGGTTTATTGGTAAACCAGAACAATCGATACGATTGTCAAAAATTTCTTGAAAGAGATGCATCGGCGAGGCGCGAAGCGCGCCGACGGCCTTGCGGGGACAAGCGGGTCGGGGTGAGCCCCGTCAGCGGAGCCGTCGGACGTGCAGCTTGCGTCGCCAACGCGATCAATATCGACAATTCCGCATGCAAATTTTGCAAGAGTTGATCGGGATTGATCGAGAGTTGCCGAAATTGCACGCCCGCAAGCCGCACCGCCGCCAATCCGCGCCCGGCACCTTATCCCCGCGCCGCCTCCCCGGCCTCGCGCGCCAGCAGCGCATCGAGCGCGCGCTGGCAGCCGGCGGTGACGAAATCGATGAAGAGCCGGATTTTTGGATCCTGAAACCGCTTGTGCGGGTAAAGGCAGGCGAGCTGCACCGGCGGCGGCGGGGTCGCCGCGCAGACCGGGACCAGCGCGCCGCTGCGCAGGTGGTCGATCACCTCGAACAGCGGCTTGTTGACGATGCCGCAGCCGTCCAGCGCCCAGTCGGTCAGCACGTCGCCATCGTCGGATTCAAACGGCCCGGCGACCTCGTAGCGCAGCGGCCCTTCCGGCCCGGTGAGCGTCCACTGGAACTCGTTGGCGCCGGGAAAGCGCAAAAGCAGACAGCTGTGCCGGCCGTCGACCAGATCGCGACCGCTTTGCGGCACGCCGTGTTCGGCCAGATAGGAGGGCGCCGCGCACAGCACCCGCTCGCACTCGAAGACCGGCCGCATGCGCAGGGCGGAATCCTGCGGCGTGCCGAGCACGAAGGCGATGTCGAGCCCCTCGCCCATGACGTCCAGCTTGCGGTCGGAAAGGCGCAGCCGCACGTCGACCGCCGGATAGGCCGCCTTGAACTCCGGGATCAGCGGCGCGATCAGCCGCCGGCCGATGCCAAGCGGCGCGGCCACGAAGATCGAGCCGCGCGGATTGCGCGCGACATCGGCGACGGCGGCTTCCGCCTCCTCGATGGTGTCCAGGATCTTGACCGCGCCCTTGTAGAAGATGGCGCCATGTTCCGTCGGCTGCAGCTTGCGCGTGGTGCGGTTGAACAGCCGGACGCCGAGGTGCTTCTCCAGCTCGCCGATCCGGCTGGAGACCACCGCCGGCGACACCCGGCGGTCGCGCGCGGCCGCCGACATGCTGCCGAGCTCGACAACGCGCACGAACACCTTGAGATTGTTCACATAGGACATGACCAGCCGGATACCATCTTCAAGATTTTTTTGATAGTGCTGGGTGCGTCATCGGACTTTTTTGCAAATCGCCGATCTGTCAGTCTGCGAGGCTGACGGAGGCACGCACCGTCCCGCCCCTGTCCGCTCCATGGCGGACCCGCAGAAACGGAGACCCTCGATGGAAATGGCGATTGCCTGGGACTGGCTGTCCTTTGCGCTGAGATGGCTGCATGTGATCACGGCCATCGCCTGGATCGGCTCGTCCTTCTATTTCATCGCGCTGGACCTCGGCCTGCGCAAGGCGCCGGACCTGCCGAAGGGCGCCCACGGCGAGGAATGGCAGGTGCACGGCGGCGGCTTCTACCATATCCGCAAGTATCTGGTGGCGCCGGCGGAAATGCCGGAGCACCTGACCTGGTTCAAATGGGAGAGCTACGCGACCTGGCTCTCCGGCTTCGCGCTGATGGCGGTGGTCTATTACGCCGGCGCCGACCTCTATCTGATCGACGCCAACGTCCTGGAGATGTCGCAGCCGGTGGCGATCGCCGTTTCCATCGCCTCGATCGCCTTCGGCTGGATCGTCTACGACCTGCTGTGCAAGTCGCCCGCCGGAAAGAGCACCACGGGGCTGATGCTGCTCCTCTATGTGGTGCTGGTCGCCATGGCCTGGGGCTACACGCAGCTCTTCACCGGCCGCGCCGCCTTCCTGCATCTCGGCGTCTTCACCGCCACGATCATGTCCGCCAATGTGTTCATGATCATCATTCCCAACCAGAAGAAGGTGGTCGCCGCCCTGCTGAAAGGCGAGACGCCGGATCCCGCCCTCGGCGCGCAGGCCAAGCAGCGATCGCTGCACAACAACTACCTGACCCTGCCGGTCATCTTCCTGATGCTGTCGAACCACTACCCGCTGGCCTTCGCCACCCCCTATAACTGGGTGATCGCCTCGCTGGTGTTCCTGATGGGCGTCACCATCCGCCATTTCTTCAACACCATGCACGCCGGCAAGGGAAAGCCCTGGTGGACCTGGGGCGCGACGGCGGCCCTCTTCGTCGCGGTCGTCTGGCTCTCCACCCTGCCGCCCCCGGGAATGGGCGGCGACAGCGACACCGCGGCGAGCGTCACGGCACCAGCCACGCCGATGACCCCGGCGATGGCGCGCCTGATCGAGGCGCCGGGCTTCGCCGACGTGCGCGACACGGTGCTCGGGCGCTGCTCCATGTGCCACGCCGCCGAGCCCGCCTGGGACGGCATTGTCGTCGCGCCGAAGGGCGTTCACCTGGAAACCGACGCTGAGATCGCCGTCCACGCCCGCCAGATCTACCTGCAGGCCGCGCGCTCCCATGCCATGCCGCCCGCCAATCTCACCTATATGGAACAGGACGAGCGCGCCCTGCTCGCCGCCTGGTACGAGAACGCGACCCGCTAGCCGCCCGGCCGCAAACCTCGTCTCTTCTCGCCTGGTCTCGCGGTGCCGCCCGCTGCCAACGCCCCCGAAACCCGCCATCCCGCCGCCGCCGTGCGCTCCCGCGCCGGCGGTTTTTCTTTGCGCCAGCGTCATCTGCCCCGCTCCGCGCCCCCTGCATGAAGAGACGGCAGCTGCCCGAATAGCGTGCAGCGGCTGACGCAAGGTGGATTGTTTCATGGAAACGTATTAACAAGACCATCCAGCCTTTGCAGGCACGCCGCGTGCCAGCCGGATGCGATCCCGCGACCGACCATGACAGAAAAGTCGCGCTTATCCGGCAGGCCCGATCTTTGCGGGCCGCCGCGCGAACGATGACAAGGAGACGACAGACCGATGCCGACCCTCACGGAAGCGGAAGAAATCTCGGATATTGCTTTTGGCTACATGGGCTCGAAGGCTTTGTTTGCTGCCCTTCACTTCGGCATCTTCACGCAACTGGCCGAAGCCCCGGCAACGGTCGATGCGCTGGCGAAGAAGGTCGACCTTCCGGGCGAGCGCTGCCGCACGCTGCTGACGGCGCTTGCCGCGCTCGGCCTGGTCGAGAGGGTCGATGGCACCTACCGCAATTCGCCGGCGGCCGAACGCTTTCTGGTCAAGGGCGCGAAATACGATTTCGGCGACTACCTGCGCCTCCAGGTCGGCCAGCAGATGTATCCGCTGATGGACCAGATCGAGCCGGCGCTCTCCGGCGACCTGCCGGAGGATGCCACCGCCTCCTATGCCGAGTGGTTTTCCGATCCCAAGGAAGCCCGGCTCTATTCGGAAAGCCAGCACGCCGGCTCGCTCGGCCCCGCGCTTGGCCTTGCCCGTCGGGTCGACCTCGCCAACGCCCGCACGCTGCTCGATGTCGGCGGCGGCACCGGCGCCTTCGCGATCACCCTGTGCCAGACCTTTCCCGATCTTTCGGCAACCATCGTCGAGTTCCCCAATGTGGCAAAACTCGGCCGCAGCTTCGTTGACAAGGCCGGCCTGTCGGATCGCATCGCCTACCGGGAGGGCAATGCGCTGGAAACCGAATGGCCGCGCGAGCAGGATGCGATCCTCATGTCCTATCTGCTCTCCGGCGTACCGGACCACGCCCATGAGGACCTGTTCCGCCGCGCCTTCGACCATCTGGCGCCGGGCGGCCAGCTGATGGTGCACGACTTCGTCGTCGACAGCGACCGCGCCGGACCGAAGAACACCGCGCTCTGGCAGCTGCAGCACACCGCATTCACGCCGGAGGCGCGCTCCATCGCCGACGACTGGCTGGAGAAACAGCTGGTCAAGGCAGGCTTCGAGAACGTCGGCGTCGAGCCGCTGATCCCGGGCATGACCAAGCTGGCGCTCGGCACCCGTCCGGCGTGATTTGAAACCGGCCTGAAACCGGTCAGGTGCCGCGCTGGTCGAGCAGCCAGTCGCGCACCTGCTCGGCGGAGGGCGGAAGCACCCGGTCGCGCGGCCACACCAGCTGGAACGGCGTCGCGGTTTCCAGCACGTGATCGTGAACCGCGACAAGAAGCCCGTCGCCGATCAGCCGGTCGGTGAGATGCTCCCAGCCGAGCGCGACGCCCTGCCCGCCCATCACCGCCTGCAGGACCAGGACGTAATCGTTGATCAGCAACCCGCTTGCGCGCGCCGGACGCGGCAACCCGACGCTTGCAAACCAGTCGCCCCAGTCGGTGCAGGGCCGATAGGGCTCCTCCAGATGAATGAGCCGCTGGCGGGCCAGCGCCTCGGCGGATTCCGGCAGGCCATGCGCCGCCACATGGGCGGGACTTGCGACCGGCTGGATCCGTTCGGGTGCCAGCACCTCCGCGTCATAGGCGAAAAAGCCGCCGACGACGCCGGAGCGCACGCCAAGCGGAATGTCTTCGGCCACGATGTCGAGATCCCGCTCGGACGTCTGGATGCGCAGGTCGATCTCCGGCAGGTCCTCGCGAAACCGCGCCAGCCGCGGCAGCATCCAGAAGCTGGCGAAGGCGGTGGAGGCCGACAGCGTGACATGCTGCTCGGTGCCCAGCGCGCGCAGCTCTTCCGCCGACTTGCGGATCGTGCCGAGCCCGAGCGCGACATCCGCATGAAACCGCGCGCCGGCTTCCGTCAGCACGACCCGCCGGTGCCGCCGGTGAAACAGGCGCACGCCAAGCGTTTCCTCCAGTCCTTTCACCGCAAGGCTGACCGCCGCCTGGCTCATGCCAAGCTCCTCGCCGGCTCGGGTGAAACTGCCGTGACGGCCCGCCGCCTCGAAGGCGATCAGCGCGCTGGCGGAGGGAAGCAGATGACGCAGACTTTCCATAAGCGAAGCTTATCTCACGCATGAGATTTTTCCAGCATTACGCGACGTTTCGCAACAGCTAGGCTTTTGATCGCAAACAGGCGGCGACGGCGGGGTTTCACCCGTCCCGCTACCTGGGACCGGGAGGAGAGCGCAATGGCTGTTGCAGGACTGGCTCCAACATCGCGAGGCACAAACGAAGCCGCCGACGCAGGCACACCCCGGCGCGGCGCGCGCGACCGCCGCCGCGACCGGCGCGCGGCCGCGAAACTGTCGGGCCCCGCCTATGTCACCCGTGCCATACCGCCGTATGAGATCCTCGACGAGGAGCGCCTGCTGCGCATCGAGGCGGCGGCCGACCGGATCCTGGCAGAGGTCGGCATCGAGTTTCGCGGCGACGACGAGGCGCTGCGCCTGTTTCGCCAAGCCGGCGCCGGCGGTGAGGGCATCACCTGCACCTTCGAGCCCGGCATGCTGCGCGAGATCCTGAAGACCGCCCCGGCCGAATTCACCCAGCACGCCCGCAATCCGGCCCGCTCGGTGAAGATCGGCGGTCCGCATATGGCCTTCGCGCCCGCCTATGGCTCGCCCTTCGTCATGGATCTCGACCGCGGCCGGCGCTACGGCACGCTGGAGGACTTCGAGAACTTCGTGAAACTCGCCTATATGGCGCCCTGGCTGCACCATTCGGGCGGCACCGTCTGCGAGCCGACCGATGTGCCGGTCAACAAGCGGCATCTCGACATGGTGTTTTCGCACCTGAAATATTCCGACAAGGCCTTTCTCGGCTCGATCACCGCGCCGGAGCGCGCCGAAGACAACATCGAGATGGCCCGGATCGTCTTTGGCGCGGAGCGCGTCGAGCGCGACTGCGTGATCATGGGCAACGTCAACGTCAATTCGCCGCTCGTCTGGGACGGGACGATGACGGGCGCGATCCGCGCCTATGCCGCCGCCAACCAGGGCTCGGTGATCGTGCCCTTCATCCTCGGCGGCGCGATGGGACCGGTGACCACCGCCGGCGCCATCGCCCAGGCGCTCGCCGAAACCATGGTCGGCTGCGCGCTTACCCAGCTGGTGCGCCCCGGCGCGCCAGTGATCTTCGGCAACTTCCTCTCCTCCATGGCGCTGCGCTCCGGCTCGCCCACCTTCGGCACGCCGGAGCCGGCCGCCGGCTCGCTCGTGGTCGGCCAGTTGGCGCGACGCCTCAATCTGCCGCTGCGCTGCGCCGGATCCTTCACCACCTCCAAGCTGCCCGACGCCCAGGCCATGCAGGAAAGCGCCATGTCGATGCTCTCGGCGGTGCAAAGCGGCGCGAATTTCCTGCTGCATTCGGCCGGCTTCCTCGATGGCCTGCTGTCGATGAGCTACGAGAAATTCGTGCTCGACGTCGACCAGTGCGGCGCGCTGCACAGCTATCTCGCCGGCGTTGCCGTCGACGACAACGCGCTGGCGCTCGATGCTTTCGCCGAGGTCGGTCCCGGCAACCATTTCTTCGGCTGTGCCCATACGATGGCAAATTACGAGACCTGTTTCTGGGACAGCGAGCTGGCCGACAACGACCCGTTCGAGACCTGGGAAGATGCCGGCGGCAAGGACGCTGCGACCCGTGCCAACGCCCGCTGGAAGGCGATGCTGGCCGACTATCAGGCCCCGCCGCTCGACATCGCCGTGGAAGCGGAACTCACGGATTTCATTGCGCGCCGCAAGGCCGCGATGGAGGATGCGTGGTACTGACCAGACACCGGGCGAACACGATGACCTCGACGGATCCCCTGCTGCAGCCCTACCGGCTCAAGCATCTGGAGCTGCGCAACCGGCTGATGTCGACCGCGCATGAGCCGGCCTATTCCGAGGACGGCCTGCCCAGGGAGCGCTACCGGCTCTACCACGCGGAACGGGCAAAGGGCGGTATCGCGCTGACCATGACGGCGGGCTCGGCGGTGGTCTCGCCGGACAGTCCGGCGGCCTTCGGCAATCTCCATGCCTACCGGGACGAGATCGTCCCCTGGCTGAAGGAGCTCGTCGACGACTGCCACACCCATGGCGCGGCGGTGATGATCCAGCTCACCCATCTCGGCCGGCGCACCGGCTGGAACAAGGCCGACTGGCTGCCGGTGCTCGCCCCCTCGCCGGTGCGCGAGCCGGCGCATCGCGCCTTTCCCAAGGAGGCCGAGGACTGGGATCTGGCGCGCATTCTCGCCGATTATGCCGATGCGGCGGAGCGCATGCAGGCGGCCGGTCTCGACGGCATCGAGCTTGAGGCCTACGGCCATCTGCTCGACGGCTTCTGGTCGCCCGCCACCAACCACCGCGACGACCACCACAACGGCTCGCTCGACAACCGGCTGCGGTTCACCCGCGCCGTGCTCGCGGCAATCCGCGACCGCGTCGGCGCCGATTTCATCGTCGGCATCCGCATGACCGCCGACGAAGCCTTCGACAAGGGACTGACCCGGGCCGAAGGCGTCGAGATCGCCCGGCGCCTCGTCGCCGACGGCAAGATCGACTTTCTCAACCTCATTCGCGGCCACATCGACACCGATGCCGGCCTCGCCGAGGTGATCCCGATCCAGGGCATGCGCTCCGCGCCGCATCTCGATTTCGCCGGCGAGGTGCGGGCCGAAACGAAATTCCCCGTCTTTCACGCCGCCCGCATCGCCGATGTCGCCACCGCCCGCCACGCGATCGCGGACGGCAAGCTCGACATGGTCGGCATGACGCGCGCCCATATCGCCGATCCGCATATCGCGCTGAAGATCGCAAAGGGCCGCGAGCACGAGATCCGTCCCTGCGTCGGCGCCACCTATTGTCTCGACCGCATCTACGAGGGCCACGAAGCGCTGTGCGTCCACAACCCGGCGACGGGCCGCGAGGCGACCATGCCGCATGTAATCGCCAAGAGCGGCGCGGCGCCCCGACGCGTCGTCATCATCGGCGCCGGACCGGCGGGCCTGGAAGCGGCCCGCGTTGCCGGAGAACGCGGCCATGACGTGACGGTGCTGGAGGCCGCCCCCCACGCCGGCGGGCAGGTGCGGCTTGCCGCGCAAAGCCCGCGCCGGCGCGAGCTGATCGGCATTATCGACTGGCGGCTGGCGGCCTGCGATGCCGCCGGCGTGCGCTTTCGCTTCAACACCTGGGCGGAAGCCGCCGACGTGCTGACGCTCGCTCCCGATGTCGTCATCGTCGCCACGGGCGGTCTGCCCGACACCGGCGCGCTCGACGTCGGCGCGGAGCTTGCCGTGTCCTCCTGGGACATCGTCTCGGGCGACGTCAAGCCAGGCGCCCGCGTGCTCGTCTTCGACGACAACGGCGGCCATCCGGGCATGCAGGCCGCCGAAACCGCGACAAAGGCGGGGGCCGAGGTCGAGATCGTCACGCCGGAGCGATTCTTCGCGCCGGAAATGGGCGGGCTCAACCACGTGCCCTACGCCAGGCTCTTCCATGAGGCGGGCACCCGCATCACCATCAACACCCGGTTGACCGGGATCGCGCGCGACGGCAACGAGCTGGTCGCGACGCTCGGCTCCGACTATTCGCCGCAAACCCATCTCCGCCGGGTGGACCAGGTCGTGGTCGAACATGGCACCCTGCCGCTCGACGACCTCTATCTGGAGCTCAAGCCGGCCTCGCGAAACCTGGGCGCCATCGACTGGCCCAGGGTGATCGCGGCCAGGGGGGCCCTGCCCTTTCCCGACAGAAATCCGGACGGCGCCTTCCTGCTTGCGCGCATCGGCGACGCGGTCGCCTCGCGCAACATCCACGCCGCGATCTACGAGGCGCTCAGACTGACCAAGGACCTGTGACCCGCCGCAGTGCACAAGTGCAACACTCGCCGCAAATCGCCCGCGCGTTAGCGTATTTGCCCGAGAAACAGCGTATAACCGGACAAATCCTTTCAGTCTGCCGGAGCGGGCCAACCAAACATGCGCAATTTCAAGCTACTGACCGTTCTTGCCAGCGTCGCGACCCTGACGCTCGCAGCTCCTGCCGGCGCGCAGGACGGACTTGCCCCGCCGGACGATCTGCCGGTGCCGCAGAAACAATATGTGATCGACCTGGGCGTCGGCGCGCTCGCCAAGCCAAAATATGAAGGCGCCGACAAGCTCCTGGTCATGCCGATGCCGATCATCTCCGTCGGCCGGTTCTATCTGCCCGGCTTCGGCCAGGTCGCGGATGGCGAAACCAAGACGCGCGGCGTCTTCTTCTTCCCCTCGTTCAACTACGTCGGCGAGCGCAAGGCCTCCGACAGCGCCTCGCTGACCGGCACGCGCACCGTCGACTGGGCGCTGGAACTCGGCCTGGGGGCGGGCTTCCGCTATGACTGGTTCCGCGCCTTCGTCGAATTGCGCCAGGGCATCAACGGGCACTCCGGCCAGGTCGGCCAGGTCGGCGCGGACGTGATCTTCAATCCGATGGAGCGGCTGCAGCTCAGCATCGGCCCGCGCGCCGACTTTGCCTCCGGCGACTACATGAGCACCTATTTCGGCGTGACCGCGGCCGAGGCAGCAGCCTCGGGCGGCGCCCTGACGGCCTATAACGCCGGCGGCGGCTTCAAGTCGCTCGGCATTCTGGGCCGGGCGAGCTACGCCGTGTCGGACACGACCGCACTGCACCTGCAGGCCGGCTGGGACCGGTTCATCGGCGACGCCAAGAACAGCCCGATCGTGCGCGGCGGCAACCAGGACCAGTTCTCGATCGGCGCCGGCGTCACCTATCGCTTCGCCTTCGATCTCTTCGACTGACCGGCTGCACGACAGCCCGAAACGAAGAAAGCCGCCGCCGGGGTCCCGGTCGGCGGCTTTTTCATGGGGCAGACGCATCAGGCGGCAACGATGGCCGCGCCGCCGTCAGTTGCGCAGGTCGTCGCAGACCTCGATCGCCATTCCATCGGGAAGCTTGGTGCTGGCATCGCCGCAGGCGCCGATCATGCGCGCCCTGTCCAGACCCCGCGCGCCGGTGAGATCCGCGCCGACGAGCCGCGTGCGGCGAAACAGCGTTCCCTCAAGCTGCGCGCCGGTGAGATCCGCACCCGTAAGGTTCGCGCTGGAAAAATGGGCGCCCGTGAGATCGGCGTCGCGGAAGTTCGCCCCTTCCGCCTCGATCCGGTCAAAGTCGGCGTATTTCAGCCGGGCACCGGTAAAATCGGCCCCCGACAATTCCGCCCGCTCCAGATTGACGGCCTCCATCTTGGCACCGTGAAACGACGCGCCGTCCGCCCGCACCCGCACCAGCAGCGCGAAACGCAGATCCGCATCGGCAAGCGAGGCGCCGGTCAGGTCCGATTCGGCCATATCCGCATCGCGCAGGTCGGCGTTGTTGAACTGCGCGCCGGCGAGAATCGCCTTTTCCAGGTCGACACCGCGCATCGACGCGCCGGTCATATTGGCGCGCGACAGGTCGGCCCGCTCCACTTCCGCACGCCGAAGGTCAGCGCCGCTCAGATCCGCCTCGACCAGCGAGGCCTCCTTCAGGTCGGCCTCGCGCAGGATGGCCTTCGACAGGTTCGCGTTTTCAATCGCGATCCCGCGCATTTCCGCCAGCCGCAGATCGCAGCGCGGGCACTGTCCATTGTCCCTGAACCCGTCCAGCGCGGTTTGCGCGGAAGCCGCGTGTCCAAACGGCAGACCGGCACCGAGCAGAAGGACAAGGACGGCCGAAGCCGCAGGCGTGACTGGGAATGCGCGTCTCATGGGATCCTCTCGAAATGGTGTGCCTCCCTTAATTTGGGGGCAAACGCGGGTCATTGTAAGACCAAAGCCTCGCTGACACCTTACCCCGCTCCGGCAATCCTCAAGAGCGTGCCGGAACGGCTCTTACGGACAGCGCGGGCCCTTGCCCGGCACGCGGTCGGACGAACCGCCTGTCCTTTGGGTGTGACAAACAAGGAATGCGGATATACTGCGGGTCCGGCCCGCAAGCGGGCGGGCCCGATGACGTGGGAGGGCCTTCGCATGAATACCGCAAACGCTGTTCGGGCAGGCATCCTGCCAATCGCCGGCGCCTTGATGCTCGCCCTTGCGATGGCGCTGGCCGCGCCCGCAGCCAAAGCCGCCAGCGTCGTCGCCCGCATCGATCTGTCGGACCAGCGCATGAAGGTCTATGTCGACGGCCGTCACACCGCCACCTGGCCGGTCTCGACGGCGCGGCGCGGCTATCGCACGCCCGTCGGCACCTTCCGGCCCGGACGCATGCATGTGCGCTATTTCTCGCGCAAATACGACAATTCGCCGATGCCCTATTCGGTGTTCTTCCACGGCGGATACGCCATTCACGGCACCACGGCGATCAAGAGCCTCGGCCGTCCGGCATCGCACGGCTGCGTGCGCCTGCACCCCGAAAACGCGCGCCGGCTGTTCTCGCTGATCAAGCAGAACGGCAAACAGAATGCGCGAATCGTTATTACCCGGTAACCTTTACAGGCGGTCGGTGCCCGGCGCGCATTGACGCAAGGCCGCCATTGCATATTGTGCCGGGGAACGCGCAGCCGACGCTCAAGTGCTCGGCGCAAGTCATCGCGGTGTCGCGGACCGGCCCTGCCGGTCTCGTCGGGGCCTGTGGCTTGAGAAGCCGGCGGGACGAAGGAAGACAGCGGGGTCGCATTTGCCGCCTTCCCTCGTCCGCCAAGTGCTGACGACGCACTACCTGACTATCAGCGTGCCAATCATGCGGCAAAACCCTTGCCAAATGGTTGGCACGCTGTCGTTTCAAGATAGGGCGCTCGCGCCGACACACCCCACAACATGTTGAAGCCGTTAGGGTTTCGCTAACCTTTGCGCCGCGCAATTCGCAACGCGGCGGCCCGAAGGATTAAGCGGCCGTTAACGCTGCGTCGGCGCGCAACCGCGCGGCGCACAGAAACGCAAAAAATATTTCGTTGAGGCGAATCGCCCGCACGAATCGCTAACACGAATTGTCCGCTACAGGAACTCCGCCCGCAGGTCGATGCTCGAGCGATTGCCAATAGAGTCGAAGTTTTCCGCCTCCCAGGCTTTCGCGGCATTGCGGCCGATGTCGTGCAGGTGCTTCAGGAAACGCCATTCGGCGTTGACCTTGGACGAGGCCTGCAGCGGTTTCAGCCCTTCCGCCGAAATCCGGTGGATGTGGACCTTCTTGTAGTCCTTGCGGTCGAGCTTGCCGTCCTCGATCAGCCGGGTGACGAATTCGATCGCCCGCATCTCGCGCAAGAGCGTGGAGTTGAAGGTGATCTCGTTCAGCCGGTTGAGGATCTCGCGCGCGCTCTTCGGGGTCTCCACGCGCTCCACCGGATTGATCTGCACGAGCACCGTATCACTCGTGTCCGTGGCGCCGAACAGCGGAAACAGCGGCGGGTTGCCCATATAGCCGCCATCCCAATAGGGCACGCCGTCGATCTCCACCGCCTGGAAGAGATGCGGCAGGCAGGCCGAGGCCATCACCGCGTCGAGATCGACCTCCGCACCCGAAAACACCCGGATCTTGCCGGTGTGCACATTGGTGGCGGCGACGAAGAGCGCGATGCTGTCGCAGGCGCGCACCGCGTCGAAATCGACGGAGGCCTCGACGACATCGCGCAAGGGATTGATGTTGAGCGGATTGAACTCATAGGGCGAGGAAAACCGCGAGGCGAGATCGAAGGCGATGAAGCTCGGTGACATGTCGAGGCTCCACTGGCCCATGATCATGTCGATCGGCGTGCGCTTGATCGGGCTGAGCCAGGCCTGGTCGCTCACCGCTTTCCAGAAGCGATAAAGCGCCTCGCGTGCGCCGTCACGGCCGCCCTTGTGCAGGCCGTCGGCAAGCACCACCGCGTTCATGGCGCCGGCGGATGTGCCGCTAACGCCCTCGATGACGAAATTTTCGCTTTCGAGCAGCCAGTCGAGCACGCCCCAGGTGTAGGCGCCATGGGCGCCGCCGCCCTGGAGCGCCAGATTGATCGCCTTGGGTTGTGCGGTCATGGGGCGCCCTTGAGTGCGAGGATGGTTCGACGGCGACCGGAGATCCGCTCGCCCGCTACTGCGCCACCCAGCCGCCGTCCAGCTGCTGCAGCGATCCGGTGATGCAGGAGGCGGCGTCCGAGGTGAGATAGAGCGCCATGGCGGCCACCTGGTCGACGGTGACGAATTCCTTGGTCGGCTGCGCGGCAAGAAGCACGTCGCGCTTCACCTGTTCTTCCGTCAGCCCGCGCGCCTTCATCGTGTCGGGGATCTGCGCTTCGACCAGCGGCGTCCAGACATAGCCCGGACAGATCGCATTCACGGTGATGCCGGACTGCGCGACTTCCAGCGCGACCGTCTTGGTCAGCCCGGCGATGCCGTGTTTGGCCGCGACATAGGCGCTCTTGAACGGCGAGGCGACCAGCGCATGGGCCGACGCCGTGTTGATGATCCGGCCCCAGCCCTTTTCCTTCATGCCGGGCACGGCGGCACGGATCGTGTGGAAGGCGGAGGACAGATTGATCGCGATGATCGCGTCCCATTTCTCGACCGGGAACTCCTCGATCTTGGAGACATACTGGATGCCGGCATTGTTCACCAGAATGTCGATCGCGCCGAAGGTGTCTACCGCCTCCCCCATCATCGCGGCGATCTCGTCGGGCTTGGTCATGTCGGCGCCGGAATAGACGCATTTGACGCCGTGTTCCTTTTCGATGCCCGCCCGCTCTTTCTCGATGGCCTCCGCGTCGCCGAAGCCGTTGATCACGACATTGGCGCCGTTCTTGGCAAAGGTCTGCGCAATCGCGAGGCCGATCCCGGAGGTCGAACCGGTGACAAGTGCCGTCTTGGAGCTGAGCATGAAAATCCCCTTCGTCGCCATGGCCGCCCGAACCGTCACGCGGCGCGCCGGCGCTCATAGAACATGAGATCGCATTGCACTGCAACATGGGCCGCGACGCCCCACGCGACAAGACCTCCCGACGAGACCCGCCTCCTGCGTCAGCGGCTCAACTCTCCGGCGTCTCCGGAAGCTGCGGTCCGCCGCCGGACGGCATCTGGCGTTCGCGCAGGATGTAATAGCCGCCGGTGAGGATGCCGCTTGCCAGTATTACGGCAACCAGATTCAAGCCTTCCACGACAAAAAGCCCCAAAATCCCGCCTGGATAGCCCGTCACCGGAAAACCGAACAAAAAACTATAGAATCCCGTGAGGACCATTACGGGAAGGGTAGCCGCGACTCCTGCAAGAACCATTGGTGCACCCAGCGACCAGACGGTGTCGAATACCTTTCCAACAGGCAGATGCTCATCACATGCCACCGCCGAAAGAACGAGGCTTAAGCTCGCCGCCGGAGACAATACGAACAACCCGAAAATCAAAAGCAACACACCTTCCACAAATAACGCGAGGAAGGAGGCATTTCCAAAAACCGACTGTAGAAAAAAGCCAGGAATGATTAAGATAACGAAGCCGGAAATGATAAAAAAAACAAGCCATGAAATATACAAAACGAAAGTCCAACCAATGAACTTCAGCTCGCGCAATCCGAACCTCAAATGAATTACCCAAGGCTTCTCCCCAAGCATGAGACCGCGGATCCACGCAACGGCAATTGAAGGTATATATACAAATGGCGTTAAATTAAACAAAACAAGAAGAATAATTTCTTTTTCGCTCAACCAGAATGATTTATCAAACAAAAAACCCCAAGTATCTATTTCCCCAATTCCAAGGTAAAAATATAATAAATACTTTAACAGAAGCCATCCGGCACAAATTCGAAGAGCCATTCCGATATTGGAATACAGCGCAATGTAGGTGCCCGCCAATAGCCGACGCGTCGTTTGAAAGAGCATTCTTGCGAAGTCCTTGGATTGAAAACATCGTTCTGAGAAAACGAATTCAGCTCAATCCTCCGGCACTTGCGGTCCGCCGCCGGACGGCATCTGGCGTTCGCGCAGGATGTAATAGCCGCCGGTCAAGACGCTGACCTGCAGGGCCGTTGCCGAGATCTGCAGGGCGAGGGTGAGAATGAACACCGCGATGCCGGCGAAGACGCTCGCCCCGCCCGCACCGGCCGCGAGCAGGCCAATGACGAAGGTCCCCCCGCCGATCACAAGCGAAAGACCGACCGCAGCGAGGGACATCGGCAATCCCAGCCCCACGCTGTCGCTGACCGCCTCGCCAAAGCCGAGGGGTTCATCCAGCGCGACGGCGGGAAGAACGAGGCTGAACCGCAGCATGAAAGGGAGAACAAAAAAGACGATTGCCGCGAACATGAGCACAATCGACAAAGCGAACTGCGAGATAAACAGCCAGAGAACGGCCAGAACCGGGATCATTAGGATCATCACGATCAGCATAACCACGAGAAACTTCCCCGCGTAGCGCAGCTCGCGACCGCCGACGGTGAGATGCAGCCAGCCCGGCCGCTCCTCCATCAGCAGGCAACGGTGCCAGGCAACCGCGATGGAGGCATTGCCGAGGATATAGACACAGACGAACAGGAAAGCGGCTGCAAAACGAGTGAAACCGATGTTGCCGATTTCCGGAGGGAACACGATTTCTCCAAGAACCTGGAAGACCAGAAAGATCGCAAACCAGGCCCAGCAGATCTTCAGGAAGGTTTCGAAATTGGCGAAAAGCGCCTTGAATGCGCCGACAAAAAGCCGGCCGGTCGTCTTGAACAGCATGAATCCCCCGAAAACACCAGTAACCGTTACGGCAGCAAGCCGCGCGACGGTTGAAACAGGGTTGCACTATTCCAACCTGCGCGCGCAGAGGCAAGGCGGTTGACGGCAGGAACCGACGTCAGCCGTGACTTTTCCAAACGAACGCGTCAGCGCCGCCGCTTGTCCGAGAGACCGCGCACGGCATCCACGGCCCGCGCCGCCGTTTCGCGCGTCGCCTTGCGGCGGCGCACTTCAGCCTCGGCCAGTTCCGCCGTCTTGAGACCGACCTCCTCGGCATAGCGTTCGCGCGCAAGTGCATAGGCCGTCGTGTGCAGGCTTGCGAAGAGCCAGGTGACGATCACCATCGCTCCCATGGGAAACAGCGCGGAGCGCAATTGCGCGAGCGCGCCCATATCGCTGACCAGCGCGCCGAGCAGCATCAGCACCAGCGACCAGATCCAGACGCCGATGCCGGCAAGCAGCGTCACGGCAAGGGCTGCGACCGCCAGCGCCCAGCCGATGCCGCGGGTCAGCGCCCAGGATTCCTTCAGCGTCATGTCGTCGTCGAGGGCGGCCGCCGGCAGCACCAGCGAGAGGCGCTGCACCAGCATCAGCGCCACGAAGGGCGCGGCGACGAGCGCGAAGACCCCGATCGGCCCCAAAAGCGGCACCAGAACGCCGCCGAGCATGACGAGCGGCAGCAGGATCAGCACGCCAAGGAGACCGAGGATCACAAGCTTCCACGCAACCCGGAGATTGCGCGCGCCGAAGGCGAGGGGAAACTCGCGCGCGCCGAGAAGAATGCGCCGCAGATAGGCGACCCCGATGGAAAAGCCGGCAAGCAGATTGGCAATCACGGCCAGCAGCCGCAGGGCCGCCTCGCGCTCGGCGGTCTCGGTTCCCTCCACGATGGGCTCCATCATGTAGGAGCCGGTGGTGAAGCCTTCCGCCGGCATCAGCGCGGAGCTGATCGCCACGTTCAGCAGGACGAGAAGGAGCATGTAGCCCCAGCCGGACGCGAACAGCGTCGCAAGACGCTTGCGCGCCAGATCGAGCGTGCGGCTCAGAACCACCAGAAGCATGCCTGTCTCCCCGTTTCCTTTCAGATGCGGGTTTGCACGGTCCGGGTCAAGGCATGGCGCGCGCCCCTTGCGCACAAGGGTGGCGCGCCCTATTCAAACGGCGTTAGTCTGCACGCAAGGTCCGTGAGGATGTCGCGCGGGCGCAGCGGCCGACTTGGCCTCCCGGACGGATCGAACGCCATGACTGGATTGACCCCATGAAAAGCGACCTCCACAGCCACAGCGAACGCAGCGGACCGGCGCCGCGCCGGGTCTCGGTGCCCGTCAAGGTCGGCTCCGTCACGGTCGGTGGCGGCGCGCCGGTCGTCGTGCAGTCGATGACCAACACCGACACCGCCGACATCGACGCCACCGTCGCGCAGGTGTCCGCGCTCGCCACGGCCGGCTCGGAGATCGTGCGCGTCACCGTCGACCGCGACGAGGCCGCCGCCGCCGTGCCGCGCATCCGCGAGCGGCTCGACCGCATCGGCTGCCATGTGCCGCTCGTCGGCGACTTCCACTATATCGGTCACAAGCTGCTGGCCGATCACCCGGCCTGCGCCGAGACGCTCGCCAAATACCGCATCAACCCCGGCAACGTCGGCTTCAAGGACAAGCGTGACCGGCAGTTCTCCGACATCATCGAGATCGCGCTGAAACACGACAAGCCTGTGCGCATCGGCGTCAACTGGGGCTCGCTCGACCAGGAGCTTCTCACCCATCTGATGGACGAGAACGCAAAGCTTGCCGCCCCCGCCCCAGCCGACGCGGTGATGCGCGAGGCGATCATCCGCTCAGGGCTCCTCTCGGCGGAACGCGCCGAGGACCTCGGCATGGGCCGCGACAAGATCATTCTCTCCGCCAAGGTCAGCCAGGTTCAGGACCTGATCTCGGTCTATGCGGATCTGGCGGCACGCTGCGACTACGCGCTCCACCTCGGCCTCACCGAGGCGGGCATGGGCACCAAGGGCATCGTCGCCTCGGCGGCCTCCATGGGCATCCTGCTGCAGCAGGGCATCGGCGACACCATCCGCGTGTCGCTGACGCCGGAGCCGGGCGGCGACCGCACCCGCGAGGTGCAGGTGGCGCAGGAACTGCTCCAGGTGATGGGCTTCCGCTCCTTCGTGCCGGTCGTTGCGGCCTGCCCGGGCTGCGGGCGCACCACCTCGACGGTGTTCCAGGAACTGGCGCAGGACATCCAGGACAACCTGCGGGTCTCCATGCCGGTGTGGCGGGAGAAATACCCCGGCGTCGAGACCCTCAACGTCGCGGTGATGGGCTGCATCGTCAACGGACCGGGCGAGAGCAAATTCGCCGACATCGGCATCTCGCTGCCCGGCACCGGCGAGACGCCGGCAGCGCCCGTTTTCGTCGACGGCAAGAAGGTCGCCACCCTGCGCGGCGCCAACATCGCCGACGACTTCAAGAAGATGGTCGACGACTATATCGAGACCCGCTTCGGCGGCGACGCGCGGTCCGCCGCCCAATGAGCGCGCCCGCGCCGCCCCCCGCCCGGGCGGATATTCTCGTCGTCAATTCGCAGGTGGTGCGCGGCGCCGTGGGCGGGCGCATCGCAAGTTTCGCGCTGGAGCGCATCGGCCATCGCGTCTGGTTCCTGCCGACCGTGCTCCTGCCCTGGCACCCGGGTCAGGGACGCGGCGAGCGCCATGTCGCCGACGACGTCACCTTTGCCGCGCTGGTCGACGACCTGATCGGCGCGGATACGCTCTCCGGCATCGGCGCGGTGGTCTCCGGTTATCTCGGCAGTGCCGCCCAGGCCGGCAACATCGCCCGGCTGGTCACGGCCGTGCGCAAGGCCAATCCGCAGGCGCTCTACGTCTGCGATCCGGTGAGCGGCGACCGCGCCGGCCTCTATGTTGCCGAGGAAACCGCCGCCGCCATGCGCGATACGCTGCTGCCGCTGGCCGATATCGCGACCCCAAACCTCTTCGAACTGGAATGGATGTCCGGGCGCAGCGTGTCGACGGAAATGGACGCGATCTCGGCGGCCCGCTCCCTCGGCCCCGCCCGGGTGCTGGTCACATCCGCGCCGGCCATGCGACGCAACTCCGTCTCCAACCTCCTGGTCGACGAAAAGTCCGCCATCGCGGCGGAGCATGGCGCGATCGCCGATGCGCCGAACGGCACCGGCGACCTGATGGCCGCCCTGTTCACCGCCAACCTGCTGGCCGGGCACCCGGACGAAATCGCGCTCAAGCGCTCCGCCGCCTCGGTGTTCGAGCTGGTCGCCCGTTCGGTCAAACGCGGCGCCCGCGACCTGCTGGTCTCCTGGGAGCAGGCAGCCCTGGTGCAGCCGATGGCGCTTGTCTCGAGCCGGCGGGTGATGGACGCGCCGATCCGCGCATGAGTGACGACGCGGCCGCCCGGCGCGTTGCCGGCGTCGACGGCTGCAAGGCCGGATGGCTGGTCGTCACGCGCCCGCTTCAAGGCACGGCCGCGCCGACCGTCGCCGTCGTTCCGCAGTTCCGCGACATCCTCGCCGATGAAACCCTTGCCGTGATTGCGGTCGACATGCCGATCGGATTGCCGGACCGCGCCGGCATCGGCGGTCGGGGACCGGAGCGCTGCGTGCGCCCGCATCTCGGCCAGCGCCAGTCCTCGGTGTTTTCCGTGCCGTCTCGCGCGGCCGTGGCCTGCACCGACTACCGCGAGGCCTGCGCGGTGGCGCTTGCCACCTCGGACCCGCCGAAAAAGGTCTCCAAACAGGCGTTTTACCTGTTCCCCAAGATCCGGGAAATCGACGCGCTGATGACGCCGGACCTTGAGGCGCGCGTCTTCGAGGTCCACCCGGAACTTGCCTTCTGGCGGCTCAACGGCGAGGCGCCGATGAGCCTGCCGAAGAAGGTCAAGAACGCGGCCAGTCCCGCCGGCCTCGACCAGCGCGCGGCACTGCTGGCGGACTACGGATTTTCCGAAGCGTTTCTCGACGCCCGTCCGCCGCGCGGGGCGGCACGCGACGATCTGATCGACGCCTGCGTCAATGCGGTGATCGCGCAACGGATTGCAGATGGGGACGCGATGCCCTTTCCGCCCGCGTTCGAGCGCGACGCCAAGGGGCTGCGCATGGCGATCTGGGCCTGACGGCGGGCGAAGCGTTCCGACGCGAAGGCGGGCAACCACAAGAGCCATGCGTGCCGCAGCGCGCGAGAGAATGCGGGAACGACAGTGGTCCGGGGCGCGGCGCGGCCCCGCCGATCAGGGCTTTGCTGCGGGCAGCGGCGCATCCGGATCGGCCGTGCCGACGCTTGCGCTCTGCGCGTCATTGCCACTGGAGAAGATCCGGCTGAAGAAGCCGCCACTGCTCTTGGCCGGGGCCGGCTCGGGCGCGAAGGCGGTCTGGCTTGCGGCCTGATCCGGCTGGGCTGCGGGCGCGCTAGCGGTTGCGACACCGGCACCGGAGGAGACCGGGGCCGTCGGCTGGACATCCGCTGTCGGATCGACCGGCGCGGCGTTGGCGTCGCTGCCGCCGCCGAAGATCGCGGCAAGCTGTGCCTTGCGCTTTTCAGCGCGGAGTTCCGCTTCCGCGATCTGGCGGACCTTTTCCTCGTCGCGCTGCTGCATCTTGTTGACCGCAATCTCGACGCTGTCGGGAATGTCATAGGCCGGGCATTTCGCCGTCGCGCGGAAGGGAACGCCTTCCACCAGCGGCGTCGCGTCGAAGACATATTGCTTCTCGCAGACCTCGACCTTCGGCGGGACCTTGGTCACTTCGAAATGATCATGTCCGCGCTTCAGCATCTGCCAGAAGGCGTAATGCTCGTTGTCCCGGTGCTTGGCCATGTTTTCCGCCGTCATGCGGAAGGGGAAGGCCTGCACCTGGAAGGACCGCTGTCCGCCGGAAAAGCTTTCCCGCGCCAGCGCGTAGATGTCCTGCACCTGGGCGTCGGTCATCGCATAGCAGCCGCGCGACGAACAGGCGCCATGCACCATCAGGTGCGAACCGGTGCGGTTGTGCGCCCGGTCGTAGCGGTTCGGATAGCCGAGGTTGAACGCCAGATGGTAGCTGGAATTCGGGTTCATCAGCGCCGGGGTGATCTCGTAAAAGCCCTCCGGCGCCTGACGGTCGCCTTCCTTGAACTTCGGGCCGAGCTCTCCCGACCACTTGCAGATCTCGAAGGTTTCCAGCAGCGCGTAGCGACCGCCCTTGGTCTGCTTCCAGACCTCCAGCTCGGACTCCTGCTTGAAGATCCGCAACATGATCGGGCTCTTGAGATCCATGCCAAGGCGCGTGATCTCGCGCTTGACCTCGGCACTGACCGGGCGCTTGTGTTTGGGACCGTAGCCAAGCTCGTCCGCCTGGCAGGCAGCCAGGAACCCGGCAAGAGCCATCACCGCCAGCGTTTTCCACGGTGCGCTGCGAACCCGTGCGATGCCCTGCGCCATGCCGATTACCTGCCTCAGCTTTCGATGCCCGCAACCTTGCGGTCAATTCAATGAAAAAGGCTAGTCACAGAGCGTTTACCATCGGTTACTCCGTAAAAACCGGAGCGGACGGAAGCCCTTGAGCCTTGTGCTGACTCACAATTCTGGCGTTTTGGCGGCAAAGGCGCAGAGTTGCACCCGGCGTGGCGCCGGGGCTACAGGCTGCGGCCGATCGCCAGGAACTTCTTACGCCGCTGCGCGCGCAGCTCTGCTGCGTCCATGCCCTCGAAGCGGGCCAGCGCCGCGTCGATGGCCGTGCCCGCGCGGTCGACGACGATCTCGCCTGCGCGATGCGCGCCGCCGAGCGGCTCCTCGATGATCTCGTCGATCACCTTGAGCTGCATCAGGTCCTGCGCCGTGATCTTCATGTTGGTGGCCGCATCCTGCGCCCGGGCGCTGTCGTGCCACAGGATCGACGCACCGGCTTCCGGCGAGATCACGCTGTAGATCGCATGCTCGAGCATCGCCACGTGATTGGCCGTCGCAATGGCAATGGCGCCGCCGGAGCCGCCCTCGCCGATGACGAGCGCGATGTTGGGGACGCCAAGCGCGAGGCCCGCGTCCGTCGAGCGAGCGATGGCTTCCGCCTGCCCGCGCTCCTCGGCGCCGATGCCGGGATAGGCGCCGGCTGTGTCGACAAAGGAGACAAGCGGCAGGCCGAACCGTTCGGCCATATCCATGATGCGCACCGCCTTGCGGTAGCCCTCGGGGCGGGCCATGCCGAAATTGTGCTTCAGGCGCGATTGCGTGTCGGCGCCCTTTTCCTGACCGAGCACGGCGACGGACCGGCCGCGGAAGCGACCGATGCCGGCGATGATCGCGGCATCCTCGCCATAGCTTCGGTCGCCGGCCAGCGGCGTGAAGTCCTCGATCAGTCCGGTGATGTAATCCACCGCATGCGGACGGTCGGGATGGCGGGCGACCAGCGTCTTCTGCCAGGGCGTCAGCCGCGCATAGAGATCGCGAAGCGCCTGTTCCGCCTTCTTTTCAAGCCGTTCGATCTCGTCGGACACTTCGACCGTTTCGCCGCTGGCGGCAACGGCCCGCAACTCGTGAACCTTGCCCTGAAGGTCGGCGACGGGCTTTTCGAACTCAAGAAAACTGTGCATTGCAAGTGGGTCCAGACGCTGTGCGGGAAGGGCCAGTCCATCCCGCGCGGATTGCGGCGCGACACTGGCGAGACCGGCCCGCCCTGTCAAGACATGCCGGTTCGGGACATGACAGTCATATCCCGCCGCAGCGCCTGTCGGCCGCGCGTCAGATGGCCGTCAGCGGGCGACCGTCAGCGGGAGGCCTGGTCGCGACCGCTGGAAATATCCAGCTTGCGCGGCTCGACCACCAGCGTGCCGCTTTTCGTGCCCATGGCAATGCGATAGGGAACGAACACCCGGCCCGACCCGATCGGCGCCAGCCAGGCTTCCATCTTGCGGTTCTCGGCCATGTATTTCACCGAGGCGCGCGAGGGACGGTGGCCCGCGACCGGGATCCAGCGCGCGGAGCACACCACGACCTTGCCGTCGTAACCGCGTCCGGACACATCCTTCATGCCCTTGTAGCTCAGCTGGATGTCGAAGCGCGTCCAGCCGTCGAACACCGGAATCCGGCGCTTGCACACGGAGGCGTCCGGCGTGCCGCTGGCGCTCTTGACCGGCATGAGGATCGCGCTCAGCGGATCGACCACGTTGCGCTTGTGCTTGGAACGGACCTTGATGCGCTCGGGGTTGGGCTTGAACTGCGGCGTGACGCGCATGTCGCGCACCCGGCCCGAGCCCTGCGCCAGATCGACGAAGAAATCCCGGTCGGCGGCGCGCGACGCCATCTTGTAGCGCGAGGGAACGACGCCGCTGCCATTGACCCAGCCGGAGGCCTCCGCACCGCCCTTGCCGGTGGAGAACAGCGTGCCGATGCCGGCCGGCTCCATTCCCACCTTGGCGGAATAGGCGTTTTTCTGCAGCACGAGCGACAGCGATCCCCGGGCGATCTTGAAGCCGGAGACGGAGACGTCGTAAACGCCGCCGAGCCGAGTGGTATCGGCCTGGGCGGCAGACGCCAGCGCGGCGAGTGCGCCGCCGGCGACCACGGGGGCGACAAACCGCACGGAGCGGCGGAAGAGGCACATCATCCTGGACATCGGATCCTCACACGGCGCGCGGCCACATCGGCCGGAATTCGAAACGCTGCTGTCGCCGCAGCCGCGACCCGTTTCTCCCGTCATCGCACGATGCCATGACGGTAAGACGGACCCGGGCTACCGGCTCCGGACCGGACAAGTCCGGCCCCTCAATTCTCTGCGGACCGGCGCTTTCTGCAAATCGCACCGCGTCCTTCCGACCGATTGTGTGCCTCCACGGTAACCGCATGGTTAATGGACCGCAAATGTTTGCTGCAATCCGCCGGCGATCTTTCGCGCAGGCGTCGCGCGCCCGCCGGCACGGATGATGCCTTGACGGCGGCGCCGTTGCCCCTTATAGCAAGCCAACTTTTCATCCAATGCCGGCCGCTTGCGCCGGACCACAGGGGTCCGCGTACGCTTGGCATTCTCTCAGCCGGGGCCACAACCCCGTGAACGTAACCGCCCGCTCATGACGCGGGCAAGAAACAAAAGGTGTCCCATGGCCCGCCGTTGCGAATTGACCGGCAAGGACGTGATGACCGGCAACAACGTCAGCCACGCCAACAACAAGTCGCGCCGCCGGTTCCTCCCGAACCTGTGCAACGTGTCGCTCCTGTCGGATGCGCTTGGCGCAACCTACAAGCTGCGCGTCAGCGCCCATGCGCTGCGTTCGGTCGAGCACCGTGGCGGTCTCGATGCCTTCCTGCTGAAGGCAGCCGAAAGCGAGCTGTCGCCGAAGGCGCGCATCCTGCGCACCGAGATCAAGCGCCGCCTGGCGGAAGCTGCCGCAGCCGCGGCCTGATTGATCGGGCACCGGCCGCACCGCTGTCGCCACCGGCGCAACAGTGCAGCCCTCCGATCCGGGCGACCCGGCACCGCCGCCTCGTGCACCGCGCACAGGTCGCGAGACCCGGCCACGCTGATGGCACTCGCTGACGGCATATGACTTGAGCGAAGAGGCGCACTGCGCCTCTTTTTGCCGTTGTGGCGAGAGGCAGCACGTGCTGGATGCGCTGCCCGGTTTCCCGATGCCGCCAAATCCGCGAAGCGCGGCGAGCGTGGCGACCCTTGGAGTGTCGAACATGATGGATTTTCGCACTTTCACCGCAGCGCGCGCCCTGCAGGCGATCCTGGCGATGGCGCTGGTTGTCGTCGCCTCGAATATCCTCGTCCAGTATCCGGTTTCCGGAACGCTCGCCGGCATCAACCTCGCCGATCTGCTGACCTGGGGCGCCTTCACCTATCCGGCGGCCTTTCTCGTCACCGACCTGACCAACCGCCGCTTCGGCCCCGCCGCCGCGCGCAAGGTGGTCTTCGTCGGCTTCGCGCTCGCGGTCGCGCTCTCCATCTTCCTTGCGACGCCGCGCATCGCCATCGCATCCGGCTCGGCCTTCCTCTTCGCGCATCTGCTCGACATCGTGCTGTTCGACCGCATGCGCCGCATGGCCTGGTGGAAGGCGCCGATCCTGTCTTCGGCAACCGCCTCGGTCCTCGACACGGCCCTGTTCTTCGGCATCGCCTTCTCCGCTGCGGCGACGCCGCTGCTCGGCTATGGCGACGACTTCGCCACCGGCACCGCCCCGTTCCTCGGCGTCTTCGGCCTCGAAGTCCCGCGCTGGCTGTCCTGGGCCGCCGGCGACCTGACGGTCAAGCTCCTTGTCGCAGCCGCCCTGCTGCTGCCCTACCGGCTGCTGCTTTCCTATTTCGGCGCCTCGCCACGGGTCGGTCGCGCCTGAGACACGACCCCAGCCCCATCTCTTCAAGAAAAAGCCCCGCGCGATCACCTCGCGCGGGGCTTTTTTCATCTGAACCGGCCTGCGAACCGGCAGTGCCTACATGTCCGGGACGGCCAAACCGCGCCGGCGGCACGCCGCGACCACCGTATTGGCGAGCAGGCAGGCAATCGTCATCGGCCCGACACCGCCCGGCACCGGCGTGATCGCGCTCGCAACCTCAACGGCCTCGGCAAAGGCGACATCGCCGACAAGGCGCGTCTTGTCCGGCCCCTTGTCGGGCGCAGGCACCCGGTTGATGCCGACATCGATCACGGTCGCGCCCGGCTTGATCCAGCTGCCGCGCACCATCTCCGGACGGCCGACGGCGGCCACCAGAATATCCGCGCGCCGGCACACCGCCTCGATGTCGCGCGTGCGCGAATGGGCCATCGTCACGGTGCAGTTTTCATTCTGCAGCAGCAGCGACACCGGCTTGCCGACCAGGATCGAACGGCCGAGCACCACCGCGTCGAGGCCGCTCAGGTCGCCGCCGCGCGCCTCGCGCGCCAGAAGGACGCAGCCCTGCGGCGTGCAGGGCACCAGCCCCGGCGCGCCCAGCACCAGCCGGCCAGCATTTTGCGGGTGCAACCCGTCGACGTCCTTTTCCGGGTCGATGGCCAGCACAACCGCATCCGTGTCGAGATGGGTGGGCAGCGGCATCTGCACGAGAATTCCGTCGACTTGCGGATCGGCGTTGAGGCTCGCCACCAGCGCCATCAGCTCGTCCTGCGAGGTGTTCGCCGGCAGCCGGTGCTCGATGGAGCGCATGCCGCATTCCTCGGTCTGGCGCACCTTGTTGGCGACATAGACCCGGCTTGCCGGATCGTCGCCGACGAGCACGACCGCAAGACCCGGCGTGATCCCGGGCGCGGCCTTGAGCCCGGTCACCGCCTGGGCGACCGACGCGCGCAACCGCGCGGCGCGTGCCTTGCCATCGATAAGCGAAGCGGACATGAAACCTCCGTGGAATTGAAGCCCGGTCCGGCCCACTCTAGCCGGCCCCCTCGCAAAGGGCGCAAAGCCTTGCGGCAAGGTCTTGCGCGTCTGCGTCAAGTTCAAGCGTTTTGATCCGCGCCGTCGCGCCCGACACGAGCCGGATATCGCGCTTTGCAATCCCGAGCAGCCGCGCCATCAGCGCGACCACCGCCGTGTTGGCCGCACCCTTGTCCGGCACCGCCCGCACCCGCAGCCGGAGCACGACACGCCCGTCGTCCAGCGTCGCGAGACCGTCGAGGCACTCGCGCGCGGCTTTCGGCGTGACCCGCACGCGCAGCCTGAGGCCGCCGTTCGCCGTCCGCTCCCAGGGCACCGGCGAGAGCGCCGTCACACCCGGATCAGAAAACGTTGGGATAGAGGTAGTAGACGATGATGCGCTGGAGCAGGAAGATGCCGAGCAGAAGCACGATCGGCGAGATGTCGAGGCCGCCCATGCTGGGCAGGCGCTGGCGGATCGGGCGCAGCAGCGGCTCGGTCAGATTGTAGAGCAGCTGGGCGACCGTCGCGACGAACTGGTTGCTGGAATTGATCACGTTGAAGGCGAACAGCCAGGAGAAAATCGCGCTGGCGATGATCACCCATGTGTACATGTTGAGGATGATGAGAACGACGTCGAGAATGGCGCGCATGGGCGGGGAGGCTCCGGCTCGGTCCAGGGATCGATTGACTGATCATGATGTAGCCGGCGCGCCGCTCCGCCGCAAGGTCGGGAACCGCGCCGCGGACCGGCATGGTTACGGCCGACGCCGGGGCGCGCCCGCAGATGACCCGGCACGGCCTCCGCCTCCCGTCGGGTCCCGGTCCCGGTCCCATTGCCGGCGAGCGCAGCCATACACCCTTCAGCCACATCGCGCCCTGCCTGACGCACCGCGATTCGCAGCCGCGCAGTGAGAGCCGATTGCCGTTGCCGGAGAGGCGCGCGCAGCGGATGCGGCCCCGCCGGGGAGGCCCTTGACAGGACACCCGCCCCTCTCCTAAATGCCGCTCACGCGCCAAGCGCGCGACGGGGCCGTAGCTCAGATGGGAGAGCGCTGCAATCGCACTGCAGAGGTCAGGGGTTCGATTCCCCTCGGCTCCACCAATTTCCCCCGACAGTCCAGAGACAGAGCGCTCCTATGCAGGCCGGTTCGCCGGGATGTGGCGCCGCTGCAAGCAGCGCGGCTCTTCGCGCGCCCGGGTTCCTCAGAAGCGCACGCCGAGGCTCATGTAGGGGCCGTGCATTGTCGCCTCGTAGTCGAAGCGGCTCGTACCGCTTCCCGATTCGTAGTCCGTATAAAGCGCGCGGTAGCCGACGGCCGTCGACAGGCGGTCGTTCCACCGATAGCCGGCGGCGAGAAACCCCTGTGCGGTGAGTTGCGACCCCACCCCGAACCCGCCGATATCGGCAAGGCCGTTGAGGAACCAGCGGTCGCCGATCTCATACTGAAGCGCGAGGCCGACGATGGGATCGAGCCACTGCCTGGTCTTGTCGGAGCGCACGCTGAGCGGATAGGTGCCCGAGCTCAGCGTCGTCTTGGCTGAAAGCCGCTGATATCGCAGGCCAGCCGTAAGGCTCAGGTCGAGATCGGGCGTGCCGAGCGGCAAGCGGTATCCGGCAACGGCGGAGGCGACCAGGAGGGATTGTTCGAATTTCAGGGTCGGGGAATTCGCGACGTTCAATTGCACGCTGTCCTGCAGATCCGCATAGACCAGATCGGCAAGGATCATCCAGTCGCCGTTCCTCGCCAGGATCGCCGCCATGGCGGCCCCGTTCAGATCCTCCAGAATATCTGAAAAGCTTGCATCGACCTTGGCCGCCGGCAGGTTTCGAATGCCGACGGAGCCGTTCAGGGCCGTGGCCCAAAGATAGAGCGTTGCCTGGAACTCCCAGCCGGACGCACCGGTGCCCTGCCCCGCGCCCGACGCGTCGCTTTGCCGCCCGTCCCCGGCGCTGGCAGGCGCCGCCGCCAGGGCCAGCAGCACGGCCGCCAAAATCAGCTTCAGTCCGTTGCGCGCCATGTCCTGTCTCCAACTGCGAGCCCGGTGCGGCCGAATCCGGGTGTCACACGACCGCGAGTATCCGCGCTCGGCGGGGCGGGGCCAAGGCCCTTGACCACGCCGCCGCGGCCATGACGCTGCGGCCGGTGCCGCGTGTCCCCTATTTCGACGCCGTCACCGCCGGAAAGATCCAGCTGCCGTCGACAACGGAGGCGTCCGGCCGGTACAGCCGCACGACATAGTTCCACCCTTCCGTCAGCGGCACGCAATTCACGCGGGTCGCATCCTCGCATCCGCCGAGATTGACCGTCATCGAGCCATCGGGATTGGCCGTTCCGGCCTGGCTGTTGATATTGTAGACGCCCTTGTCGTTCTTCTGGAAAAACCCGTCCTTGTTGTAGACGCTGACCGACCAGAACGCCTTGACCGGAACGTCCGCGGGCACGTTGATCTGATAGCGGCCCACCGGCAGATCGGGGTTCACGTTCATGTAGAACGCATCCTCGGAGGGCAACCCGCCCCAGCCGAAGGCCGCGCCCAGCAGGTGGGGAACCTGTTGCGTGGTTTCCTTGCTGCCGAAAGCTCCGGTCGAATCGGGCAGAAACTTCGCCACCCCCAGCAGCAGGTCACGCAGCTCGTTGTAGGATTTTTCGTCGTAGTCGGGATGGGTGTAGGGGATCGCCGATGCCGCCTCGATGCGGAAGCGGTCCTGCAGGGCGTTCGCTTTCTCGATGTCGGCCGGATCGCTGGAATCGACCAGGGTCCGGAAGGCCACCAGCACATAGTCGGTATCGAATTCGTCCTTGGTCAGGTCGTATTCGCCCGGCTCGTAGAACACCTTGTTGATGTATTCCTGCTCGTTGACGATCATCGCGGAATTGTAGCGACCGTCATTGTCCGGCATCGTCAGCTTTGCGCCCTTGCTGATATCGACGATCGCGAAGCTGTAGAGCGTATCCCGGTTCATGCGGATGACCGACTGCTTGTCCAGCGGCGTCGGCTGCCGAAAACTCTGCAACTTGTTGATCCCGCCGGTCATCTTCAGGATGCGGTCGAATTGCCCGGCGGTTTCCGCCAACACGTAATTGTTGACGGTCACCGGAACCGCCGCGCTTTGAAGATGGGCGGACAACCTGTCGACCGGCTGGACGGCCGCGGCCGGAAGCGGAGCGAAGGCAACGGCCACGGCAACCGCGGCGAGAGGAAATGCGCGCACAGACATGTCTTCACTCCTAAAGGTAAGAAAAACGCGAGAAAGCAACTTCTCGGGACCTGCCCGACCACACAATGACACAAGTCAAAATGCCACTCTTGCTAAAGAGGTCAGTCTGCCTGCTGGTCTTGCCACTTCGGCAGCAACGTCAACTCCGGGAAAGACACGTCTCCCGCCACACAGTCTCAGTCTCGGTCCCGATCCCAGTTCCAGTTCCAGTCCCGGGCAGCGGACAGTTGCGGACGGGAAGGAGGGCCGCTAGCGTTTCCCCGCCTGGCGGCGGGGCCTCATGCGACCGCCAAACCGAATTTTTCCGAAGTCGAGGACATCGCTTGACCAGCCATTATTTCAGCTAGCCCGACGGCCGGGCGCAGGGACGAAACGAGATCCCGCGCGCACCCGGGCGAACGACCGGGCGCCCCCTTTCACACCAACACAATGACCTTCCGGCGCCGGCGGATTGCAGGCGCGCCCTGAAAAGGCTTGCGATGAACCAGCTGTTTCGCCTCCCTTTGCCGCAGACGACCTGGCGTTTTTTCTGGCCGGTGCTGGCCGGTGCCCTCGCCCTCCGGTTTCTGCTGGCGCAGACGAATTTCGACTACATTCATCCCGACCAGACCTTCCAGTATCTCGAGCCGGCCTATCGTCTCGTGCACGGCTATGGTCTCGTCACCTGGGAATGGGCCTTCGGCATCCGCTCCTGGTTCGTGCCGTTCGGGATCGCCGGGGTGATCCGCCTCGCCGACTGGATCGGGGTACCGCATGAACCCCTGGTCGAGCTGGCGTTCAGCCTGATCAGCCTGGCGATCCCGGTCGGGATCTATCGCCTGGCGCAGGCGCTTCTGCCCGAGCGGCAGGCGATCTGGGCCTATCTGGTCGGCTGTTTCTGGATCTATTTCCTGCATGCCGCAGCGACGCCGATGCCGTCGATGCTGGCGTCGGCGCCGTTGATCTGGGTCGCCGTTCTCATGTTGCGGCCGCCGACCCGCCAGCGGCTCCTGCTGATCGGCGCGCTCGCCGCCGTGACGCTGGCGATCCGCTACCAGTTGCTGCCGGTGGTCGGCCTCTTGATGCTGTTTTCGCTGATCGCCCTGCGCTGGCAGGCCGTGTGGATCGCGGCCGGCGGCCTTGCGGTCCTCACCGTCGTCGGCCTGGTCGACCTCTTCACCTGGGGCGTTCCGTTCTGGTCGTTTGTCGAAAACTTCCGCCTCAACATGCTCGCCGGCCTGTCCGAGCGGTTCGGCGTCCATCCGCAGTGGTTCTATCTCTGGAAAGCGCTGCAGGAGACCGGCGGCGTGTTTATCGCCATGCTGTTGGGCCTCGCGCTGATGGGACGCAACGGCTGGCCGATCTGGGTCGCGGTCGCGGTCGGCATCGCGTTCTTCCACATCCCCGCCCACAAGGAAATCCGCTTCCTGACCTGGGCGATGCCCTTCGGCGCCATCGGCTTTGCGCATCTCGCGGCGCGCCTGCTTGATCGGGTCAGGGATGTCCGGCCGCTGGCAATGGCGGTCGCCTGTTTCATGCCGTTCTGGGTCGTGGCCACGGGGCTTGTGTATCTGCCGTTCCACCTGCGCCTGTTCGGCATGCAGCACGAGGGCATCGATGCAACGGAGGTCATGCGGTTCCTAAGCACCGAGCGCGATGCCACGGCGGTTCTGACCCTTGCACCGGAGTTCGGCTGGTGGCGGACGGGCGGCTATTACACGCTGGCGCGTCCGCTGCCGGTGTATTTCGCCTATCACGGCCTGACGCTGGAAACCGCGGGGCCGGCGATCTCGCATGTCGTGACCGACGGCGACGAGGGGCCGGCAGGCTTCGAACCGGTTTTCATCGGCCCCCGGCTGCAGGTCTGGCGCTCCACCGCGTCCCGCATCGAACCCGCTGAAAGAGACTACCTGTTTCGCCCGGATGCGGACTTCGACAAAAACGTTCCCGTCGCGCCTCTGGCGACACCATACCCGCCGATCCCGACACGCTTTCCCGATCCGGCGCCGTAGCCTTGCCGCCCCGCGGGGCGGCCTCTACACACCGCCGCCGTGCCGCGACATGATACGGATCGCCTACTTCACGCCTTCGATGTTAAGGCTGACGAGGCGACCGTTTTCCTTGTCCATATGCGGCAGATAGGCCTGCGAATAATCGTCCATGTCCGCGTGCTCGGTCGTGCGCCAGTCCCAAAGGCGCACGTCGGAGAAGCCGACCTCGCGCAGGGTCGCGCCGAGCGTCGCCTCGTCGAAGGCCATCTTGTGGAAGTCGTACTGGTCGCGCTGGCCGCCGACCAGAAGGCCGAGCACCTGCGGCAGGGCAACGCCGTTGTCGGGCGCGAGATAGAGTTCCGCCGCCGCCTGGAAATCCGGCACGGCCAGCCGCAGCACGCCGCCCGGCGCAAGCACGCGGCACCATTCGGCAAGCACGTCCCTGTATTCCTTGCGCCCGAAATGCTCCAGCACGTGGCACGCGTAGATCAGCTTCACCGTGTTGTCGGGAATGAAGGAGAGGTCTTCCACCGGACCGATCCGGTCGACATGCGGATAATCGAGCGCGTCGACGTGATAGAAGCCGGGGATGTGCTTGATCCCGCATCCAAGGTGAAGCTTTTCGATGGTCATCGTGTCTGTCCGCTGGGGCGCATGCCGCGCCGGGTGAAGGGAGAAACCGCACGAGGCGGCCTCAGTCTATCGGGCGATTGTCCTCAAACCACCGGATCATGGAGCGAATGCCCTCCTCCAGCGATATCTTCGGGCTCCAGCCCAGCGCCGTCAGGCGCGAGGAATCCATCAGCTTGCGCGGCGTGCCGTCCGGCTTGCTCGGATCGAGGCGCACCGTCCCGCTGTAACCGGTCTCGCGCGCGATCAGACGCGCGAGATCGCCGATGGAGATCTCCTGCCCCGATCCCGCGTTGATCGGCTCCGCGCCGTCATAGGCATCAAGCAGGAACACCAGCGCATCAGCGAGGTCGTCGACATGCATGAACTCGCGCAGCGGCGTGCCGCTGCCCCAAAGCTCCACCGCGTCACGGCCGGCGTCGCGCGCCTCGACGAACTTGCGGATCAGGGCCGGAAGCACATGGCTGGTCTTCAGGTCGAAATTGTCGTTCGGGCCATAGAGATTGGTCGGCATCGCCGAGATGTAGGACAGCCCGTGCTGCTGACGGTAGGCCTGGCACAGATAGACGCCGGCGATCTTGGCCACCGCATACCACTGGTTGGTCGGCTCCAGCGGCGCGGTCATCAGCGCGTCTTCGCGGATCGGCTGTTCGGCGAGCTTGGGATAGATGCAGGACGATCCGAGGAACAGGAGACGCTGAACGCCGGCTTCGGCCGCCGCGTGGATCACGTTGTTCTGGATCTGCAGGTTGTCGTAGAGAAAGTCGACGGGACGCTCAGAGTTGGCGAGAATGCCGCCGACCCGCGCCGCCGCCAGGATCACCGCATCGACCGGCGTTTCGCGAAAGAACGCATGCACCGCCGCCTGGTCGGTAAGATCGAGTTCCTGGCGGGAGCGGGTGACCACCTCCACCGGCTCGTCGGCCAGCCGGCGGCAGATCGCCGATCCGACCATGCCCCGGTGACCCGCCACGAAAATACGCCGGGCCATATCCTAGTCTTCCCGTCCGTAGGCGCGGCGGGCATGACGCTCCACCTGCAGCAGTTCCCGGTCGGCATCGACCATCTCGTCGACGAGTTGCTCGAACCCGGTGGTGTGCTGCCAGCCGAGCGTCTCGCGCGCCTTCGACGGATCGCCCAGCAACAGGTCGACCTCGGTCGGCCGGAAATAGGCCGGATCGACCGAAACCAGCAGATCGCCGCTGGCGCGGTCGACGCCCGTCTCCTCCACGCCCTCGCCCTGCCAGACGATCTCGCGCCCGACGCGGGCGAAGGCCCGCTCGACGAACTCGCGCACGGAGCGGGTCTCGCCGGTCGCGAGCACATAGTCGTCCGGCGTGTCCTGCTGCAGCATCCGCCACATGCCTTCGGCATAATCGCGGGCATGGCCCCAGTCGCGCTTGGCGTCGAGATTTCCCAGATAAAGCGTCGACTGCAGGCCGAGCTCGATGGCCGCGACCGCCCGCGTGATCTTGCGCGTCACGAAGGTTTCGCCGCGCAGCGGGCTTTCGTGATTGAACAGGATGCCGTTGCTCGCGTGCATGCCGTAGGCTTCTCGGTAGTTCACGGTGATCCAGTAGCCATAGAGCTTGGCGGCGGCATAGGGCGAGCGCGGGTAAAACGGCGTGGTCTCGCTCTGGGGAACTTCCTGCACCTTGCCGTAAAGTTCCGAGGTCGAGGCCTGATAGAACCGGCAGGTCTTTTCCATCTTGAGAATGCGCAGCGCCTCGAGCAGCCGCAGCACGCCGGTCGCGTCGGCATTCGCCGTATATTCCGGCGTCTCGAAACTGACCATCACATGGCTTTGCGCCGCGAGATTGTAGATCTCGTCCGGCTTGATCTCGGCCACGAGCCGGATCAGGCAGGAGGAATCGGTGAGATCGCCGTAATGCAGGAAGAACCGGCCGCCCTCTTCGTGGCGGTCCTGAATGATCGGATCGATCCGGCCGGTGTTGAAGGAGGACGATCGGCGCTTCAGGCCGTGGACTTCATAGCCCTTTTCCAGCAGCAGACGCGTCAGATAGGCGCCATCCTGGCCGGTGACGCCGGTGATCAAGGCCCGGGGAGTGCTCATCGAAGGTCCTTATGCACAACGGTGCGGGTCGGGAGACCCTTTTGTCCCGTCGTACTGCACAAGGTCGCAAGGAGCAACTCGCAAGCACCCGGCCCGGCAAGGCGTGTCATCGCCGGGCCGAAGGATCAGGTCAGCCGCAATAGGCGTGCTTGTCGGGCTGAACCTTCAAGAGCGCCTCGCGCAGCTTTTCCAGAGCGCGGCTTTCGATCTGGCGCACACGCTCCTTTGAAATGCCGAGCTTGTGGCCGAGCGCCTCGAGCGTTGCGCCGTCTTCCGACAGCCGGCGCTCGCGCACGATGCGCAGCTCGCGCTCCGACAGCACGCCGAGCGCGCTTTCCAGCCAGCGGGTCCGGCGCTCGGTATCGATGGCGCCGCCGACCATTTCCTCGGGAAGCGGGTCGTCCGAGACCAGAAAATCCTGCCGGTCCGCGCTCGACCCGTCGGATTCCATCACGGGCGCATTGAGCGATGTGTCGGGACCCGAGAGCCGCGCGCTCATGGTGGCGACATCGGCGACCTTGACGCCCATGGTCTCGGCGATCTTGCCGACCAGTTCCGTCTCGGTCACGCGAGTCGTGCCGCTGCTGAGCTTCGCCCGCAGCCGGCGCAGATTGAAGAACAGCGCCTTCTGCGTCGACGAGGTGCCGCCGCGAACGATCGACCAGTTGCGCAGGATGTAGTCCTGGATCGACGCGCGGATCCACCAGGTCGCATAGGTCGAGAAGCGCACCTCGCGCTCCGGCTCGAACCGCGACGCGGCCTCCAGAAGACCGATGTGGCCCTCCTGGATGAGATCGCTCATCGACAGGCCGAAGTTGCGGTATTTCGCCGCCACGGCAATGACGAGCCGCATGTGGGAAAGACTCAAGCGATCCAGCGCCGCCTGATCATCATTGTCACGCCAGTCGAGCGCAAGTTGATGCTCTTCCTCGCGGCTGAGATACGGCGCGTTCATTGCCGCGCGGACAAGTTCTCGACGATTTCCGGAAAGGTAGCTCACGGTCAATACCTCCGCGCCGTTGCATTCTTTCCCTGTCCTACGCACGGAAAACCGGATCGGTTCAGTCCGCCGTCGCAAATTCCGAACAGGACGCTGGTCGCCGGGCGCATCGGTACGCGCACGTCCGCGACCTCAAGAAGACTAGCATGCCCCGCCCCGTCGATCAGAACCAATTCGAGTTTCAGGCAAGTCAATAAGATTTACTGATGATAGCGGCAAAATGCCGACCGGCGGCGGGCGGATGCGCAACGGCACAAGCGGCCGGGCGCAGGCGCAAAAAGGCCCGGCACTTGGCCGGGCCTGCACTCTTTTGGGAACGACGATCGCGCGGCTTGCGCCTCAGGCGGCGGCCGTCTGCTCGCCTTCACCATCCTCTTCCGCGGCGGCGGCCGCGGCTTCCGCGGCAGCCTTGCGGCTGGCGGACTTGGCGAGATTCTGCTCGATCTGGCGGATCGCTTCCGTATCGGAGCACTTGTTCACCGCCGCGATTTCACGCGACATGCGATCAAGAGCCGCTTCATAGAGCTGGCGCTCCGAGTAGGACTGCTCGGGCTGGCTGTCCGAACGGAACAGGTCGCGAACCACCTCCGCGATCGAGATCAGATCGCCGGAGTTGATCTTCGCTTCGTATTCCTGCGCGCGACGGCTCCACATGGTCCGCTTGACGCGCGGACGCCCGCGCACCGTCTCGAGGGCCTTTTTGACCGCCGGCGCATCGGCGAGTTTGCGCATGCCCACGCTCGCGATCTTCGCGACGGGAACGCGCAAGGTCATTTTGTCCTGCTCGAAGTTGATGACCAGCAGCTCAAGCGCATATCCGGCGACATTCTGTTCTTCGATCGCCGTGATCTGACCGACCCCATGGGCCGGATACACAATGAACTCTCCTGTCTTGAAACCCTGTCTCTGCGCGGTTTTTTTCACCGTTGTTGCCATACGCCTTAATTACTCCTGCGCAGTTGCGGCCAAGAGGCCGTTGGTCGACGCCCGCGCGCCACCTTTTTTCGGAGAAACGCACGCCCTCCGGCCTGGAAATCCGAGCCGCCGGTGTCCGTCCTGGTGTGTTCAGCCTGCCTGCGACGATCTCAACTCGTGAATGTCATGGAAACAAGCTTCAGCCCGCTGCATGTCGCGAGGAAGCTGCAACCACTAAGCCTCCGTGGGAGGGGGGAGATCCAAGGATCAGACGACTAGAAGAGAACGATACCACATTTTCTGTGGATTTCCAAATGCAACGCACACTAACCCCGCCGCCGGCGGGGGCAGCAGGGCGCCTGTCAGGACGGGCCGCGCTCGAAAGCGCTCAGTCTCCTTCGCCCGGCTCCGGGGAAAAGAATTTTTCGAACTTGCCGTCCTGCCCGTCGAATGCCTCGGCATCCGGCAGCGGATCCTTCTTGACCGTGATGTTCGGCCATTTCGAGGCATATTCGGTGTTTATCTCGAGCCATTTTTCCAGCCCGGGTTCCGTGTCGGGCTTGATCGCGTCGGCCGGGCATTCCGGCTCGCACACGCCACAGTCGATGCATTCGTCAGGATGGATGACGAGCATGTTGTCGCCCTCGTAGAAACAATCTACCGGGCACACCTCGACGCAGTCTGTGTATTTGCACTTAATGCAGTTGTCCGTGACGATATAGGTCATCGCATCCTCTCATGACGGTGCCCGTCCCGGTCACCGGCAGCACCCGCATCTCCTCCGGCGAACCGAGCCCGCGTGCCGGAGGCGAGGCACCTTTTACCGATTGCCTACCGGGTTTGCCAGCGCGCATCAAGTTCGGAATATGTTGAGTTTGAGTGCGTCCTTGGAAGATTTTTCCAGCCGTTTCCGCGCGCCTGTCCGGCGATGCCCCGCGACCGCGTCCCGACGCAAACCCGAAACGGCGGGGGATACGGCCAGCGCGGCAGCCGCGGCGGGCTACCCGTCGCCGTGGCGGAAGCGGTCGGTCTCCCGCCGTTCCCGCTTCGTCGGGCGGCCGCTTCCCGGCTCACGATGGGCCGGCGCACCGGGATCGGCAACCGGGGCATCGCGCGGCGGCGGCGGAGGCGTCAGGTCCTCGTAGAGCAACTGCGCTTCCGGTGCCGGTCCGCGCCGCTCGCCCGGCGCCAGCACCTTGAGAATACGTACGGTCCGGGCGACGGACACCGTCAGCACGTCGCCGGCGCGCACCGATTTGGAGGGCGCCGTCACCTTGTCGCGGTTGACCCGGACATGGCCGGCCGCAACGAGTTTCTGGGCGAGGCTGCGCGACTTGACCACCCGCGCATACCACAGCCACTTGTCGATCCGCTGCACGGGCAGCGCGGCGTCCGCCTCACCCATTCGCCAGCCTCCTGACCGGACCGGCAGAGCCTCCCGCGGGACGCCGCCGCCGGCACGATCCTGTTCCAGCGCGCGCTGGCGTCAGCGCGGCTTCTTTTCCAGATCCGCCTTGAGGGCGGCGAGCTTGGCGAAGGGCGAATCCGGATCGATCGCCCCGCCCTTGGCCGGACGGCCGCCACGCCCGCCCGCCTTGTCCGGGCGCGGTCCGCCGGGCTTGCCGCCAGCCGGCCGGCCGGAGCCGTCGCCGGCAGGACGCGGCTTGCCCTTCGGCTTGCCGCCGCCACGCCGCGGCGCCTGGTCGTCGCGCCCGCCGGGTCCCTTGGCCGAGGCGCCGTCGCGCGCACCGCCACGGTTGCCGGGCCGGCGGCCGGCCTTTTCGCCGCCGCGCGGCCGGCGATCGCGCCGACCGGGACGCCACACTTCGATCATGACCACATCAGACGCATCCGCATCGGCGCCAGCAGCTGCCTCGCCGGCAGCGTCCGGGGACACCGCATCCGGCGTTCCGGTATCCGCCGTCGCAGCGTCGGACGCGGCACCGCCGGCATCCGCTTCGTCGCTCGTTGCAGCTTCGCCAGCCGGAGCATCCGGGGCCGGAGCCTCGGCGGCCACGGACCCGGCCGCAGCCTCTGCGTCGGATTCGCCTGTTTCGATCGCGGGCGTCCCTGCCTCCGGCTCAGCCGAAGACGACACGTCGGCGGCCTCCGGCACATCGGAGACACCAGCCGTCTCGACGGCCTCGGCGCTCGTCGCCGCACCGTCAGCCGGTGCGGCATCGGCCGCCGGAGCTTCGGACGCGGGCGTATCGGTGGCCGGGCGCTGGATCTCGCGGCTTTCGCTGCGGTAGCCGAGCGACTTGAGGATCGCGGAGAAATCCTCGCCGGCACAGCCGAGCAGCGAGGTCATCGCCACCGTCACGGTAAAGCCGCCGCCTTCCGGAACCGCGCCTTCCGGCGGCTCGACGCTGGCATCGAGCGGTTTCCAGGCGAGCAGCGGGCGAATCAGGTCGGCAAGCCGCTCCAGAATATCGACCCGCACGGCGCGCGGACCGCACACGCGGAAGCCGACGACCTTGTAGAGGTCCTTGGAGATTTCCGGATCTACGACAACCGAGGTGCGCCCTGAGGCCGACAGCTGCGGCAGTTCGGAGAGCCCCGGCATCTCCAGGTCGCCGTGCTTCAGGGCCCAGAGCTGCGCCATCAGCCGGCTCGGCGCCGGCTTCAACAGCGCCGGCACGAAAATATGATAGGCGCCGAAGCGCACGCCGAGACGGCGCAGGCCGGCGCGCATGGTCTGGTCGAGCTGGCGCACGTCCTCGGCGATGTCGGAGCGTTCGACGATGCCCTGCGCCTCGACCAGACGGAAGGCGACGCCGCGCGCAAGCCCCTCAAGCCCTTCGCCCGTCTCGAGATCGCGCAGCGGCTTGGCCAGCGTGTCGATATGCGTCTTGAGCCAGAGCGTGAGCCGGCCCTCGACCTTTTCGCGATCCGCCGTCTCAAGCGTGTCGTCGCACAGCACGATCAGGCCGGGCGCAAGCACGGTTTCGCCGGCGATCAGCCGCCCGACCACCTCGCCCTGCCAGCGGATGAACCCGTCGGAGGTCAGGGTGAAATCCTCGTTCGCCGCGCGGGCAACCTTGTCGGCGCGCGCCGTCAGCTCGCTGGCGAGCGCCTTTTGCGCCGCCGCGCGCAGCGCCTTGCCGTCCGGCCCGTCGGCCGCGGCATCCGGCGCGAAGCGAAAGCCCTGGAGCTGGCCGACGTGCTGCCCCTCGACAAGCACATCTCCGACTGGTGTGATTTCCGCTTCAAGCATCGCGTTCTCTCTTAGACGTCGCATCAATACGCTGGTTCGCCGGTCGACAAAGCGCTGAGTCAGCCTGTCGTGCAAGGCGTCCGACAATCGGTCTTCTACGCCGCGCGTGACGCCTTGCCAATGGGCGGGATCCGACAACCAGTCGGCGCGGTTGGCGACAAAGGTCCATGTCCGGATGTGCGCCATGCGGTTGGACAGGGTGTCGATGTCGCCGTCGACCTTGTCGGCGAAGGCGACCTGACGCGCAAACCAGTCGTCCGGGACGACCCCGTCGCGGGTCAGATGGGCATAGATCCCGGCGATCAGGTCGGCATGATTGGCCGGCGCGATCTTCCGGTAGTCCGGCACCTGGCACACATCCCAAAGAAGCCGGACACGCTCCGGCGAGGACGCCACCCGGCGGATCGCCTCGTCGCGCACGGCATGATCGAAGGCGGTCTCGTCGGCCGACGGCGGCGCGCGGGTCAGTCCCTGTTCGCGCGGCGGCACGTCGAGAGACGCGCGCAAGGCCGTCACCGAGGAAAAGTCGAGCGCACGGCTGCGCCACTGAAGCACCTTGAGCGCATCGAAGCGGTGGCTTTCCAGCGCCTCGACAAGCTCGTCGTCGAAGGGATCGACCCGGCCCGTGACCCCGAAGGTCCCGTCTCGGGTGTGTCGTCCGGCGCGGCCGCCGATCTGCCCCATCTCCGCCGGGGTCAGCATGCGGTACTGATAGCCGTCGAACTTGCGGATCCCGGCAAAGGCGATGTGGTCGACGTCGAGATTGAGGCCCATGCCGATCGCGTCGGTCGCGATCAGATGCTGCACGTCGCCGTTCTGGAACAGCGCGACCTGGGCGTTTCGTGTGCGCGGGCTGAGAGAGCCGAGCACGACGGCCGCACCCCCGTGCTGGCGCCGGATCAGTTCGGCGATCGCATAGACTTCAGACGAGGAAAACGCCACGACGGCGGAGCGCGGTGGCAGCCGCGTGATCTTTTTCTGGCCCGAGTAGGCCAGCACCGACATGCGCGGCCGGGTCACCACATTGAGGCCCGGCAGCAACCGCTCCAGAAGCGGGCGCGCCGTCGCGGAGCCCAGAAGCAACGTCTCCAGATGCCCGCGCATGTTGAGAATGCGGTCGGTGAACACGTGTCCGCGCTCGAGGTCGCCGGCCAGCTGCACCTCGTCGATGGCGACGAAATCGGTCTTCAGGTCGAGCGGCATCGCCTCGACGGTCGACACCCAGTAGCGCGCGTCGGTCGGGATCACCTTTTCCTCGCCGGTGACAAGCGCGACCTTGTCCTCGCCGACGCGGGCGACGATGCGTCCGTAGACCTCGCGCGCCAGCAGCCGCAGCGGCAGGCCGATGATGCCGCTTTCGCGCGCGATCATCCGCTCGATGGCGAGATGGGTCTTGCCAGTGTTCGTCGGCCCGAGAACCGCGGTCACGGTCCGGGCGCGGACACTCGCCGGAAGCTGGGAATTTGGGGAATGGAGCATGTGTTGCGACGACGCGGGTGCGGCCTCTTGGACGAGGGCAAAACTGGGCGGCGATAATCCGGCCGTCCCACCATCAGGCAGGGCGAAACCCTGATGTCTGGTACCACAGTCGACCGGCGCATGTCGCGCATTCTTTTGATGCTGCCCGGCACCCGACCGGCACCGAATCGCACGCCCGCTCCGGCGAAAACGACACAAGCGGAACGAGTCTAGAACAAAGCCGGACCGAATCGGTCACCGGACATCGTTCCCGGTTTGTTTCCTACAACATCTGGTGAAAAACAAATCATCGGCACCGAAATCGTGAATCGGACCAGGCATTTGACCAGGGAGCGATTCCCCAAGAGCTGCATCTCGCTGGTCGTGCATTTCCTTTCGATATCGTAAACCGACAACCTAAAATTTGAGCGGCCTCGTTAACCTTTCGACCGAACGGCGAACAAAGCCTGTCCGAATCGCTGATCCGCGCGTGTTCCGCTTTTGTTTTTACCGGATGTGGTAGGCGCCAGCCCCTCCGTGCCCAGATACCGAAGCGGCATCCGGGCGGCCTCCGGGTCCAGGTGGTGCCGGATTAACCCCTTGGTCCCGTTTCGGGACGTCTCCTGGGTGCGGCGCAACAAGCACCACCTTCCCTTGCGGTGCCCTGCCCTGTAAAACCCCACGTGAAAGCCATAGCAGGAGGGACAGATTTGGCCATTCGCAAGATCCTCGTCGCCAACAGATCCGAGATTGCCATCCGCGTGTTCCGCGCGGCCACCGAACTGGGCATGCGCACGGTTGCCGTCTACGCCGAACAGGACAAGCTCGCGCTGCACCGCTTCAAGGCGGACGAGGCTTACCAGATCGGACGCGGCCCGCACCTGGAGGCACCGCTCGGCCCGATCGAGGCCTATCTGTCCATCGACGAGATCCTGCGCGTCGCCAAGGCCTGCGGCGCCGACGCGATCCACCCCGGCTACGGCTTCCTGTCGGAAAGCCCGGAGTTCGCCGACGCCTGCGCCGACGCCGGGATCGTCTTCATCGGCCCGCGCCCCGAGACCATGCGCCGGCTGGGCAACAAGGTTTCCGCGCGCAATCTCGCCGTCGAGGCCGGGGTGCCGGTGATGCCGGCGACCGACCCGCTGCCCGACGACATGGACCAGGTGCGCAAGCTCGCTGCCGAGATCGGCTACCCGGTGATGCTCAAGGCCTCCTGGGGCGGCGGCGGGCGCGGCATGCGGGTGATCGGCGACGAGGAAACCCTGCTGCGCGACGTGGAGGCCGCCAAGCGCGAGGCCAAGGCCGCCTTCGGCAAGGACGAGATCTATCTGGAAAAGCTCGTCGAGCGCGCCCGCCACATCGAGGTGCAGATCCTGGGCGACAGCCACGGCAACCTGCTGCACCTGTTCGAGCGCGACTGCTCCATCCAGCGCCGGCACCAGAAGGTGGTGGAACGCGCGCCCGCGCCCTATCTCACGCCCGAACAGCGCGAGGAAGTCAGCACCTACGGACTGAAGATCGGCAAGGCGACCGACTATCGCGGTGCCGGAACGGTCGAATTCCTGATGGATGCCGACACTGGGCAATTCTACTTCATCGAGGTCAATCCGCGCATTCAGGTGGAACACACGGTTACCGAGGAGGTCACCGGCGTCGATCTGGTCAAGGCGCAGATCCGCATTGCTGCCGGCGCGATGATCGGCGATCCGGGTTCCGGGATCCCGACGCAGGACGCGATCAAGCTCAACGGCCACGCATTGCAGTGCCGGATCACCACGGAGGATCCGGAGCAGAACTTCATTCCCGACTATGGCCGCATCACCGCCTATCGCGGCGCGACCGGCTTCGGCATCCGCCTTGATGGCGGCACCGCCTATTCCGGCGCGGTGATCACCCGCTTCTACGACCCGCTCCTGGAAAAGGTCACCGCCTGGGCGCCAACGGCCGAGGAGGCCGCCCAGCGCATGGACCGCGCCTTGCGCGAATTTCGCATCCGCGGTGTCGCGACCAATCTGGTGTTCCTGGAAAACGTCATCGACCACCCGGACTTCCGGGCCAACAATTACACCACCCGCTTCATCGACGAGACGCCGGCGCTGTTTGAGCAGGTGACCCGGCGCGACCGCGCGACGAAGCTCCTGACCTATATCGCGGATGTCACCGTCAACGGCCATCCCGAGACCAAGAACCGGCCGCGCCCGCCGGCCGAGGCGGCCGCCCCGCAGGCGCCGGTGATCGACGCGCCGATCAAGAACGGCACGCGCCAGCTCCTGGACGAACTCGGTCCCGCCGGCTTCGCCGACTGGATGAAGGCGGAACGCCGCGCGCTCGTCACCGACACCACCATGCGCGACGGCCACCAGTCGCTGCTCGCCACCCGCATGCGCAGCCACGATATCGTCGCGGTTGCCGATGCCTATGCCCGCGGCATGCCGCAGCTGTTTTCGCTGGAATGCTGGGGCGGGGCGACCTTCGATGTCGCCATGCGCTTCCTCACCGAGGATCCGTGGGAGCGGCTGCGGCTCGTTCGCGAGCGCGCGCCCAACATCCTGCTGCAGATGCTGCTGCGCGGCGCCAACGGCGTCGGCTACACCAATTATCCCGACAATGTGGTGCGCCATTTCGTCAAGCAGGCCGCGCGCGAGGGGGTCGACCTCTTCCGCGTGTTCGACTGCCTCAACTGGGTGGAGAACATGCGCGTCTCGCTCGATGCGGTGATCGAGGAGGACAAGCTCTGCGAGGGCGTGATCTGCTACACCGGCGATCTCAACGACAGCGCCCGGCCGAAATACGACCTCGCCTACTACATCCGCCTGGCCAAGGATCTGGAAAAGGCCGGATGTCACATCCTCGGCGTCAAGGACATGGCCGGCTTGATGAAGCCGGCAGCGGCGAAACAGCTCTTCACCGCGCTCCGCCAAGAAGTCGGCCTGCCGATCCACTTCCACACCCATGACACGTCGGGCATTTCCGCCGCCAGCGTGCTCGCCGCCGTCGACGCCGGGGTCGATGCCTTCGACGCGGCGATGGATGCCTTCTCCGGCCTGACCTCGCAGCCGGCACTCGGCTCGCTGGTTGCGGCGCTGAAGGACACGCCGCGCGACACAGGGCTCGACGCCGGCACGATCCGCGAGCTGTCGCTCTACTGGGAGGCGGTGCGCAACCAGTACAGCGCCTTCGAAAGCGACCTGAAAGCGCCCGCCTCGGAGGTCTATCTGCATGAAATGCCGGGCGGCCAGTTCACCAACCTGAAGGAACAGGCCCGCTCGCTCGGCCTGGAAAGCCGCTGGCACGAGGTCGCGCAGGCCTATCACGACGTCAACATGATGTTCGGCGACATCGTCAAGGTGACGCCGTCGTCCAAGGTGGTCGGCGATATGGCGCTGATGATGGTGGCCCAGGGCCTGAGCGTCGCCGACGTTCTCTCGCCGGACAAGGACGTCGCCTTCCCCGAAAGCGTGGTGCAGATGATGCACGGCGACCTCGGACAGGCGCCCGGCGGCTGGCCGGAGGACATCCAGAAACGCGTGCTCAAGGGCGACACGCCGATCACCGTGCGCCCCGGTTCGCTGCTGGAAGAAGACGACCTGGAGGCGCGCCGCGCCGAGATCGCGGAAAAGACCGGCACGGACATCGGCGAGGCGGAGCTTGCCTCCTACCTGATGTACCCGAAGGTCTTCACCGATTTCGCCGCCGCGCGCGAGATCTACGGCCCGGTCAGCGTGCTGCCGACGCCGATCTATTTCTACGGGCTTCCCGCCGGCGAGGAGGTGATGATCGACCTGGAGCCCGGCAAGACGCTGGTCGTGCGCTGTCAGGCCATCGGCGAAACGGATGAGAACGGCGACTGCAAGGTGTTCTTCGAGCTGAACGGCCAGCCGCGCATCATCAAGGTGCCCGACCGGGTCCATGGGGCCGCCGGCGCGGCGGCGCGACGCAAGGCCGAGCCCACCAACGCGGGCCATGTCGGCGCACCGATGCCCGGCGTGATCTCGACCGTCGCCGTCTCGACGGGACAGAAGGTGACGGCCGGCGACGTGCTGGTCTCCATCGAGGCGATGAAGATGGAAACCGCGCTCCATGCCGACCGCGACGGCACCGTCGCGGAGGTTGTCGTGACCGCCGGACAGCAGGTCGATGCCAAGGACCTGCTGGTGGTCCTGGCCGACGTCGAAGACTGACACCGCGGCGAGGGGATGCATCCGGAATGAGCCTCGCCATCGCCAGCACGGCTCTGCGCCGGACATTCCTGCACCTGCAGGGACTGTCCGGCGCACCCGGCCGCAAGATCGACACCGACGGCTGCCGGGCGCTGGTCCAAGACCTCGGCTTCGTCCAGGTCGACAGCATCAACACGGTGGCCCGCGCCCACCACCAGATCCTGTTCTCGCGCAACCAGACCTATCGGCCCGGCCAGTTGACGCGGCTGCTGGAGGTCCGCCGCGACCTGTTCGAGAACTGGACGCATGATGCCTCCTGCATTCCGGTGGAATTCTTTCCGCTCTGGCGCCACCGCTTCGCGCGCGAACGCGAGCGGATGAAGGCGCGCTGGACCAACTGGCACGGCCATGACTTCAAGGCGGAACTGGACAGGGTGCTCGCCCGCATCCGCGATCACGGACCGGCCGGCACGCGTGACTTCGACCGGGACGGCCCGCGCAAGGAGCCCGGCTGGTGGAACTGGCATCCGGGAAAGGCGGCGCTCGAATATCTCTGGCGCACCGGCGAGATCGCCGTCACCCGGCGGGAGAATTTCGCCAAGATCTACGACCTTGCCGAGCGGGTCATCCCGCCGGAGCATTTCGAGCGCGAGATCCCGCATGACGCCTTCGTCGATACGGTCTGCGACGCGGCGATCCAGCGGCTCGGCGTCGCCACCTCGGGCGAGATCGCGGCCTTCCTCGACCTGGTCACGCCGGCGGAAGCGGCCGACTGGTGCGCGGCAAACGCGGGCGGGCGCCTTCGCGAGGTCACGGTGGAAAGTGCCGGCGGCCGCCGCGCCGCCTTCGCCCGCGCGGACATAGAAGCCTGCCTTCGCGACACGCCCGATCCGCCGAAACGCCTGCGCGTGCTCAGCCCCTTCGATCCCGTCCTGCGCGACCGCAAGCGCGCCGAGCGGCTGTTCGACTTCAGCTACCGGATCGAGGTCTTCGTACCCGCACCGAAGCGGGTCTACGGCTATTACGTCTTTCCGCTGCTGGAGGGCGAGCGCATCGTCGGACGCATCGACATGGCCTGCAAGCGCGCAGACGGCACGCTTGCCGTCAAGGCGCTCTGGCCGGAAAGGGGCGTGCGCTTCACACGCGGCCGGCAGGACAGGCTGGAGGCGGAACTTCAGCGCATGGCGCGCTTCACCGGGATGGAGACGGTCGCGTTCGAAGACGGCTGGATGCGCGATCCTGCCGGCTGAGGCGGCAGGCGATACCCTTGCGGGCGGCTAGCGTTCGCCGAAGGCGGTGTCGAGCGAGCGCACAATCGGTTTGAGCATGTAGCGCATCAGCGACTTGGAGCCGGTGACCACATTCGCCTGAACCACCATGCCCGGCAGCACCGGACGGGTGTTTTCGCCAGACCCCACCTCGCGCGCGGCCAGCGCGATCACCGCCTTGAAATAGGCGTCGCCGTTCTCGTCCTTGAAGCTTGAGGCGGAAATCGTGCGCACCGTGCCCTGGACCGAGCCGTAGCGGCTGGCGTCGTAGCTGGTCACCTGCACGTCGGCCGCATCGCCTTCCTTGATGTGGCCGATGTCCTTGGGCTCGACCTTGACCTCGGCGACGAGATCCTCCTCGAGCGGCACGATCTCGGCGACCAGATCGCCGGGCTTCACCACCGATCCGGTTCCCGACTGCTCAATCGACTTGACGAGACCGCCGACCGGCGCGCGCACGACCAGCCGGTCGGCCCGGTCCTGAAGGCCGGCGAGCTGTTCGTGAAGCTCGGCGCGTTCCTCGCCGATCTTGCTCTTTTGTTCCGCGACCTGCTGCAGCACATCGGCCCGCGCCTTGGCCAGACCCGCCTGCGCCTCCGCCAGGCCGGCCCGGGCCTGCGCCAGCTGACCGGTCACGGCCGCAAGGTCGTTTTCCACCGCATGCAGCTGGGTCTTTGCCTCCAGATAGCGACGCCGCGAGGTATAGCCTTCCTTCAGGAGCTCGCTCTGGATCGCGACCTTCTCGCGCTCCGTCTCGAGCTGCTGCTCCAGCAGCGCCTTTCGCGCCACGAGGCCGGCAACTTCCGCCTCGCGCTGATCGACCCGGGCGGCGAGCGCATCCTGTTCCTTCTTGCGCGAACGGAGATTGGCGAGAAAGGCGTCGCGCTGGCGGTCGCTGAGCGCGATCCGGCCGCTGACGCCGCGCAGGCCCGCGCCGCCGCCGGCGTCTCCAAGCGCCTCCGCATCGAGCCGTTCGTCTTCCAGCGTCAGCCAGTCGAGCCGGACCCGGATTCGGGCCAGCTCGCTGCTCGCGTCGCTCGCCCGCAGCTGCATCAGCGGTGCGCCGGCCTCGACGAGGTCGCCCTCGCGCACCAGGATTTTCTCGACGATGCCACCTTCCAGATGCTGCACGGGCTGCACGGCGCCGGAGGGGACGATCTCGCCACGCGTCGGCGCGACCTCGCGGATCTCGCCGATGCTGGCCCACAGCAACAGCGCGATGACAAGGCCGCAGAGAATGTAAAGGGTCCGGCCGATCGCGCGCGGCGGCTCGCCGTCCTCCAGCTCGAGCGGGAGCGACAGGCGTCCGGAAACACTGCGCGAATGTGCGGGCGGTTGCACGAGGAGCCCCCTGACGGAACGCGATACTCAATCCACCCCCAGTTTAGGGGGGGAGCGTTAATAGAGCGTGTGAAACAGGCCGGCCGGACACGCGACCGGCGCTCAAATTTGCGCCATAACTCCAAGGCGGGACGCCGCTCCGCACACCCGGGCGCGACAAGCCCGCCACAGCCTAGGCGGCATTCATGATCCGCGGCACGATCTCCTCCGGCGTTCCCTGCGCGGCGATGCGCCCGTCGCGCATGTAGATCACCCGGTCCGCGAGCCGCATGTGGCTCGGCCTGTGCGTCACCAGAAAGACCGTGGCATGCCCCTTGAGCGCCCGGATCTTGTCCATCAGCAGCCGGTCGCTCTCGAAATCGAGGTTGTTGCCGGGATCGTCGAGCAGGTAGAGCGCCTCATCGCGCACGAAGGCGCGGGCGATCGTGATCCGGCGCTTCAGGGAATCCGGCAACCGGCGGAGAACCTGGCTCGACAGCCGCGTCTGGAAGCCGTCGGGCAGCAGCACCTTGTCGGACAGGAGATCGATTTCCGCCGCCGCGCGCGCCAGATCCTCGTCGCTTGCCTGTGGATTGGACAGACGGATGTTCTGCGCCAGCGTGCCGTAGAAGAACTCCGCCGTCTGCGGCACATAGCCCACGGACTGGCGCCATTCACCGACATCGAGCTGGCGGATGTCGAGCCCGTCGACGATCACCGAGCCGCCCTGCGGCGGATAAAGGCCGAGAAGGATCTTGAGCAGGGTCGACTTGCCCGCGCCGCTCGGTCCGGCGATGGCGATCAGTTCGCCCGGCTTTACCCGCAGATCGACACCGCGCAGGGCCGGCTCGCTCTTGTTGGGATAGCGGAACACCAGCTGGTTGATCGCGACCGCCCCCTTGAACCGGCGGTTCATCGACGGCGCCTCACCGGGCGTGCGCTCCTGCGGCAGGCGCATCAGCGCATTGACCTGCTCGACGGTCTGCTGCGCCTGGCCGATGCGGCTGAGCGACAGGAACGCCTGGTTGAGCGGGTTGAGCACGCGCCATGCGAGCGCCATCACCGCGATGAGCGCGCCCTGGCTCATGTCGCCGTTGAGAACCTGCACCGCGCCGAGCCCGAGAATGCCAACCCCGCACACCGACATCAGCATCTGCGAGAGCGCCTGCACCGTCTGCTGGATCATGCGGGTGCGCAGGTTCTTTTCCGCGTGATCGGCGGACAGCTTGCGGTAGCGTTCGATCCAGACCGTTTCGGCCGACAGATCGCGGATCGAGCCCTGATGGGTGATCGTTTCGATGGTGAGGTTCTGGAGGTTGGACTTCGCCTGGCCGGATGCGGCAATCGCGCTGCGCATTTTCGGGATCGCGAAGACCGCCATGATCGCATAGAGCGCGATCAGCACCACCGGCAGCCAGACCAGAGGCCCGCCGAAAATCGCGATCGCCCCGAGAAACAGCAACGAGAAGGGAAGGTCCACCGCGGCATTGGCCAGCGGCCCGGTGAAGATTTCCCGGATGCCCTCGAACTGGCGCAGCCGCGCCAGCTGGGCGCCGATCGGAGCCGATCCGGTAAGGACAAGCGGCAAATGCAGGATCTGCACGAAAGCCTCGTTGCCGATCGTCGTATCCAGACGCGCGCCGAGATAGGCCTGCAATGAGGCGCGGATTCGTTTCAGCAGGTAATCCGCAACGAGGATCACGGCGATCCCGACGCTCAGCGTCAGGAGAACGGACACGGACTTGGCGCCGATGGCCTTGTCGTAGACCGCCATGACGAAGAGCGGCACCGCGAGCGCAAGACTGTTCAGCACGAAGCCGAGCACGAAGATCGACAGGGTCAGCTTGCGAAACCGGCCAAGGGCATACCCCAGCCAGCCGCGCCGCCGCGCTTCGGTGGCGTCTGTTGTGTCGTCGGCGTCGCGAAAGACGAAGACGCTGCCCGTGCCCGCCTTCGGGCGGAGCACGATTTCCGAGCGCGTGCCGGCGTCAAAGGCCCGGAAACCGCCATCGGAAAGCAACCCCAACAACACATAGACACGGCCGTCACAGGCGTAGATACACGGAAAATGGCCGTCGCGCACCGAGACCGTCCCGCCCTTGAGGCGGCGGGTTGGGCGGTCCAGCCGGCTCAGCACCGCGCGCAGGTCGTGGACCGAGAACAACCCGTCGAAATGCGGCATCGCCTCGAAGATGAGGCGCTCGTTGCCGCGCCAGGACAGCGCCTCGAGCAACACCCTGAGACAGGGTTCCAGGCCGGCCGGATCGCCATGCGTCTTGTCCCGCTGCGCCTCCCCCTCGCCCGCAGGACGGTGCAGCGCCCTCGCCAGCGCATCGATCTGGCGATGGACCGCGTTTCTCGGCGGCGGATTTTCCTTGCAAGCGGTTTCGGCGACACCCTGCGTCATGCGTGATCCCTCATGCCGTCAGCTTGCCGCTGATTGAAAACGGACGGGCCGGCGCGGGCGCGGGCGCCACCGTGTCGGCCCCGGCTGCCGCGACCTCGGAAGCGGGGGTTTCCCGGGGCGCTTCCGGCTCGACGGGCGTCACCCGCCCGTCGGCGACTTCCAGCAGGTGATCCGACACCTTCAACAGCGACGGGCGGTAGCTGATCATCAGGATCGTCATCTGTCCGCGCAGGCTCTTCAGGGCCTCGATCAACAATGCTTCGCTGCGCTGGTCGAGCGGGGCGTTCGCCTCGTCCAGGATCAGGACGCGCGGGTCCCGCGCCAGCGCGCGGGCAATCGCGATGCGCTGCTTGGTGGAACTGGGAAGCGCCTCCATGACCCCGACGCCGAGATCCGTGTCGTAGCCGTTCGGCAGAAGATGAATGTCGTGCTCCAGGCCGATGAGTGCTGCGGCCTCCCGGGCGCGCTCCGGTGTCGCGCTGCAGCCGAACATCGTGAGGTTTTCAAGGATCGTGCCGCGAAACAGCGGCGCGGCCGGGCCGACATAGGAAATCCGCTCGCGCAGCACCGAATGCGCCGGCCCGTAGAGATCGTGGCCACCGTAGCGGATCGTGCCGCCGTCCGGCTGAAGGTCGCCGGACAGGATGCGCATCAGGGTCGAACGTCCGCTGCCGTCCACGCCCCGGATGCCGGTGATCGTGCCTGCCTCGACCGAGAACGACGCGTTCTCGAACCGGGCGCCGACCATGCGCTTGCTGCGGAACGACAGGTCGCGCACATGAATGCCGTCGCCGAAATCCTCAAGCGTGCCGTCGAACGCCTGCTGTTCCGGCAGTTCGAACAGGCGCAGCCCCTCGACCGCGTCGTGACGGGTTCGCTGTATTTCGCCAAGCGCCGAAATGCCGCGCAACACCGGCTGGATGACCTGCCCGGTGAGCAATGTGCAGGCCGCGACCGCGCCCACGCTCAAAGAACCGCCGATCGCCAGAAACGCTCCGGCGAAGACGACCGCGATCGTGGCGATGGAGGAATAGAGGCTGATCGCGTTCTGCGAGCTGTTCGCCAGCTGGATGGCCGTGTAGCTGCATTCTCCCACCTGGCGCTGGAGGCGCTCGTAGCGCCGCACCATCTGCGGCTCCAGCGCCAGCGCCTTCACGGTCTGGATATGCGACAACACCTCGATGACGAAGTCGTACTTGCGCGAATCGCTCTCGCTGCGCGCCTCGATGGACGCCGTCACCGCCTTGTTTCGGCGTATGTTCAGGGCCGCGAAAATCGCGATGAGACAAACGGGAACCAACGCGACCGGCCCGCCGATGATCGCCATCAGCGCGAGGAAAATGCCGGTGGCGGGAATGTCGATCGCCAGCAGCCGGGTCTGACCGCCGTAAAAATCCGCGACCGCGCCGAGCGACCCGAACCGCTGCATGTTGTCGCTGAGCGCCGTGGCGCCGAGCATGTCCGGCGGTGCCTGCACCACCCGGCGGAACGCCTCCAGGCCGACGCGGTGCCCGAAGGAGGCGGCCGACCATCCCATCAGATGCGCCCGGGCGATCTTCAGCCCCGCATCGAGCACCATGACCAGCATGAGGCCGGCAATCAGCAGCGACAGCGTATGGGTCGAGGCATTCGGCAGGATGCGGTCATAGACCTGCAACACGGTCAGCGGCAGGGCCAGCGACAAGACGTTGACGAGGATCGACGCAGCGATCACCGGTGCGCTCAGCGGTGGCGACGCAACCGTCCCGCCCCCGGATCGCGGCACCGCGATGCGAGGAAGGATCTGCCGCAGCCGCGCGAAGATGCGGGGTCGGCCGGACTGGGGGACTGGCGTCGTCATTTGCTGAGATTGCAGCACTTTTCTTTTAAATTTCTTTACCAAGAATCCGTCCCCTTGACCGGAAACCGCCAAAAACCCCGCTTTCTGCAATCGACTTAACGATTGTGCAGAGGATTGACCGCTTTGATCGGGCAAAGTCACAACCCGAATGGCGGATCCCATGTCCGACGATACATCGCACACCCCCCAGACGCCGGCTCCCGTGCCCGGCCCGCGCAACGCGGTCACGTCGGGCGGACAGGATGGCGTTGCCGTGAGGAACCGGGTCGATGCCGATCGCAAGGCCCTCAAGGAAGCCCACGAATACGACCACGACCCGTCCGATCCGGTCTCCAACGAGACGACGCTTTCAAGCCTGCACCTTGGGGCCGTGAGCGGCGCGGCGCTGGCCGCGATGATCCAGCAGGGCGCGGCCCTGCCCGCGAGCGGTGACGACGCGTCGGGTTCTGGCGCTCCGGCCGAGCCGGTCGCCCCGGAGCCGGTCGCGACACGGCGCGGCGCGGCAACCGACGGAACGGCGACAGACGCGCCGGAAGGGGAGATCCCGGCAGCAAGCGGCTCCTCGACCTATCGCGCGCCCTCCGAAGCCGTCAGCCCGCTGGTGGCTGCCTCCTCCGCCCCGGCGGCGCCATCCGGCAACAGCGATTACGACGCCCCGGTCGCGCGCGACAGCAGCGGCACGGAAGGCGCGCCACAGGATGCCGGCCCGGCACCGGACACAAGCGGATCGCAGCCGCAGGACCTCTTCGATGTCACGGGCGTCACCGACACGGATGCCGCCGCAAACACGCTTGCCGAAGACGCCACCGGCGGCACAACCATCGGCATCGTCGCCAGTGCCACCGATGCCGATGCGACCGACAGCGTCAGCTACTCCGTCGACGATCCCCGCTTCACCGTCGACCCCGACGGCACCGTTCGGGTCGCCGATGACGCCAGCTTCGACGCGGAGACGGAAGGCAGCATCGACGTCACCGTGACCGCGACCTCAACGGACGGCAGCACCTCGAGCGAGACCTTCACGGTCGACGTGACCGATGTGAATGAATCCGCCGTATCGCCGGTGGTTGATACCGATGCGGCTGCCAACACCCTGGCAGAGGATGCCGCCGGTGGAACCGCCATCGGGATCGTGGCGAATGCCACCGATGCCGATGCGACCGACAGCGTCAGCTACTCCGTCGATGATCCCCGCTTCA